>Ga0194123_10003227_pt1 | contig 19899 bp, 25 predicted proteins | sample TA2MahsurfametaG_5_FD_155479 | JGI IMG/M metagenome (GOLD analysis project Ga0194123, IMG submission 155479) | Freshwater microbial communities from Lake Tanganyika, Tanzania - TA2015023 Mahale A surface | ecosystem: Environmental > Aquatic > Freshwater > Lake | place: Tanzania: Lake Tanganyika... | reverse complement strand
TGGAAGACAGCCTGGCCGCTGGAGCCGTGGTGTCGGCCGCGCTGGAGCTGGCCGTGTCGCCCCACGTGGGCGTGCGCTGCGCCAACGATGAGGCCCTGGCTGCCCTGGCGCTCTGGCAGCAGTGGCACACCGATCCGGAAACCTGCCTGCGCGCCGCCAGCCACGGCCAGCGCCTGATCGGCATCGGCAACCACGACGCCGACTTCGCCTGCTGCGCTGCGGTGGACAACCTCACGATCGTGCCCACCCAGACCAGCCCCGGCGTGTTGCAGGCGGCCTGAGCCCCCTTGCGGGGACCCTTACAGTGCGCGGATCGGTCAAACGCAAGCGGTGACAAGCTTTCTGGCAGCAGCGATCCAGCTCACCAGCACCGCTGACCCCGACGCGAACTTTGCGGCCGCCGAGGAGCAGATCGATCTGGCGGCCCGCCGCGGTGCCGAGCTGGTGGGCCTGCCTGAGAACTTCGCCTTCATGGGTGAAGACGACCACCGCCTTGAGGTGGCCCCTCTCCTGGCGGAGCGGGCCCAGCAGTTCTTGATCACCATGGCCCGCCGCTATCAGGTGACGCTGCTGGGTGGTGGTTACCCCGTGCCCGCCGGCGAGCGGCTCACCAGCAACCGCGCTGAGCTTGTGGGCAAAGAGGGGGAGATCCTGGCTCGCTACGACAAGATTCACCTCTTCGATGTGGATCTGCCCGACGGCAACACCTATCGGGAATCAGCCACGGTGCAGCCCGGTGATCAATTGCCTCCGGTGGTGGAGGTGCCGGGCCTCTGCCGCGTGGGGCTGTCGATCTGTTACGACGTGCGCTTCCCAGAGCTTTATCGCTATCTGGCCGGTGCCGGCGCCGATGTGCTGTTCATCCCGGCGGCATTCACAGCCTTCACCGGCAAAGACCATTGGCAGGTGCTGCTGCAGGCCCGCGCCATCGAGAACACGGCCTACGTGCTGGCTCCGGCGCAGACCGGCAACCATGGCGGCCGCCGCCAGACTCACGGCCATGCCCTGGTGATCGACCCCTGGGGCACGGTGCTGGCCGATGCCGGCAGCGGACCTGGGCAGGCCGTGGCGCCCGTGGATGTGCAGCACCGCCAGCGCATCCAGGCCCAGATGCCGAGCCTGCAGCACCGGCGCCCAGCCCTGTTCTGAGCGGTGAGCGCGTCGTTGTCCTTCCGATTGCGGGCCCGCCTGTCAGGCCTGGCGCTGGCCATCGCTGTGCCGGTGATGGCGCTTGGCTCAGCGCTGCCGGCCTGGGCGGGCAGTGCCCTGGCGGCCTGGCGGATCAACCGCGCCGGTGCTCTGGAGCTGCGCACGCCTCCTGGCACCAGGATTGAAGCCTTCTATGAGGAGGGTCGCGGCCTGGTGGGTCCGCGGCTTTGGCTCGATCTTCCTGGCGCCCCTTCCCGCAGCCGCAGCGTGCGCGGTAACGGCGCCATCCGTGAAGTGCGGGTGGGCCGCCCCAGCGATAACACCACCCGGCTGGTGGTGGAGTTCAGGTCCGGCACCAAGCTTGATCCCGCCCAGCTGCGCCTGGTGGGTACCAGTGCCGATCGCTGGCAGATGGAGCTGGGGTCCGCGGTGAGCGGCCTGGATCCCTTCGGTGAGGGCGATCTCGATGCCCCCTCCACACCCAGCTGGCGGGCCCGGCCGCCGGTGGCGGGGGTTCCTGCAGGGCCAATGCCCTCGGTGGAGGGGCTGCCGAGCGTGCCGGTGGGTCGCTACAAGGTGGTGATTGATCCCGGCCATGGCGGGCCTGATCCCGGCGCCGTGGGGATCAACGGCCTGCGCGAAACCGATGTGGTGCTCGATGTGAGCCTGCAGGTGGCTCAGATCCTTCAGGCCAAGGGCGTGCAGGTGTTGCTCACCCGCACCTCCGAAGTGGATGTGGATCTGCCGCCGCGGGTGGCCCTGGCCAACAACAGCCGCGCTGATCTCTTCTTGAGCATTCACGCCAACGCGCTGAGCATGGCGCGCCCGGATGTGAACGGCATCGAAACCTTCTATTTCCAGGACGGACCCTCCAGACGCCTGGCCGAAGCGGTGCAGCTACAGATGGTGCGGGTGTCGCCCGGCAGCCCTGATCGCGGTGCCCGCCCCGGCCGCTTCTTCGTGATCCGCCGCACCGTGATGCCGGCGGCCTTGGCCGAAATGGGTTTTGTGACTGGTCAGCTCGATTCGCCCCGCCTGGCCGATCCCGCCTTCCGCCGGCGCATGGCCGTGGCGATCGCCACCGGGCTGCTCAATTACCTGGTCGCCAATCCATGAGCGGCGCTCCCATCGGCATCTTTGATTCCGGCGTGGGGGGGTTGAGCGTCTGGCGGCAGGTGGTGCATCACCTGCCCGATGAATCAGTGATCTATCTGGCGGATCAGGCCCATGTGCCCTACGGCCAGCGTTCCGCCGAGGAGATCCGGGCCTATTGCAGCGCGATTGCTGAACACCTGATTGGCTTGGGTTGCAAGGCGATCGTGGTGGCCTGCAATACCGCGTCTGCCGTGGCGCTGGAGCCGCTGCGGCGGGCCTTTCCCCAGCTGCCGATCGTGGGGTTGGAGCCTGCCGTGAAACCGGCCGTGGAGCTCACCCGCTCGGGTGTGGTGGGGGTGATGGCCACGCCGGCCACCTTTCAAGGGGAGCTCTACCGGGCCACGGTGGGGCGCTGGGCTGGTGATGTGCGGGTGGTGGAGCAGGTGTGCATCGGCCTGGCGGATCTGGTGGAAATGGGCGAGCTGGAGGGCGAGCGCTGCGACGCGCTGCTGCGCAGCTTTCTCAACCCGATGCTCGCGGCCGGTGCCGACACGATCGTGCTCGGCTGCACCCACTACCCGTTTGTGATTGAGGCGATCCGCCGGCTGGTGGGACCTGCCCTGGCTGTGCTGGATCCGGCTCCTGCCGTGGCGCGCCATCTGGGGGAGCGGCTCGCGGCGGCGGGCTTGCTCTGCGGCGGGGCCTGCCGCCGTGAGCACCAGTTCTTCACCAGCGCCGATCCCCAGGCCTTTGATCACGCCGTGGCCCGGCTGGTGGGGGTTCGCTGCAGCAGCCAGCCCCTCAGCTGGCGCGAGCAGCAGCTCCATCGCGGTTGAGCCAGCGCTGGCCATGGTGCGCCTTCTAGGATCGGCGCACCGCAGGGGGTCATGGCCACGGTTGCAGAGCTGCTCCAGCCCGTCGAGGCCGACCTCGAGGCTCTGCTGAGCGATCTGCGCAGCTTGATCGGAGCGGGGCACCCCATCCTTCAGGCCGCTGCTGAACACCTGTTCAGTGCAGGCGGTAAGCGCCTGCGCCCCGGCATCGTGCTGCTGGTGTCCCGGGCGCTGAGCGCCGATGGTGAACTCACCGCCCGCCACCGGCGCCTGGCGGAGATCACCGAGATGATCCACACCGCCTCCCTCGTGCACGACGACGTGGTGGATGAGGCCAGCACGCGCCGCGGTGTGGATACCGTTCACAGCCGCTTTAACCACCGCGTGGCGGTGCTCGCCGGCGATTTCCTCTTCGCCCAGGCCAGCTGGCACCTGGCCAATCTCGATGATCTCGAGGTGGTGAAGCTGCTCTCGCGCGTGATCATGGATCTCGCCGATGGCGAGGTGAAGCAGGGCCTGTTCCGCTACGACACGGGCCAGAGCTTCGAGACCTACCTCGAGAAGAGCTACTGCAAAACCGCCTCTCTGATCGCCAATAGCGCCCGCGCCGCTGGTGTGCTCAGTGGCCTGCCGGCCCATCAGCTCGATGAGCTCTACCGCTTTGGCCGTCAGCTCGGTCTGGCGTTCCAGGTGGTGGACGACATCCTCGATTTCACCGGCAGCGATCAGCAGCTGGGTAAACCGGCGGCTAGCGACCTGGCCAGTGGCTATCTCACCGCTCCGGCCCTGTATGCCCTTGAGGAGCATCCGGCTCTGGCTGGTTTGATCGAGCGCGAGTTCAGCGAAGAGGGCGATCTGGATCAGGCGCTTGAGCTGGTGCGCAACAGCCAGGCCATCCAGCGCTCCCGTGCCCTGGCGGAGGGTTTTGCCAATGAAGCCCGTGAGGCGATCAGCTGGTTGCCCCCCTCCGATTGCCGCAGCGCCCTTCTGGCCTTGCCGGAGTTTGTGCTGAGCCGGCTCTACTGAAGCTCGCCCACAATCTCTTTGAGGCTGCCCAGGAAGCGTTCGATGTTGGGATACAGCTCCTGGCGTTGATCGCCGTTGAGGTGCGCGGGCGGCAGCACATGCACGCGGCAGCCTGCGGCGCGGGCCGCCTGCACGCCGGCGGGTGAATCTTCAAAGGCCCAGGACTGGCTGGGATCCACGCCCAGGCGCTCGGCCGCCAGCAGAAACACATCCGGTGCTGGTTTGCCCCGCTGGAGCTGCGGATCATCGCCATGCACGCGTATCGCGATGGCGGCGAGCCAGGGGTGGGGGGAGGCCTTCAGCGCCACGGCGGCTTTCGAGCTGCTGGTGGCCAGGGCCATGGGAATGCCGAGGGCCTCGCAGCGCTGCACCAGCTCTGGCGCTCCCGGCATCGGAGCGGCGTGGATCAGCAGTGCCTCCGCGATGGGCTGGCGCACTGCCAGCAGAGCCTCTCGGCTGGGAGCGGCCGTGCTGCCGCCAGCGCTGATCCACTGCCGCACTTGATCGGCACAATCGTGGCGGCGGCGCCCGCGCAGGGCCAGCAGTTCATCGGCCGCCAGCGGTCTGCCGAAGTGGCTTGAGGCCTGTTGCCAGGCCTCCGCATGCAGCGGTTCCGTGTCGAGCAGCAGCCCGTCGAGATCGAACAGGCAGGCGGCGGGTCTCACCATGGCTCCATCCTGAAGCAGGGCCGATGGTGGCGGCACCTATTACAGGCCTGGCATCCAGGCGGCCAGGCGGCTTGCGCGCTCGCTTGAATGGGTCCGCCTGCCGTTGCCCGCATGTCTGAGGCCCAGACCAGCCCCGCCACCAGCACCACGATTGAATCGGTGCTGCAGGAGCAGCGGGTGTTTGAGCCGCCGGCCGCCCTGGCAGCAGGCGCGGCGTTCGGTTCGCTGGAGGCCTACCGCAAGCTGGCAGACGAAGCGCAGGCTGATCCGGATCAGTTCTGGGGTGAGGCGGCCCGGCGCGAACTGCATTGGTTTGAGCCCTTCCACACGGTGCTGGATTGGAGCAATCCCCCGTTCGCCCGCTGGTTTGAAGGCGGCACCACCAACCTCAGCTACAACTGCCTCGATCGCCATCTCGAGGGCCCGCGTGCCGACAAGACGGCGCTGGTCTGGGAGGGGGAGCCCGGCGACACCCGCACCTTCACCTACCGGCAGCTGCACGCCGAGGTGTGCAAAGCCGCCAATGCGCTCAAGGCGCTCGGCATCGGCAAGGGCGATCTGGTGGCCCTTTACATGCCGATGGTGCCGGAGGCGGCGATCGCCATGCTGGCCTGCGCCCGCATCGGCGCACCCCATTCGGTGGTGTTCGGTGGCTTCTCGGCGGATGCCCTGCGCGATCGCCTGATCGATGGCGAGGCCAAGGCGGTGATCACCGCCGATGGCGGCTTCCGAAAGGACAAACCGGTGCCGCTCAAGCCCGCCGTGGATGAGGCCCTTTGTGGCAACGGTGGTGCCCCCAGCGTGGAGCACGTGCTGGTGGTGAAGCGCCTCGATGGAGCCGCGGGCGAGTGCGCGATGGAGGTCGGCCGCGACCACTGGTGGCACGAGGTGGTGGACGCCCAGAGCGCCGACTGCCCCGCTGAGCCGATGGCCAGCGAAGACCGCCTCTTCGTGCTCTACACCTCAGGCTCCACCGGCAAACCCAAGGGAGTGGTGCACACCACTGCTGGTTACAACCTCTGGGCTCATCTCACCTTCCAGTGGATCTTCGACATCAAGGAGAACGATGTCCACTGGTGCACCGCCGATGTGGGCTGGATCACGGGGCATAGCTACATCGTCTACGGCCCGTTGTCGAATGGCGCCACCACGGTGATGTACGAGGGTGCGCCGCGTCCGAGCAAGCCCGGGGCCTTCTGGGAGGTGATTCAGAAGCACCAGTGCACGATCTTCTACACCGCTCCCACGGCGATCCGCGCCTTCATGAAGAGCGGCCGTGAGGTGCCGGATCAATACGACATGAGCTCGCTGCGCATCCTGGGCACCGTGGGTGAGCCGATCAACCCCGAAGCCTGGATCTGGTATCGCGAGGTGATCGGCCGCAACCGCTGCCCGATTGTGGATACCTGGTGGCAGACCGAAACCGGCGGCGTGATGATCAGCCCGTTGCCAGGTGCCACCCCCACCAAGCCGGGTTCCGCCACCCTGCCGCTTCCCGGCATCCAGGCCGACATCGTCGATCACGACGGCAACTCCCAGCCCGCTGATCAGGGCGGCTACCTCGCGATCCGCAGGCCCTGGCCCGGGATGATGCGCACCGTGCACGGTGATCCCGAGCGTTTCCGCAAGAGCTACTGGGAGGAGATCCGCCCCGCCGATGGCTCCTGGCTCTACTTCGCCGGTGATGGCGCCCGCCGCGACAGCGATGGCTACTTCTGGGTGATGGGCCGGGTGGACGACGTGATCAATGTGAGCGGTCATCGCCTCGGCACGATGGAAATCGAGAGCGCCCTGGTGAGCCACCCGGCCGTGGCGGAAGCGGCAGTGGTGGGCCGGCCCGATGAGCTCAAGGGCGAAGGCATCGTGGCCTTTGTGACCCTGGAGGCCGGCCGCAGCGGTGACGACGCTCTGATCGCTGAACTGCGCGGCCATGTGGGCAAGGAGATCGGGCCGATCGCCCGCCCGGATGTGATCAAGTTCAGCGATGCCCTGCCGAAAACCCGCAGCGGTAAGATCATGCGCCGCATCTTGCGCTCCCTGGCCGCCGGCCAGGAGGTGAGTGGCGACACCTCCACCCTCGAAGATCGCTCCGTGCTGGATGCGTTGCGCGTTTGATCAGCCGGGCTGCACGGCCGCTGGGCCCCACCAGCGGCTGATCGTCTCCGCCAGTGCGTCGATCTGCCGCTGACGGCTCGGGTCGTCGGCCCAGGCACCCAGCAGGTTCTGGCGTAGGCCGGCGCTGGCGGGGGTGAGGTGATCGCCCGGCAGCTCGAGCAGCTGGGTTTGATCGCTCGGCCGCGCTTGCAGCACCGCCTGCAGGCGCGGGCTCTGGTCGATGCCGTCGCGGTTGAAGCGCACCAGCAGGTTGCGCGGCTGGCGGTAGTTGGACCCCACCAGCCGCAGGGTTTCGCTGGGGGAGGGGCTGAATTCGCTTTGGATGCCCAGGCGCGGGCCCAGTTCCGCCAACAGCGGCACGCTGCGTTCGGCGGAGAAGTTGTTGAAGCTCAGGGCCGCCAGGCCACTGCAGCCACGGCCGTTGTCGGGCGCCAGCAGGTGCAGCTTGCAGCCGAGGCTGTGCCCCAGGCGTAGGGCCGGCAGTGCTTCCGGCCGCGCAGCGCGGAACAGCTTCCAGGCTTCATTGGCCTGGGCCTGATGATCGAAGCCCGGCACGTAGCTCCAGGCCTGGATCGCCAGCCCCTGCCGGGCCAGCGCTTCCAGGAGCCGCCGGTAGCTCAGCTGCGGGGTGGCGGCCAGGTAGCTCCCACCAATGAACTGGATCAGGCCCCGCGCTGCCGGCGGCTCCAGCAACCAGAGGCTGCCGCGCTGGCGCCAGTTCATCGCTGCTGCAGGGCCTTGAGCGCCTCGATCGCCTCGCGGCGGTGGGCCGGCCCATCGAGCAGATTGTTGAACACATGCCGAATCACGCCCTCGCCATCGATCACGTAGGTGACGCGGCCCGGCAGCAGCCCGAGCACGCTGGGCACACCGAAGTCCTTGCGCAGCTGGTTGCCCTTGTCCACCAGCAGGGGGTAGGGCAGGTTGTGGCGCTGGGCGAAACGCTGGTGGCTGGTGGCGTCATCGCCGCTCACCCCCCACACTTCAGCGCCCATGGCCTGCAGATCGGCGTAGCTGTCGCGGAAGGCGCAGGCCTCCATCGTGCAGCCGGGAGTGTCGTCTTTCGGATAGAAGAACAGCACCAGGGCTTTGCCCTCCAATTGATCGCTGCGACGCTCGGTGCCGTGCTGATCGGCGAGGGCAATCAGGGGTGCGCGATCGCCGGTGTTCAGGGCTGCGGCCACTACGGGTGAGGGAGGCTGGCGAAACCCTAGGCAGGGCCTGGTGCGGCCTGGGATCATGAAGCCATCGCGCAGCCCCCGATGGCCTCGGCAGAACCGCAGCAACCCTGGGAGCAGGTGGACCTGCTGAGCTTGATGGCGGCCCCTGTTGCCCCTGCGTCCCCTGTGGCCCCGGCTGCCGAAGCGCTCGGGGATCCTGAACCTGTTGCAGCCGCTGCAGTGCAGCCTGCCTCCGAACCAGCGCCTGTTGTTGAGCCGGCATCCGCTTCAGAGCCCCAACCCACTGCAGCAGTGCACCAGCCAGCTCCGCAACGCCTGCTGATCCTCGACACCGAAACCACGGGCCTCGATCCACAGCGCGATCGCTGCATCGAGCTCGGCGCGGTGTTGTTCGATCTGCCGCGCCGCTCGGTGCTCAGCCAGGTGTCGCTGCTGTTGCCCTGCGAGCAGAACGCGGCCCAGGCGGTGAACGGCATCGACCCTGAGCTCACCCAGCAACCGCAGCCTTGGCAGCAGGGCTTGCAATGGTTTGAAGCTCTGCTGGCCAGCGCTGATCTGGTGGTGGCCCACAACGCCGCCTTCGATCGCCAGTGGTTTGGCATGGCACCACTGCCCGCCATTGATAAGCCTTGGCTGTGCACGATGGAGGACATCCGCTGGCCGGCGGATCGCAACCTGCGTGCCAACCCTTCGGTGCGTGATCTGGCGCTGGCCTACAGCGTGCCGGTGTGGGCCGCGCACCGGGCCCTCACCGATTGCATCTATCTAGCTCAGGTGTTTGAGCGCTGCAGCGATCTGGAGCAGCTGGTGCAGCAGGGCCTGGAGCCGCGGCGCCTCTACCGGGCTCGCCTTTCCTATGAGGAGCGCCACCGCGCCCGCGAAGCCGGCTTCCGCTGGAATGAGCCGGTCAGCGGTGCCTGGAGCCGGCGCCTGTCGGAGCGGGAGGCAGCGCTGCTTCCCTTCCCGGTGGTGCCCGTGGATGGTGATCAGCAGCGCCGCTCTGCCTGAGCAGCCCACTGGTTTTGCTTCATCTCTGGGAAGGTGAAGCGTTGCTTTGGCTCATCGGATCAATCCAGAGCCATGGTGTGGATGAAGCTTCGAGGTTGTGCGCGATGACTGTTTCCGCTCGCGGACACCCACGCCATCCCCCCCACCTGCATCAGCGCGTGCAGCGCTGGCAGGACACACGCACCTGGGCTCGGTTGATCCGTGAAGCCGAGGCCCTTTGGCACGTGGATGTGCGCGACCTGCGCCGCCTTGGCGCTCTGGAGCTGTCCCAGCTGCTGGAGGAGGTGCCGCCGCCCCTGCGTCCGCGGGTGAATCGTTGGCTGGCCTGCTACCGGGTGCATACCCGGCTGCAGTGAACGATGCCGATGTTTTCGGATCTCGTGGCTAGGCTGCTTTTTGGCGGCCCAAGGCCCTGATGTCAGGTAACCCCTCCTTACACCAGCGAATTGAACAGCTGACTCCAGAGCAGCGGGCCTATGTCGCACGCGTGCTGGAAGGCCTGGAGAAGGGCAACGTCCGTGGGGTGCTTTTGTCGCGACAGCCCGGAGGGCTGCGGGGAACCATGCACACCCAAGACGATTTCGATGCACCGTTGGACGATTCCTTTCTTCAGCTTTGAGCACAGAGCGGCTTCTTCTTGATACGAGTGTTCTGATCTGGTGGTTGTCAGAGCCTGATCGTCTCAAGCCAGAAATCGCTGGTTTGATCGCTGAACCCTCCAATGTGATCACTTGCAGCGTCGTGAATCTCTGGGAGATCCAGATCAAGACGCGGCTTGGCAAGTTGGATCTGGTGAGGCCCCTTGAGGCCGTTCATGACTGGATCCGGGACCAGGAAGGATGGGCCTTGCTTCCAGTGCGTTGGCCCCACATCCGCAGGCTGGATGTATTGCCTTCACTGCATAAGGACCCATTCGATCGTTTGTTGATCGCACAGGCCCTTGAGGAGCAACTGACGTTTGTCAGCGTTGATGAGCAGGTCCGTCGCTATCCGTTGAGGGTGCTCGGCTGAGGGGTGGGTGGCGCACACCCTGAGCAGGGCCAAAAAAAACCGCCCTGGGGGGGGCGGTGGAGAGGTGATGAACCGGTTTTTGGAATCGGAGCGGCGGGATTTGAACCCACGACCCCCACTACCCCAAAGTGGTGCGCTACCAAGCTGCGCTACGCCCCGGCGAGAAAGAAATTATCACAGCGCCTTCCCGCGCCGGGCCTGGATTTTGCGCAGTAGCGAGCTGGTGAGCTGTTCGCGATTCAGGCTGCTGTAGCCCCACAGGCGAAGGGCGCGTGCGAGGTCGCGCAGCTCCCTCAGATTCATGGAGGCCAGGCGCAGCTCCGGGATGCGCTGCCAGGCCGAGGTGGTCATCGGCAGCTCGCTGCCATCGCGGCCGGCCCGCAGGCCCGCCAGGGCCCCATCGGCCATCCATTCCGGCACCAGCACAAACAGCACGGCAAGCAGGCCGTAGAGCTCCACCAGCCCCCTGGGCAGTGGATGCAGCTTGCGCTGGGGCTTCGGGTCCACGCGGGCGTTCAACAACAGGGGCTGCAGCAGGTGCGACGTCAGCGCCGCCGGGGCATTGTCTCCCAGAACATCGGGATTGGTGCAGAGCCGACCTGTACCGGATCTCTCAGATCAATGCGCCGTTTTGGCCGCCTCCACTGCGTCCCGGCAGCAGCGGCTGCTGAGGCTGCTGAGGGGCCGGAACGGCCTTCGGGGCCGTTGGAGCCGTGTCGCGCCACTGCAGTGCAGGCTCCGGTGAAGGCGCCAACCGCACAAACCAGAACACCAGGGCAAACACCAGCCCAAGGGTGATCAGCATTCCCAGGATCACGGTGCGGTCGGGCAGGGGGTTCATGCCTGGTCAGTCCGGGTGCACTGCAGTTTGCGGCGCCCCTGCTCAAGGGTGAGGCTGTCGCCCCAGAGGGTGAGCTCCATCAGCTCACTGCCGTAGCGCACCCCCGGCTGGTTGCTGGCTACACGGAAGAGGGTGAAGCGGCTGCCTCCGCTGATTAACGAGGCTTGGGCGTCATTACGCTCCACTACGAGCACACCCTGATCGCCGCAGAGAAAGCGATCGCGGACGTCGTAGTCCTCCCACCAGGGGCTGCTGAGGGCGAGGAGGGGAAGCAGCAGAGCAATCACAACGCAATCGGCGTGTTGTCGCCGCGCAAGACGCAGTGATCAATCGACCAGTCGTAGTGGTTCCAAACAGCTCCGGGCAGTTTGTAGTTGGAGCCTTCAAAGCCATCGAGCAACACACCGCTGGGGCGGGCTGAGCAGTAGGGGCGGCTGCCGGGGCGGGCTAGGTATTGCTGGTGGTAGGTCTCCGCGAAGAAAAAGGGCTTACCAGTAGCGATTTCGGTGGTGATCGCTCCTTTGCCGTTGGCGTTGAGCAGCTGCTGGTAGCGATCGCGGGAGGCTTCGGCAATGCGAAGGAGCTCAGGTTCCATCACGTAGATGGCCGAGCGGTATTGGGTGCCGGTGTCGTTGCCCTGGGCCATGCCCTGGGTGGGGTCGTGACATTCCCAGAACAGTTTCAGCAGGTCGCTGAAATCAACGGCATTCACATCCCACACCACCCGCACCACCTCGGTGTGGCCGGTGCGGCCGGAGCACACCTCTTCATAGGTGGGGTTGGGGGTGTAACCACCGGCGTAGCCCACGGCGGTGCTGATCACACCGGGTAGCCGCCAGAACCCCTTCTCAGCGCCCCAGAAACAGCCGCAGCCGAACAGGGCTTCCTGTTGGCTGGTGGTGAGTGGTGCTTTCAAGGCCGTGCCAAGCACCACATGGCGATCGGCCGTGGCGATGGGGGTGTTGCGGCCGGGCAGTGCGGCATCGGGAGCGATCAGCGCGCCCTTGGATCCGCCCAGTCCCTGAAACAGTCCGAACACTGATGCCGCAGCCGATGTGGTGATGTCAGCCTACGGCGCTCAACCTTGTGGTGCGCCGGGTTCCAGGGCGATGTGGTTCAGCAGCGTGGTGGTGAAGGCGAACAGCAGAAAGGGCAGCGAGAGCACCAGGATCAGGCCCACGCCCACCAGCGCGAACAGCGGTTTACTGGCGCCCATCAGCGCCAGGCCCGCCGCCAGGCTCACGAAGATCACCAGCATCCAGATCAGGATCTGACCGTAGATATCGCCGAAGGTGAGGGTGCAGCGCAGGCGGTAGGGCACACCGGTGGTCATGGCAGCGGCGCGGAGCGTCAACTCCAGCTAAGCCACGGCTGCGGGGGTTGTCTGGTGAAGGGCACAGAGTGTGACTGAATCTGCCGATCTGCTTCTGAAGCGGCTCAGGCCGCCTTGCTCAGCTGTTGCTCCGCCTGCTCGCGCTCCCACAGGCGCCGGTAGGTGCCGCTTTGCTGTACAAGCTCGTTGTGGTGCCCCTGCTGCACCAAGCGGCCGCCATCCAGCACCAGGATGCGGTCGCAGGCGGCGGCGGCGGAGAGCTGGTGGCTGATCATCAGGATCGTGCGGTCCTGCTGGCTGCGCACCGATTGCAGGATGTCGGCAGCGGTGTTGTTGTCCACGCTGGCCAGGGCGTCGTCAAGCACCAGCAGCGGTGCCTGCACCAGCAGGGCGCGGCCAAGGGCCGTGCGCTGGCGCTGACCGCCGCTGAGGGTGATGCCACGCTCACCCACCAAGGTGCCGTAGCCATCGGGGAAGCCGCGGATATCGCCCTCTAGACGTGCCTGGATGGCGGCCGCCTCAACGGCGTCTTGCGCTGCGCTCGGCTCGCCGTAGCGCAGGTTGTCGGCGAGGGTGGCGGTGAACAGGTAGCCCTCCTGGGGCACCAGCGCCACCTGGCGGCGCAGATCATCAAGGGCTACGCAGGTGATGTCGCTGCCGTTGAGGAACAGCGCACCGTCGGGCACCTCCACCATGCGGCCCAGGGCACGGGCCAGTGTGGTTTTGCCGCAACCCACCGGACCCACCACCGCCACGAGCTCGCCGGGTTCGAGCAGGAAGCTCACGTGCTCCAGCGCCAGGCGCTCCGCATCCGGATAGCGCAGCGACAGATCGCGCGCCTCCACGGCAGCGGCGCGGCGGCCGGCCTGGACCGGCGCCGCGATTGCTACAGGCTGCGCCGGGGAGGTCACCCGGGGTTTGCGCCGCAGCAGCTCCTCCACCCGCTCCAGGCTCACCTGACCGGTCTGGAAGGTGTTGAGCGTGAAGCCCAGCAGCGCGGTGGGGAACACGAGGCGCTCCACATACAGGATCAGCGCCACCAGATCACCGATGCTGAGGCGGCCGGTTTCCAGTTGGCCGCTGCCCAGCGCCAGCAGCAGCAGCAGGCTTACTGAGGAGATGCCTTCCAGCAGCGGGAACAGGGTGCTGCGGGTGCGGGCCAGCAGCAGGGCCTCGTCGCGGTAGCGGCGGTTGCGATCGGCGAACGCCTGCCGTTCGGTGGCCTCCTGGCCATAGATCTTGATCGCGTTGATGCCGGAGAGGTCTTCCTGGATCAGATCGCTCAGCTGCGCCAGGGCCTCCTGTTGGCGCCGCTGCTGGCGCATCATGCGGCCGCCGAACAGCCGCACCGTCACCAGCATCAGCGGGTAGAGCCCCACCGCCGCCAGGCTCAGCAGCGGATCGATGGCCAACATCGCCGGCAGGGTGAGCGCATAGGCCAGCACCGTGTTGGTGAGGCTGAGCACGGCGAAGCCCAGCAGCCGCCGCACGTTTTCCACATCGCTGGTGGCCCGGCTGATCACCTCGCCGCTGCCGGTGGTCTGCACCCAGCCGGGTTCCTGGCGCAGCATGTGATCGAAGATCTCCTGCTTCAGGCCGGCCTCCACCTGGCGGCCCACGCCGAACACCAACATGCGCGACCACAGCCGCACGGCCCCCATCACCGTGGCCAGGGCAATGATCAGCGCCGCCTGGCGCAGCACATCGCTGAAGGTGAAGCCGTCCTGCAGGTCGTCGATCACGCCGCGCACCAACAGCGGCAGGGCCACGCTCAGCAGGTTCACCACCACGAGCGCGGCTATCCCCAGCAGCACCGTGCGCCGATAGGGCCGCAGATAGCGCCCGATCAACCCGAACCGGATGGCTGCCATGACGCACCGCAGGAAGCTGCCAACCTAGGGAGCCAGCTCAGCCGCATGTTCTGATGCCCGCCAGCGATCAGCCCGAGCAACAGCATCCTCTGTATGCCAGTGATCGGGATCTGGTGGATTCCCTGCTGGCCACTGAGCAGCCCGCGGATGGCCAGCTGGTGGATCTGGGCCGGCTGCTGATGCGCTACGCCGGCTTCCCTGGCGCCCTGGATCTGCAGGACGACCTGCAGAAAACCCTGCGCCTCTGGGGCCTGAGCCAGGCCGAGCTGAATCAGCGCTGCCGCTCCATCTGGGCCGCCGGCTACAGGCCCGGTGCGCAAGCCCAGGAGCAGGCGGTGGGCTCGGGCTTCGATACCGCCGACCAAGACAGCCCCTGACCGTTTTTTCTGCTACATCAGCCCCACTTGATGCCTGCCCATGAGCGCTGTTTCGTCCTGGCCCGCGCTGCTGGAGCAGCTGTTGCAGGGGGAGTCGCTTCGCACCGAGCAGGCCACGGCGCTGATGCAGGCCTGGCTCGCCGAAGAGCTCGAGCCGGTGCTCACCGGTGCGCTGCTGGCCGCCCTGCGGGCCAAGGGGGTGAATGGCGAGGAGCTCGCAGCCATGGCTCAGGTGCTGCGCCAGGCCTGCCCACTGCCTGGCCCCAGGCCTGATCTGCCTTTGGTGGATACCTGCGGCACCGGTGGTGATGGGGCGAACACCTTCAACATCTCCACGGCGGTGGCCTTTGTGGCGGCAGCCTGCGGCGCCCATGTGGCCAAGCACGGCAACCGCAGCGCCAGCGGCAAGGTGGGCTCTGCCGATGTGCTCGAAGCGGCTGGCCTCAACCTCACGGCCCCGGCCCAGCAGGTGATCGCTGCTCTGGAGCCAGCGGGTGTGACCTTTCTGTTCGCACCGGGGTGGCATCCGGCTCTGGTGGGGCTGGCGCCGCTGCGCAAGGCGCTCGGGGTGCGCACGGTGTTCAACCTGCTGGGGCCGCTGGTGAATCCGCTGCGGCCCGAGTCGCAGGTGCTGGGGGTGGGTGCCGCGGATCTGCTGGATCCGATGGCGGATGCGTTGGCACGGCTGGGGCTGAAGCGCGCCGTGGTGGTGCACGGCCATGGCGGCCTGGATGAGGCGTCCCTGTCGGGTCCCAGCGAACTGAGGCTGGTGGAGGGTGGCACGGTGCGCGCGGAAACGATCTCGCCCGCTTCGCTTGGGCTGGCGGAAGCGCCGATGCAGGCCCTGGCCGGTGGTGAGCTGGCCGACAACCAGGCGATTCTTGAGGCGGTGCTGCAGGGGCGGGGCACAGCGGCGCAGCGCGATGTGGTGGCGCTCAACGCCGCCTTGGTGCTCTGGGCGTCCGGGCGGGCTGATTCGGTGGCGGCTGCGGTGCCGCAGGCTCTCGAGGCCATGGCCGGTGGTGCTGCCTGGCAGCGCTTCGAGCGGCTGCGCTCAGCCCTCGCCACTCCCCTGGCCTGATCCCTCTGAAGGGGATGATGGGGCGATGACCACAGCCCCTTCCTCCTCTCCCGCTCTGCTCGTGCTGGCCGATGGCCTGGTGCTGCGCGGTGAAGCCTTCGGCGCCAGTGGCACCGCCGTGGGTGAGGTGGTGTTCAACACCGGCATGAGCGGTTATCAGGAGGTGATGACCGATCCCAGCTATTCCGGTCAGCTGGTGACGTTCACCTACCCGGAGCTGGGCAACATCGGTGTGAACAGTGCGGATCAGGAGGCGGATGCCCCCCATGTGCGGGGCGTGATCGCCCGCGAACTGGCACCAACCGCCAGCAACTGGCGCAGTGAAACCACCCTCGAGGCCTGGCTGCAGCGCCACAACGTGGTGGGCATCCGCGGCATCGATACGCGAGCCCTGGTGCGGCATCTGCGGGAGGGCGGCGCCATCAATGGGGCCATCAGCACCGATGGCCGCACTCCCCAAGAGCTGCTGGAGCAGGTGCGCTCCGCACCGTCGATGGCCGGTCTCAACCTGGCCCAGGCCGTGAGCACCTCCGCTCCCTACAGCTGGAGCAGCCTCTGCCCGGCCGCGTTTGACCAGCGCCTGCAAACCAACCCTGCGGCGCCCTACCGGGTGGTGGCGATCGATTTCGGCATCAAGCGCGCCATCCTCGAGCGCCTGGCGGCCCACGGCTGCGACATCACCGTGCTGCCGGCGGATGCCTCCCTGGAGCAGGTGCTGGCGCTTCAGCCCGAGGGGGTGTTTCTCTCCAACGGCCCCGGTGATCCATCGGCGGTGACCTCCGGCATCGAGCTCGCCAAAGGGTTGCTGCAGCAGAACAACCTGCCGGTGTTCGGCATCTGCCTAGGCCACCAGATCCTGGGCCTGGCGCTGGGCGGCAGCACCTACAAGCTCGGCTACGGCCATCGCGGCCTCAACCATCCCTGCGGCAGCCCCGGCGTGGTGGAGATCACCAGCCAGAACCACGGCTTTGCCATCGATGCCACTTCGCTGCCCGGCGATGCGGTGGAGGTGACTCACTTCAACCTCAACGACCGCACGGTGGCGGCCCTGGCCCATCGCCACAAGCCCGTGTTCGGCGTGCAGTACCACCCGGAGGCCAGCCCCGGCCCCCACGACGCCGACCATCACTTCGGCCGCTTTGCGGCCCAGATGGCCGAGCGGCGCGGCTGAGCGATTCGGCGCCTGGTGGCCCCTAGAGGCGCCTCATCAATGCAGCTTTGTTGCGGTCCTGCCCGTTCCGAAAACCGTCACTACACTGCAGGCGCCCCAAACGTCAGAGGTCAGGAGCCATCACTGATCTGCAGCGATTGACCGTGTCTCTGCGCGGTGGTTTTCAGCAGCAGGACGGCTGTCTGCTGTTCAGCTTCACCGGCCAGCTCGACGCCTACTCCGAGAAGCAATTTCTCGCCTTCATCACCGAGCACCTCACCAGCACGCCGCAACCGCTGGTGATCGATCTGAGCAAGATCGATTTCATCGATTCCTCCGGCCTTGGTGCCCTGGTGCAGATGGCCAAGCTCTGCAACGACCAGGCCATGCAGTTCCTGGTGGTGGGCAATGCCCGTGTCGTGCAGACGGTGAAACTGGTGAGGCTTGAGCAGTTCCTCCATCTCCAGCCCGACCTCGATACCGCCCTCGGATCCATCGCTGCCTGATTGGCTCGCAGCCATTCCGGCCTCTTCGATCACGGCAGATCTCGGCCCATTGCAGCTGGCCTGGCTGGGAGATGCCGTGTGGGAGTTGCATCACCGCCTGCGCCACTGCCGCCAGCCCGGCCGCAGTGGCGCCTTGCACCGAGCCGTGGTGGCCGAAGTGCGCGCTGATGCCCAGGCAGCAGCCCTGGCTGTGCTGGAGCGCGATGGCCTGTTGACGCCGGAGGAGCTAGAGCTGGTACGGAAAGGCCGCAACCGTGCCGGCCGAGGACCCCGCAAAGGTGAGGCCGGCATTTATGGCCGGGCAACGGGGTTTGAGACAATGGTGGGCTGGCTCTTTCTTCAAGATCCCAGCCGCCTTGCCCAGCTGCTGGCACACCTCGAGAACGCCGACCCGATAACCCCTTTGCCCGCTGACGCATGAGCCCCCGTTTTGATCGCCGCAGGGACCAGGGCCAGGGATCGGGGGCGGCAGGATCGCGCCCCGCTCGCCCAGGCCGTCCGGATGCCCGTGGCGGTTCGCGCCGCCCGTTTGCACCCCGCGGTGAGTGGCGTCCGGAACGTGGGGAGGGCGGTGATCGCCCCAGTCGCCCCGAGCGTGGCGATCGCCCCAGCTTTGGTCGCCGGCCTGAGCGCAGTGAACGTTTTGGCGGTGAGCGCACCGAGCGCTTTGGCGATCGTTCGCGCCCTGAGCGCCGTTTCGATGGTGCCCGCCGCCCTGGCGGGGATCGGCCTCGCTTCGAGCGATCAGGTGGCGAGCGCTGGAGTTCGGAGCGTTCCGCCGGCGATCGCGCTGGCTCTGATCGCCCCAACTTTGATCGCGGGGGGGCTGATCGCGCTGCTTCGGGTCGCCCTGGATCGGATCGCCCCGGTTCTGAGCGCAGGGGGGGGGATTTTCGCCCGCGGTTTGAGGGTGCCCGCGGCAGCGGCAGTCGCACAGAGCGCCGCCCGGGGCGCCCCCAGGGTCAGGGCCGCTTTGGAGCACGCCCCTCTGCCTTCCAGGAACGCCGCGTTGAGCGCCGCCCGCTGATTGTTGAAGCGCCCAGCGGTGAAGCCGAGCGCTTCAACGCCGGCCCGGCCGACGATCTGATCTGGGGCCGCCATGCCGCTCAGGCAGCTCTGGAGAGCGATCGCCCCATTCACCGCATCTGGTGCACGCCGGAGATGCGCTTTCAGCCCCGCTTCATGCAGCTGCTGCGCGAGGCCAAGGCCGGTGGCGTGCTCGTGGAGGAGGTCACCTGGGCGCGCCTTGGTCAGCTCACCGATGGTGCGGTGCACCAGGGCATCGTGCTCCAGGCTGCCGCCGCCGACACCCTGGATCTGGGCAGCCTGATCGATGGTTGCCGCTCGATCGGCGAGCCACCGCTGCTGATGGCCCTCGATGGGGTCACTGATCCCCACAACCTCGGCGCGATCGTGCGCAGCGCTGAAGCCCTGGGTGCCCATGGCCTGGTGTTGCCGCAGCGCCGCAGCGCCGGGCTCACCGGTTCTGTGGCCAAGGTGGCCGCTGGCGCCCTCGAACATCTGCCTGTGGCGCGGGTGGTGAATCTCAACCGCTCACTGGAAACCCTCAAGGAAGAGGGCTACCGGGTGATCGGCCTGGCCGGTGAAGCCGGTGTGGCCCTGAGCGAAGCCGATCTCGATGGCCCGCTGGTGATCGTCACCGGCTCGGAAGGCTCTGGGTTGTCGATGCTCACCCGCAAGCACTGCGATCAGCTGGTGCGGATCCCGCTGCGGGGCGCTACCCCGAGCCTCAATGCCTCGGTGGCCACGGCGATGGTGCTTTATGAGGTGGCTCGCCGCGGCTGGATGAAGCAGATCACCGGCTCGGCTCCGGCGCCACGCATCGTTCGGCCGCAGATCCCCTCTGCGCCTCTGACGGCGTCCGCACCTACTGGCGCCGCTCCTGCTGAAGCTCCCGCCGCAGCCAGCACCGATGTGCAGGACCACGATGACGATGGCCTTCATCTCTTCACCCCCGAAGCCACCGAAGCCGCGCAACAGCTGGTGGATCAGGTGGTGAGTGAGCTCCAGACATCCCATCTCGCCACTCACAGCGAAACGCACAGCGACACCGGCAGCTCCCCCGACAGCACCCCTGCGGGCTTCTCTGGCGATATCCAGCTCTGATGGCTGCGTTCGCCGCTTTCGCGGCCACAATGAGTCCACTTCCCACCGCCCCATGACCACCCTGTTCCAGCCCCTGCGCAGCGTTGCCAATGGGCTTGGTCTGGCCTGGTGGGCGCGGGTGGAAACCCGCCAGCCGGATGTCACCTACTGGTTTGGGCCCTATGTGCGGCGCAGCAGCCTGGAGGAGGCCCTGCCTCCCTTCCTGGCTGACCTGCGCAATGAGGGGGCGGCTGAGGTGAACCATGCTCTGCTGCGCGCCCGCCGCAGCGAGCCCTTCACCATCAGTGCCGACTGATAGCGTCAACCCCTGGATTTGCAGCAGGGTTGATGGGGATCGCCGAGTGGCGTGAGCAGCTCAAGCGCGGCGAGGTGTCCGCCCGTGAGCTCACCGATCAGCACCTCAGCCGCATCGAGGCGGTTGAACCCAGCATCAACGCCTACACCGAGGTGACGGCCGAGCGCGCCCGCGCCGACGCTGATCGCATTGATGCGGCGCGCGCCGCCGGTGAGGAGCTGCCGCCTTTGGC
>Ga0194123_10003220_pt1 | contig 19925 bp, 23 predicted proteins | sample TA2MahsurfametaG_5_FD_155479 | JGI IMG/M metagenome (GOLD analysis project Ga0194123, IMG submission 155479) | Freshwater microbial communities from Lake Tanganyika, Tanzania - TA2015023 Mahale A surface | ecosystem: Environmental > Aquatic > Freshwater > Lake | place: Tanzania: Lake Tanganyika... | reverse complement strand
AAGACAAACAGTCGCATAAGTTGTAGGTATGGCATTACTGTTCGAAGCAAGTACGGTTGCTCCGCATCTTAAGTTGATGAGTCAGATTGACTAATACAGGCAACTGTGCCTGCTCTCTAGGTGAGTCGGTGATATATGGAAAGTATGTAGTGACCCTGTGTGTAGGTAACCATCGGCTACCATCCCCGAAAATGATTAGCGAGCACAACGGCCCCGAGTTTATATATCTAGCCATACCATGCCAGCTGAAACACGGAGGCATCACAAACCCCTACATAATGCATGCCTTCTTTTGCCAAAACGGTTATACGGAGTCGTTCGACAAACTGTTCTGAGTTGAATTCATTAGCTTTGAAATCCTCGCAATCCTGGTATCTACAAGGCCTATTCGAACATATAGAAGTAGTTGCGCAAGACATTTATGCTTCTTAAGCTGATAGTACGCAACCACATACTGATAGTAACACAGATATAATCTATGGATCAATTCAAATACGGTTCGATTTGCACAAAGAGCCACATAAGTCACGTCCGCCACGAACTCATTATCTCAGTCGCGCAGAACTAGAGAACATTAATTAGGTGGTGTGACAGGAACGTCTGGGTGCTGAAATGACGCATATTGTGAATCCTGAGCAGAAATGATTTGAATATAAGAACATAATAAGAAGGGTCTTGTTGATACAGCCTAACGCCTCGATTGAGAATAGAAGTGTAGTTTTCAGTCTGTCCAGCAGCACGGCAAGCACGGTAGGGGGATGAAGGCGTCAAATCTACAAGCATTGGACGGAAATGGTAGATCAAACTTGGGTGATAATATTTTCCAACGTCGCATGACCACGCATCATACGCAAGCGTTGGCACATGAAAATATAGAGGGGGAGCCCAAGCTGCTCCAGAAGCAGGTAAGATACACGCAATTGAAGTGCGTTGGATTGAAAGGATCTGTTCGAACGATGTTCCTGGGAGAAGGATGTGCAGATTAGAAGCATTATCTACTGGGTGATTGATAGTCTGCGGAGGATAGAGGATAAAATAGTGGTCTGAGAAGAGCATAGCCAGCTCATTTACGGCATTAAAGATAATATTAGGGTCTTGATTGCGATGATCATTGAAACCAGCATCATTCTTGTAGTAGGCTGTACGCAAAGAAATAAAGACCGTCTTTTTGTGAATAAGTCTTGGAGATGGAGAGCCTACGGAAATCGCAGGCGGTAGCAATGAGACACATGGATAAGCCTCAAAGAGGGCAGATAACCCGAAGTCGTAATGTGAAGTCCTATAGGGCTGATGCTTAGGTAGCTTAGTAAACGCAGATAAAAGAGCTGGAAAAAAGTAGAATTCATTGAGAGAGTGGGTGGGCGGCATATCCTTAAATATCTCAGAGGAAAGACTTCTTTGTAAGGCGACAAGTGATTGATTGAGTGGATCGGTTGCATTAGGAAGGGAATAGTAGATTTTGAAGGGCAACACATTATTGAGCAGGAAGAGAAAGAGTATGTGAGTTGATTGATGACCGTATGAATATAGAGTCTCTGTTGAAAGAACTAATCCGTTGCCATGTCTAATGTAGCGATCATAAATGAGACTTTGCAAATGATGGACTGTATCGTCAAAGCCGAGGATCGACGAGATCCTAGTTAAACACGATAGCGCAAAGAGAGAATCAACTTCAATGACAGGTTTATACAGTATATTGTGGAGATGTTTCAGGGCGGAACTATCAATGTGGTTTATTATACCGCACGTAGATGTGTAGAGAAAGGATGCTAGCTCGATTGCAGACGAAACATGCTTTAGAGGTTTGAGATAGTGTCTAGCATTGGTGTTGGGTGAAGGAATGATTGCCGTTGGACCATTCTTAAGGACACATTTAGTTGCTGTGTAGTCAAGTGAGTAATACATCTTGACAAAATCGACGCATTGTTGGTAACGTAGATTGTGTACAGATTCTGTCATGGGTGAAATTGATGAAAGACTTATTGCCGCGGTTCAATAATGTCGAGCAAAGGCTGCTACGTTCGTGGGGTGAGGAGATCCTACTAGAGGTTGTAAGCAGTTACTACACACTGAAAAAACTAAGGATCAAGAAGGGAAAGAAAGGTGGTTTACAATACCACAGGAAAAAGGATGAATGCTCATATGTGGTAGAGGGCAGTCTGTTAATTAGATATATAGAGGAAGGAGAAATCAAAGAGCGGGTTCTTAAGGAAGGTGAATACATAAGATTCCCAACCGGATGCATTCATCAAGAAGAAGCTCTAGAAGACGTAGTTCTAATTGAAGTGTCGACTCCATTCATGAATGACCGAGTACGTGTTGAAAAATCATTCGGAATAGTCGAGACCGGATTGCCGACAACTCAGGAAGATGATATTATTAGACTATAGCTTCATTGCTTGTGGAAAAATACAGCTTTTGTATTTTGCAACTCTGATTGAATTCGCTTGTTAAAGTTATCAATATAACTATCGGGAAGAAATGACGTAATGCCGCCGTGAATAATTGTTGTAGAACTTCCATCAGTTGAAGCGACCAAGCCATGCATTACAGATGTAACCGTATTTACAAGTCCAATCATCCATCTATCTATTGTATCAATACTGGCCGCTACATCGGAATCATTCAAGGCTAGATGATTGACCACTATTGGTATGTTAGAGCTATTAAGTCTAAGTGACGGCTGTAGCCCAAGCAAATAGCGAAGTGACGATACAGAGAATAAACCAGCGAGTGTCGGTGGTTGAGGATTTATCTCAACGGTAGACAAGGAATGACTGGAGGGAAGGTGCGCGATCTCATAGGAAGTTACAGTACTTAGCCAGGTAGTAAACCTACGCACATCAGATATTGATGGAGGGTATGACGGGATATATGCTGCACCAAGTGACGTTCCGACGGTTATGACGATGTCATTGCCTGTGATGAATTGGTGCGCATAAAGAAGCGGTATCACTGAAATAACGTCATTCACTATATGGAGATTTAGGTCGGAGAATTGACGCAGGTCAATATCGGTGGAAAGTGGTGGGCAAAAAACAATTTTAGAATCATTGTCTACAGGCCCTGGCAAACCAAGTGTTGCCTGAATATTTGGAAATTCCAAACGGTATCGAGATATAGTTTTGAGAATTAACTTAGTTGGATCTTGTGTTCCAAGAATTATCTTTGAACACTTTGTGGTCATATCTGGATATACAAGATAACTCGACAGATGTGTTCCTCCCAAATCCAACAGGAGAAATGAAGGTGCTATCATCGGCCCAGTTGCGTTAACGGCATGGTTCTCGAGGATTGTTCCGGCATCACCAAGGGTAATTCTATTGCCATATGGGGTACAGGCGCCTACGGCGCGATGGCTGTACAGGCTATAAACAAAGAGTTTGGAGTTACCCCAGCTTATTTTATAGACACAAACGAGACGAATCACGGGGGTGAATTTCTTGGCATAAAGGTTATTAGCCCCAAAGAAATTAAACGGTCATCCATTGATGATGTATACCTTTTCACTCTTAATATAGAATCAGTACTTAACCAGTATGCTCATGAGTTAAGCGGTTGTAAAACAATAAGCCCAGTAACCTTGTTGCGATCAGTTGATTTTTCAAAGGTTGAGAATAGGTTTTCAATCAATCGTCTTGCTACGCTCGCTGAACAATTAATCGCCGCAGTTGAGACTTATATACTAAGGAATTCTATTAGATCGGGTGTCAGAATAAATAGTCTAGATGTTGTGTTGACTCAGAGATGTACATTAAAGTGTGAAGACTGCTCAAACCTAATGCAGTACTATCAAAAACCGAAAGAGATTGAGAAATCCCAGATACTAGACTCGCTTCAGTGTCTTGTTGGGCAATTAGACTACGTACATGAGTTTAGAATAATCGGAGGTGAGCCGCTGCTTCATAAACAGCTTGTTGAGATTGTGAGTTTTATCGCAAGGAACTTTGAATATGGCTATATTGTAATATATACGAATGGAACACTCCTGCCAAGTATCAGCGACGTCAAGCATCTGTCAACAATTAAAGGGCTATCTTTTAAAATATCAGACTACGGCCTGGATTTGTCTAGGCGATGCACGGAACTAGAGGAAATGTTGAAGGCTTACGATATTCTTACGATCCGTGAGAGTATCACTGAATGGCAGGACAGTGGTACCATCGTTAGTCACAACAGAGGAGACCGCGAACTCGCAGAAGTCTTCGGACAATGTTGTGTTCAAGACTGTTACACACTTATGGGCAAGTATTTATATATTTGCCCCTTTAGTGCTAACCTGTATGAGCTAGACAAAGAAAAGTATTTCTTTATTGAGCGATTAGCAATTCGGAGCCTTATAGATCTAGATAAGAGTGTTGCAAGAAGGGTTTTGATGGACTTCTTGGGAAGCCATAAATATCTTATGGCTTGTAACTTCTGTAATGGAAGGGACCACAATGTTCCCAAGGTACAAGCAGCAGTTCAAAGACGTTCACCAAAATAACAGGACTATGAAGACTCTCTCGATTATAATAACTTCGTTCAATTCGGCACGATGGATTGTTCAACTGACTGAAACTATAGTTGAACTTAGTAAGCGACACACTGTCATAGTAGTCGATGACGGCTCGACGGACGGGACTCGTTCAAAGCTCGAAAATCTTAAACAAAATGTCCATTTTTATCTATACAGTACAACCGGCAATAGGGGTGTTTCCGCAGCCCGCAACCTGGGAATTAACGCAGCAAATACCGACTACGTAACATTTTTAGATCATGATGATTTGATTGCCCCTGAAAAATTAGAATATTGTCTAGGTGTGTTATCAGACGAATCAGACGAAACCTTTTTGGCATTCAGCTACAAAACTCTTTACATCCAGAGCAACAGAGTAAAAACCAGCACGCTCAAAGTTCGCCGTAATGATATGGATATAGATACATTCCTTAGCTATCTAGAAGGATTTTCTGATAGAGCCGAAAGTAGGGGTATGTACCATGCATGTCTCAGTGCGTGGGGAAAAATCTTCTCTTTAAAAACCATCAATGATAAGCGGATAAGGTTTGAGGAGCGCATTAACAAGTTTGAGGATTGTTTATTTGGTCTACAGTATATAAATACATGTAGTATTATTAAAGTATGCAATGAAGGTTTCTATGTATACAACCAAGTAAAGGTAGCAAGTCAAAAGGGGCTTTCAAACCTCTTTTGCCATGAGGATTGGCTCAGATCGATAAGTATCGTAGAGCAACAACTCGCCAACAGCGGACTTACCCAATATCCTTTAGTAAAACAATTTGTAAGCATTTTCATAGTTGGTACCATAGTTAGAACGTTAACCACATCATCCTTTAGCGACATATACAAGCTCCCTATGTTTCTGAAATGCATAGACAGTTATAAGCTGTATCTAAATTCACACATAAGGCCGCCCGGTGCGTCGAGGCTTATTACATATCTTGTATGTAAGCACAAGTGGCTTTTAGCTTGGATTCTTATCCGGATCAAGATGAACCTATCCTCACCAGGTAAGGCTCCATTTTGGTGCGTGTCATGAATGATCGTATCAAATACAATGCAAGGTTTGACGTGGTCAGTCTGTTCAACAGTATTGAACTGAAGGACATCGAATCCGCATTAGTAAGCAGAGTGAACGAGTTGATAGCAAATACAACTCTACAGATAAAAAGCCTAGATGAGCTCGCTTTTATTAGGAATTTCCACAAGACGTGTACCAATTCAAGTGTTCGCCATATTGAGATTCCATTGAGTGTTCGAAAGGCGATTAGGTTGCACAATAAAATTCAGAATATGTGGTCTGATATCTCAGATGATGACTATGAATTCTATTGGACGGGTGATATAAGAAAGAATGAATACTCCAAAAATCGTTGCGGTTTCCGGTGGGTTCGGTGCAACGCCCTGACCGATGCCGCGCCACCACATATAGATGGAACTGTGGGCGGGCATATGTGGAATGAGTACCCCAAAATGCTGTCACTGTGGGTGCCAATTAACGAGGAAGCACTGTTAAGTAGCCTTCCAATATTAGAGAGTTGCAAAGATGGCAATCTCCAGCTTGAGGAATCGTCTTTCAATAAAAGTATAAGTAGAGAACTAGTGCTTAAGGGGCCTTTGCGATGGGTAAAGCCCTGTCTACAAAAAGGAGATGTTGTCGTCTTTGACGGTACAACTATACATAAAGGCGCAGTCAATACAGCCAACAATGATAGAGTCTCTATAGAAATAAGGCTTTATGAGAGCGGCTGGGTAGAAAGTGCGTACGAATCACTAAGAGGCCAAGACTAGTCCAATAGTTGTAATGAGCTCGGATGCAGCAATTACTGGGATGCAGTGTTCTTTAGGATAAAGACATATTCCACTATAGCAAGGTGAGCAAGAGTAGTTGATATCTGCTGATAACACCGTGAGCAGTGGTGACGATCCCTCAAGCGTCTTAATTGGACCTTCAAGGAGTATAGTTCTCTTTTTCAAGGCAAGAGATAGATGCAGAGATAGTGATTCAGGTGATACCACAACCTTGGCAGATTGAATTAATCTAACAAGCTCAGAAAAATTTAATTGATGTGGCGGCTGTACACATACAGTGTAGCCGGCTTTCCGCAGAGTCTTCGACACGTTAATTGCTTCACTATATGTTAGAGACTTGCTTTGCCAGCTGTGATGTACCTGATGCAATAGAAGCACATCAACTATTGGTTTGCGATTCGGTATAGTAGGTTCAAGGTATGCATGCTTAGGTACATCGCGGTTAAGACTGGAAGTTACATGTTCTTGCCAGGAGGACCCGCCTGCTGATGATGGGGTGTAGGGATCAGGGACTGTTAAAACCTTGATCATGTGAGCCATGTCGATACTGTACGTTTCGTCGTAGATACAATCATTGAAAGTGACGATCTGAGAAACTGACTGATGAGTGCTGGTTCGACATAGTATTCTCTTCTCAAGAGGATATACACATCTCAATAGTTGATATCCTGTATTATCTGTGAGGAGAAAAGCTTCTGGAAAGAGTTTGAGAAAAATAGTCGCGCGAACAACATCGCCCAAATTACTTTTTAACCCACTGCCGTAACTTACTACGGAGGTCCTATAAAAGTGCACACTAGACTGAGGCACGGTCACTGAGCTGTCGAACTGGACATGAAAGCTCTGATCGGCCATACTTTAGATACATACATTGACGGCATTGGATACATAGGTTCGGAGCATCCTTTTCTGTTAATGCCTTCAATACTAGGCATGGATCTGCGAGCTGTGCACGCCCAATAGCTACCAAGTCGCAATGACGTGAAGTGAGATGATCTTCCGCCTGTGCTAGATCAAGTACTTTTCCTACCCCAATGATCGGTATTTCCGTTTGAGACTTATACAGCGAAGCAAGCTCGAAGAAGTATCCCTTCTGCATGTGTAAATGCTTCAAATTAGAAGTGTCATAGATTCCAGCTGTTACATGGGCATATGTAGGTCGCAATTGCTCAATGCATTCTATTATCTCGGGTGCTGAGTCGGGGTGGATCCCGTCGTCGCAAAAGTCATCACCTGAGATTCGAATTCCAATATCAATGTCGCAGGATCTTCGTACTTTTCCTATGATGTTGCGAATTATATTAAATCGAGCATTGTAGCTAGTGCCCCCGTAAATATCAGATCGCATATTTGTGCGTGGTGAGATAAAGTCGTGCAGGAGATAACCATGAGCTAAGTGAAGCTCTATACCATCAAAACCTGATTCCCATGCTAGTTCAATAGTTCTGACAAACGCGTCTTCTATTCTAATGACAGCAGCTGTTGTCAATGTTTCCGGCTTAGAACCAATAGATACACAGGGTAAACCAGAAGCGGAGACGATATCTGCATTTGGCAGAGAAGGACTAATTTGAGGTCCAGCGTGCATTACTTGCAGATAAGCAATACAGTTCTCGGATTTTATGTTAATTGCAAGACGGTTAAAAGAATCTACCTGGCTCTCATGGTATAGAGAAAGTCCGTGACTTGAGCCACGAGCGTGGATGTCTACAGCAGTACCTTCTACAATAATAAGGCCTGGCCCGCCTGCAGCTTGAACTTTGTAGTACAAATTTGTATCTTTTGAGGGTGACCCATCAGGTAGTGACCAGTTTGTACAAAGTGGTGGATATACGATGCGATTCTTCGCCTGATGCCGACCTATAGTGAATGAGGTACGCCAGACCTGAGATTCCTGGCTTGAGTAACGCATGAAAGTCTTGATCTTAGGGGGAACCCGTTATCACGGTAAGGCAACAGCTGACCACTTACGGAGCAGGGGGCACAATGTTGTCACATTGAGCCGATCGAATACCTGTTCTAACTTATTATCTCACATTACTTGTGACAGAAATAATCTTAATCAACTAGCCCAAGCAATAGATCATGCTAACCCAGATATCGTAATTGACAACACTGCCTATAACATTTCTCAGGTTGAAGGCGTTACAGGACTTATACGCAAAAACACTAGGTATATCTTTTGCAGCAGTATAGTGGCAAGCGTCACTCATAGACTCAGCAGTACTTATCACCAGTATCAGGATTACACAGTTGATCAATTCCTTGCAAATGTAAATCTTAGCTATACACACCAAGAACTACGATATGGAATGGACAAGTGGCAGTGCGAGCAGCTTGTGTTGAAGATGAAAAACGGATTAGTGCTCAGGCTGCATAACGTTGTAGATATAAATGACTTTAGTGGAAAGTCTCAGTATATGTTGGGATGGATTCGTGCAATGAAGTCGCTCTTAGCTACACAGGACTGGATAGTTCAGTTCTGCACCGCAGAACAAGTCAAGAAAGTAATCCACGATTTAATCGGCGACTTCCCTTCTAATAATGATGCAGCTCACAGTGTCGCCCTCAACCCAATAGAAATAAAAAAATTATGTAAATTGTTGTGTGATGAAGCCCCAGTAGAAAAGAATGAATTAATTCGTGATCTACACAAATGGCCTTATCCAATGTCAATAGTCTTTCCAAAATCAGAGATGATACCTGGAGTAACTGAATTAGACAGCTATAATGAGTGCATTCTGCGTTTAGTTAATGAATCTAGGCTCGCTAGAAGTCTTGAGAATGCGTAAGCCTAGATGACCATCTTTGAAATAGATGCAGAAGATGCGATGACTCTTCCTGTGATCGATAATCAGCACGTGCAATTGTAGGAATATATGTGGGAGACATACTATTTAGCACCTCAATAGTACTCTTGACAAAGTGACTGGGCCTAGGATGGCAATGAGAGATAGGAGTAAGCAATCTCATAATAAGAGCACTATTCTGGCGATTTACAAAAAAGCTTTTACGCTCTTCTCCTGCAAGCTTTATATAGAAGATCGTTCGAAGACACTTTTCTATCTGCAGGATTCCATCCGGATCATTTTCAACTCTTAATAATTCTGTAGAAGTAATATCCAATGGATGTGATAAATATACTGTTGGAGTAAGGCCGCTCGAGGTTATTTGCTCAAAAGCGTGCTGATCAGATGTAGCATTCACTGTTAGATACGAGACAACACCACTAACAGATAATGGCATCGTGTCTATCAGCAAACTACCATTAGACAGAATTAGAGTTGGGATAGAACTAGACGGAAGAAGATTTAGCTGAGAGAGCGTTGATGCATATATACGTAAGTTTAAACCAAGACTATGATGCGATAGTGTTACTCTTTTATACTGTGATACTGCATTCTTATTAACCACATGAGATACTGGAAGATACGTACGCAAGCTCCTAAGAGTGATTGTGTGATATTCAGACAAGCTATAGGCCAAAAAACGACCCAAAGCCCCAGATCCTATGATCTCAATATTCATGTAGTATATATGGCTTTAACTCTGCTAATAGAATATTCACCCCCCAGCCAGGTCCCGACCTTACGGTCACATGACCCTCTGACAAAACGGGAAGAGCATCAACAATATCGTCCTTCCAAGGCACATCATCAAGGTCAAGCTCAATATAATGCAAATTTGGTATAAGCTGCCCATATGAATATGCCATGGCTGTAGAAAGGTGAGAATTGTAGTTATGAAGTGTAAGTGGCTTATTGTAAAGATTTGACAGTGTTATGGCCGAAGAAAGCCTTGACCATGATAACCATGCTGGGTCGACCGACATTATATCTACAAACTGACTAGACATGTATGAGGCTTGTTGATCTAGTTCTAAGATATTTTCACCGGTGATTACCGTGAAGACTGATCTCTGTTGAGACAACGCATGGCAAGAGTCCAGATCTAGTTCATACCATGCTGCTGATATTGGGAGTTGTTTTAATAGTGGGCCAGGCAGGTTGTAGTTAAGGTCTATAGCAAAAGAACATTGAGGAGCTGCTTTATAGCAGGTTTCAAGCCAGCTATTAATTAATCTAACAGCGTCACATGATTCCGTCCAGGTGGGTCGATTGTACCTTATACCCTTGCCGGAACCCGGCATGTATACTAAAGAGTGTGCACCATTCAGAGCGCAAATGTTTGATTTAAATGTTCTAGTACCTTCAGAGACGGCCATCTGAACGAGATCATATAGCTGCTCATGCGAAGTTAATGCAGGCAGTAAACACTCTTGATAAGCTCGTACTCGAGTAGTTCCAAAGTGTGACCAGTAGTAAGGAAGTGGTTGATGTACTGCACCTCCGAGCAGCTCGTAAGCAGGTATACCAAGTGACTTACAGCGTAAATCAATCAAAGCGTTTTCTAGAGCTGCTAAAGCCTTTGTTGAAGATGCTAGGTTTTGCCTTAAGCGGCACTTGAGAATACTAAGAGAGGCAATATATTGGTTTATATTGGAACCGATAAGGATCTCCCTCGAAAAGATAATTGTCTGTATTGTTGACGATATGCAGCAGTTGCTATCACTAAACTCAGACCAGCCAGTAAGGCCATCTGACTTTATAGCAAGATACGCCCAGTTACGCCAGCCTGCTTTCGTCAAGTAGATGGTCAGTGACTCTATTTTCATTTGTTTAAGAGAGCAGTTGTGATAAGGTCTGCTAGTTCTCGAACAACACCGTCCCCACCAGTCTTGGATAGACGGTGTGCGCTTCCATGGACTGATACATGCGAATCTGCTGGGCAGAAAGGGTAACCTACATAATGCATACAACTAATATCATTTATATCGTTACCAAGGTAAGCAGCATTAGACTGATGAATGGATAGACTATTTAACCACTTTGTCAATTCCAATAGCTTGTCTGAATTTCCTACGCAAAAATGCGGTAGTGAAAGCTTCTGACATCGATGGAGGGATATCGGGACTGACTCCGAGGTAATGCAACACATATGAATGCCAAGGTTGGCAAGATTCATGATTCCGAAACCGTCGTAACGATTGCACATTGAGTACTCAACTCCATTTTCAGAGACCAAGACACGATTGTCTGTAAAGACACCATCGAAGTCAAATGCTATTGCTTTAATATTTGCAAAATCAGTTATAGACATCTTCCAAGGAAATCTGGTTTCCTTCAACAATATTCCGCCGAGCCCTAGATCCATCTATGATTGGCAGAATACGCAGATCTGAGTATGTTGCAGGTGACTTAAATTCGAGCATAGATATATCTATTACAGTATCGACTGGTATATGGACACGAGCATATATGGACTTTCGCATCTTGGACAATGGTGAGTCCTCTACATCAAGCTGTAATTTTATGTCGCTGCCCAGCATTCTGGGTATTCGTTGCAGATTACGTTTTAGTTTGCTAAAACCAAACGGCTCCAACGAAAAACAATGGTCAGTACCCTTGAGTGATCGGTCTATTGTGAAATGTTTCTCAAACACGCGTGAGCCAAGCATATAAGCAATCTGTGCAGCATCTATGCCATTCTCGTGGTCTGAAAGACCAATATGAAAATTTGGATAACGTCCTGCCATCGACGGTATAACATTCAAATTCATTGTTTCAAGAGGCGCTGGATAAGCCGCTGTACAGTGTAAAAGAGTAATGTCACAGTTTTTATAGCGTGTATAAAACCAGTCTAAATCCTCATATGTAGTCCCACCAGTACTAACTAAAAGCGGCTTATCAGTCTCTAAAAGGAGATCAATCAATGGATAATTATGAAAGTCAGCTGACGAAACCTTGTAAAGTGGTAACGAAAGCTCCCGTAACTGCAGTGCGCTTAGCTTGTCGAAAGGTGTTGCAAAGAACAGTAAGCCCTTTGACGTGGCAAATTGCTGCAGTTCTGAAAGTTGTTCAATGGAGAGCTCTACATTTTGTCGATGTTCAAGGTACGTCTTGCCAAAACTATTTGGATTATTGTATGGCTCAGAAGCAAGTTCGGACGAATAAAGATTCTTGTTATCTCTTTTTTGAAACTTAACTGCATGTGCCCCGGAATCTGCTGCCGCAGTAACCATTTTTTTGGCAAGTGAGAGATTACCTTGATGGTTGTTGCCAATCTCTGCAATGAGAAAGAACGGATCGGGTAATGTCTGAAGAAATTGAGGGGTAGTCACGACAAAATAGACAAGTACTTAGATTGGACTGGGTACAATTTATCAAGCTCCTTGAGCTTAGCACATCTGTCGATGTGGTCGGCTGAAGCTTTTGCGACTACTATGTAGTTACATTCACCTTCTAAAACTTGACCTGCAATAGTATCCTGCAATGGAAAATAACTGGCTGACGAAAGGTGACCCTCTGGGTCTAGGTTCATGCGAACCCCCTGGAAAAATAGGTTCTCAAATCCATAGTGCCTAAATATGTCAACAAATACTGTAGGTGAGGCGTTCCAGAATCCATGGTTAGGCTGATTAAGAGGCCCATAAAATGTGATATACCCATTATTTTTTAGCATTAGAATAGAGTTGACTATAGCAAGGCCTATGTTAAAGATGTGCTCATAAACACCATTGTCGACAACCGCATCATATTTGTGATAAAGTTCTTTTGGTAGATTGTTCCCTAAGTCAAGAACCTTCTCATACCCATTAAGAGGCTTTACGTCATACGTGTGAACATTCCAGTCGAAGGAGTCCCAAAGTCCCTTGACATCCACGTATGATGCTCCGGAATCATATTTTAACCTATGATAATTACATAGATGCATGCTTTGTTGAGTGCTTAGTACAAATTCCGATTTAATTGCAATTCCATACTTTTCCAGCTCTTCTTTAGTTGCGAGAACTTCTGCATGAGACAAGGCTGCCACGTACGCTTTATCACCCGACTCTTTTAGCCGTTTCTGAACAGAAGACAGTAGCTGCAGGTACTCAGTTATGTAAGCCATTGGATCGTTGGGACACGTTTACCGAAGGAGAGATCTACGTATTGGAATTCAACAATTTCGCGGATATGACCTGGGATACGAATAGGTGTACCTTTGTGCAGATTTTGCGTGTCTGCAATGATCAGTGTTCCAGCTGGTGCAACAACAGTTATGCCCGTTAGTCCTGCTGACTCTAACTCATTATCTGAATATCGGCCACTATGGCTAATAAAGTACGGTATATTCCTTCTGGCTGACATTGGAATATAAACGTGAGGACCTGAGTTTTGGCAGACATCAGTTAAATATATAAAGAACTTCAAGTGTCGATTGTGGTCATGATCATAATGATACATCATAGCGTCACCTGAAAGATGCTTATCATTTCCCACAAAAACCGTTCGCCAGGCCGCCAAGCGGTTTAAAGTCGCATACGCACCAAAGTAAGTAGAAGCAATATACTGGAAGTCATTGCTTGTTGCTACATTTTGTAGCCACCTTGATGACATTAGTTGTGACAACTCAACCATTATCCTAGAGGATGCACCATTCGGGGTCTTTGCATGAACACCAAACAATTCTCTTCTAAGATTAAGAACATCGGGCATCGAGAAAAAGCTCGGAAGAATTGCATATCCACCAGTATTCAGACTCGAAATGCATCGCTGTATGTCTTCCTCAGTAAGAAACGAACCGCTAGGGAAAGGAACTCGCGGATTGTACAAGGAAATAATACTCGTTATACAATTGTTTAGCATTCCCTTGGTCTGCCAATACAGCTCTCGCATAAGTAGGTACACATTGTTTGGGCTCCACTGTTTTTGGCCGGTCAAGCATTCATGAAGACTTTCAGCAAGAATATTCGATGCACATATAGATGTATCTTTGCTAAGATAACTGTCCAAAAGCTCCTTGAACATTGAAGCCGTCTTTTCGCTTGATGTCTGATATTTGAATGGCATTGAAAACAAAAAGAGAGATTGCAAATCTTGCAGATTTTTTGTTTGGATAGGACCTAACGTGAGATGTGTCTCTCTTATAGGACAGCGCTGGCGTCTGACAGCGTTACCATCGGAAGGGACGTACACGGTTAATTCAGTTTAGCCCTTATAGGGAATCCAGCCTCCAATCGGGCTATGTTGCCTTATAGGGCAGCACCACATCAGTAACCAGCTCCACTGATTTCAGCCCAACACTAGGTGTTAGCATTCAAAAGCATCTCTCCATACCTGACTGTTTACATCAACAGTCACACCGCGGTATTCCTATGGCAGCCCTTTGATCCTGACCAACCAATCCTGATCTCATCAACTTGCAAACTGGCTTCGACCTCACAAGAGTTTATCTGACAGCCTTGTTTGGGGTGGAGATCTCTGGCCTGTAGTCACTCTCCAGCGCCATTTCCAGAGCAACGCGGGACACCTCCATAGCAAGTCCATTCGAAAGCTACCAGCCGCGCATGTTCCTGGAACACAGATCCACAGTCTCCTCCAGGTTACGAGAGGCTAACTGCAACGCGAAGCCACCGATGTCGCTCGCCAAATCCCCATTCACCTTAGTGATCTTTTTGGTGTCATCCACTCAGGGAAACCGATAGATCACCCGTGGCCCCATGCCTCGCATGAGGTTTCACACCAAGACCCGGCTGATCTTTATCCACTCTGGTAGGGCATTCCACGAACTGTCTCTTGTCACTGTAGCGATCCTCCAATTACATAGCCTCGATCCTCTCCATCTATCGGAGTGTTGTTCCACTCACCCATTTCGGCCGCACTAACTGCGTGGATCTGTGTTGAATGAGCAGGGCAAAGTACCTGCTTATGCTGGGATCTGGAAGGACGTGATAGACCACCTGCGCAGTTCATGTGCATAAGAGTGGCTTTGATTCTTTTTCGACCCTACAGCTCAATCTGCAGCTGCTAAATCTACTAAAACAGGTTAGCCTCATTGAACTGATCTTCCTCTTTTTCCTTACTCATGTTGCCCTTGTTGAACTACTCTCAGGCGCCTTACTGGTTCTGCCTTTTCTATTTGCTCGCTTGGATCTGATGAATGCCGTGGTTGCCGGCAGACTTCTAAATCATCTTGCGGATACTGAACGTCCCCATGGTGATTCTCGTCTTTAACTAAAGACTGTCGCTACAGCGCTTACTCCTCGATGGGGGCCTCGCTTAGCGGCGAAAGCCCCCTCCTCAGAGGTTAATGATGAGGCCTGGCCAGTAGAACCAGTTCACCCCAGACTTCTCCGATGAATCCTAATTCAGAACGATGCCAACCCCAATAAGCGCGAATCAACGTGTTGCTTACAAAAGCCAGAACCCAAGTCACTGCAAAAACCCCCTGATTCCCAATTCCAGCCTAGTTCCTACGCAGCATCCTGAAACAGCGGATGTTGCTCCAAAACCTGCTTGAGGTAGCGAGCCGTGTGGGATATGGGATGCTGCACCACCTCTTCAGGGGTTCCCGTCACCACGATCTCGCCCCCCTTATCGCCACCATCAGGACCGAGATCAATGATCCAGTCGGAGCAACGGATCACATCGAGGTTGTGCTCCGTCGTCAGAAGATCTTTATAGGGATCTGAGATTTCGCTAATCGATTCTTCAATAAGCCAGATTCATAGCCATTTCCCATCATTCCTCCCAAAAACTCCCAGATGGCTAAAAATGGCTACGGAAGCAGATGTAGCACCATCTACACAGCAGACCCTGCCCGATAATATTCCCAGAGATCACCCAGATCCTTGAGAAAAGCACCATCACTATGAAACAATAATGGTGCTGTTCAACTGCTAGTCAGAATCGACGGCAAAGACCATTTCATCAATCGCTTGGGTCGATGGGATGATCCAGTCGCCGTTGCCAAAGCACAAGCACTCAGCGCCAAAATCTGGAGTGATTACCAATCAGGAATATTCGACCCATCCCTGCGGATCTACCAACCCCTGATTCATGGTCATGATGTCGCCCTGCTGGAGCGTCTAAGGATCAACGCAGAGACACGCCGCCAGAAGCGATCAATTCATGCCTATCGAGTAGTCAAACGCTACGGCAAACCCCTAAAATCACCGATCGACACTCAGGAGTTCATTCGCTGGGCACAGGAGGATCAAAACCTCACCAACCGAACCATCGTCGGCTTTCTCTGCGAATGTAAGCGTTCCTGCCGCGAGAGCAAACACCTCTTTGAGAACAACCTACGCTACAAGAAAACGATTGCTCAATCAGATGTTCTGAGCACGGAAGAAATTAAAACCATTCTGGCTGATCTGAAAGAAAACGATCAGTGGTTTTATCCTCTCTTCTCAGTGTGGTTAAGCACAGGTCTGCGGAATGGCGAAATTCGTGGCTTGACATGGGATTGTGTTCGCTGGGAAGAAGGCGAACTACTGATCTCTAAGTCACTACGCACTGATGGCTTTAATGGCATGAATGTGACATGGGCATCGACCAAAACTGGTCGTGACCGCATCGTTCCCATGTCACCAGCGGTCAAACAGATTCTCCAGCAGCACAAAGCATCGATGGGAGAACTGGGAATCTATGACCAGCATGGATTGGTCTTCGTCACACCCAGAAGTCACAGAAGCATTTACGACGATCTCATCGGCAGACGCTGGAAACAATCTCTACAACGCTGCGGGATCAAACATCGACGACTTTATGCTCAGCGTCACTCATTTCTTTCCCATGCTTTAGCGATGGGTAACTCTCCCGCAGATTTGGCGCAGATTGCTGGTCATAGCACTCAGATGCTGCTCAAGACCTACGCAAAACCAACAGAAAGGGTTAAGATTCCCAATTGGATAGCAGCATAAAGATGTCAATTGTTTAATCTATAAAAGTGGGTGCGTGACACAGCATTTAATGCCATTATAAATGTAGATGAGTGCTCTATCTCGGTGATCTTACCCTGCTAATTATCAGGATTTCAACACATTATGGCAAATATTTTTTCTATTCCCCATAAATACCTGAGCAGTTAGTGCTCACTCGGTCGATAGAGGAGATTCACGATAACAGCAATTAATCAAATATGGTGGCAGTGGCGAATAACAAGCCAGTGCTTCAGCATGAAAAGAATTCAGAATAATTTCTATGAAATCAATTTACCAAGACGAACACCAAAGAACAAAACGGCTCAGAAAACAAATCAAAGATCTCATCCTCAAGGAACTCACAACAGGAATAAACCCCTATTGGTTCATCAGTTTCCACTACACTGGTAACAAAACAAATGAAAATGAGATTCTTAGGAATGTGGGAGATCTAAAAAATAAAATCCACAGAATCGCCTACAAGAAGCGAGATCGATCTGTCAAGGACGCTGGTTCATTCCCCTATCCAAGAATGATTTTCTTCAAAGAACAAAGTCATTTAGGAACTGGTCAATATCATACCCATATGATTCTTGAAAGAATGCCAGCGATCATAAATACTCAGGTAGGCATGGAAAATCTCTTTCGCAAAGAACTACCAGCCAAAATTAAGTCACTTTATAAATGGAAAAGCGTTGATATTCAGAGAATCTCCTGTGAAGACTATGATCTTAGAAGGTTATCAAGTTACTTGGGAAAACAAGTAGGAATAGAAACTATCTCTATAGATGGATTAAACAGCGATCTTAAAAGGAAGTGAGAATGAAGCAAATACCAATAATAATTAATTCTGTAGAGTATGCCATGCTTGAAAGCATTAGAAAGAGTAATCCACTCTACAGAAATCTATCAAAGTTAATTGCGGAATTAATTCGCAAAGAATATCAGAAGCAAGCAAAGAGTTGATGATCTTAACTTAGGCGTAGAAAAGATATTGAGAGTAAGCACAATCAAACTCTTCCAGCGCGAGACTATACTTTTGAAAATAGTTTTCTCCCCTCATCTGTCGTGCTAAGTTCCCGTAGGAATGAAATACCTGTGACAGCATATACTAGTAATGCTTTGCCTCCTTTAAGTATCCATTATAAATTAGAATAGACACTTCGGATGAGAAAAAGTTAATTCCATTTCCTCCTTCATCCTCCTTTTGATTTAACAAAGTGGCGTTAAATTAATAAAGATGAGAAGAGGCACTTGAAACAAATGCGTCTTTTCCCATGGGGAATTGAATACTATCTTTAACACGTGAAAGTAATTCGTTGGCAATAAAAATATGATCGTGACCGAAAGATCTCACATAAGTATAACCTTTGCCAATCATTAGATTATATGTGGCGAGCGAACTTGCTTGAAAACCATGCCTTATTTGATTTGGAGCAAAGTCGATAGACAGGGGATAGGTATTATCATATTCGACACAAATAAACTTTGGTCTATATGAAATAAGACCATTCAATAAATGGTATTCACCTCCATCAATATCAAGAAAGAATATATCGATATTTCTCGGGGCATTTATGTCGGCAAGCAGTGATTCAAGCCCACTATCTATGAATTTGATGCCTATATTGAAGACATCTACATTATCTAACTGAAGACGTCTCCACTCATTACAATAATCTTCGTATGCTTCTACCAGAATCGCTTTCCATCCCGCCTCAATAAAACACATCGAATTGGATATACTTTTTGGAGTATGCGCTCCTGCCTCAAAAACTACACCATGATTGATTCCAATAGAATTGGAAAATTGGAGAAGCCATTCTGCCTGACCAAATTGGCTAAATTGCTTCATGGCGAAAATACAAAACCTTATCAATATTATAAGCCACTCCCGTAGCCACCTCCCAAGCCAAACCCAGTTCCTACGCCGCTTCCACCACTGGAGGATGCTGCGCCAGCACCTGCTTGAGATAGCGAGCGGTATGGGATGTGGGATGGACAGCCACCTCTTCTGGCTTGCCCGTCACCACGATCTGACCACCCTTGTCGCCACCTTCGGGTCCAAGGTCGATGATCCAGTCGGAGCAGCGAATCACATCGAAGTTGTGCTCGATTACGAGCACCGAATTGCCCTTGTCCACCAGCCGTTGAATCACATCCATCAGCTTGTGCACGTCGTAGAAACTCAAACCAGTGGTGGGCTCATCGATCAGATAGAGGGTCTTGCCGGTGGCGCGCTTGGAAAGTTCGGTGGCGAGCTTCACCCGCTGCGCCTCACCACCGGAGAGCGTGGGGGCCGGCTGGCCCAACTTCACGTAGCCGAGGCCCACATCCACCAGGGTGCGCAGGCGATCCGCCGCCTGGGGTATGGCCGAGAACACCTCACAGGCCTGCTCCACCGTCATCTCCAGCACGTCGGCGATGGTGAAGCCCTTGTATTTCACCTGCAACGTCTCGCGGTTGTAGCGGGCACCTTTGCAGACGTCGCACTGCACGTAGACATCGGGCAGGAAGTTCATCTCGATCACGTTCACTCCCTGCCCGCTGCAGGCCTCGCAGCGGCCCCCCTTCACGTTGAAACTGAACTGGCCCACCTGGTAGCCCCGGGCCTTGGCCTCCACCGTGGCAGCGAACACCTGGCGGATGGGGTCGAACGCACCGGTGTAGGTGGCCGGGTTGGAGCGGGGGGTGCGGCCGATCGGGCTCTGATCGATCACGATCACCTTGTCGATCGCCGTTATGCCCTTCAGCTCCTGAACCCCTGAGGGGAAGGGCACTTTGAGCCCCAGCTTGTGCTCCAGGGCCGGATGCAACAGCTCATTCACCAGGGTGCTCTTCCACTGCCGCTCACCCCGGTGA
>Ga0194123_10003214_pt1 | contig 19941 bp, 15 predicted proteins | sample TA2MahsurfametaG_5_FD_155479 | JGI IMG/M metagenome (GOLD analysis project Ga0194123, IMG submission 155479) | Freshwater microbial communities from Lake Tanganyika, Tanzania - TA2015023 Mahale A surface | ecosystem: Environmental > Aquatic > Freshwater > Lake | place: Tanzania: Lake Tanganyika... | reverse complement strand
GACTCGGATCCATCCGCCAGCGCCGATCTGCTCAAAGTCCAAGTCACCCGCTTGTTCTGGAGTCAGTTGGGCACCTCGCTCAATCCGCGCGAGCGGAGAAGATGAACATGAAGTATACGGAATCGGGTCGGACCATCAAAGTCGCGACCCGTGTCGCCTACGATGGTTCCGCCTCTCTCTCAATCCCAATTTCCCCATCACCAATCCCCCAAGCCTTTCTTCACACTTGAAACCGACCACTTAAAACTTGTCACTCCGCCGGGATGCCGGGCGTGATTTGTCAAGATTTGCAGCCTGACCCCATTTTCGTGATGTGGAGTTCTTTGAGTTGCGCGTCATCGATCGCGCACGGGCTGTTGGTCATCGGGTCGGTGCCTTTGTAGGTTTTCGGGAAGGCGATGACCTCGCGGATGCTGTCTTCGCCGGCCATGAGCATCGCCAGGCGATCGAGTCCGAGGGCGATGCCGCCGTGCGGAGGAGCGCCGAAGCGGAAGGCGTCGAGCAGGTGACCGAACTTCACCTGTTGTTCCTCCTCGCCGATGCCGAGCACGCCGAACATCTTCGCCTGCAGGTCTTTTTCGTGAATCCGGATCGATCCGCCGCCGAGTTCGTATCCATTGAGCACCACATCGTAGGCGACGGCGCGCACCGCGGCGAAGTCGCCCGCGTCGAGCAACGGGACATCGGATGGATTCGGCCGGGTAAACGGGTGATGCACCGCTCCCCAAGTGCCCGATTCCGGATCCTGCGCGAGCAATGGGAAATCGACCACCCAGAGGAAATTCCATGCGTCGGTGCCGGAGGTGAGGCCGAGCATCGATGCGCATTCCGTGCGCACGCGGCCGAGGACCGACGAGACCATCTCGCGCGATCCCGCGACGAAGAAGACGAGGTCGCCGTCCTCGACACGCAGTCGCTCGAGCAACGCCTGTTTTTCCCCATCGCATAAAAATTTCCACAGCGAGCACTTCACCTCTCCCTGCTCATGCTTGAGGAACGCGAGCGTCTTGACGCCCAGTCCGAGCTGAACGGCCAGCTCGTTGAGCCGGTTCATCTGGCCGGTGGTGATGCCGGCGAGTCCCTTGGCGTTGATCGCGCGGACCACACCGCCGCCGTCGATCGCGCCGCGGAAAATCTTGAACTCCGTTCCGGCGAGAAGCTCGCCGAGGTCGGTGATCTCCATGGCGTAGCGGGTGTCGGGTTTGTCCGAGCCGAACCGGTCCATCGCATCGGCGTACGTGATGCGGGGAAACGGGACGGGCACCTCAATGCCGAGCGCCGAGGAGAACATCGATGCGAGCATGCCTTCGACGAGGCGGATGATGTCGTCCTGGCCGACAAAGCTCGCCTCGATGTCGATTTGCGTGAATTCCGGCTGACGATCCGCACGCAGGTCTTCATCGCGGAAGCAACGCGCGATTTGGTAATACTTATCGAGGCCGGCGACCATCATCAGCTGCTTGTACTGCTGGGGCGCCTGGGGCAGCGCGTAGAAGTGTCCCGGATGAATGCGCGACGGCACGAGGAAATCGCGCGCGCCCTCGGGTGTGGGGTTCGACAGGACCGGGGTTTCGATCTCGGCGAAGCCGGCGTCGTCGAGGAACCGACGCGCAGCCGAGGCGATGCGGCTGCGCAGCCGGATGTTGCGGGCCATGCGCGGCCGACGCAGGTCGAGGTAGCGGTGTTTCATCCGCAGGTCCTCGCCGACGCCTTCCTGATCGAGCTGGAACGGCAGGACATCCGCCTTGTTGAGGATCTCCAGCGTGCGTGCGACCACTTCCACCGCGCCGGTGTCGATCTTGGCGTTCACCGCGCCAAGACGTCGGCGCACCGAGCCGGTGATCCGGACGACGTCCTCGTTCCTGAGCGTTTGGGCGAGCTCCGCGAGCGCCGCATGCTCCTCGGGGTGGAACACGCATTGGGTGAGCCCCTCGCAGTCGCGCAGGTCGGTGAAGATCACGCCGCCCAAGTTGCGCGATGAGTTGACCCAGCCGACGAGGGTGACGTCGGATCCGATGTGTTCCTCGCGGAGTTCGTTGCAGTGGTGCGTTCGCATGGCGGGATGGAGTCGAGTGGAAATCAACCGGCGATAAGCGGTCCGTCGGGTTGCGACACGCGTTCGGTGATCCATTCGACCGCTTGCGCGGCATCGACGGATTCCTCGGCACGGCTGGACAGTACCTTGAGTTTCAGTTGAGGAAATTCCGAGCCTACGACCAGCGCGAAGCGCGCGCCGGTTCGTTCGGCGAGTTGAAACTGCCTTGGCACCTTGGCATGGACGAGCGCGAAGTCGGTCGCGACACCGGCGCGACGCAGGCGCGTGACCAGCGAGAGCGCTTCGGCGCGCATCAACTCGTCGGCGACGACGACATAAACGTCGCAGGCCGGTGTGTGGCGCATCAGCCAGACCTCCAGGCGCATCAGGGCATGCGGAGTTTCCTCAATCAGGTTGCGGATCACATGGTCGCCCATCGCGAATCCCGCGGCGGGCAGATCGACCGCTCCATCCGTCACGGTGGCGACGAGCGAGTCGTAGCGTCCGCCGCCGGCGATGGCGCGCATCGAATGACGGGCGTCGAAGACTTCGAAGACCACGCCGGTGTAGTAGGCGAGACCGCGGACGATCGACAGGTCGGCCTGCACGAAGGTATCCATGCCGCGGGCCGCGAGATCGGCGAGGATGCTCCGGCAGGCGGGCGACGCACTTGCAGGATCGGCGATGAAGGCACGGACTTCATCCATGCCGGTGCCGAGCGCCTTGAGTCGGGAGTCCGCCGCGATGGCATCCATTCGGTCGAGTTTGTCCACCACCTCGAGCAGCTCCGCAGTGCGGTCGGCATCGAGACCGTGGTCCGTGGCGAATGCAGTCCATGCATGACGGTCGGAAATCCGCACGACGAAGTCACCTTCGAGGAACCCCAGTGCGAGCATGGTCTCCACGGCAAGCGCAACCAACTCGGCATCCGCCGCCGGACCAGCCTCGCCCAGGATGTCGGCGTTGAACTGAAGGAACTCGCGCCCCCTTCCCTTCTGCGGTTTTTCGTAGCGGAAGCATGGCCCGATTTCGAACCACTTCATCGGCTTTGCATGCTGACGCTGATGCTCACCTGCCAGGCGGGCGAGCGAAGCGGTCACTTCAGGGCGCAGCGTGACGTCGCGTCCACCTTGGTCGATGAACCGGAAAAGTTGCTTCGACAGCTCGCCACCGGATTTTTTCAGATACAATCCGGTGTCCTCGACAAGCGGTGTCTCGTATTCGACGAAACCCGCCCGACGCGCGGTCGATCGCCACGTTTCAAACAAGTAATTGCGGATTGCGCATTCGCGCGGCGTGAAGTCGCGGAATCCGGGAAGCGCTTGAAATGCCGGGCCTGCCATGGCGGACGGAGAGGATGGGCGCACGCTGCCGCAATTCAAGACGCGAATGTCGCGGCCACCGGCGAATCAGCCCGGGCCGTCGATGAGCCGGGAGCGGACCACCGGATCGTCGATCGCGCATGCCGCGTTCGCGCGTGAAAGCCGCCGCCGATGCCGTGCCACGAGGCGGTAGGCGGCGTCGCGCAGCGGACGCGGAATCGCGCGCAGCAGCACGAGCCAGCGCCACGCGCCGCCCAGCACGCGGCCCAGCTCGATCAGCGCGTCGCTGCGGAAAAACCGTGCGTCATCCGGCTCACGCAAGAGGACAACCGTCGCATCGCCGTTGTCCGGCTCGCACGACAGCCCGGGTTGCCGTGCTGGCTCGCTATTCAACGAGGCGATGAAAATCCGCTCTTGCGGATCCGCCCGGCAGACCCGGCGCGCCCAGCCGGCGCATAAGGCGCAATCGGAGTCGATGAAGAGAATCCAGCGCATGGCCGGATGATGCGGCAAATCATCGATCCGGGCCAGATTCCCGGATCGATTTTTTCTTGCCGTGGGCTGCCGGTTGATTCATGGTGTTCTCATGAACGCTATTTTAGAGCGGATCACCCGTACACCATGCACCCTCACCGACGGGCCCGAAGCACCATTGGCGATGAGGATTCGCGATTTGCCGGATCGCCAGCGTCCCAGGGAGAAGCTGCTGGAATTCGGTGCGGCTGCCCTCGACTCGTCCGAGCTGCTGGCCTTGTTCATCTCATCCGGCACGCGGGGTCGCAGCGCGATTGAAATCGGGCGCGAGCTGCTGGCTCGATTTGGCTCGATCTCGGCCTTGGGTGCGATGCCCGTGGCGGAGCTGGCCAAGATCCACGGCCTGGGGCCGGCCAAGGCGTCGAAACTTGCGGCGGCCTTCGAGCTGGGTCACCGCGCCGCGCGCGAAACCATCCGCGATTGTCCACTCGATTCACCCAAGCGAGTCCATGCTTGCTTCGCTCCCCAACTCGCCCATCTCGCCCAGGAGCAAGTCGTCGTCGCACTGGTCGATGTGCGGCTGCGCCACTTGGCGACCTCGGTGGTCAGCGTGGGCAGTGTCAGCGAATCCACCGCGCACCCGCGTGAGATGTTGCGGCCGGTCGTCACACGCGGTGCCCATGGTTTCATCCTCGTTCACAACCATCCATCCGGCGATCCAGCACCAAGCCGGGCGGACGAGCAGGTGACGCGCAGGCTGGTCGAAGCTGCACGATTGCTGCAAGTCGGCTTCTTCGACCATGTCATCATCGGCAGGCCCGGCGAAGGACGTGCGCCCTATTTCTCGTTCCGCGAAGCCGGTATCGTGAGTTGACGATGAGCGATTGCCGGGGAAGCGAACCGCGCGGAACACTGGTTTCAGCATTTCAGCACCAGAACCCGCGCTGCGCTGGGGTGCGGAAAGCGGAGTAACTTGGATTTCGAGTTATTCGGGAGCATTGCAGCTTTTAGCTTTTATTCCGAACCCGCGAGCCAGCCACTCCTCCCCGCGTCGACGCGTGTCCGCGGGTTGCCAAGACGCTGCGAAAGACTACCATCGGGGCGGATCCGCATGTACCGACTGCACCTCAAACGCAATTTGCGATCATTGCTGTTTCTGCTCGGGTTGGCAGCGATGCTCACCGCTGGCGGTGCCCTCTGGTGGGCCAACCACATCGGCATGCCGACAGCGTGGCGCGCAACCTTGGAGCGCGAACTGGCGAAAAAAGGCGCGCATGTCCGGCTCGGCGGATTGAGTTGGCTGCCGCTGCGCGGACTTGCTGCGACGGACGTCGTGCTCTTTGCCGATCCTGAGCTGCGCGCGGAGACCGCACGCCTCGGCCGGATGTTGATCGATCTGGACAAGACCAAGCTCGCACGCGGCATCATCCGCGTCACCCGGATCGAGATGAAGCAAGCCGATCTGCTGCTGCCGCTGGAACCCGGCAATCCCCAATCGCGCAAACTCCAAGTCGATGATGTCGAGGGCACCTTGTTGGTCAGTGGTTCCCGGCAATTCGAAATCCGGCGCGCCCGCGGCAGAGTGCACGGGATCGAGGTGAACTTCGATGCCCGCTTGCGCATGGCTCCTGCCAGCCCGGCCTCCTCGTCCGGACCCATCGCATCCGCGAATCCGGGTTACACGTTCGATTCTTGGCTCGACCTGCTGGAGTCGCTCGAAACAGCGGGTGAGTCGCCGCCACAACTGACGTTGCAACTCGAATGGGAAATCGGCAATCCGCGCGCGCTGCGGTCGGCGATCCGCTTCACCGCGGCATCGATCGGCAGGAGCGGGGTGATGCTCGACGACGTCGCGATCGACGCGGTGTTCGAGGAAGGCAGGCTCACGCTGCATTCCTTGCGGGCGCGCGACAAACGCGGACAGTTTCAAGCCACCGCGGATTATGACACCACCGGTGGTGACGGACGATTCGAGCTGACCTCCACGCTGGATGCGCCGACGGTACTCGGCGTGTGGTTCGGACTGTCGATGCCGAGGCAACTCGAGTTCGCCGACGGGTTGAAGATCAAGGCGCAGGGAGGATTTGAACGAAAACCAGGAAACAGTCTGCAAGTCCATGCGACAGGCGAGGCCGCAAGTGGGCCGATCCTCATGCGCGGCATCCGGTTCGATCGCGCGGAATCCCGGTTCTCGATCCGCGGCAAGGATTGGTTTCTGCGCGATGCCGTCCTGACGCATCCGCAGGGAACGGTGAAAGGCAAGGCGATGCTTCAGGGGCCGCAGGTGCGCATTGCCGCCGAGTCGGACCTGCCCGTCGACCATTACAAGGCGCTGTTCACATCCGAAGCCATGCACCGGCTGGTGGATGATTTCGATCCGCGCAAGGGAGCGACGTTTCACCTCAATGTTGACGGCGCGTTCGAGCCAAAGGTAGCGGGCTCATGGAGCGGCACAGGCACCGCGCGGATGACGGATACCGGATTCCGCAGTGTCCCGTTGCTCTCGGCGGAGTGCGCGTTCGGCACGACGCGCGACGAGCTTCGATTTTCCAACGGCAAAGTGGTCTTCGATTATCGCGAGGATCCGCTGCGACAGGTATCCGGTGGACCGACCGAAGGCACCGCCACGGTCCAGTCGGTGAGCTACCGGCGTCCGGCGGGAACGGTCGAGCTGCGCGAAATCGGGGGTTCGTTCCAGCCTGCACCGCTGGTGAGATTGTTTTCCACCAAGGTGGCGGAATCACTCGAGCCGTACCGTTTCCAGAGGCCGCCGACGATTCGGGCCTCCGGCCTCATGGGTGTCGGCACGGCCGGCAAAGGCAAAACCGATCTGGAAGTCGGCTTTCGTTCCGATGCCCCGGCGACTTATCGATTTCTGGGAGCCGATCTCGAGTTGGAGGCTCCGGCAGGAACTGTGCGGATGCGGGACGGACGGCTCGATATCGATGATCTGAGGTTTTCCGCGATGGGTGGTCCCGTGGATGCGCGCTTTCGGCGTGATCCATCCGGCATGCTTGCCGGCGAGTTGAGCTGGAGCAAGCTCTCGCAGGCACGGCTGCAGGAAACTTGGGGCATGAGCGAACAACGAGGAGGTGAACTCAGTGGCCGACTCAATTTCACCATGATGCCAGGACAGATCGCGACCATGAATGGCAAAGGCAATCTGCTGCTGGAAAAGACCGAGCTGTTTTCCGTGCCCGTGTTTGGTCCGCTCAGCCCGTTGATCAGCGCGGTGGTCAGTGACCGGCGCGCGGGCTTCGAACGAGCGAAGACCGCCTGGTGCAGCCACACCATCCGCAAGGGCGTGATGACCATCGACGAATTCCACACCGAGACCGCCTCGTTGTTCTTCACCGGCGACGGCACTGTCGACCTCGGGGCGCGAACGATCGACATGACCTTGCGGATGAACGCGCGCGGCCTGCTCGGGCTGCTCACGCTGCCGATCCGGCCTTTGTATGGATTGTTCCAGTTCCGCGGCACCGGCCCGCTCGGCAAACCGACTTGGGAAAACATGATGTTCACCACTCCGCCGGATTCACAAATGCAGCAGCTCAACCAACCGCCGAAGGCGAGCAAAGTGATTCCCGAATCGTGATCAGGCCCGAGATGCAAGCGATCCGTCAGTTGCTCGTCATCCTTGCCGCAACGGCCGTTGCAGCTCTTGTTACATGGCGTGTTCATGGTCCGCCACAGCGCGTGCCGGTGTGCGACCCAGCGATGCTCAAGCCCGACGAGATCTGTGCTGCGGACGTGCCGCCTGGCGTGCTGTGGGTCGATGCAAGACCGCGCGCTGATTGGATCCGCACTGGCATGCCCGGATCGATCCTCTGGAACCTCGATCCAGCGGAGGACGCCCAACAATTGGAGGCTGAGGCGGTCGGGCGCATCCTCAACCATGCGGAGGTCGTCGTGTATTGCGGTGACGAATCGTGCGGCACGAGCCGACAGGTCGCCGACCGCATCCGCTCGCTCGGCCTCGGAGTGCGGGTGCGCGTCTTGTTCGGCGGATGGCGGTCGCTGGGCCTGTGATTCGCGCCGGATCGGCGCATCGCGCGAGATTGCGGATCAGCGACAGATGAAGTGGTAGCTGCCCGAGCCGATCGCGAGCACCGCCCGGTCCCGCTCCTGCCGCAGCCAGCGGACGCCTTCGGCTTGGTCAAGTGGCTTGCCGCTTTCGGTGATCGACTGCGCGCCATTGGCGGGCAGCATCACGGTGGCGGTGGTGTTGGGCGGAATCGTCGTTTGCAATTCAAAGCTGCCTCCTTGGTTGCGCCAGCGGCTGACGATTCTTCCCTGGATCGAATCGTAGTGGGCATTGACCCAATCGATCGGGTGTTCCGCGTCCCCGGCTTCCGGGCCAGGCGGCATTGGCTGGATGACAATGCGGCGGTACCCCGGTCCGTCCGAGCGGATGCCGGCCAAATGGGAGAACATCCACTCGCCCACCGCGCCGAATGCGTAGTGCGAGAACGAATTCATCGATGGGTTGGCAAAACCCTGATCCTTGGTGAAACTGTTCCAGCGCTCCCAAATCGTGGTGGCTCCCTGGACGACCTCGTAGCCCCACGAGGGAAACTTGCGGCTTTGGAACAAGCGCACCGCGACGTCGTGCCCACCGGTGTCCGAAAGCACCGGCAGCAGCGGACGCGTGCCGAGGAACCCGGTGGTCATCCCCGATTGGTCACCGCTCTCGCCGGTCCGCAGTTTCTCCGCAAGAATGGCACCGGCCTTCGCGCGCAGAGCATCGGAAAAAAGCCCCATCTGCAACGCCAACGCGTAGGCCGTCTGGTTGTCGATCGCGAGCGAGCCGTCGGGCTTCACGTACTTCGCGTTGAACGCGTCGCGAATGCGGTGAAACAGGGCGAGGTAGGCCGCGGATTCCTCCGCTTTGCCGATGGCCCCGGCCATCTCCGCCATCAGGCGCGCGCTGCCAGCGAAGTAGACGGTGTCGATGTACTCAAGCGGAGTTTCCACACCAAAGGACAACCAGTCGCCCCACTTATTGCCGTGGTCCACACCGAGGAAATATTTCGAAGTCGCCTGACGCCACTCGAGGAACTTCACCATGTGCGGCCAGCAGCGTTCGATGATGCGTGTGTCGCCGTAGGCTTGCCAGATGGTCCACGGGCAGATCACGCCGGCATCACACCAGGCGGTGCCGAATTCCCAGCCGTGCTGGTAAGGAAACGGCGCGTAGCCCGGGAACGCGCCGCTCGGGCGTTGCGACTCCATCAGTTCGCGCAACCACTTGGTGAAGAAGGCGGAGACATCGGCATTGTAGGTGGCCGCGCGCACGAACACCTGCGCGTCACCGGTCCACCCGAGGCGTTCGTCACGCTGCGGACAATCGGTCGGCAGATCGATGAAGTTCCCGCGCTGCGTCCAGACGATGTTCTGGTAAAGTCGGTTGATCACCGGGTCGGGACACTCGAACGACGCAGCCAACGGCGTGTCGCTCTGCAGGACGATGCCGGTGATCGCATCCTTGCCGGGCACGCCGGGATAGCCGGTCAGCTCGACATATTGGTAGCCGTGAAACGTGAAACGCGGCGTGTACGACTCGCCCGCCGGATCTCCCGACAGGATGTAGTGGTCGGTCGCACGCGCCTTGCGCAGGTTTTCGGTCATCAAGCTGCCGTCCGCGTGCAACATCTCGGCGAAGCGCAGCCGCACGGTCGTCCCCGCGGGTCCCCTCACCTTGAGCCGCACGCTGCCCGCGATGTTCTGGCCGAGATCTACAATGTGAGTGTTGCCGTCGGCGAGGGTCCTGACCGACACCGCCCCGATCTCCTCCACCGCGCGCACGGGCACGCCGGGAAACGCCTCGAGCTTCGCAGGACGATGGAATCCGATGTCCTTCGGCATGCCCTCGATCACTGGTTTCTTTCCCTCCTCATCCGGCGTGCGGAATTCATAGAACGTCGTCGGCTGCGGTCCGTTGTCAGCAGCGTGGATCGCGGACTGCCAGTCGCGGTCGTCGACTCCGGGCTCGTCCCATCCAGCACGTTGCTTGCGGGCATCATACGTTTCACCCATGAGGAAATCCGCCTCACGGATCGGGCCGTCGCTGCTGACCTTCCACGACCCATCGGTCGCCACGATGTCGCGCGATCCGTCGGCATATTCGATTTCAAGCTGCGCCATCATCGCGGGCGTCTTGCCATACAGGCAGCGCCCGGTCGCCTCGGTGCCGGTGCCGGTGAGCAGGCCGAACCCGACGTAGCCCGCGTACCAGCCGTCGGCCAACCACGCACCAATGGCGTTCGCCCCGTCGCGCAGATGCGGGGTCACGTCATAAGTCCGATAGTACGCGCGTTGTCGGTAGTCCGTCCATCCGGGCATGAACCACTCGTCGCCGACGCGTCGCCCGTTCATGTGGAATTCGCAGATCCCGAGGGCAGTCGCATGAAGCATCGCACGCTTCACCGGTTTGTCCGCCCTGAATTCCCTGCGGTACTGCCGCGCCGGCGGCAGGAACAACGGCTCCTTGAGATTATGAATCGGCGAATCGTCGCGAATGCTGATGTACCCGGCTTTCCAATCGGCTTCTTGCAACAATCCCATCGTCCAGAATGCCGGATTGCTCCAGGGGGAAACGCTGCCGTCCCGATCCCAAACGCGCACTTTCCAATAGCAGGATTGACGTGAAGCAAGCTGCGCGCCGGCATAAGCCACATTCACATTCGCATCACCCACGACCTTGCCGCTGTCCCAAAGGTCGCCCCGATCTTTCTCCAGCCGTTCGGCGCTGCTCGCGACGAGGATTTGATACGCCGACTGCGATTGCGCGCGTCGATTGGATTCGAGCTGCCACGTCAGACGCGGCGACGATTCGTCGATGCCAAGCGGATCGACCCGGTATTCGCAGGTCAGCGCGACCGGCTTGAGGTCGGCGGCCATGAGGGAATGGGACATGGTGACGAAGAGGGTAAGGTAACGCGCGGCGGCGCGGCAGATGCCGTGGACTGTGGAAATGAACATGATCAGGAAATACCGGACGGGCCGAGACTGCTCGGCCGCCTGCCTCCCTGCAACCTGCCCCGCGCGCCGCATTCCCGCGATTGCCATGGCCGCGCGGCCGACTATTCTTTCGGCCTGATGAGTGACCTGGATCCCCGCCTCGAACAAGCCGTGGCCGATGGCCTCCTGTTGGCGTCCGCCCGATCGAACATCCGAGCACTGCTCGCAGGCAGCATCCACCCGGTCGCCAACGAAGCGGTGCGGGAGCTCGCCGAGACAGGCCAGTGGCAGGAACTCAACGATCGGTTTTACAAAACCCTGGCATTCGGCACCGGCGGCCTTCGCGGACGCACGATCGGCCGGATCGTCACGCGCGCCGAACAAGGCGAAGGCGGACCAAACGACCGGCCCGAACATCCGTGCGTCGGCACCGCGACGATGAATGGATACAACGTCGGGCGGGCAATCCGCGGCATGGTGGCCTACACGCGTGGATTTGTCGGTTTGTCGCGCCGACCCAAGCTCGTCATCGCGCACGACACGCGCCACTTCTCGCGCGACTTCGCCGCCCTGTGCGCGAAGGCGGCGTCCGACCTCGGATGCGACGCATTCCTTTTCGATGGTCCGCGCTCGACTCCCGAGCTGTCCTTCACGATCCGCGAACTCCGCGCCGATTGCGGCGTCGTCATCACCGCCAGCCACAATCCGCCTCATGACAACGGATTCAAAGCGTACTTCGACGATGGCGCGCAGACGATCGAGCCGCACGCGTCGGGCATCATCCGCGAAGTGAACCGCATCGAGTCCGAGACGTACAATCCCCTGCCGGAGTCCGAACGCGGCAGCATCACCGTGCTCGGCGCGGAGATGGATGCCCGATACATGGACCGGCTCCGCTCGCTGCTGATGCGGCCGTCGTTGCTTGAAGGTCCGGCGACGCGCGTGGTCTTCACCAACCTCCACGGCACCGGCGGTCATATCAACGTTCCGATGCTGCGCGGGCTGGGCTTCGAGGTGGACACCGTGCCCGAACAAGATGTGCAGGACGGACGGTTTCCGACAGTCGATTCACCCAATCCGGAAAACGCGCCCGCCTTGAAGATGGCGACCGAGCTCGCCTTGGCCACCGGTGCGGAAATCGTCATCGGCACCGACCCGGACGCCGACCGCATGGGCGTGGCGGTGCGCGACGCGGCGGGCGGCATGCAACTGCTCACCGGCAACCAGATCGGCTCGCTGATGGCGTGGTATCGGTTGAAGACCGCGTTCGATCTCGGCTGGCTCACCCAGGCGAACCGCAGCCGGGTGGTACTGGTCAAGACCTTCGTCACCACACCGCTGCAACAAGCAATCGCCGACGGGTTCGGCGTGAACGTCGTCGACACCCTGACGGGCTTCAAGTACATCGCGGCCAAGCTGCGGAAGTACGAAGAGGCGATTCCCGCGGACAAGTGCGGCGATTATCGCGCGCTCGACGAAGAACAGACGCGCCGGTTGCGGCTCGAGTATTCGCGGTTCTTCATCTTCGGCGGTGAGGAAAGTTATGGCTATCTCGGATCCGACGCGGTGCGCGACAAAGATGCCAATGGTGCCACCCTGATGTTCGCCGAGGTGGCGGCTTATGCGAGATCCATCGGCAAGACCGTGCCGGAGCTGCTCGACGACATCCACCGAGAGTTCGGCTACCACCTGGAGGCCGGGAAATCACTGGTGATGGAGGGAGCCGACGGAGCATCACGCATCCAAGCGCTCGCCGATGGTTACGCTCTGCACCCGCCCGATGTCGTGGACGGCGCGAAGGTCGTGCGCATCCGCGATTTCGCCCGACAAGAAATCTTCGACCAAGAGGGCGATGCTCTGCCCAAGGAAAAAATGCTGATCCTCGATCTCGATGACGGACGATCCTTCGCCGTGCGTCCCTCCGGCACCGAACCGAAGATCAAATTCTATCTTTTTGGCAAGGCCGACCCGGACGTGCCGCTCGATGTGGCGCGCAAACAGGTCGCCGACGGCCTCGACCGGTTGTGGAAATGGATCGAAGCCGATGCAGCGGCGCGCTGACCAACGCGGCGACGGGTGAGATCAAGCCATCGCTTCCCGATCCAACGCCGCCGTCACCCGCTCGATCTCGTCGGAGAGCTGGTCCCATCGGCTGTACCCTTGCCCGAGCTCGCGCACGATCCCGGCCAGCGCGACCGAGACATCACGGAACCGCTCTGCGTCGGCGGCCGTTCCAGGATCGGACAACGAGGCCCCCGCCGCGGCTTGTTGTTGTTCGAGCAGGGCGATCCGCTCCTCCAGCGCGGCAAGCTCGCTTTCAAGTGGCTTGAGCATCCGGTTGCGACGGTCTCTTGCTTCGGCACCGGCGCGACGTTGATCTTTCCTCGACGAAGACTGCGCGGATGGCGGCTTCGACTGCGTCGCGGGTGGAGGAGCCGCCGACCTCTCCGCGGCGGTTTTCTCCAGGTAGTAGCCGATGTTGCCATGGAACAGCCGGGGCGGATGTCCTTGACGGAACTCAAGTGTCTTGGTGACCACCGGATCGAGGAACGATCGATTGTGCGAAACGATCAGCACACTGCCCGGATAACCGCAAAGCGCGCGCTGCAGCACATCCTGCGACTGCATGTCGAGGTGGTTGGTCGGCTCGTCGAGAATCAGGAAATTCGCGGGCCGCAGCAACATGCAGACCAGGGCGACACGCGACCGCTCGCCGCCGGAAAGGACGCCGACCTTCTTGAAGACATCGTCGCCGCGGAACAGGAAGCATCCCAACAGGTCGCGTGCCTGATGAGCGGATTCACGCGAGGCCGCCGCCTCGACGGTCTCGAGCACCGTCAGATGCGGATCCAGCTCGTCGGCATGGTTCTGCGAGAATGACGAGACCGCGACCTTGTGCCCGAAGGCATGCACGCCGTCATCCGGCGCTTCCTGCGCGGTGATGATGCGGCAGAACGTCGATTTCCCGGCACCATTCGGTCCGACCACCGCGATTTTCTCGCCGCGGACGATCTCAAAATCGAATCCGCGGAACACTTCGAGCGCACCATAGCGCTTGGTCACGCCCTCGAGTTTCGCCACCAGGTGACCCGACGGCGGCGGTACGGGAAACCGGAAACCCATCACCGCATCAGCTTGCTCGGGTTCGGGCACCGGCACGATCTTCTCGAGCATCTTGATGCGCGATTGGACCAGCGATGCCTTGTTTGCTGAGGCCCGGAAGCGGTCGATGAATCGGCGGATCTGGGCAATTTCGCGCTGTTGGGCGTCGTACTGGCGCTGCTGTGTCTCGCGCCGCAACGCCGATTCGCGCTCGTAATAGGAGAAATTTCCGGCATACTCCTCAACCCTGCCCTTGGTGAACGCTAGCGTGCGCGCGCACAGTCCGTCGAGCAGTCCGCGGTCGTGGGAGATCAGCAGGATCGCACCAGGATAATTCCTCAGGTACTGCTCCATCCACTGCTGGGTGTCGATGTCGAGGTGGTTGGTCGGCTCGTCCAACAACAACACCTCCGGCTCGCCGAGAAACAACCTCGCCATGGCGATGCGCATCTGCCAGCCGCCGGAGAACTCGGAGCAATCGCGCGTGAAATCCGCGGCACGAAACCCCAATCCCTTGAGCACCGATTCAATCCGCGGCTTCATCCGCGATGGATCGGCCGCCTCGAGACGAAGCTCCAACCCGCCGATCTCGTCGAGCGCTTCGGCATACGGCGATGACCTCGGGTCGAGACGCTGCAACTCCTGCGACAACCGCTCGATTCGCTCGCGCAGGCCGACCATCTCGCCAAATGCCGCCTCGGCCTCCTGCCAGACGGTGCGCCCAGTGACGTGAATCCCTTCCTGCGGCAGATAGCCCGCCCTCGCGCCCTTTGGCATCACCACGCGTCCTGAATCCGCCGGCAGCAGACCGGCGATGCACTTCATCAGCGTGGATTTGCCGGCACCGTTGTGACCGGCGAACGCAATCCGCTCGCGCGGCCGCACCGTGAACGACAAGTCGTCGAACAACACGCGCGCACCGAACGTCACCCGCAATGACTGGACCGAAATCACAAGCGGCGGAGCTTGCACGAGGGAATCTCGGGGTCAAGCGAAGCCGTACAAGCGCACCACGCTTCAAATCGTCACCTCATTTGATGATGCGGAAACCGCGTGGTGGTTCTTCAAGGGCTGCAGAAGCAACCGTATGGTGTCGGATATGGCGCGCCATCGGCGATTCTTCGACGATTTCGCGAATGAATTCGCCCATCTCTTCGTCATCTCCGCAAGCGACCAGCTCAACCGTGCCATCAGTCAGGTTCCTCACCCAACCGCTCACTTCGAATCCTTTCGCCGCCTCCAGCACCGTATGGCGGAATCCGACTCCCTGCACCCTGCCATCGAAGATCACGCGTTTCGCTGTCATCACCGGACGTGATCCTGCACGGGCGGCGCGACCAGGTCAAAGGGAAGTCCGTCCAGAAACATCTGAACGGCGATCAAGATCAGCAACAACCCCATGAGCCGTTCGAGTGCGCGCGTTCCCTTCGCGCCGAGCCTGCCCAAAAGCCACGGGGTAAGCAGCAGCACGATCGAGCTGGCAGCCCAGGCGATCAGCAGCGCGCTTGCCGGGGCAAAGGTCTGCCCCGGATGCTTGGAGGCGATCAATAGCAACAACGCGATGGCTGAAGGCCCGGCGATCATCGGCACCGTCAACGGGACGATGAACGGTTCCTCATCCTCCACCTCATGGAGAATGGATTTCGACGGAAACACCATGCCCAGCGCGATCAGGAACAGGATGATGCCTCCGGCGATGCTCAGTGACTGCGGACGAATGCCCAGCGCGTCGAGAATCCACGATCCGGCGAGAAGAAAAAACAGCAGCACAAACAACGAGATCAGCAATTCGCGCAGCAACACCTTGCGCCGACGGTGCTCCGGCAGTCGCGACAGCACGGTGTGGAACATCGCCATGTTGCCGAACGGATCGAGCACCAGAAACAAGGTGAAAGCGGTCGCGGCGATGTCCATGGCGAAGGGTGCATCAGAGGCACTGACGCGCCAGCTCCGCGGTCGCGGTGTTGAGGAAGCGCACGCGGACGGCCGAGGGACGCGACACGGCAAGATGACGCCTGGCGGGTGAAACCCGGATGTCGCCGGTGCCAACGGGCGCATCGGATTGCGTCATTGCGATCACGCGCGACTGCGCCAGCGATTCGAAGCGGACAGCATCCTCCGCGCTGGCAAATGCCACCTCCCAGACCACCGCCGACGATGCATCGCCATCCGGAATGAGCCGGTAGCAATCGCCGGTCCAGGCCGCAGCCAGTGCGGGATCGCCTCCAGCCAACTCGATCCACAACCGCAGACCAAGCTGACCTGCGGATTCGGTGAGATAGGACTCTTCCTCCGTCGCGGGCGCGGCGAAATCGATGCGGACCAACGGCGGTGCCGCAGGCTGGATCACGGCCCGGGTCGTCTGCGGCGGATTGCGCAGCACGTCGAGCAACACCTCATTTCCCGCAAGGTGATGGGTGTCGGCAAACCCCTTGCCCTCGACCGACGCAAAGGTGATGATCCCACGGATGAACGCTGGCAGCGATGCGAACAAATGCGTAGCCTCGGGATTCGGCTGCATCGGCAGGAATCCGTGCTGACGCGCGTGCGCCGTGAGGAACCGGGATTCAACTCCCGCCGCCGCACCGTGATGCAGGGCCTCACGCGCGCGCGCCGCGTCATCGCCGGGATGTGCGGGTGATGGTGGAAAATGCTGATGCAGCAGCGACCGCGACAGCAAACGCAGGAGAATCGCCTGATCAGGAATCTCGCTGATTTGGAAGCGGTCGGTGACCCACGCATCACCGCTCACATCGTCGAACCATCCGCGCGCACCAACGGCACGCACCGAAGTGAGTTGCCACAGCAGGTCGTCATCCTCGCCGATCCAGCCGAGCAAGCGCCAGGCCTCCTGACGATCGTCGATCCCCGCCGGACCCATCCGGCTTTCAATCGCGGCCGCAACCCGGTCGCGCAACTCCTCTCCCGCGATGCGATGCACCACCGGGCCATGCAGAAACGCCAATCCGAATTCCTTTTCGACGTGATCGATCCACTCCCGCGGTACGGCAAATTCCCCGCCGCCCTGAGACAACGATCGCAACGATTCATTCTCGCGCCGCAGCAGTTCGTTTTCCTCGATGACAATGCGCAGCCTGCTCTCCATCTCGGCTTGGGAATCCGCCGACGCCGCGGCTTTCCAATGCAATCCCTGCAAGACTCCGCCAACCCCGACGGCTCCACCGATCAGCCAAGGCAGGATCTTTCCGGGCGCGGGCATGATGGCGTGAAGGGGAATCGGCAGCGACCAAAGGGTCAGCGACCTGAAGGCCGACCAACGGACTTGCCTGAAGACGTCTCGTTGAACGGGTTGGTTTCCAAGGCCGAGGATTTCGTTCCGAACACCTCTTCGAAGGTCTTGCCGGGTAGCAGGTTGAACACCATCGGCGCGCTGCGGTTGCCCTGCGCGTCATACACGTAGCAAACCCGCTGCACCGGTGTTTCCTGACCGGTCGCGGGATCGATGCGCTTCGTTCGCGCATCAAACATCCGCTCTTCCACGAGCTGACCATCAGATTTGCGATAGCCGTAGCTCACCTTGAAGAGCAGCGTGTTCGCACCGTCGTGGATCCGGCAGCTCACCGGATTGCCATTCCGGTCCATCCGATAGATCGTCACCATGTTCAGCACACCATTGGAGGTGAACTTCTTTTTGGTGAGCGTCCGGTTGTCGGGCGAACGGGTGAACAAGGTGCGCGCTCCGTCCTCATGGCGCATGACGCGGACGTTCGGCCCGTCCACCGCGTCGAATTCAGACGAACGCGCGTGCACGTGGGCGGTGACCATCACCACAGCCGCAACAGACATTTTCCAGATTGCCCGCAACCTCATCGACGGCGACACTACGTCTGCGCGGACCAACCCGCAAGCCGCCAATCACCCACATGATCTGGAGAAGCAGGCAACGCACACTCGACCTGTCCCGGCGCGCGGCAATCGTGGGCATCCTCAATGTCACCCCCGACTCGTTTTCCGACGGCGGCAGACATGACACGGCTGATCTCGCCCTGACCCATGCCCGCAGAATGGTTGCCGAGGGCGCGCGCATCATCGACATCGGCGGCGAATCCACCCGCCCGGGAGCGCTGCCCGTGACGGCCGACGAGGAAATCCGACGAACCCTGCCGGTGATCCGCGCCCTGCGGCACGAATGGGACGGCTGGATCTCCATCGACACATCGAAAGCCGCTGTCGCCGAAGCCGCCATCCAAGCCGGTGCGGATGTGGTCAATGACGTCAGCGGACTGCGCGCGGACCCCGGCATGCCGGCCCTCTGCGCGGATGCCGGCGTCGCCGTGGTGGTGATGCACATGCAGGGCAGCCCACAAACGATGCAGCAGGCGCCGCAGTACGACGACGTCGTCGCGGAGCTGCGCGCGTTTTTTGCCGAACGGCTCGAATCACTCATCCGGGCGGGACTCGCCGCGGAATCGATTTGCGTGGACCCAGGAATCGGATTCGGCAAACAACCCGGGCACAACCTCGCGCTGTTGCGCTCGCTGGACATCCTGGCTCCCGTAAATCAGCCATTGATGATCGGGCTGTCGCGCAAGTCGTTGATCGGTGCCATCTTGGGCGACACCAACCTCGCCCTGCGCGACTGGCCGACCGTTGCGCTGACGGCCGCCGCCCGACGGAAGGGCGTGATGCTCCACCGCGTCCATGCCGTCAAACCCTGCCTCGATGCCGTGAGGATGATCGAAGCCATCGATGGCTGATGGCTTTCACCGCCATGGAAAAGCCTTTGCAACCTGCGGGTTTCGAATTCTGTCAAGATTTGCAGCCTGACCCCATTTTGGTCGGGACCGGGGTCAGCCGGGCTTCGTCATGCGGCGGAGTTGATCATGGAGCATGGCGATCCTGGTCTTGACGCAGGGGGCTGACAGCAATTCATGGCGGACGTCGGGTTGATGAATCAATTGTTGTGCGATCAGGTCACAGAGCATTTCGGGATCCTGCGCCCGATCGAACATCGTCCATACCGCCGTGCGGATCTCCGCGGGCATGGCTTCCAGGGCGTTTGCAACGGTCCTGCGCAAACGCAACATCGCCGCAGCGGCCTCGAGATCCGGCAGCGGATTGGATTCGATCGGTCGGATCTCGGCGAACGGATAGTCGCGACCACCCGGCCAGTCGGAAAACCAGACCCTGAGCACTCCGTGCAACAGGAGTTGGGAGGTCCCGTCCTCCAGTTCGTGAGAAGCCCGAACCAAGCCGATCGTCCCCACCGGATGGACGCTGTCGGCCGGACAAGCAGTCTCCTCGCCTCGCAGATTGGCCACCGCGAACAGGCAGTCCCCCTCCAAGGCGTCGGCAAGCATCCGACGATAACGGGGCTCAAAAATCCTCAGGGGCAGGACCCCGTGCGGAAACAAGGTGCAATCGGGCAGAAGCATCACGCCGCACCGCTCCGGAAGGTGAATCGCAGCCACTGCTAGGGAACGAACCACCGGACCCCCGGCATGGCAAGCGGGATGACGAACGGAGCCGGATTTGTCCTTGTCGCAAATTCATGAACAACCGATACAGGTCGCGTCGCTCGAATGAGCGCAGATTCCCGGAACCCGGAAACCACGACATGATCGAAGTCGAAAACCTCACCAAGCAGTTCGGCTCAAAGCGGGCCGTCGACCACCTGACGTTCACTGTCCGCAAAGGCGAAGTCCTCGGATTTCTCGGCCCCAACGGTGCCGGCAAGTCCACGACCATGCGGATGATCACCGGATTCATCCCACCCAGCTCGGGCGACGCACGGGTCTGCGGTATCTCGGTGATCGACGATCCCACCGCCGCAAAGACCCGCATCGGCTATCTGCCGGAATCCGCGCCGCTCTACAACGATATGACCGTGACCGGTTTCCTGCGTTTCTGCGCCGAGGTGCGTGGCATCCGGGGCAAGGAGCGCAATGAAGCGGTCGAGCGCGCGATTGAAACCTGCTTCCTCGGCCAGGTTGCGCTGCAATCGATCGACACACTCTCCAAAGGGTACCGCCACCGGACCTGCCTCGCCCAGGCATTGCTGCACGACCCGGAAGTGCTGGTCCT
>Ga0194123_10003209_pt1 | contig 19959 bp, 18 predicted proteins | sample TA2MahsurfametaG_5_FD_155479 | JGI IMG/M metagenome (GOLD analysis project Ga0194123, IMG submission 155479) | Freshwater microbial communities from Lake Tanganyika, Tanzania - TA2015023 Mahale A surface | ecosystem: Environmental > Aquatic > Freshwater > Lake | place: Tanzania: Lake Tanganyika... | reverse complement strand
ATAAATTCAAATTCTCCAAAAGAAATTCATAAAAAATTAAGTGAATATTTAAAAGATATATGTAATAATGAAGCGTGTTGGTTACGACAAAAAGGTGCGTTTGGACAACTTGAAAGCGAGTTGACAGATTCTTTTGCTCCGGAATCACCTGCAGAATGGAAAAAAAATCCAAATGAATGGTTATCCAGTACAGATATTATGAAGGTTATGAAACAATATGAGAAAGCTTATAAGGAGTTTGATTTTATTGGTCCATCTCCCATTGATTTTGATACAAAGAAATTATACGGAGAATGCGTTTGGGAAGAATTGTGTAATTTTAATCTAGAAAAATTAATCAAACAAGGTAAAACTAAAATAGGAATTATTTTTAATACTGATCCTCATAATAAACCAGGTCAACATTGGATATCAATGTTTATTAATATTAGAAAGGGTAAAATATTTTTCTTTGATAGTACAGGAGACCCAGCGCCCAAAGAAATTGAAAATTTAATTAATAGGATTAAAGATCAAGGTTTGAATATTAATCCAAAAATAAATTTTAAGGTTGATAGTAATCAAGGTATTGAACACCAATACGGAAATACAGAATGTGGTATTTACTCAATTTTTTTCATTGTTCATATGTTAGAAGATAAAATGACAGAACATTATTTAAAAACACATATTTTAAAAGACGAATATATGCAGAAATTTAGACATATTTATTTCAATGATTCGTTATAAAAATATATAAAAACACAATAGTATTATTATATATTTAAATGTCATTAAAACAATTTATACAAAAAGAAAATATTCAAATGTTATGGGATGTTGTGAGCGATGAGGATATTTTTAAATTTCTTTCACCTGATATCCAAAGTAAAATTTATGATGTATTTGTAAATAATATTAAAGGATTTTTTGAAGTTGAAAAAACCAAAACAAACTCATTAGTAGATATAAATAAAAAATATATTCTCCTTATTCTTAATCACATAACAAAAACATATCCATATCAACCTAGTAAAATAAAAATACATAATGACCCTCCTGTTAAAGAATTAATTACATATGAGGAAATACAAAATGATAGAAAAAGTCAATTTGATAAAGATTTTTCAAAAAGACAAGAGGAATTCGAAGATTTTATGGCTGTGAAACCTCCACCAGTACCTGAATTTGCTGATCCTGTGGGTAAAAATGATAAACCAATTAAGGAAATGGATAAAATCATAAAAGATATGCAAGCCCAACGTAATTATGAGGTTGAACAAATAAATAAAAGTTATAATCATTATAACACTAATACTAGTAATAGTAATAATAGTAATAGTAATAATAGTAATAATAGTAATAATAGTAATAATAATAAAGTGGATAATTGGTTGAAACCACAAGAAACATCAGTTAAAAGTGAAAAATTTCAAGGTCATACAGAACAACCACAGAATTATAGTAAATTTAAATTTTTAAATGATTTAGACCCTGCATTATCACCAAATAATTCTAAGAAAAATGTGTCATTTAGTAATAATAACCAAATTAAAACATTTATATCAGAACCCTTTATATCAGAACCAATTATATCAGAAGATGATGAAGATAATAAATTATTTTCCAAATTTAAAAAAATTAATAAAAAAGAAGACAATATAACACTTCAAGTTCAAGAGCATACATTTAATGATGAAGACAGACTTGTTAAGCTAGAGAGAAATATGACATATTTAAATGAAAAAATGGATAAAATACTTGCTTTACTATCAAATAAATAAATATAGATATTTTGATAATTCATTACTCAAAATATCTAGTAAAAATTATAACATAATTAGTTTAATAATATTACTATTATTATTTAGTTACTAATTGTTTAAATACCTTCTCTCCGCGTTCATTTGTCTCATATGTTCCAATTTGAACAGGGACAATGGATGGGTCTTTTAATGCAGCTTCATATGATTTAAAGTCGTAAATATTTAAAACTTTATCACTAATTCTACGATATACATATTTAACTCCATTAATGGTAACTGGTTTACCTCGCCATTCTATCGCTATTTTATTTGCTTGTACAGTTGTGTCATTTTGCTGCTCTGAATAATCAGGGACATATGAAAATTTATCGATAGATGGATCACCAAAATTGACACATTTTCCATTTGAATAAATATAACAATCAAATGCGGATTCTTTAATGGCTTCTGTTAATTGGTTTGTTAAATTTGCTTTAATTTCTGAAATTTCAAATAAATATTGGTCGCTTGTGAACGGAATTTTAGGTACTGATTTACTTAGATCTTTTCTCTTCAACTCAATAGCCTCATCTGATTTTAATTGGGCTTCACTAAAAACCATTAAATAAACAAATACTTCGACTGTTTGCAGTGCTGGTGGTAAATCTTTATGACTGCATATACGTCTAGCACGACCAATGACTTGTTCTGAACGCACAGGATGCCAATAAGGGTCCATTAAATGAACATAACGCGTGTTTCGCAAGTTAATACCTTCAGAACCAGATGATGTAATCATGAAAACCTTAATAACTTCACCCATGTTATTATTTCTATATTTGGATTTAAGAACTGAACCAATACTATCGGGAATATCATCCCATTCTCCGTTATAAATTTTACGGACAATTTCTTTTTCTTCTACTGTTTCTGTCCCAGTATATAAGGCGTATGTTGGTTTGCCTTCATCTGATTCAGGAATATTTATTTCCCATAATCCGAGTGAATTTTTTTTGATTTTGAATTGACTAAATCCATTTTTATTGAGAACAAGTGTGAAGAGACCAATACCTTCTGCAGTTCTAAATTGACTATAAACTAAATGTAACCCTTTATATTCAGGGTCTTGTATATTTTCAAGAATATGTAAAAATTTAGGACTATATATTTCAAGAGCTTCAGGTGTAAAAAAGTCATTAGAATGTGCTTCCATATCTTTTAATTTATTTTGTAGACGTTCCATATATGTAGTTCCACCAATGTCTTGCAAAACTTCATCACCTTCAATTTCACCTTCCCGCTCGTCTTCGACATCTTGCTTCGATTCCACTTTTTTTCCTTGTTTCAATGCTGATATAATATCAGTGTCGCCTTCTTCAATATCTTTATCTTCTTCGCCTTTCTTCTTTCTTAAAGGAATAGGTCTATCTGGAATAATAAAATTGCAGAATAAACGAGAGAAAATACGATAAGTAGACGCTTTATCTTCGTAATCTTCTGCCATGGCTTGTTTTGGTTTCTTTTTTTCCAATTTACGCTCTTCCACACGAGCAGCCTCATAAATTTTAAATTGTGTATCACTCATTGGAATACGAATAATATGATAATCTACTCCTAATTGTTTATTAAATTTTGGTAGTAAATTTTCTTGAGCACTTCTAAAATAAGAAGATAATCCTAAAATTCTGCGTTTAAGAGCATCTGTATTCTTAAGTTTACGTTCACTTTCATCAACATATCTTGCAATAAATTCGTCAAATGTATCAGGTAATGCTTTTCTATATTTAATTTCAATTCCATCTGGTATAATATCAATATCATTTCTTCTAAGGTTAGCTATAAGTTTTCTCTCGAAATCATCATCACTAATAAATTCAGTTTCAAATTCTATTTGACCGCTTTCAGAACGCTTATTATTTGAAACACCTTGATATCCACTTTCTTTTTTAATTTTATTTTTAAATCCAAAAGGATTTCTAGTTACTGTTAAAATCTTACTAGATGGTGAGTAATCCAAATAATCCATTGTCTTCTCTCCAAGTAACATTTCTTGAAGTGATTGTCTATCAATTTTCTTATTTGTATTGACAACCAATGGGATTTTCCATGTCTTGATATATCCTCTTAAAATATTGAAAAGAATTGCAAATTCGTTTGGATAGTTAATAACTGGTGTACCTGACAACAATATAATTCTTGCATTTTTTGCACTTAACAACATATCGTATAATTTTGTTGCTAGATTTAACGGTAAACGTTCTTTCTCTCCACGTTTATTTTCAGCAATTGGTTTTTCTTTCTTTAATTTGTTAACAATTCTGCTAATAAAATTATGAGCTTCATCAATAATGACAACACTATTATCAAAAATATTCTTAGTGTATCCACTAGTCATCTCTCCTAGCCTCTTCTCACGTAAACCGTTATAATTTATAAATTGATATTTTTGTTTTATCATTTCGTTTAATTGTTCTTCAAGAACTTGTTTGCTCGTGTCACTTAACTCATCATAATTTGACTGTTTTTTTATATTAACAAAAAATGCACCACCATGTTTTCGTATATATTCTTGAGGCAAATTTAATATAGCTGACATGGTTGTAAGTGTCTCTGGGTTTTGCTCAATAGAAATCCATTCCCAAAACTGATTTTTCTTATATAATAAGTCACCACATTTCTTTAATTCGCCAACATAGTTAGCACGTAAAGAAGCTGGTGTCATAATAATTATATTCTTTGAATCTTTCATTCCTTCGGCAATAGCAATACTTGTACAAGTTTTACCTGAACCTAAACCATGATATAAAAGTAGACCACGATAAGGTGTATATAGGTTCATATAATCTCTAACAATCTTTTGATGTGTTAATAGAGAGAAATCAGAGGAAGATTTGCCGATTGTATCACATGAAATATTTTCTTTATTTTCGGCTAATTCTCTTTTATATGGTTCAAAAAGAGAGTTAATAAAATTCACGAAAATCTCTCTATTATTCATTATATAACTTCCAACTTTAATATTAACTGGAGGCAATCTCTTAGGTATACGACCCGTTATCTCAGTGTCACCCATTTCGACAACTACTTCTGGACCTAATTTAGCGATACCCTTTTCAGGCTTTTCTGTTTTTCTTTTCTTTTCCTTTGGAGGAATAACAGGTATAACTTCTTGTGTTTCTTCTTTAAACTCAACCTTCTTTTTTGGTTTTAAAATAAATTCTTCTTCCTCTTCCACTTTACCTTCTTCCGCTTTACCTTGTTCGAGTGGTTGTTCCTCTTCATCTTCAATAATTAGTGGTTTCTTAATCTCTATTTTTTTAGCTTTTTTAACAACAGCGGCTGTAGGTGCAGGAGGTTCAACTATTTTTTGTTCCATTTCAATAATAGGTTTCATTGTTACCATTGTTTTTTTATTTTCTGCTAATTTTTTCAACAAAGCTTGTCTATCATAACCGATGTCTGTTTTATCGATAATTATAGGACGTCCTGTAGGTTCTTTATCATCTTTCTCTTCTATTATATCTTTCTCCTCTTGCTCTTCTATTATATCTTTATCCTCTTGTTCTTCTAGTTCTTCACCAATATTTTTTTCTATTTGGGTTTTCTCTATCGGAGCCATTCGTTTTCTAGGATTTTTATCTCCTTTTATAACAACAGCTACTCTTTCTCTTTCTTGGATATTAGGTTTTATCATTAATTGTTGTTTTAGTTGTTCTAAATGATTCATTGCTTATATAATTTAAATATATAAATTTTTATAATTTTACATATCAAATAATAAAAGTATTTTAATATTATATGGAGGTATTCTATAACGGAAATATATTAAAAGATGGACAATTTTTAACCGTATCTGAAACTCAAATAGAACCTGAAATTAAATTAAATATTGATGCAAATAAATTATATACGTTAGTTGTTTATGATCCAGATGCTATAAATGGTACATATATACATTGGACGAAAACGAATATTACTAATAATGACATCAAAACTGGTAATATTATAATTCCATATAAGGGTCCTGCACCACCACCAAAAACTGGTAAACATCATTATATTTTTAATTTATATCAACAAAATGCAGTGAATAAAATGTTGCCATTAGAAGAACGAGCATTTGAATTAAATGAGTTAGAAAATAAATTGCAAGTAAATAATCCAATATATAAAATACAATTTATAAGTGCAAACGAAAGTGGTGGTAAAAAATCAAAAAGAAATAGAAGAAAAAAACTTAAATCCAGAAAAATTAGGAAATCAAAGAGAAAATATTAAATTTCCTTCTCATCACTACTAAATTGTGTCTCGATAGTTTTAATAGCTTCGTTACAAGCTATTTGCTCAGCTTTCCTCTTGATTTTATGTTGTCCTTCTCCCATGTAAATGAGAACCTTTGTATTTTGTTCTACGTAGTCATGAATTGATTTAAAGTTCTTAAAAAATGAAATATCAACTGAGTTTGCATGAGTTAAATGAAAAATGGGTTGACCTAAGCACAAATAAACACCCATTTTGTAGCCAAGTTCAGGGTCATGTTCCATTTCCAAATAATGTGGTGTGACCTTGAATTCCTTCTGGATTTTAACCTGTAAAATATTTTTATAATTATCGTCATTTTGAATAAGAGCAACCCAGTCAATATGTGTCTCGAAAATACGGTTGATGAATTTCTTAGCCATTTTGAAGCCAGGGCTTTCATCGTCACAAATATCTTCTGATTGCACACTATGTGTTTCAAAATTAAGGAATAATGCACCAATAAACGACTCGAATAAACAACCAAGTTTCTTTAGATTAGTCCTGATCTTTTTTTCTTCCGCATGTTTTGAAATAATAAGCCATTTATGCAGTCCCATTTCTAATGCGATTTTTCCGATTGCCTCATTCTTTACAATGGCGATTTTCTTTTCGGTCATAAATCCCTCATTTTCTTTAGGAAAACGTTTATACAAATACAATTTGGTTACACACTCCAGAACACCATCACCTAAGAACTCCAATCGTTCGTTAGATTTGCTGCTAAGAGGAAGGCAATCAGGAGGTCGTTCAACAATAGTAATATTTTGTTCTGCATTTTCATATTGAGGACGTTTCGTATAAGAACGATGAACAAATGCACGTTGGTATAACTCCAATTTACGGACAACTGGAGGCAAACCATATTTGGAAAGAATAGATTGAACTTCACTCAATGTAATCTTAACATTTAGAGGATTATAAGGATTAAATACTAATCCGTCCTCCGTTTTAATTAAATCATCGTCGTGTGCTTGCTTGATTTCTGACATTTATATAGTATATCAATTTGGCTTTATATTATTTTATAAAATTGAATATTTTATATATGTATTAAAATGATATAAAGAATTGTGGTATATAAATAGTATGGAAGAGTGGCATATTATCGAAGATTTCCCAAATTATAGTGTAAGTAATTTGGGAAATATAAAAAATAATAAAACAAATAGAATTATGAAATTAAATGTTAAAGGTGGGTATTATCATATATCATTAAATAATGGTTATTGTAAAAAAGGTTTAAAAGTTCATAGATTAGTAGCTTTAGCATTTATTAATAATACTGAAAATAAGCCCGAGGTAAATCATATAAATAAAAATAAATTAGATAATTCAGTATCAAATTTAGAATGGGCAACACGTAAAGAACAAAATCAACATAGGATAAAAGATTTAATTATTACATGTAATAAAAATAAACCTATAAATCGTTTAGATAAAAAATCCGGAGTGATATTAGAAAAATATAATTCAATTGAACATGCTGGAATATGGGCAAGTGAAAATCAATTAACATCCAATTCTCATAATGGTAGAAATGCTATTGGAAATTGTGTTAACGGATTATCTAACTCTGCATATGGTTTTAGATGGGAATATGTTGATAATAGTTTTGAACACGAGGAATGGATAGAAATTGATTTGGATAAATTATTTAAGTGTGAAATTAAAATTGATAAAAAGTATTTTGTATCTAATTTAGGGAGATTTAAAAATAGTTATGGAAATATTATGGAAAATTATAAAATAAACGAAAATGGATATATTCGTGTAAATATTTGTAATAAAACATTTCTTTTACATCGATTAGTTTGTTTCACATTTTTAGAAAATCCTGAAAATAAAAAAACTGTTAATCATAAAGATGGTAATAAACTAAATAATAATATTGATAATTTAGAATTTGCGACAATTAAAGAACAACAAATACATAAATTTCAGAATGGTTTAGCAAATCTACACACAAGAAAAATAGGTCAATATCATCTAAATGGAGATTTAATTAAGGAATTTAATTCAATTATTTCTGCTTCAAAAGAAGTAAATATAGGCAAATCTACCATAAGAAGTGTTTTAATGAATTATAGAAAAACAGCTGGAGGGTTTATTTGGAAATATTTAGATTAATTAAAGTATATAAAAATAAAATATTAATGTAATTTATAACTATGGTCTATTATTCCGGATCTAAGGCAGCCCGTAATGCGGCATCTATCGTTAATCGTCAAAATGTATGCGGTGGTCCGAAAAAGGCGGGAACCGCACCACGTGTTGGCTTCTTTTTAAGTAACAATCCTATGTTAATTGGAGCACCTCAAAGTATTCCAAGATTTTGCATTCCTAATACAACAATCCAAACTCAAAAGTACGGTTACCGTGCTACAATTGGTGGAAACATGGGTTAAATCCATTTTTTCGTGTATTTCAGATTTATTATTTTAGATATATTATTTTCAAATAATAAATTATTCAAAAAATGATTTAATAACAATTTAAGGTATTTAATAACTAATGATCATCAAGGTTGATACTAGAGAAGCAGCTCTTTTGCAGCAAATAAATTATCAAGTCACCGTTATTCCAGTATTTAAATCAATAAAAGTTATAAGTGAAACATTGCCAATTGGTGATATTATTATAAACGATGAAACAGAGGATAAAATTATTATTGAAAGAAAATCAGTTTCAGATCTTTTGTCAAGTATTAAGGATGGCAGATATGAAGAACAATCATATCGATTAAATGGATTAAATCATCATAACCACAATATCGTTTATCTTATAGAGGGTGATGTTAATAAAGTAAATCGTTTTAAACCGGATAATCCGGTTGAAAAACTAACCCTTTATTCAGCAATGTTTTCATTGAACTATTATAAAGGTTTTTCTGTATTTAGAAGTTTCTCTCTAGATGAGACTGCCAATATCGTTTGTAATATGGCTTATAAAATGGGTAAAGATTTATCTAAGAAACCTTATTACGAAAACAAACTATGTGTAGAAATGTCAATAAATCAAAGTGGAGGAGATATAAAAGATGAAACAGACGAACCTGAACAGGCTGAAGCTACAGAAAAGGATTATGTTAGTGTAGTTAAGAAGGTGAAGAAGGATAACATTACTCCAGATAACATCGGAGAGATTATGTTATGTCAGATCCCTGGCATTAGCTCGGTTACAGCATTAGCAGTTATGGAAAAATATAAAAATATCTCAAATCTCATTAAAGAAATTGAGGCTAATAATGAGACAATGAAAGATCTATCATATACAAATACAAAAGGTCAAGTAAGAAAAATTAATAAAACATGTATTGCAAATATAGTAAAATTTTTATTGAAAAAATAAAAATATATTATATATGACAGATATGTATAGTTTCCTTATATTTATTGCGATTTGTGTAACATTTTATTTAGTATTTAGAAGTTTTCAATATAATCCAATGTTATTAGAAGGTATGACTGATGGTTCAGGCAATAAAATTACAGCTGGAAATTCTGAAAATGGAATTGCGGGAAATGCTGCCACATATGCAGCTGCCTTAAAAGCAGATACAATTAACTCATTAGATAGTTTAATGATTAGCAAATATCGTGGGGATTATGAATCAGCAATATTAAATTTAGATGATACAATTGATGTTTTAATGCTAAAAACAGCTTTAAACTTTAATAAAGAAAAACCATTGGATACATTAGAAAAGCTATCAAAAATGCAGCAAGCAAAAATTGCATTAAATTCAGTAATGAAATTTGTGGATAGTCAATAAAAATTTCTTGATAAAATAATTAATAATAGTGATTTAGTTATTTTATAATTTATCGTAAATAGGTTCGGACTTCATTTTCTACATAATATCCTCGATCAACTAAATTTTGTGTGTATGCTGATCCTCCCCAATTTGAATCCATAGGGTTAGGACTGATTGGTGCTCGCTCTTGTGCGACATCCATCATGTCAAGAGGTGTAGTGGTTCCTATATAATATGATGTTTGATCATGTGCAGGATATGACCCTTTATTATATGGTGGATCATTTCTTGTTGCATCTACTAAAAGCGTTGGATTAGGATATGCTAAAGCATTTGGATCACCTAATGAAGATTCCATAATAGGAGGAACTTGAGATGCAATACCCATAGGAGGATCGCCGGATGGTGGTAAAAATGCTTGTCGTCTGGCAATGATTGATGCCATTGTTTCATCACCTTGAACAGTAGAAGGTGGTAACCCCGCTTGTGGTTCAGAAACACTAGGTCTTGCTTTATATACTTGATTTCCCTGTGCATCATATGTGGATTGTAAATATAGAACAGGACATCTTATACCTTGACTTCGTTGCCAATCTAAAAACTCGGTATATTCTTCTAAATTATTAAATTCAATTGGATTAACACCTGGAATTTCTGCTAATTTTGAATTATATAAATGAAATCTAGAATCTTTTTGAATAAGCAAATTAGGACATCTTGGTTTAGTTTCGCGATTAGTATAACCTTCAATGTATTTAGGATCAGCACATCTTGCGTAAAAATATATGCTAATCAAAAATACTAAAATTGTTAATATGATAGTAAGTGTCATTATATATTTATTGTAATATTATTTTCTACATATTTTATATAATGGTATATCTTGAAATAAATCAAAAAAATTATGGTAGTGGGTTAATCGATAAATTAAATAAATATTTATCGAATAAAGATGCCAAGATTTTTATTTTATTTTATATGGAAGGATGTGGTCCATGTAACGAAACAAGACCTGAATGGTCTAAACTCAAAAATGTTCTCTCGAATGATTTCTTAAATAAAGAAGATATTGTAATAGTTTCTGTTGATAAAGACTTATATGGTAAACTTAAAAATGCGAATAAAGAACCAATGAGTTTTCCCACAATAAGATTTATGACAAATGCTGGAGAGAATGTACAAACATATGAAGACTCAGAAGTTTCAAATAAAGACAGAAAAATTGATTCATTTGTAGAATGGATAAAATTGAAAACTGGTGAAAACAATATAACTACCTCTGAGAATATTGGTGGTTTTAAAAGAGCAAAATCATCAAAACAAACAACATACAGAAGAAAGTCAAAAATAGGTGGTAAAACAAAAAAATTAAATGGTGGTAAATGGAGTGCAAAATATAAACGCAGTATAAACTGTAATAGACCAAAAGGTTTCTCTCAAAGACAATATTGCAAATATGGTCGTAAAAAATAATTATATAATATATGAACCAATATATTGTAGAATTAATATTGGGCTTATTAACAGGCGCATTTTCAGGTGTAACTGGTATTTTACCTGTTGGCGTCCTTCTAATAATATTCGAATACTTAGGAATAGGAACATATAAGAGTAATTTAGGAGCTATTGCATTGTTAAATTTGTTCCCAATTTCAATAGGCTCATTTTGGAATTTCTATAAAACCAACAATATAAATTATTCGATGGGGTTTATTTTGTTATTATCCATCATAACAGGAGGTTATTTTGGTTCAGCATTTGTTGTTGAAAAACATTATCAATTATCTAAAAAAACTATTAAATATATGACATCGTTTTTAGGTTTCGTGATAGGTATAACATTTTTAATTTCTGCACAGAGTGAATAGATAATAATTTGTATAACTAACAATTCTTAAAATTTTCCTTCGAATAACCTATTACTGCACATGCAATTCGTTTACCAGCATTTCCTGTTTTTAAACTTTCAGCATCACCTCCTTTTCCACAATCATCCTCATCTTCATGAATAATTAACCCTCTACCAATTATATTACACTTAGATCCTCTGAGTTTAATGACATTATCATAAAATGAATATTTAGCTTCACCCTTTGAATTACTTTTAATATTTCCTAAATCACCAACATGTCTCTCTGACATACCTGGACAACCATGAGTTTTTCCATAAGGATTAAAGTGAGCACACATACTTGTACATTTATCAGTTAAATCTCCTGCTTCATGCACATGAAAACCATGCAGACTATTTGGTTTTAGTCCAGATAAATTTAAATCTATAACAATAACATTGTTATTTAAATCTTCTGTAAATTTTACAGTTCCTTTTATACTATCATTAAATACAGCTATTGCATAAACAGGTTTATTGTTCATTATACTATATAAATAGAATACTAAAATTAATAGAATACCCAACGCAACCAAGTAAATATAATATTTTCGCATATATTATATTTAAATAAAATTGATTATTTTTAAAGAAGATAAATACAAATTAATTATAAAGTATAAAAATGGAGCATATCTTCAGAGTTTTCGATTATAACGTTTATAATGCATACGATGCATCAAGAGAAAATGATGAAGAGAATACATATATGGATAATAATGCATTTATGGTTCAGATGTTTGGTGTTGATGAAATAGGTAAAACATATTCAGTTACAGTTGAAGGCTTTAGACCGTTCTTTTATGTCATGGTTAATGATAAATGGACAATTGAAATGAAAGAACAATTTATCGGACATTTAAAAGAGAAAATGGGTAAATTTTACGGAACATCTATTACAGATACAAAACTTATTAAAAGAAGAAAATTATATGGTTTTGATAATAAAAAAGAACACAAATTTATATTTATTGAATTCACAAATTTAAATGCATTTAATAAAGCAAAGAATTTTTGGTATTCAGATTATAATTCAGGTCATAAATTATTGAAAGATGGTTATCAATATTTTAATACAAATATTATGTTATATGAAGCTAATATTCCACCATTATTGCGTTTCTTTCATATTAAAGACATCAGTCCGTCCGGTTGGATTGCTATTCCAAAGAAAAAAGTTTTTGAAAGAAAAGGTGACTTAAAAACTGTAAATTGTGACTACGAATTTACCACAAATATTAAAAATATTATACCATTAAATGATAAGGAAACCAGAGTTCCTTATAAAATTATGAGTTTTGATATTGAAGCAAGTAGTAGTCATGGAGATTTTCCAGTACCAATTAAAACTTACAAGAAATTAGCTAGTAATATTGTGGAATATTTTGAAGATATTGGTATTGAGAAATATAATAAAGATAGTATAAAAGAAGTTCTTAGAAATATTATTCTTACTGCATTTGGTTATGAAAATATGAAAGAAATTGACCTAGTTTATCCTAAACGAAAACCGACTTCCAGGGAAGCTGTAATGGAATTATGTAATAAGTGGCTTGAATGTACAATAACAAATATTAAAAAATCATTAGAATTTGATGAGGCAAATTCATTAGAAGCAATATTTGAAAAAATGTCAAAAGAAATTGATGCTGAAAATGAAAATGCAGATGAAGATAGCGAACCTAACGAAACATTTGAAATTAATGGTAACAAAAATTATAATTCATTTAAGAATGTTAAAGATTATACGGATAAACAAGCAACTATTCTTGATATTATATTGGATAAAAAATATGAACGTGAATGTAAATTAGATAAGATAAATGAGTCGCTTGATTCTATATTTCCGAAATTGGAAGGAGATAAAGTAACATTTATTGGTTCAACATTTATGAATTATGGTAACAAAGACCCACATTTCAATCATTGTATTGTTTTAAACACTTGTTCAGAAATTCCAATGGAAAATTCAGTTGTTGAAACATATAGCTCAGAACGCGAAGTTTTATTAGCTTGGCAACAGTTGGTTCAAAGAGAAAATCCTGATATCATTATTGGTTACAATATATTTGGTTTTGATTATAACTTTATGTTTAAAAGAGCAGAAGAAAATAACTGTGTAGAAGATTTCTTGAAACTTGGAAGAAATAAAGATGAAGTATGTGGGACAAAAAATAAAGATAATGGTAAATGGAAGATTGAAGAAAGCAGTATTCAAATTGCGAGCGGACAGCATGACTTAAGATTTATTAAGATGAATGGTCGTCTTCAAGTTGATTTATATAACTTCTATAGAAGATCAGAAAATTTAACAAGTTACAAATTAGATTATGTTGCAGGTAATTTTATTGGTGACTTTGCTAAAAAAGTGGAGCATACAGAGTGCAATTCTATTATATCAACAAGTAACCTCACTGGGTTATTACTTGGAAGTTATATTCACATTGAAGAGATTGGTCATTCAGTAGACTATTACGCAGATGGTGCAAAATATTTAGTTATAGAAATCGATAAGGCAAATTGTAAATTTACGATCGATGGAGTTATTCATCCAGACTTCAATAAAAAAGTAAGATGGTGTTTAGCTAAGGATGATGTAACACCAAAAGATATTTTTAGAATGACAAATGGAACAGCAGATGATCGTTCAGTGATTGCGAAATACTGTATTCAGGATTGTAACCTAGTTCATTATTTGTTTAATAAATCAGATATTTTGACTGGTTTTATTGAGATGGCAAAGATTAGTAGCGTTCCTATTAATTTCCTAGTAATGCGTGGTCAGGGGATAAAGCTGCAAAGTTTAATTGCAAATGAATGTCGTAAAATTCGCACATTAATTCCGGTTATCGAAAAAGGAGATGCTGATGAAGGTTATGAAGGCGCTATTGTGTTACCTCCTAAATGTGATTTATATTTGGATAATCCAGTTGCTTGCAATGATTATGCGTCTCTATATCCAAGTTCAATGATTAGTGAGAATTTATCACATGATAGTAAGGTGTGGACCAAAGAATTTGATTTAGCTGGCAATCTTATTGAAGAATGGGGATACAAGGATCAAGATGGAAAATATATATATGATAATCTTCCAGAATACGAATATGTAGATGTACCATATGATACTTATAGATATTTTAGAAAGAATCCAAAAGCTGCTGCTGAAAAAATTAAGTGTGGATATAAAATTTGTAGGTTCGCTCAGTTTGCAGACGGCGAATCAGCTATTATGCCTGCAATTCTCAAGAAATTATTAAAAGCAAGAAAAGATACTAGAAAAATGATACCAAATCAGACAGATGAATTTATGAAACAAGTATTAGAACAAAGACAATTAGGTTATAAGGTAACAGCAAATTCGTTGTATGGTGGTTGTGGTGCCAAAACTAGTTCATTTTACGAAAAAGATATTGCTGCATGTACAACTGCAATGGGTCGTAAACTGTTGACTTATGGAAAGCGAATTATTGAAGAATGTTATAATAATAGAATTTGCGACACCAAATATGGTAAGGTTAAAACTAATGCTGAATATATATATGGAGACACTGATAGTGTATTTTATACATTTAATTTACAAACACCAGATGGTGAACCAATAAGAGGTAAGGATGCACTTGAAATCACAATTGAATTAGCACAAGAAGCTGGTGAAATAGCAGCTAGCTTTCTTAAAGCTCCTCATGATTTTGAATACGAAAAAACATTTATGCCCTTCTGTTTATTATCGAAGAAAAGATATGTGGGTATGCTTTATGAAACAGACCCCAATAAATGTAAACGTAAAGAAATGGGTATAGTGTTGAAGCGAAGAGATAATGCCCCAATCGTTAAAGATGTATATGGAGGTATTATTGATATTTTGATGAAAAAACAAAGCATTCCAGATGCGGTTCAATTCTTAAAAAATTGTTTGCAAAATGTAGTAGATGAAAAATATCCAATCGAAAAATTAATCATCACAAAATCACTGCGTTCAGGTTATAAAAATCCAAAGTCCATTGCTCATAAAGTATTAGCAGATAGAATAACTGCAAGAGACCCAGGAAATAAACCAGGGCCTGGTGACAGAATACCATTTGCTTATATTGTTGTTCCAGGTAAAAAAGTTTTACAAGGAGATAAAATTGAGACACCAACATTTATTGCTGAAAATAAACTAAAAATCGACTATTCATTTTATATTACAAATCAAATTATGAAACCAGTCCAGCAATTATTCGCATTAGTATTGGAAAAAATTTGGATATTACAAAATAAGAAACCAAAATTATTAAAATATAAAAAGGATGTTCAAGCATTAAGAGAGAAATATCTAGATGATGACAATAAATTTGAAGAAAAATTAGAAGAATTCCGTTGCAAAGAAATAAAAGCATTATTATTTGACGAATATTTGCGGGAAACAAATAATGAAAAAGCAGGAAATCAAAGCCTAACAAAATTCTTCACAAGAATATAAGTATTCTAATTTTATAAAGAATAAAAAATAATTAATTTAATAATTTTTTATTTTAGAAATTAAAAACAGTTTAAAAAACTGACTTAGATAACGACTGTTTACATGTATTAGATTTCAATTTATTAAGTATAATTTGAATTTCATAAACGACTGTTTCAAGATTATAAACACGCTGAGAAAGATTATCTATTACATCTTGTTTATAATCATCTTCGCTATAATCTTCCTCATCTTCTTCTTCGCTATCCTGACTATTCTCATTATCAACATAATCCTCGTCTTTTTTATCATCATCTGCATCTGAATCATCTATTTCAGTATCATAATCGTAATTAAGCTGCAAATTAGTTCTCTTTTTCCATAAGTCAATTCGAGAGTTCAAATCATGATAATTGCTATATAATACGTTATAATCAGCAAACCCTTCTTGATCTAACTTATACATAATAGCATTAGGCGTTCTTTTATGCTTTAAAGCTATTTCATCAATTGTCCAACCTAGTAGTTCAAATTCTCTTTGAAGAGATAAAATCTCATTAACAGTCCATTTAAATCCAGCTCTATCCATTTTATCAATACTATAATACATGTGTTGTCTTTAAACTATTTATAAAAATATTATTTATGTTTCACGTGTATGTTCGGCACCAGTAATCCATATCATAGAGTATATCCAAGCTCCAATAAGTATCCACATGTGATTAATAATATTAGCTGCATTATATACAATCCATCGCAAACCCTGACAATGTGGCGTCATTATCATAAACGGTGACATAATAAACCCAACAACAGAATTTGGAACACAAAATTTAATATATAAATGTGCAGAAAAATAATGTAAGCCAATCCATAATATATAAATACCTGACACCTTAAATAAAAATATAGTTGTTCTTAAAATAAAAAAAACTGCTTTATCAGTAAATTCATAAAAAGTATCGAAATGTTTAGATGCAGATATTTTCTCTAACTCAATGTCATTTGTTTCATTTATTTCCTCTGGACTAGGATGACCAATCTCTTTTTTATCCTCTTTGTTATGTATTCTCCTCATTAATTAATTTTATATAAATAATATCTTTATATAGTATTTATATAACTTATCTCTGGTTTCTAGATCTATTTAATGCATTTACCAAAAACATTACTACTGTATCAGCAGTTGAATTTATATAGTTTCCTGAAGTATCAAATAAAGTAGGACTGTTTAGTAAATTGTCGAGAAAATTTGTATCTAACAATTCATTTTCAGTTATCAATGTATTTCGATCAGTATTTCTCTCTAGATTATTACTCGAAGTGTCTACAATCATTGATGAATTGTTATTAAAAAACTCGGATGGGGAACCTGTATTATAACTTCGTATATCATATCTACATACAGGACAGCGACAATTACTTCTGAACCAATTCATCAATTGTTCAGGGTAAAATGTATGACCACAATGCCTAATAACCATTACCATATCATTATCATTGAAATCTTCCATAGAAATAGGACAAGCCGTATTAATTGGTCTAGCAATATCACAATATCTTACTCTTCTAGTAGCGGTTTCTATTTGCGAATGTGTTGGATAAATCTCAACTGGCTGCATAAAATTATTCAAAATTTGAGTAAATAATTCATTAGAAGTAGAAGCATTATTTCTTCTATTTCTTGGTACAACATATTCATTTATAGTATCTATAACATAAGGTCTATTATTAATCATAACTCTATCAGAATTATTTTCCCATCTTCTATTAGCATTATTATTTCTTCTCGAATTATTATTCGAACTTTGATTTGAATTAAAAATTTGTGTTAATAAAATTCTTATTTGATTATTAGTATCAAGTAGACTATTTAAAGTCTCTGTTATAGAATTAATATGTCTAAGATTATCATTATACATAGTATTTAAAATATTTACTAACAAAAGTTGTTCATTACTTAATCTATAAGTATTAGAATTCATAATAAATATATTATAAAATATGTTTAAATATATTATAATAATTAATATATTGTTAAATGGATATAAGTAAGTATAAAAATAAAGGATTAAGTGGGTTAGCTAATTTGGGTAACACATGTTTTATTAATTCATGTATACAAATTTTATCTCATACATATGAGTTAAATCATTTTCTGGATAACGATTCATATAAAAAAAAACTTAAAAATAAATATGATTCCGCACTACTTATTGAATGGGATAATTTAAGACTAATTATGTGGAATGACAATTGCGTTGTCTCTCCAGGTAAATTTATAAAAACTGTTCAAAAAGTAGCACAGCTAAAAAAAATTGATGTATTTACAGGATATTCACAAAATGATGTATCCGAATTTTTATTGTTCATTATAGATTGTTTCCACAATTCACTTTCGAGAGAAATTAAAATGACTATTTCAGGAAGTCCAGAAGATGAAACAGACAACCTTGCTCTTAAATGCTTCAAAATGATACAGAATACATATTCAAAAGATTATTCAGAAATATGGAATTTATTTTATGGTGTTAATGTCTCAGAAATTACAAGAGTTGATAATAATAAAATTTTATCTCAAAATCCTGAACCATTCTTTATGGTAGATTTACCCATCCCACCAAATAATAAATCTCCAACGTTAATTAATTGTTTTGATCATTATGTAGATGGAGAGATAATTGAAAATTATAAAGACGAAGAAACTAAAGAAATCGTAAATATTAAAAAACGAATTTTATTTTGGTCATTTCCAAATATTTTGGCGATTGATTTAAAGCGCTTCAATAATCGATTTCAAAAAAATCAAATACACGTGTCATTTCCTATTAACGACCTAGATTTGTCTCCTTATGTGATAGGTTATAAAAAGACTAATTATAAATATGATTTATATGGTGTTTGCAATCATAGTGGAGGAGTAATGGGTGGCCATTATACAGCATATGTTAAAAATGCAAACGGCAAGTGGTATCATTTTAACGATACATCTGTTTCTGAAGTTGGAATAAATGAAACAATTATATCTCCAAAAGCATATGTGTTATTTTATAGAAAGAAATCCTAGTATTTTATTATATAATTTATAACGATATATGGATTCATTATATTAATAGAAGAACCTGAACCGGTTGAATTTGTTGTAAATGTATGTGTATGTGAAACACTATTAGCTACACTTATATTAGCATTGCCTGTCGAAGTTACTGGTTGTGGAGAACGATAAATATAGTCATTGTCTGTATCAGTACCTGCACTTGTTCCATAAATATTTAGTGAACCAGTATTTTCAGCAAAATATGCGTCATCGTATAAATGTGAATGTCCTGAATCTGTTGCAGTGTGATTATGTATTCCATCAGCAGCAGTAGTTCCACTATGAGTATGAGATGGTAATTGGTTTGTTGTTAATGTAATTGTTGAATTTCCACTAGTATCACCTAAATTGTTACTTCCGGATTTTCCTAAAGGAAATTTAAATCTTAAGTCTGGCAAGACAAAATTGTTAACTGGGTCTACTGGAGTTCCATATATATCTCCAATTACGGAATATAATTCGTTATAAGTATTTTTAGATACTTCAGATCCATTGCATAATAACCAACCATTAGGAGTAGTTATACCAGCATAACATGATATCACACCAACAGGGTTAATATAATTATTATTAACAGCTAAATTTTGGTTTTCATTTGTCAAAACAATGAAATTCATATATATATAATAATAATTTGTATATTTACAAAAATTTGATTTTATTTTTTAACTATTTATATATTATATGGAAGTAGTAAATACAACATCAACAACTGACCCAGTTAATATGTATAATTATTTAAATAGTTAT
>Ga0194123_10003188_pt1 | contig 20036 bp, 18 predicted proteins | sample TA2MahsurfametaG_5_FD_155479 | JGI IMG/M metagenome (GOLD analysis project Ga0194123, IMG submission 155479) | Freshwater microbial communities from Lake Tanganyika, Tanzania - TA2015023 Mahale A surface | ecosystem: Environmental > Aquatic > Freshwater > Lake | place: Tanzania: Lake Tanganyika... | reverse complement strand
ACAGAAACCCTGAGAATCAAGGCTGGGCGTCACTTCTGAGTCCCCAGCCAGACCAGTTCGCTGTGATCGACAACCGCACCGTGATCACAGGGAGCTTCTACTGGAGCCCGTCTGCCGCCCATCAGAACGATGAGGTGCTGCTGGTGATCAAGTCACCGCTGCTGGCGGCGCACTTCACCCGTGAGATGGATCGCCTCTGGCGGGCGGCGGAGCTGGGAATCAACGAGAGACTGGCACGCAAGCTGGCGGCGATCCACAGGCGATGCGGTAAGACAATGTCTCGAGACTGTGTATATCAATAAAAAATTACGAATACATTCCTGATCCTGGTAAAACTCTTGAGTGCTTCTTCCATCGAATACGCAGCTCTGATCGATACCTTGCAAGCGACTTATGCGAACTAGCGAGGCTTTATAACCGTTAGCGCTTTGCATCTAAGGATAGACTTCACAGCCCAACTAAGCTCATTTATAGGATAAGGTAATGCGCACGAGATTATAGAAATACGTTAAATGTAAAATTCATGACAGCAATATGAGGAGATCACCTTAAGAATTGAACGAGGATCTAATTGGTTATAGGAAATGCTTTCGCTTTAGTCGCTTCTAATGATAACGTAAAACTCCTAATAAGGCGGTGGGACTCGCTTATTAAACTTGTATACTAAGCTTCTCAGGTCTCTACTAGGTCAAGCATCTGTAACGTAAGGGTAGGTCAAGGGTGCTAACAATAATATAGAAATATAGATTACCAGATTTGAGCAGTATCTATAGCAACCTGTTCTAAAAGGAATGATAAGGTAGGCTGCCCTATGATAGTTACAACTAGAGAATTTAAGTTAAAAGTACAAGACTTCAGTGGCAAGCTATATACATATGTAGCTTTATCATGCAAATTAAATCCAAAATGTTAATTATATAGCCTGCCTGAGAAAAATACTTATGACATGCGAATAACATATAATTGTTACAATAACCGAAGTTGCATTGTAACTACTATCGTCGCTTTCGCAAAGGCTAAAGATAATTACTTAATACTGCACTGCGAACAAGAGAACGACAGAGGTCACTAATTCGAAGAAAATAATGTTGAAATTAATAACCATCAAATCGTAATTGACCTGCAGAATTAAAAAAGCTAAAAGAAAAGTAACTAGGACTCAAGAAATGGTATCTTGAGACTTACTTAATAGTGTTCATCATGTTAAACATTGGCAAGTACATTGCAACTAGAATAACAGCTACAACGCCAGCAACAACAACAATCATTAGAGGTTCAAGAATCGATGTAAGTGACTTTACTGCTGTAGAAACTTCTTCTTCATAAAATTCTGCTAATTTATCAACCATCGAACCTAATTCCCCAGTTTGTTCACCTATGCGAAACATCGAACTAAACATCTTTGGGATATTAGGACTTTCGTTTAGAGTCATGTAAATTGGGTTTCCAACACGAATACTCTGATACATATCTTCAATTATCTCTCTATATACAACATTACCTAGAGTTCTTTTGGAAATTACTAGTGACTCTAGGAGAGGAACTCCTGCTGTGCTTAGAGAAGCTAGTGTGCGCGAAAAATTAGCAAGATTTGATTTAATTATAAGATTACCCACCACAGGTATACGAATAAGCAATTTATCCATTGATTTTACAAAGGACTTCTGCTTTCTGGCTTGGGATAAAGCCCAGTATAAACCATAGAAGATAAGAATCGAAGTTATAACATTATAAATATTTTTAATCCAATTTGAGGCATCGATAAAGATTTGAGTAAGTGCAGGCAATTTAGATCCAGAGTCCTTATACATGTCAGCAAATATTGGAATGACAAAAACAAGCATAATTATTACAACAACAGCTACCAGTACTGTGATAGCAATTGGATATGTCAGAGCAGATTGAATTTGGCTCTTTAATTTAGATAAAGTTTCGAGCAAGCTTGCTTCTCTCTCTAGGACTTCAGCAAGTAAACCAGCTTGCTCCCCTGCATCTGCAAGTGCAAGATACATCTCATCAAACACGTGTGGATGTTCCTCCATCATCTCTACAATAGTTTTTCCTTTACCAATTCCGATCGCTACGTCTCTAAAAGCTACCGAAATTGATCGGCTATCACTTGTTTCTGCGACAAGATTTAAAGCTTCAACAATTGGTAGCCCGGTTTTGACCATTGAGGATAGCTGTTTAGTCGCTATCGCAAGCGATTTTGTTGAGGGAGATTTCTGACTTTTTTTGCGTAGTTGTGAACCTTGCTTATCGGTATAAGGCTTATGGACTAATGCTTTTTTTGCGATTATGGACACAGTCGATAGATTTGCATTGTGTTGCGAATCTGTTTCTTTTAGTTGCCTTCTTAAATTCGCATTTTTAAGACGTTCACTAATTCTTTTGTTATTCGAATTGCTCATGTTATTCTTCTTCCAGTAAATCCTTTAAAACAGCAGGCCTATTGCACTTATAAAACCCCTCATCCTTTGAAATAACATCATCCCGTATAAGTGTCGCAAGAGACTGTTCTAATGTCTGCATACCAAATTTAGTCCCAACCTGCATTTGTGAATAAATTTGTGGCGTTTTGCCTTCTCTCACAAGATTGCCAACGGCATTGTTATTAACAAGTATTTCCGCTGCTAACGCCCTCTTCCCATCAACTGTTTTGCACAAGGTTTGCGAGATAACCCCAATCAACGAATTTCCTAGCTGTACTCTTATTTGTTGTTGTGCATCGGTAGGGAATACGTCTACAATACGATCAATTGTTTGGGACGCAGAGGATGTATGCAGTGTTCCCATTACAAGATGCCCAGTTTCTGATGCCGTAATAGCAAGACTAATAGTTTCCAGATCACGCATCTCCCCGACCAAAATTATATCTGGATCCTCTCGTAATGCTGATCTTAGAGCCTTGGTGAAGGAGTCAGTATCCTGACCTACTTCCCTTTGCCGCACTAGACAACCCTTGTTTTCATAAACAAATTCTATTGGATCCTCAATGGTCAAAATATGATGAGCATGGTTTGAATTAATCCAATCAATGGAACTAGCTAAAGTTGTTGTCTTTCCCGAACCTGTGGGGCCAGTCACAAGCATAAGGCCTCTAGGTCTATTGAGCATTTGTTGAACCGAATTGGGGAGTCCAATATCAGAAAATTTTGGAATCTTTGTACTAAGTGCACGCATAACACAAGATATACGACCTCGCTCCATGAACAAATTGACCCTAAATCTAGCAACACCTTCTAGGCTGTAACTGCAATCTAACTCGTGACTCGCAATGAACGATTCTATCTTTTGCTCACCTAGCATCTGCCTGAAGTCCTTAACCATCAGATCCTGCTCTAGCAGTTCTTCTCTAAATGGAACAAGATTGCCCTGAATACGGAAATAAGGCTGAGTATCTGAAGTTAGATGGAGATCAGAGCCTCCCTTGTCTACCATTTCCTTCATCAGTTCTTCGACGTACAGCATGGATCTTGAGGAACTATGGCGATTATACGAGGTCGGAGTGTCAGCTTGCAAAACTAACTAACATTTAAAAATATTTGCGATATTGAGCAGAGGCAACAATGAAATAAGTAAAGATAAATAGTAAGCCTTTAATTATCGTGCACTTCGTATTGGTCTTGTTCTGCACTATTAGTACTATCGTCATCGGTTTCTAGTACGCAAACTCTTTCTACCTCCTCAATTGTGGAAAGCCCTTTTTTTACAAGTTCCATACCGTACTCAAGTAAAGTCCTCATGCCTTTAGATCGGCTGGCCTCTCTAATCTGATCTGAAGTATCCCCTTTCAAAATACAATGACGAATGTCATCATCTACCTTAAGAACCTCATACACGCCGATTCTACCTTTATACCCTGTGCCCTTACAAACAGGGCATGTATTAGTCTCATTGTGATGTAATCCACCAACCTTTACATCTGCCCTTTTGTGTTTGGTGATATTGTATTTACGCAAGAACTTATCTTCTGGGTCAGCTGAAACTTCTGTACTGCATTGTGGGCAAACTTTTCTCATCAGTCGTTGAGCCAAGACTCCAACAACGGAAGCTCCGACGAGGTACGGTGGGACGCCCATCTCAGCGAGGCGAGTCACAGCAGTTGCAGAGTCATTTGCATGCAATGTAGTGAAGACCATGTGACCAGTTAGTGCAGCTTCCATAGCCACTTGCGCCGTCTCTTTATCACGTGTTTCTCCAACTAGTATTACATCAGGATCCTGACGCATGAGAGCTCTCAGTGCTCTCGCAAAATCTAGTCCCTTTTCCCGGACTACTTGGCACTGGTGAAGCCCTGGCAAAGTATATTCAATTGGATCCTCAACAGTGCTTATATTTATCTCAGTATTATTATGCTCTGAAAGGATAGAGTAAAGTGTTGTTGACTTTCCACTTCCTGTTGGACCCACAACAATAAATATGCCATAAGGATTGTCACCTAACTCCCTTATTAAGGCTAACTCGGGCTTCTCCGTTATAAGTTTATCCAGGTTTAATATAGTGTTATCTGATCTTAGTGCCCTAAGCACAATCTTCTCTCCATGGTTGCCGGGCAGTGTACTTACCCTAAAGTCGTAATTAATCCCTTTAAAAGCAATTCTTAGGCGACCATCCTGTGGAACCCGCTTTTCTGCCACGTCAAGTTTGGAAAGAATCTTTGTCCTGGCGATTATTCCACTTATCATACTCTTAGGAAATTCAAACTTCTCCTGCAAAATACCGTCGATCCTGTAACGCACTCTTAGTCTTTCCTCTTGCGGCTCAATATGAATATCTGATGAAGAAACACTTTCGCACATTCTTAGAATCTCGGCAACGCCTCTAACGACTGCATCTGAAGCTGTCAAATCAGCATCTAAACTATCAGCTTGCGATTCACTTGTAAGATCTGCGAATGTAATTGAATCTTGACTTACTATATCTTCATCCTTATTTAATAAAACGACCCCATCTATAACACTGTTCCCCTCGCTTACTACCGAACTGTCAGTTGCAGAGTTATGTTCAGAATTCAAGGTTAGGTGCTGATTGTTTATTGTTGTGTCATGATCTTCTTTAATCTTAGATATTGGTATATAATAACTACTATCTATTGGGATCGTGGATCTATTAGATTCACTGGCAAACCATTTTTCCCATTCCTCAGTTGTGATCTGTTTTGTTTCAACGTTTTTTACGGTATTTTTGAGTGCATCACATATCTTTGTAACTTCACGCATTTCAGGATTCATAGCTCCTAAAACCACTAAGTCACTTGTTACAACTAGTGGCAATATACCGTAATCTTCGCACGTTTTAGCTGATAAAAGAGAATTAATTGTCGCTAATGAGTCCGGCCGCACCATTGGTTGATCGCACTGTAAGTATAATTCTAACTCCTCACGACCGGCCAAACCTGTTCCATGGGACAATGATGCATCTTGCACATGGTTTTGTAACTTTGCCTTTTGGGGGCTTTAAAGTCGGGTGAAGATTTAGTTTATGATGCAACTCCTGCAAAAATCACTATCTGTAAATCGTTCTCTCAATACCCAATTTCTCTCGCGATTTTTTAACGCTCTTCCTTATGTGACCATAGTCGCTTTAATAAGTCTGGGATCTTATGCCTTCTCATACATTGCTAAGGTGAAAGTCACAGCGCCTAAGTATCCTGCGGATCGTGGCAGTGATCCGGTAGTACCAACAAACTCGAAAGGTTTAAATTTATATCCTGATATGAACACAAGGCTTACACCAGAGGTTTCAATTGTTAGAAATCCGTTTTCTTCTCCATCTAGTGCTAGACTAGATGTCTCAATGCCTGCTCCCAACATCTCTTTAAAAGGCTTTGCTGGTTTAAGTGGATTATCGCAGCATGTGTTCCTGAGTGTTGATGGTGCCCGAACTTATCAATTTCGCGTTGGTCAGGAAATTGGTAATGGCTTTCGTATAGTTGCTATAAATTCTACTGCAAAAAATATTATTGTATCTAATGGTAGGTCAAGGTTTAAATATCAACTCAAGGACTTGTAAGCAATGTTGGTCCCTGAGCTGAATTTCTTAAGTCTGCTACGCAGGTCTAGGGCGCTTGTACCTTCTAATAGTTTCTCCGATAAGGATTCACAACCGTTTTTCGTTATTGCATTTAGTGATCAGATACTGTACTCCTTACTAATTCAATGTAATACTACAAAACTTAGTGTACTAAATCATATAATACTTCAAATCCCAGTAATGACTATTGGCAATGAGGGTGTGCTCTCACCAGCGTCCCTGAGCGAGCAACTTAAGGATATTGTTGAAGTGTTCTCACATGAAAATAGTTCTGATCTGACCAAAAATATCCCCATTATCTTACTCTTAGAGAGCTCACAGTTTATGATATCGAGCTTATCATTCGAGGACAGTCATTCCATTCTTTGTGGAGAGCGGAGCCTTACGCACGTTGAGGAGAAGTGTATAAGTGATACGAGTCCATATATTGCTACAGATTCTATCTTTAGACTCTTTTCGCTGTACAACTTAGAAGGAAGTCAACCCGATACTCAATCACAGACAAATGTACTGTTTAGCCGAAAAACCTACATTGAATCATGGATCAATACAATTAGGATGTTGTCCCTACCACTTGCTTACATAGGCCCACCTTCCACCCCTCAACTAGTGTATCTAAATACCATAAATCGTCTATACACTATATATGTTGATGTACAAAGACTTTCTTCACGGATTTGTGTTCTAGATCCTAACAACAATCTTACTGGGTATCCATTCCCATATGGCTATAGCCAATTTCAAGACTTGAGTGGCAATACATTTAACCTTGATCTTCTATCGCTCAGGATACGAAAAGCCCTAGTTCAGGAGTCCCTGTCTGAAGATATTATTTCGGCCCCCATTTATTTTAATGGCTTACCCTTCTCATTTGAAAGAAGGAGTTTACCCAAAAATTGCTATTCAAGCACAACTAATTTTATCTTTGATCAGCTAAGTTATAAGTCTGAGAACTTGTCTCGCGTTCCTCTGCAATCAGACCATATTGCTCTTGATATTGCAAATACGGCTTTTTTAATTTCCACTAGACTCTAGTCATGTTACTACCAAACTTCAACAATCTGGATCCTTCATTAATTTGGCAAAAGCCCGTCCAAAAGGACGTACAAAATTCCCTTTTAACCCTTATTAATGAAGATATCAAGCATAATCCTTTATTTCTCATTCCACCCGTAATAACTTTATTGTCTGTTATCACGCTGTCTTTTCTTAATCTTTTAACTCAGAATTCTATAAATTCTTTATCACCAAGCCACGATGAGTTTAAGGCTTTGCAGGCCCAGCTTTCTTCTGTAAATTCTAAAAATTCTAAGCTAGTTTCTGAGCTCAGGAATACCGAAATGTTTCTTCTAAATTCTATTCACATACCAGTATTTGCGAGACAACTTCAATTGTTAGTGCCTACTGATGTTCAACTGAGTGAGTATAATTTAACCGATGCCGGAATATCTATAAGTGCATCCTCCTATAACCTACAGGCCCTCAATGATTTTATTGTATTTTTCTCAACTCATCCTCTTGTATTAGAAAAGTCCGTAAGTATAACTGAGTTAACATCTTCTTCAATTGCAACCGGTTCACAACCAAGTCAAAGTACTTCTATGATAAAATCCCCGAACATATACAATCTTAAGTTGTCGGCGTCATACCGTAACTCCGATCCGAGCCAACTTATGGATCTTTTGCTCAAAAGTTCTAATTATGGTCTATACACTAAACTACAACAAATTTCTGTGCAGGAGAAATAATGAATACATTTGATTCGTTTCGTGAGAAGCTCCAAAATGTTAATACTCGCCTTTCTAAGATCCAAATCAATTCCCAGTCCATAACTATTTTTCGTGAAGCTCTTAATGATCCCGAATTACTTTCTAAACTAAGTAAGAGTATCAGTTCTTTTTCTAATACACGCACAGGTCGTTGGACAATTATCACTCTCACTTCATTTACCTTTCTCGTTACGTTTGTCCCTGGGCAGTATAAATCCTATTCTGTATCCCAATTATTGTTGTCACAATATAAGTCTGAAGAGGCACAGCTCCCAACGCTTAGACTGGCTGCTAATAGACAGATTTCTAAATATCGCCAGTTACAGCTTAAGCAAAAGTTATCGAATCAATATTTTGATAATTCAGCTAGGATACTGTTTTTGCCAGAGGTCATCCGCTCTGCGGCATCCAGTCATCAGCTAGATCTCTTATCGTTTAAGCCTTATTCGTCTGAGGCCAGCTCATCGCCACAGGTCCAAAGTCAACCAATCCCGAGCACAGCACCTGAAGGGCCGGCTTCGGCTCAAAAATCACCAAATTCGTTTTCATCAACTATTTATTTCATCCAGGTTCGAGGTGATTATTTAAGGGTTTTAAATTTTCTTAGTGAGCTTCAAAATTTCAATTCTTACTTGATTTTCAAGTCCTCAAAGTTTACCTCGACTAGTTTGGTTTCTTCTGCCGCAGCATCCTCAGTCTTGCCCAATTCAAATGGTGAGGTAGTTCTAGAACTGACGTTTGAGGTGCCAACCCAGGATTTTACAGGTTCCGTTGAGACGGCTACCCCACCACGTCCTCAGATGAACAATTAGTGTAGCTTTACGTCCGTCACTAAGCTACAATTCCTATTATTCCTATCATGATGAAGCCGCCTAACTTATTTTCTATATTTACAACTTCATTTTTGCTGATATTTAGCGAGGTCCTCCACGCATCTTCCCAATCAGCTACGCCTGATTTCCCTCCTGGATTTACGCGTGAAGAAAGAAATCTACGTCTATCATACAAGAAAACTCTCACTGGTATTGATGTCTTAGTTAGTGGTTTGCCCGCAAATATACGTCATTACTCTCGACGAGTAACTGGTGGATATGAGATAATCCTTGCGAGTCCCTCTACACCTTTTGCATTTAACAAAGATTATAAGTTGTTAGTTAATAATGAACTTATAAGAAGTGCTGCTCTTAATGTTAATGGAAATACAGGAAAGCTTGTATTAATCAGTGATTCTTCGCAATCACCCTCAATACGAAGTTTTGGATCTCAATTAGTCATCTCATTTCCACAGATAAATCACTCCCTTTCAAAGAATCCTCAAAGTACAAATTACTTCAGTACCTCTCAATCCCAATCTACTACGCAACTCTCAAGCCGCCCTTCAACCCCTGGTGTTGGTTCAATTATTTCTGGTGTCCTACCAATACCTAATCCAGGCATTATTAATCTACCCGGGCCACGCATAACTCTAAGTGCAAATGGTCTTAATGCGGAACTAGTCTTGAATTATATAGCTGCACGTGGTGGATATGACATTGTATTTGTTAAAAGTAACCCAACATTTTCAGGTTCGCAATCACTCCAGTCTACAACCCAACCAGTTCCGACGACTTTGCCTCCCTCCACAGGCGTGTCCTCAGGTACGTCTCCTCAGAGCACCATGGCCAGTAATTCACAAGTGCCTTTGACACAAGGTACTCCTCCCTCTGGAGTAGGTGGCGAATCTAACATAGATGGTCCGCGTTTAATCAATCTTACATTAAACTCTAAACAATACTCTAAGGCTTTTAATGCAGTACTGTTAGCTGCAGGTTTACAAGCAACCGTCCGAGAAGGTGTCATTTATGTTGGACCGGATCTTGTTCGTAAAAGCGTAGGAGAGCGGATTTCTAAAACGTTCAGACTTAATCAGGTTAATGTTGATTCGGCCGCGCAATTTTTAGGGAATCTTGGCGCATCAATGACAAGCACGGTAACAGTGACAACTAGTACATCTTCAGGGGTCTCTCCCTCAGTTTCTCCTACTGGTTCTTCATCGTCCACATCAACCGTCTCGCAGACGACATCTCAGCTTCTTACATATGGCGCCAACGTGGGCCCTCTTCTAGGCTTAAGTGGCACAACTGATCCCCGGCTTAAGCAACTTACAGTAATAGGTGAACCAGCTCTTGTTCAACTAGCAGGTGATTATCTCCGCCGATTAGATTTAAGGAGTAGGCAAGTTGCACTTACAATCAAAGTATACGATGTTGATCTTACAAATAATTTGGATTTGACAAATAAACTTTCCTTCGCTGACGGTAAGGCCATTCTTACAAGTGATCCAGAACAAAGAAATGTCGGCGCTGTCATCAATCCAGGTTCACCGTTCACAACTGCCGAACCGAAAAAAATTCTTGGTACCTCTGGAGATGAAGTTTTTGCGCCGTCTGGTATCTTCGCAGAGGGTGAAAAGGGAATTATTTATGACGTTTTTAAGGCTCTCGAAACCTCACAGTACAGTAAGTTGCTTGCTAGCCCGACTGTAATACTGCAGGAAAATTATCCACCTTTTGGGGTTCCAGGGCAGACTTCAGATAGACCACTACCGAATGAAGCAATTATCTCAGTCGGTGACAAAATAATCGAAGGATTAGAGCCTATTGAGGGGTCCACAGGATGTAGCCAGGCATTTGGTAAATCGGGACTGGATTTAAAGGCAATTCTAACCCAAATTGATGACAATGGTTATGTCTCATTCCAAATCAACCAAGACCTTTCGTATGTTATTAGAAAAGAACGTATTCCTGGTTGCGGTGATCAAACTATCGACCTCACTTCAGAACGCGTCTTTAATTCAGGTGTGAACCGCATCAAGGATGGTCAGACCTTAATTCTTACAGGTGTCTTGAATGAAAGGGATACAATCACAGCTCTTAAGGTACCAGTATTAGGCGACTTACCCATTATTGGTACTCTTTTTAGATCTACATCGTCGACGCGTAAGAAGAGTGAGCTTGTCATTACCATAACACCCAGGATTTTAAAGGATGATAATTCAGAACTCTACGGTTATTATACACCATATTCTCGCGACGCACGAAAAGCAATTGGGGATAAGTAACTTAATATACTATCAAGAATTAAGCACGGCTTACTTCATGATTAGTATATTAGAACTAATGTTTAAAACTCTGGGGATTCGTGATGAGTTCTATCGGGGATATTTCTGTATTGTGCTCTCAGCAGCTCTACGTAGCTAGTATTAAAAGCATTAGCATCTTTAATAATCAATTGATCCATAAATCCTAGACTAACAAAGTTTAGATCTTGATCAAACGTAAGCCCAAAAATACCTTCTAAAGCATTCTGTATAGTATTTTTTTGAGTGTATTTTGCAAGATTTGACTGAAATTTCTGTTCCAGACGAGTATCTATCAGAACATCTGCTCGACTATCTGAGATGCCAAAAAATGTCATACTGACCAACAGGGCGTTCGCGCAAGTTGCCTTGATGAGACCGGACATACTTTTTGATCTACCTCGTACATTGTACCACAAACCCTGGGGATGCAAATGTTTGGCTACCAATTATTTATCCTATATCTGCTGTGGTGACTGCCAGGAAAGATGACGCTCCTGCTGATGTGCAAGCAGCCGTCGTCAACGTAGCTGGTTTGAATTCGTCTTCCGCAGGTGGTGGATTGATTCAAACCACTTCTGGCTGACGCCAGCAGCGTATGGATCGATACCTGCGGCATTTTTTTCGCTGGCGTGCTTGCTCATACACGACAGCGCGATGCCGACAAATCTCGACAGCCTGGCCGCTGTGAAGTTGCTGAGGCGTCACGAACTTAATGTCGCTGTGGCGATGCCGGTAGTGGTGCCAGTCCGCCACTGACGCCACCCACTAGCAGGTCTCCTCCTTACTGGCAAATGGCCGTCTTGGGTAGTCAGGCTGACATTTCGCCGTGCGGAACAGGGATTCCGAGTACGGGTTGTTGTTCGATACCTGTGGCCTCGAGAACGATCGCAGCACGCCCAGTTCTTCCAACCGGCTCTCCAGCCTGGCCGCACGCAGTGCGTTGCTGTTATACGTGTGTAGGACCAGCGGCTGCTTCCGGCCTTTACTGATCCGCTCTTTCAGGCAAGCCCTGCGCACCAGTGCCGCTGCGATACTGGGATCTTCTCTCTCGGCGACCTCCCAGGCCACCACTTTCTGACTCCAGACATCGATCACCAAATAGAGGTAAAGCCAGATCCCGCGCACGGTGGTGGGGAGATAGGTGATGTCCCCACTCTAGAGCTGGTTCGGAGCGATAGCCCTGAGCCGCGGCACTGGCCGTGGTTGCTATGGTGCCGTGCACGACCCCGCCGGTGAACCTGGCCGAGCATGGAGAACTTGGTAAAAGCTGCGCTCTGAGCCGATATACAACCCGCGATCGGTCATGACCTGCACGATCTGGCCTGGCAGAAGCGCTTCAAATTCAATCTCGTTGCAGGCCAGCAGGATCCGTTGGCGTTCCTCCTCACTGAGGCGGTGTGCCACGCGGCGATGGCTGCCCTTGCGCCGGTCGACTCCATCACCGTCACCAACAAACTGACGGCGCCAGCGCTGCATCGTGGTGAGCCCCACGCCGAGCAGCAAGGCCAGCTCACGGGCTCGGGCACTATTGGCCACGCCCTCAACAAGGATCTCCAGGGCCTTCCGGCGATCGTCGGGTGACAACACTCGTCCCCGTCCTCTCCCCAGAGGGCATGATCCTTTTTGAGGCAATCAGCAGTGCTGCCGCCTCGGCCAAGGCTTTCTCCTTGCGCCGGAGCTCCTGTTTGAGCCGCTTGATATCCTTTTGATCCTGGGCGCGGAGGCGTTCAGGCTTCTTCTGCTCTTTCAAGGCGAGCACCTTCTTTCCTTGGCAGCCTGGGATGCTTGCCGCCAACGCTCTACCTGCTCTGGGTACAGGCCTCGCTCTCAGCAGTAAGCGCTGACTTCGGTGGCGTTCAAGCCAGCGGTCTCCAGCACCACCGTGAACCTATCGGTGGCGCTCCAGCCCTCAGGCCCCTTCTCGGATGCAGGCACCATCTCTCTCTGCAACCGCCTGGCCTTCCTGCAGTTGTAGGGGGTCACAACGTAAATTCCCAGCTCTGCTGAGATCTGATCAACGCTCTGCCGCTGTGGCGGACTCATCCGCCGTCTCACGTCAGTCTAGCCGAACCCATTGTAGCGACATTGTGCTGCTCCATCAAGCCCCATTGGTGATCGCAATGGAGAGGCATCAACTTTGCTGGCAGAGCGGGTTGCTAAAGAGATATCTTAAAAGTATCACCTATGCTGCTAAAAAGCCAGAAAAGCCTTCATGGCTAACGGTAATAAAATAGGTATTAACTGTTGTAAATTATTAATAGCTTTTATGCCGGCCCCGCTTCCTTCTGCACGCGGCTTAGCATTTGCTGAAGCTTCTGCGTGTCTTGATATAAATTTATCGATGATATCTATAGAGGCCTTGTCACCTTGCTCCTTGTATAGAATTCGTGCAGCATTGAGATATGCGATACTTTGACCATCTTGGCCGAGCTGAAGGAGGTTTATAGAACGGCCAACCAAAATCTCAGGATTGCTCGGCATCTTCAAAGTTAAAATCTTAAAAAAGGTTTCAGCTCTGCTGTACTGTCTATGCAAAATCAGAGAATCAATGCCACTTTGCAAATCTTCACTGCTAAATTGATTTAGATCATATCCATAAGCCTCAGTCCAATTAGTTTTTATTAATTGTTGTGTTGTAATTATTGCACCAGTTAGATCAGTGTTAACTAGATTTGCACCATCGATCCTTGCACCAGTAAGGTTTGCTTTTCTAAGTGAACTTCCATGGAGATTACTATTAGTCAAATTAGCTGAGGTCAGATCAGCCTCCTCTAGATCTGAATAGCTTAGATTAGCATCGCTTAAATCAGCATATTTCAGTGACGCACGTTTTCTTTGCACATACATCAGATTTGCTCCTCGTAGACTACATCTATTACAATTGCCAGAACTAATAAATAATAAGATCTTTTTGTCAATCTTATCATCGGCACGTATTGCTGCTCCAGATACTACTATTGAACTAAACACTAAAATAAGTAGAAAGTGTTTGGCGCTTCTCATCACGTTATTAATACTAACCCATATACAGCTTTGTGTTCCATCAGCATTTTAGGAGTTTGCCTCAATACAGTCGCCACCGTTTTTTGCTGATAATTCTCCCAACCATATGCTGCAATACGTATCAAGACCAACCGAATTGATTGTCATCATGCTGCCTGGTCGTCTGATCATATTATATTGATTGTAGCAATCTGCATATTTTTTATATCTACCATCAAAAAAGCACGTGCCTTCTGTATCGGTAATACCATCTGTAAGAACTACTAGTCTTTTGACTGCGTTATTTTGTATAGTTTCATCGACTGCACTCCAAGGATATGTTCCCCCCCAGGCATTAAAGCCTGAGATAAATGCGTTTATCGCATTTCGATTGATTGGGTTAAGAGCATGCAGCTGATTACTATTCCTAAACTTGGTGATTACGTGGCTAAAAGAAATTACATTTATCCTATCAATGTCCATGCAACCTTCGACTGCACTTAGCAACTCCCTTTTGGCTATAGCCATTCTGTTATTACCCCATGCCATTGAACCTGACACATCAATTAAAAATACTGTTCCGTCACAAATTATATTTTGACTAAAAAATGTAGGCGCTTTAGCACCAAACAATGCAGTTCCTGATTTAGAGCGCTTAATTACTTTCTCAGGGCTTTCCTTACTCACTTGGCTGGTAAAGCTAATATGGGCGGTCTTTCTGTATTTATCAACACAAGCCTCTAAACCATACAATTCTTTTTTAGTCCAATTAAGAGGGCAGTCCCTTTTGGATCCATGTACAGACTTTGCCACACGATCGAGTAAGGTTGCCGACCGCATCAGATCTCTAATGTAATACCCATCGTTATTTAGTGCCGGACCATATCGATATACAGTATACGGACCAGGCTCGGACGATTCGGACCTTCGTATTCCTATGACGACCGGACATAATATCTGATTAGTTTCTGCGATGGTCCTATTTTTGTCTGTAGGACGTGTGTTATCGTAGTCACTTAAACCAATTGCTTGGGGAGTCAATTCAAATGATAGAAAAAACTCTCCACTGCCAATCAAACAATTAGGATGTGCAGTACGATGGTCTGAAATATTGGCAAATATTCTTTTGCTTTGGCTGATTTCGTCTACTATTTGATCAAGAACTACATCTGTCTGAGTGGCTATAGTCGTTGAGGTTTGTCGGTCACGGCTTGTCCTCTTAATCGTTGATGACAACTGTAAGCCTGCAGTAATAATTACGCCAGCTACAACTATGCCAGAAAGTAGCTCAGGTAGTGAAAAACCTCTTGAGCATTTCTTTTGGTAGAGTGTAGGCATAGCTGGCGAAGTTCAGTCTTTGTTATACTTGTGTTTTGCAGTAAGTCGCATCCAAGTTGTTGTCATATCTGATACCGCCAGAACCAATTGATGGCTTTGTGCCTGTGTAAGAACCCATCATAACATTTCCAGTGAACGCTTTAAGCACTATGCATCTAGCAGCTGGATCCCCTCCGAGTACGTTTGTACCTGCCATTACGAAAACAGCGTCGGTATTACCGGCTAAATGCCCTCTAGGTGTATAAGTTATTTGAGGGACATTTGAAATTACTTCAACAAGATTGCGCCCATCCCTACCGGTAGGCATTGTTGGTATATATTTATCCACACTAGAGATGTTGCAATCAACGTTATATCCACAAACTTCCATTGATTTAAGACTACCTTTCGCACGGCAGTCAATGGTGTAAGGCCTGTTGCCGGGTCTTGATGGCAGCATAGATAGAGTACATGTCGACGACCATCTTCTGGATTCTTCGGATAGTGATGACAATGAAGTTGCTAACTCATTTCTGACGGCATTTATTATTTCCATCCGTCTCCACCCAATAAAACTTGGCACCGATATTGAAGATAGAATACCAAGTATGGCAACTGTGGTTAAAAGCTCCTCAATAGAGAATCCGTGTGTTCTAAAGATGTTTCTATTTCTACAGGATTGATATTTCATTTGTGCTGTTCAAGATTACAATACGGATGCGCATCATTGTATAGAGTAACTGTCCTCAGCACTTCGTTCACGCTTTGACTGGTTAAGCCTACTTGTGCCATATCACTTGACTTGGATACGACTCTATACGTGATCCGCAGTAGCGCAGAATCTGTAGTAATTGCTCTGTCATCTAATGAAGGAGACGCTTTAATTGATCTTTTGATAACAACTGGTGCTGATGTGAAGACTGTATGTGTTGATCCAGTTAGTGTTATGGTTGAATCCCAAGGATTCAATACATTGCCACTTTGTTGCCTAAGAAAGTCATATGCTATTCTGCGACAGGTGTCAAAAAGTTTAGATGGCTCTATATCGACAATATTCTGAGGGTCTTTACATGTACTGTCTGTTGTGTAGCAACTCCTATTAGGATCTATACCACCATCATTTGCAACATACCTAAATTCATACAAGCGTTGTTTCAGCTCTGCAATATCGGTTTCCACGGTTTGCCTGATTGCGTCTCTCAGGCTGGACTGGTACCGTAATTGCTCTGTCAGGCCTACAATAGTTACAGTAGTAGCAATTAGCCCTGCCAATATCGTGGCAGATGCCATTGACTCAACAATACTAAAACCAGAAACTTCTGAATTAATATTAAGTATGCGGCACTGACTTCCTTTTCTTGCAAATTTTTTTGGTATCTTCACCATTGGATTAAATTTTGATAGGATGGTATCTTAAATTAGTTAAACAAATTTCTTAGCATATCAAATGCATTTACTCGTTGGCTCTTATATCTTGAATAGCCCCATCGAAATTGATCTCCATATCTTTTGGCTAATCCATCAACAAATTTAGGATCAAAAATCCAGTAATGTTCTCTCAAATAATCACCATACATATAGTTACGCGAAAAACACACCTTTTCTGCCCATACAGCACCTTTATAGACTCGTTGATCATTCGATATTTCACATTGCGAATATCCACAACCTCTCAATGTAATTCCATACATCTGTTTAAATAAATTTCTCTGCATTGTGTCCGATATACTAAAAGAAGCCTGAATCCTTCCCAAGGGAGTGAGGACACTACGCATGGGAATACGCGTTAGGTTTATTTCACCATTAGTAGCCCCTGGAAGTGGATTATTCAGCTTATTAAACTTATATACAGATAAAATGTTGCTGTTTCGTTGTTGGGTAACATATATGTAGGGATCTATATTGTATACTGCGCCGAGGTCAGTTCTCTTGGCAATCGCTACTATAGCTGACATGTTCATCTGTTGCCGAATTTCATTGCTAAATCCTCCCCATGATCCCACCGTACCACGCGTATGATCTCCTAGGATTGCAACTTGACCGTTTGGATAGAGTAACTTCCAAACTGTTCCATCATTGATTCCATCAAGGGCAGTTGCAGACAATCTTGATCGATGGATAACGAGTGATCCTGAGGACACCGATAGATCACTGCTAGTCAATAGGTCAAGCTCGTCTGAGTACACATCAGTTATCCCATGTCTTGGAACGCCTGATGAGTTAAATGTCAAGCTTTTACCATAGATGAATGCAGACACCATTTCGTTACTCATACCAGTATTTAAATCTACACTCCCGGTGTTTCTAAATGTAAAACTAGGGCCAGGTCTCCCTCTGGGATCTCTGCTCGCATATGATTCACCAGTACCTGCCCCACCTCGAGGAACACTACAGCCCGAATCACTTGAAACTGGAGATTCCAGGCCGGGAGCCGCCGATAAATCATCAAATATACTTAATAGTGTTAAATTCTCAGGCTTACCGCTTCCGCAAACAGTCGATCCTGGCGCGACGTGGCAGAAGCGGCCTCCCGGTGCTACATCAAGGCTATCAGCAATTTTGATCATTACCTTTGATTTGTCACTTGATTCTACGCAATATATTGCACCTCTTAATATGAACAGGTTCTTGTATTCATAGGTCCTTAGGGTCCGACCATCTGCCCTCAAACATTCCATTCTTTTTTTCCGCACAATTAGCGTTTGTGCGTTTGCGAGAGCGGGAGTTTTCAGATCTACGTGTTCAGGCAAATATGGGCTGTGGACAAGTAGACCGCCATTGACCTGCTCCATGGGACTGGCGTCAGGTGTTCTTGGAAATCTGTAGGATCCACCTGAGCTTGCCCCAACATTCGAGTGTTCATAGAAAAATATTTGCTGTAAATCAGAGCAGTTCCGTGGATAATAATCTCGTTCCAGAGTGCTCCAATTACTCATATTTCTCCTTAGCAGAACGGTGCCGACGCCCGTCGGCGCAGAACTTGGACCCATATTAAGGTCATAAGAAGGACTGATAGTTGCTAGATTTGCAAGATGAATTGTATTCTTGTCAGCTTGCCTCATGCCTGCTGATATATACGCAAAACCAGAGTATGGTGCATATCGTCCAATTTCCATCAATACTTTTGCCTTTCTCTCAGAGCGGATTTTATTATTCGCGCCAGTGGTATAACCTGATACATCTAATGTGCCCCTCCCCCCGAATCTCTCTATTTGGCCGACTGTTTTATAAGTTGCAATATTACCCTGTTGTCTGAATGACCCTCCGGTTGCAATAGTTTCACTTAAATCCCTCCTGGTATTAAAATAGCTGTTCACCTTGCCTCTATAGAAACCCCAATCAATTTTTGCTGATGTTGAATCGCGATAAGTAGGATTGTCATATGTGCAAGTTGGCGATATTTGCCTTCCTATGCAACCTTTCTTTCCCATCTCTGGCCAATTGGTGCAAAATTCTTCATCTTCCCAATACGTTTGACTAGGGTCTTGAATACCTGATGGTGAAATCCGCCCCTTAGTCGCGATGTCGACTGGACAAAGGCCGAGCATGCCCGGGCTAAAGTTGGAACATCCTTGAACAAGCCAAAACTGGTTGAATGGATTGTTATATGTCTCATCATTTAGAATGCTTCTATACTGGTTTACGATAGAGTCCAGTGCACTATAACCAAGGGCTGTGAATAATCTAATCCTAGTATTGAAATTATTGCCTATTGCTGTACGAAGCAAACCAGCCAATAAGCCAATTGTAACGATGACTACTAAAAGTATCAGAGGTAATGAATATCCATGATCGGCTTTACGTGTTAATAGTTTTTCTACACGTGGACGCTGCTGTGCGCGCATCATCGATTCACGGATAGTTCTACTATAGCCCAACTAATGTTTTTATCAAGACTAACGGTTTTTTTTAATAAATTTATTTATTAATCTTTATCATCTATTTTCTCTAATCGGACTTCAATAGTTGGCTAGATCTTCGCACAAGCTCCTTCTATACTACACATATTTATAATATACTAATATCAGCATAAATTGGCCAGCGATCTTCGGCGACTATTTCAATTCCATTTTTCAGCCAATCTACGGGCGAGGCGGCTGGTTGACGCAGCATCCGAGTCTCAGAATGACGAGCATATCGAGGGAGCTGAAAGTAACCTGGCGGCGCTGCTACTTGTTCTGGACGCTAGTTATTATCTTGGTGATTTCAAAATATAGCAGGATTTTCAATATTCATGGAGCTATCATTTTCCATAGCCAGGATGCATTGCTTCGCATCATAAAATACATTTATTATTTTGGAATGGTCCCCAGAAATCGGTCCAGGGTTAATGAGAGTCCTCATTCGGCCAGAGTGGGCCGGGGACTTCACCATGAAACGAACCCGCCACACACCTGAACAGATCATCCGCAAGCTCAGAACGGCTGACCAGTTGCTGGCCCAGGGCCAGACTGTTGCGAACGCCTACCGAGTTCTTGAGGTCTCCCAGCCCACCCACCACAGCTGTCGGCAGCTCTACGGCGGAATGAAGGCAGAAGAGGCCAAACGGCTCAGCTAGCTTGAGAAAGAGAACGCCCGGCTCAAAAGGCTTCTGGCGGTAGCAGAGCTCGACAAGGCGATGCTCAAGGATCTCGCCGAGGGAAACCTCTGAGACAGGAGCGTCGCCGGCGCGCCGTCACAGTTCTGCAGGTGCGTTACCGGGTATCCCAGCGGAGGGTCTGCCGTGTGGTGGGCCAGCACCGCAACAGCCAGCGCCATGTCGGCAAGTTCGTCGATCTTGAGGAGGCCACGCTGAGGCATCGTCTCCGCGA
>Ga0194123_10003186_pt1 | contig 20043 bp, 20 predicted proteins | sample TA2MahsurfametaG_5_FD_155479 | JGI IMG/M metagenome (GOLD analysis project Ga0194123, IMG submission 155479) | Freshwater microbial communities from Lake Tanganyika, Tanzania - TA2015023 Mahale A surface | ecosystem: Environmental > Aquatic > Freshwater > Lake | place: Tanzania: Lake Tanganyika... | reverse complement strand
TAAAATTATAAATGAGATAAATGTGTAATTAAAGACTTGCCTTCATTTCTTCAAGCATTTTTAAAGATTTTTCCAAATCAGTTTTCGTCTTATTAAATTCATCTTCAAGCTCTTCTTCTTCTTCTTGATATTCTTGTTCTTCAGTTGTTTCATTGGAAACATTATAGTTTTCGTCACCCATATAATCCTGCCAGTAAATTGAAAAAAATTCATCATCATCAAACTGGAATTCACACCAAGTTTCATCAATAAAATAATGAGCTTTGAATGGGAATTCAATTGGTTCTTCTGTTTCAATTCCATTTAACGTATAATAGCCGTAAACCAATTGATCGATCGTATCAAAATCTTCAAAGGTGTCATAAGTTAAGGTACCATATTTTGTTCCATCGGTAAGAAGGTTAAAAAGGGATAGATAAATGTTTTTGTTAAGATTTTCAGTGTTGGTAACGCCGTTAAAAACTTGGATGGCGTTGTTAACAAATCGGTTAATAGTGATTGTGTAAGGAATAGACATTTTATATAAGTTTAATTATATTATTAAAAGTATCAATTTTTTTTGTACAAAAAAATTGATAATAATTAGATTAATAGAAAAGAGATAAAAAATGACAACAACTATTGATTTGAATGAAGACCGGATACTTATTAAGTATGTTGATTCAAATTTGAATACGTATAAATGTGTGATTACAAAGACTGATATTTTTGTATTAAATTTTTGTAAGAAGGATTTGAGTAGGATGAGGGATATTTTAGAGAATAATGAGTTGGTAGAGATGAATGATTATTATTTGTTGAGAGTAGAAAAGCCAGTATTTTTGGAGTATGAGTTAAAGAGGGAATTGCAGAATGAGGTTACAAATTTTAGTGTAATATTGGATAGATTTGGTAAGATTGAGGAAAAAGTGAAGAATCTTGAAAATATGATTGAAGAGAAGTGCAAAATCATTGAATATTTGTTTTCAAAGGTGGATGATGTAGTTTTGTTGCCAGGTTATGAGTGTGTAATTCCAAAGAATTGTGAGTATATTGATTTATATAAACCAGAAAAAGAAGGTTATACTTTACCTAGTTATGAGTCTCAAGAAATATCTACAAGATGTTATTTTATTGGAGAATCTATTGAAGCAATATCGCAATTGACCGAATTAAAATATATAGGATTTCATGGATTTAGGAAAATTGATTTGATGCCATTACTGGCATGTAAAAATTTATCTTTAATAAGGTTTAAAAATTGTGTTGTACCAGTTATTCCAGATTTTGGGAGAAAGGTTACAATTGAATACTTGTAAAAATTGATATAAAACTTTTATATTATAATATCATAAAATGAAAAATAAGTTTACCATTGGAATTTATGGATCATCACCAGATTTAATAAAAAGTATATTATTAGAAAGTAATGATATCAACAAAGAACCATATTTTTTAGTGCCTCGAAAAAATTTAGATTTTTCTTTTGAAGTGGTAGATTTAGAGATAATAGAAGGATTAAATTGTTTAATTTATGTTATTGATATACAAAAATATATTGTAACTGATTATATCAATAATATAGAAACAATAATAAAGAAAATATTTGAATTTAAAAACCTAAATGTAATTTTTTTATTGGACAAATATGATGAGGTTGATATTAATACCGGATTTTCAAATAAATACGAAAACAAATATGAAATTATTGAAGATGAAATTGATAATATACGTTTTAAATATGGTGCTGACATACAACGGATTTATGTGGGGAAGTATAGTGCGAAGGATGTCTTGGAAGGTAGGAAAAAATATTTAAATGGAGGAGTTGATAAGAAGGAATATGATAGGATGATGAGGGTGTATGGTTTTTTAGATTTAAAGAATAAATTAAATTTTATTATTTCTATTTCTCAAAAAAAATGAAAAATAAAAAAATTATAATAATTGTAAAAAAAAATGACAACAACTATTGATAACAATCAAGAACGTATTTTAATAAAATATATAAATAATTTTATTACATATAAATGTGTGATTACCAAGAATGATACATTTGTGGTTAATTTTTGTAAAAGAGAATTGGATAAGATGGAGATTATATTGAGAAATCATGTATTGGTTGAGATGGGTGATAATTTTATGTTGAAGGTTGAAAATCCGGTATATTTGGAGTATGAGTTGATAAGAGATAAAAGTGATGAAACTGGGTATCTACAAATAATCCAGAATTTGGAGAAAGAAAATATTAAACTTAAAAAAATAAATGAAGAATATCTTCAAACAATTAAAAGATTGGAGGAAGAAAATATTGAACATAAAAAAATAGAGACACAATCAATAGAAAAACCAGAAGTAACAGATGATTATATATTTTTTGGAGGATTAAGTATAGGATTTATTAACAAAAAATTATGTGATTCATTGTTGTTAATACATCCAAGCATGATGTTTAGTCAATGTGAATTAGATTCCTTTTGTCCGTATATGATAAATCATGAGGTAAAAGGGATATGTGGAAGTGGGATAGAGTTAGTGTTGAGTAGGTTGAGTGAGTTGGGGGAGTTAAGGATATTAAAAATTTGGGGGGAGATAATATTTGATTTGGAGTATTTGAAGAATTGTAAAAATTTAAATGTTTTTGCGATAGGTGGAACTAATTTATGGTTTGAGCCAGAGCATGTAATATCGTTATTTAATGATAAAAAGGTAAATTATGTTTGTGGTGATTATCATACATTTTTTATTATTCCAATGATACAAAAAAATTGATAGTAAATAATCAAATTATAATATTAGGTAATGAAAAATGCAAAACCTAAATTTTGTTGATTTTTTTGGCAATGCCAAATCCATTTTATGTTTTGAGGAAGATGTTATATTAAATGGTGAGACTACGAGGAAGAAGTTTGGAAAAGCAGGAGTTTTGATATTTTTGAAGCCACCAGAATGTAGATCATTATGTGATAAAATTAATGAAATTCTTAATGAAGAAAATCCAGAAAATAATGAAGTTTTTAATGTATGTAATCAAAATATAACAAACAAATTTAGTTTTTGGAATAATTATGTTGGAAATACTGTTATAGATAAATTAGTTGAATTTAATGAACAACATCTTAGAGAAGAATACCAACATTTAATAAAAAGAGAAATAATGCCAAATTGCATGTTAAAAAATTTATTGAAAACAATAAAGGTAGGATATGATATTCATTATATAAATGATAATTGGTTAAAAATAAGAGATTGGGAGACAATAATCGGTATTGAAGCGTTAAAGAATGATAATGCTGATAGGTATAAGTTAAATAATTTTAGTTATTTTGGAGGTAATGTTAAAAATATAGATAATAATATATTTGATACAGTTAAAAGAGAATTATTAGAGGAGGCGCATATAAAATTAAGTGATAAAATTTGGAATGATGAATATCAGGATTTGATTAGATTAAAATATGGTTTAAGCATTGGGAAGAAATGTTATTTAGATTTTGGAAATTATCATAGTAAGGTTTACATTATTTTTATAGAATATATAAAAATAATACCAATGCGTGATATTAGTACTGGTAAAAAATTTGTTAGAATCCAAATATAAAATATTTATAAAAGTATGAGTAAAATTTTAGCATATATTACTAATGATAACAATATAAATTATTCGATAGAAAAACCGACAAATGCAATTGGATATATTAATGAAATTTTTGAGGTATGTGATTTAGATGGTAATAGAAAATTAGTGAATAGTGTAGAAGAAAAAAATCAGGTCTTATTTTTGATAAAATCTTTGCATAAGATGCAGACAGATGAGTATTTTAAATTTCGTGAATTTTATAAAGAAAAACTTGATACAATTGATAAAAATTGGAGCTCCACAATTGATCATATTGAAAAAAATTTATTAGAACTTGAAAAAGAAAAATATTATAAGCAAAAGAAAGAAAACGATGATAATTTTATTGAAATGAGCATAAACTATAACGAAAAATATAGTGAACTGATACAAGAAGCTACACCACCAGTCACTGCACGTCTTGAATTTGCGAGAAAACAAATAAAAAGAAATATTTCAAAAAATGAAATTAGTGACTTAATAACAAACATGAATGAAAAAAATACAGGAATTAACGGATGGGATAATGAAGCAATTGAAACCGTAAATAACTGGCGAGTATTATATAAAGAACACAAATATATATACGAATGGATTCTTGAAAGGAATCAAAGAATATCAACAAATCTAAATTTAATCTCAGTAATTTCATCATCAATTATGGGGTGTTTCTCAGCGTTTAAATTGTGGATACAGGATAATCGTACATTTCAGGCTACGTCGGATATAATAATGTTATTTTCAAATTTTTTAATTGCTGCAATTACAACTTCGTCAAAGAGATATATTGATGACAATAGAAATGAAAAAATAAAAATTTATGTTGAAGAAATATCAAAATTTCTAGGTAATATAGGATCAGAGCTTGTAAAATCTCCGGAGTATCGTCAAAATGCTAATGATTTTATATTAAGTCATCAAGAAATATATCTCAAACTAAGTACAACAAAACCAGTAATTTCTTTGGATGAATTAACTAAAGCGAAAGCTTCATATAAAATATTTTTAGATACTTTTCTATATTAGATTTCTTATATTTTTTATATATTCAATCGCTAAATTATTTTTTTTTAAATAATAATCATCAAGTAATCTTGCTTTAATATTCGCTCCTCTATTAATTAAATATTTAGTCATTTCTACATTACCGTGAGTAACACAAATATGTAGAGGTAACCCATCGCGAACTTCAACAGATGCGGCATTTTCAATTAAAAAATTTGCAATATCATATTTTCTTTTATAGAGAGACCAAATTAAGGCAGAACCTTCGTCAATATTTATATCACATTTATATTCGACAAGAAATTTTACAATATTAAAATGTCCAAAAATACAAGCATTTTTAAGTGGTGTTCCATTTTGAGCATTTATATCTGGTTCATGATATATACAAATATAGGAAACTATATTTAGATAACCTTTAGAACATGCTAGAATGAGTGGGTATTCATTAATGGTATGAATATTGCCACCAAGTTCAATATATTCGATAACTTTTTGGAGATTTTGTTCAAAAATTGCTTTTAATAAAAAATTATCGTAATTTATCATTTTTATAAAATAGATAATATTATTATTAAAAAAAATTATAAATGTAATAACAATGAAATAATAATTACAAAAAATAATTTATAGCGTTAAGGATAACATAATTTAATTGAATTTTATTTTTGCCATTTTACATGAAAATAACAATATAAAAAAATATTTTATAAAATATATTTTGAAATTTCAACAAATATAATTTTATAGATAAAATATCTGAGAGAAGGTAGTCAAGAATAAAATTAAAAGCTTATAGAAATATAAGATATGAAGATAAAAAAGGTAAAAAAATTATTGAGCTATCAAATAATTTTAGGAAATATTAAACATATTTTTTTTCAATAAAATTGAAAATTAGTGTTCTTCAAAGTTATAATAATATTTTTTGATGTTCAATTTTATTCTTTATACTTTCAAAATCACTGGTGTCCACATCGTCATATCTATAATTTATATTCATATAATCAACCAATTTTTGAAATATATTTTGTCTATAATTCATATCCTTTTCGACAACATATTTTATAAAATATCCAAACGCCATTATTATCGCTTTATTAGTTGTCTCTTGTGTTCCATGTTGAATACAATATCCTAATCTTTTTGCATTTCCTGTATTGGAGCAACCACCTATTTTACATCTTGGCAAATTTCCTATCCAATTGTTATATCCATTTTGTAAATACAAATAACTAAGAGGTTCAACATTAGTAACATTAACCTCTCTCTCGCACCGTTTACATGGTAAAAACTTTATTTTATTTTGAAATTGGTAATCCTTAAGACATTGATAATGAAACAAACAACCACAATCTTTTGACTGGATTGTTGTACATTGGGATGGATCAAGATCAAGTTCTTTGTTACATAATTGGCAAATATTTAGACGTTCGTGAATGTCTGTGCGGCACATTGGGCATTTTTTGGAGCAGGAGCTGAGCATAAAGTTTTTGTAGCAATTTTGGTGCATAGTATGAGAACATTTTAAGGTATGAATATTATTAGTAGAGATGTTATCGAAGCAGATGGAGCATTCTTGTGATTGAAGAAAAGGGGAATCGGTTTTACAGATTGGGCAAGATGTAAAGCCGGAGTGGATAGAAAGTTTGCAATTTCTGCAATTTTTATGAGAAGATGTCATTTTTAAGAATATAAGATAATAAAAATTTAAATCAAATTTTTATTTACAATTTTCACCTTATTGTCTTTCATAATAAAAAACGTCAACACCAGCTAAAAGTTCTGCTTGTGGGTTAAAAGGACCAGGACCAGCACCAGCGGAAGTCATTCTAAGAGGTTTGCCATTTTTGTAGCAGTAAGGGTTGTAAGTGAGTGAATAATTTTCTACATTGTTAATAGATTTGCCAACCCATATTTCTTTTAATTTTTTGTTTTCACAGCTTAGAATTGGTTGTAAGGCACCTAAGCGATATATATTTAATTGCTTATTTTCATAATTAAAAAAAAGGTTATCTTGTTCAACATCAATTGTGCCTTGTAAAGTTTGAACGGGGCTATATTGGCCAGGAATAACGGTAAGAGTTTGGAGGTTGGCCCAGTAATTCCATTTCCCAGAAATATCAGGGGCGTCGTATTTGTCTTGTGGATACTTAGACATTTTATAAATTAACATAGATTTTTTTTTATTTTCCTAAATAATTACTCGAACGCAAATCTATTCAAAAACTTGATTTATAAATTTAGCAATTGTATCCCAATTTTCATCACCAACTAATACAATTTTTTTCTCAATTTTTGTTTGTGAAAAACAAGTTATTTTTCTTGGAAGATAATTATAAGTTGAACGAATGTATTTTTTAGTCCTAAAAAAACCACGCTTTTCCAAAATCTCTATCTCCACATTACAATTCCCATTATCAAAATTCAAATACAACTTATTATCATTAACCTCTGCCTCAACATTTGTATCAACTATATTTAAATAAACTGAATACTCCTCCGGATCTACCCTCTTCTTATTATGTAATATATGAACATCAATACATTTTTTATTATAATCATATTTCAAATAATTCCATGATACTCTATCATTAAATAATGCGTCTGTGAATTTATATTTTGATTCGTTGGCCATAATTATAAGAAAGAAAATAATTAAATAAATTCTTTTTCGAAATATTGGACAATATGTTTATGTTTATGTAATTTTGCAATTTCTAAAGCATTTTTTCCAAAATTATCTTTGATATAAATCTCACTTTTATTGTTAAAAAGGAGTTGAATTGATTCTAAAGAACCAACACGGGTAGCAGCCATTATTGGAGTTTCACCGTAAGCATTTCTTGATGAAAAGAATAATGAATTGTTGGGAATATTTTGCTTAATGTATCTTACTAAAAAACGGAGGAATTGGAATTTGTTGTTTTCAATGCATAGATGTAAATCATTTTGCATATGATAATTTTGATGATATCTATACCCAATTTTTTTAACAAATTCTAAATAAAAATTAATAAAAGTTACTATATTATTTATCAAAATGACTCCCATGCCTATGGGTGAATTTCCATAAATTACCTCTCCAATATACGGATATTTAGCCCTCTTCAACAAATTTGAAAAAATATGAAAATTCTCATTCTTCACACTAATTCCTAAAGGCGTCTCTCCAAATCCATTCACTAAATCATAATTAAACTTAACTCCTTTCACCATCAAATCAAATATTTTCTCATTATCATTCCTTTCTATCATATGATGTATTAACCCATTTCCATTACTATCAACAACATTTGGATCCGGATTGAAATCCAATATTCTACATAAATAACAACAATGATCTTCATATGTTATATTTTCAAATCGACTTAGGTAGGCAAGGATTATAGGCCAATTACCACTTCCATCTGGAATATTTGGATTTGCACCGAGAGCTAATAATTTTTTAAAAATAGTTCCTCGATTGTAATAAATGGCTAAATTAAGTGGTAAATCACCATCTTCATTTTTGATATTAAGGTCACCTCCTTGGATAATATAATCTGTAAAAAATCGGTCAATTTTGTCTTTAATAAACACGTCAAAATCATGTTCAAAATTATAGCGACAAAACGGACATTCCATATTTCTACTGAAACATTCTAACGCACAATTTCTATCCAAAAAATGAATGCCAGAAGGACACTTTATTTTTAAAACATCATTAAATTTATCACAACATATTGAACACTCAAAATTTTCAATTTGGTAACTTTCAGTAAATATTGTTAAAAATAAGTCTTCATTCATATTGTATCCATTTTCACAAATATCAAATAATTGATTTATATTCTGCATTTTATAATCCATTGGAATATAAAGTAATTTAATATCAATTTTTTACATCAAACAAACCCAGAATTTTCTAGTTTTATCGAATTCATCTCCATTCTTCATCACAGGTACCAAATTTATTTTATAATTATCTCTAAAATAAATTCCCAATTGCTTAAATTGGAACCATCCTCTAACCTTATAAATCTTATCATACTCACCTTTTAGTATATCTCTTTCTATTTGTAGTTTCAATTTTTCATATTTCTTTGTTTGTTTTTCATTTTCGAAAGAATATTTTTTGTTAAAATTATTTTTATAGGTGATTATAAAATCAGTAACTAAATTTCTAAATGACATTTCCGATTACATATAACAACAAACTTATTTTTAAACTAAAAAAAATTGATATCAAATAAAATGACAAAATTACTTTATATTGGAACCTGGATGAATTAATTGAAAAGCATGGGAAAAGTGTTGTTAAAATTTTAACTGATTTTAGAAGTAGATAATTATAATTTTTATTCTTCTTGTTGGAAAATTTCATTTGCTTTTTGATACCATAAAGCTGCTTTTTCAGGATCATTGTAAGTTCCATATTTTCCACTGTAAATTTGCCCAAGAACAATACAAGATTGATTACAATTACGATTAGCACATTGAGTAAGCAAATTGATTGCTTCACTGATATTTTTTTCGACATGATATCCGTTAAGATACCAATGAGCTAGATGTTTTCTAGCAAGGAAACTTCCATGTTCAATTGCTTTTTGGTAGTTAAGAAATGCAATTTCTAAATTCTTTTCGAATTTTAGGCCAATTTCATACATATTTGCAATCTTATAGAAACCCCAGTGGTATCCGTTATCAGCAGTTAATTTGTATCTTCTATAGGCTTCTTCGATATCAACTGGAAGTCCACCGTGACCTTCTTGATAGAAAAGGCCAATAGTGGAGGTTGCGTAATTGCATCCTTTTTTTTCGCATTTTTTGTATAAGTGAAGAGCAGCGTAATAGTTTTGTTTTACTTTATTCCCTTTTTCGTATTTTCTGGCTAAATCTATTTGAGCACGGAAGAGACCGTTCTGGGCGCTAGAACGCATATATTTTTCCATGAGGTCATAATTCGGGTGAATAACAAATGATGATGTGTAAATTCCTCTTTCGAAATATTTTGCTAAAAGATATTGACACAGATAATTTCCATGAATAGTTCCTATATTATGCCAGAAAAATGCCCTTTCATGATTTTTGAGAAGATAATAATGATTGGCGATATCAAAGAAAAATCTTTTTACTTTTTTGGAAACCATAAAAAGGATATATCCCAGAGAATTATCTGGAACATATTTTGAAGGATCAGGGTTAATAGATATGAAATTTTGAAGAATTTCAAACTCTTCTTTGTTTAAATCACTTGTGTCCATTTTATTATTAATTAGTATTATCAAATAAAAGTATCATTTTTTTCAGATATTATCTGTAAAATTTATTATATTTTTATTATAACTAAGAAAATTTACCAAGAAGTTGAATAAGATGATATATGATGGTATGAAAATTTACGTTCGCTAGGGAGGCTTGAAGAACTTTCCTTTATTTTTTTCTTTATTTTTTTCTTGCAATTCAGCAATTACTGTTTTCAAAGATGGAATTTTTTTATTTTTTTCTTGCAATTCAGCAATTACTGTTTTCAAAGATGGAATTTCTTCAGTTGATGTAATTTTTAACAAATTGTATCCTTTTTCTTTTTCTTCAAATTCTTTAATTTTTTTTTCTATTGCACTAATTTTATTTTCATATTCACAAATAGTTTTCTCTCGTTTTTCAACTTTTTGACTTAATTCTTTACCTAATTCTTTCTCTTTCTTTTCACGTTCACTTATTTCATAAACTAATATATCCAATTCTTTTATCTTACTCATTTTTTCCTCTAATTTTTCCTGAAGGTTTTTTATTTTCTCATTTTTTTCTTCCAAACAAGAATCATGAAAATATAAACTAACACTTTCCTTAAGATTCTTTTTATTTTCCTCTTCCAATTTCTCAACTTGTCTTCTCAATTTCATTGCATCATCCCTCCTTAAAACATACTCAATAACAATCGGTATATCTCCATTAACTCTTAACACATAATTCCCATTTTTTTCATACAATGTATGATTTTTTAACAATATTTCCATTCTATCCAAATCATTATCTAAAAAATTTTTAACACATATATCACTGTCATCAATAATACATGTATATATTTCTTTTAATTCATTGGTATATTGTAATAAAATTGAATCGTTATTTCTAGTTATATTCATTTTATTTTAGATAAAATATATAAATAAAATATCAATTTTTTTATGATTGAAATATTTGAATAATTTTATTATATTTTTTAAAATATTGTTCAATATACCTACATTTATTTGGATTTGATAAAACACTATGATTCATAACTAATTTTAAAATTTTTGTACTTTCTGGTAAATTAACTATATCAATAGCATAATTGTTTATAATAATTAATTCTTCAAATTCATTTGGTAAATTATCAATTGGAAATTCGTACATACTACTTAGGCTTAATTTTTTTAGTGAAGTAGGATATGGAGGGAGTTTATGATTATAGGATGGGCCAAATTCAAGAAATTCGATGTTAGGAGGGAAAGAGTCGATAGGGAAGTTATAATCGGTTAGAATGGATACTTCTTTGATAAATGGAGGAAGTATTAGTTTGTGAATGGAGGAATTAGAGATTTTAAGTTTTTTGAGATTTATTGGGATATTAAAATTTTTGGTAACTTTATTTAATTTAAGGGATTCAAGACCATCTGGTAAAGTTAATTCATACCTATAATCTAATATTTCTAATTCCAATAAAAAATCAGGAAAAATTATATTCGGAATTTTAATATAAGATAATGATAAATATTTTAATTTAGTAGGTAATATCAATTGTGATATATTACCTGTTAATGATAATTTTTGTAAATTCATTGGGAATGTATTAAATGAAATCATTTTGTTGAAACCAATATAATTATATTCTTCCAAGTTTTCTGGAAATGTAGCGAGACATGAGCATTCCAATTTTTTTAAATTTTTTGGTAAAACCATTTTCTGTTTCTCCCAATAAATTTTACCAATTTGTTTTTTATATTCATTATTTACATCCAATATTTCCAAATTTTCTGGAAGAATTGGTATTATTTGATTAAATTTTTTACCTAAAATTAAGGTTTTTAAATTAGTTGGTAAATTGAATAATTTTTGATTAAATTTTTTACCAAAAGATAAATACTCAATAGTATATGGTAATTTTTTCAATACTTGATTAAATTTATCTCCAAAAACTAATACTTTTAATCTGGGGGGTAATATTTCGAGAGGTTTGTTAAAATATTCTCCTAGTTTTAGATGTATTAATGTTGGAGGTAATTTTTTAATTTCAAAATTAAATTTTGATGTATCTGCAATATGAAGTATTTCTAATGACATTGGCAAATTATTAATTGGTTGATTAAAGTTATTCCCCAGATATAATTTTTTCAATTGATGTGGTAGATTATCAATTGGTCTATTAAATAAAGAATTATTATCGAATTTCAATGTATCTAAACTACTTGGTAAATTATCGATAATGTGGTTAAATTTGCTTGAGTATCCAAATGATAGTATTTTAAGTTTTGTTGGAAGATTGTCAAGAGGGAAATTAAAAGATCCGCCAAGGTAGAGTTCTTCAAGATTTGGTGGAAATAGTTTTATTTCTTGATTAAAATTATAGTCAAATTTAAGAATTTTTAGAAAATGATATAAATTTAGTTCTGGTAGAAAGTTGTTAAATTCATTTCCAAAAGTAATTGATTCAAGATTCGTGGGTAAATCATAAATTGATTGGTTAAAATATCTTGAAAAATAAATAGATTTGATGTTATCAGGTAGGTAAAAATATTGTTTGCCAATAGGTTGGTTGAAAAAGTATTCTTTAAGAATGTAGCCGTTGTAAAGGAAATTGCATTTTGTATGTAAGATTTTACTCGTTTTATCGAGTGCTGAATGATTTGGAAAGATAACATTTTCTACATTTTGAAGAGCTTCTCTTATTTCTTTGTATATTGGTTCGTTGAAATCAGCATTAAATGTTATTGTTTTATTTTTTATTGAGTATGGTTTTATCATTTAGAGATATTAATAGGGTATTCTTTAATTTGGGAAAAAAATGATTTTTTTGGGGGGATAGGAGTAATATATATAAATGTATAATAGTGGATTTGTTTCATTTGATAAAACAGAATTTTATCTTGCATCAGATAATCGTTTTATGTTTGAGAATGATTTTAATGGGCCGATAGATGAAGTATTGGATTTAATAGAAGATTTTGAGATAGTACAATTTGGTAATTTATTTAATTTCAGTATAGATTCTTTAAAACATTTTGATAAGATAAAAAAAATATATCTTGGAGATGATTTTAATCATTCATTGAATAATTTACCGTCTAATTTGGAAGTGTTACATTTGGGTAAAAATTTTAACCAAGAATTAAATTTGAGTTTTTTGCCAAAAGGATTAAAATTTTTAAAAATAGGTGAAGAATTTAGTAAATTTAGTAAATCTCTTGATTATTTACCTGAATCATTAGAAGAGTTGGAAATTAGTTGTAATGTGAAGATTGATTTTTTGCCGGAGAGTTTATTATTATTAAAAATAGGTGGAGAATTTAATCAGTCAGTGAATAATTTACCGAAATATTTGAATAAATTAATTATTAATGGGATGAGTAGATTTAATCAATCGTTAGATAATTTGCCGAAGTATTTAGAAATATTGGAGGTAGATGGTGATTTTAATCAATCGTTGGATAATTTACCGGGTTCGTTGATAAAGTTGGTATTTAGAGATTGGAGTAATTTTAGTAAGCCGATGGATAATTTACCGAAATCTCTGGAGTATCTTTATTTGAGTACAAGATACAATATTAGATTAGATAATTTGCCTAACAAATTAAAGTTTATTTTTTTTGGGTCACAGTATAATCAACCAATTGATTTTTTGCCTGGTAGTATTGTTAATTTACAAATAAATGGAAGTTTTAATCAGGAGATAAATAATTTACCGGAAGGGATAAAGAGGTTATCGTTTGGTGGTTATACTATATTTGATAAGGAGATAAATGTATATCCACAAACTTTAAGAAAGTTGATATTTGGGATATTTTATAGAGAGAAGTTAATAAATTTGCCAAAATATTTGGACTATTTGGAGTATTATGGAGATAAAAGAATTGAAATATTTCCAGAAAATTTAAAAGTATTAATGTTGGGAAGAAAATATAATTTTCCGTTAGACAATTTACCAAGAAAATTAAAAGTTTTATACTTAGGTCAAGATTTTAACCACTCAATAGATGATTTACCTGATAGTTTAGAAATATTAGTTTTTGATAAGGATTCGGTGTTCGATAAGAATGTGAAAAAATATCCGTGTTCGTTGTTAAAATTGGAGTTTGGGTTAAATTTTAATAAGTCATTGGATAATTTACCTGAGGGTTTAAGGATATTGAAGGTGGATAAGTATTTTAACAAATCGTTGGATAATTTGCCGGATAGTGTAGAGATGATATGTATAGGAGGTAATTATGATACGGATGATTATGGGTATAGGATAGAAACGCATTTTGATAGGGAGGTAAGGAGGTTACCAAGAAATTTACGTTTTTTGTGGTATGGAAATAATTTTGACAAGGAAAAAATATTTGAAGATTTTATTGAGAAAGTTGGGCCAGGTTATTTTAGAAACAAAATAAATGGTGAAATTTTGGAAGATGATAATTTATTAAATTTGGAGAGGTGTATGCTAAGTGATTTTTATGTGCAAGATTAAATGGTCATATTATAATTTTTGAGTGTATCAAATATGTTACGATTGGTAACAGACAATCACTGCAACTTTTTTCATTGGTTTATTTTTATGTAAAAAGACTTAGTCATTTTTGTGAATATTAAAAAAGTTATATTACAAATTTATTTTTTGATATATTATGTTAAAGAAGGAGGATATGAGGAGTGGTATTTGAGGGATTCTTTTGATTTGAATATAAATATAAATTTTGGGTGATTTTTCTGATAATATTAAAGATTTATTGAAGCAATTTCAATGGAACGAGTAGTTTTTTGGATTTAATTAAAAGTGAAAATTGTTTAATTTTTTACGATTTGAATTAAGAGAGCCAAAAATCATTACAAGGGAAAAGAATGAGTTAGCTAAAATATAAAAATTGATAAAAAATTATGGGGTTTATTGTACATATGTTAAATGAATACTGAAGTTATTTTTTCATTTTTTAATGATAATGAGAAGATTCATTATCAAAACTTTTTATCAGTTTATCATCCGGAATTAGTACATGAAGGAAAGTGTAATATAGATATTAAAGATATTCGTGAAGATAATGTATTAGGTTATTTTTTGTTTATGGCATCTTTTGGAAAAACCAAGCATATAAATAATTTAGCGAAATATTACAAGAAAAAACTTATTCTCGATAGAGATATTTTTTGGTTTAATTTTTTAGCACAAAGAAGACACCCATATTCTTTGTATAGGTTATCATATTTAATTCAAACAGGTTTTAATATTTATGGACTCCATATAGAAAAGGATGAAATAATGGCGTTTGAATATACGAAGATGGCAGCGGACAAGATGGTTGCTGCAGCGATCTGTAAGTTGGGTGTTATGTATGAAAAGGGTATTGGAGTTGAATTGAATATGAATTTAGCGAGGGTGCAGTACAAGAGGGCGGAAGGTTTTGGCAATTGTTTTGCAAAGTGTGCTTTGGCACGTTTTTATGAAGAAGGTCTTGGAGGTTTATCTATAAATTATTCTGAGGCTTATCGTTTATATGAGGAGGCTGAAAAGAAGAATTATAGGTGGGCTAAGTATAGGATTGGTTTGATGTATGAGGAGGGAAGGAATTTTGAGGTTAATTTGGAAAAGGCTTATGAGTATTATCAAAAAGCGATTGAAAATGGTAGTTATATGGCAAAATTTCAGGTTGGAAGGTGGTATGAGATGGGAAAGTATTTTGGAGAAGTAAATATAAAAAAGGCGTTGGTGATGTATGAGGAGGCTGCGACAAATAAAGAGATGGATGCGCAGTTTCAGTTGGGAGATGAGAGTCAATATGCGAGTTTTTATTTAGGAAAATTGTATGAGGATGGAGAGGTAGTGATGAAAGATTTAGAGGAATCAAGGAAGTGGTATAAAATCTCGGCACTTCATGGAAGTAAAGAAGCTGAAGTTCGTCTTTTACAAATAAATAAAAATTGACAGTTTTTTTTATAAAATTAAATGTAATTACAATATGACTACTTTCATATTTAAAAATTTAAAATTACAATTTCTCGAAAACTTTAATGGAGAAATTACTAATGAAATTGTACATATTATGAAAAAATCAAAAAAAATAAGTTTTAACTATAAATTTAACCTTCCAGTAGATAATATTCCTATAGGAGTATCATCAATATTTTTTGGCGAAAAATTTAATCAAGAAGTTAACTTATTACCTAACACAATTAAAGAAATTATTTTTTCAACAGATTTCAACCAATCTCTTGATAATTTACCAAATTCTGTTACAAAAATTACTATGAATAATCGACGATATTTATATGATTTGAATAATTTACCGATTAGTTTGATAGAGTTAAAGTTACCTTTAAATTTTCAAAAAGAAATAAAAAGATATCCTCCGAATCTTAAAAAAATTATTTTTGGTTATTACAACTTCTCAATAGATAATTTACCAGATAGTGTTGAAGAAATTATACTAGGTCAAGATTTTAATCAAGAAATTAAAAAATTCCCAGCAAACTTAAAAATATTAAGGTTTGGGTGTGCTTTTAACCAACCTTTAAAAAATTTACCGAAATCTTTAACAAAAATATTTTTTGGTTTTGAATTTAATAATACAATTGATAAATTTCCAGATAATATAAAAATAGTGTCATTTGGAGATAGATTTAATCAAGAATTTGATGGAAATATTTTACCAAAAAAATGTAAGATTTTAAAATTTGGTGAGAAATTTAATCAGAAAATAATTAATATACCGTATGGAATTGAGGCAATTCAATTTAGTAGTTATTTCAACCAACCAATTGATAATTTACCAGATAGTATTCTTAAAATAAAGTTTACATATTTTAGTCATTTTAATCGGCCGGTTGTAAGGTTACCAAAAAATTTGGAGGAATTAATATTTGGGGTTCGTTTTGATAATTATTTGCCGGAAGTAATGCCAAAAAATCTAAGTTTTCTTGTTTTAGGTGATTCTTTTAATAAAGAATTTAAGGTACCTAAAAAATTAAAAAAACTTACAATAGGTAGTTCTTACAGTTTTCCTTTACCAAAATTACCGTTTGGTCTTAAAGAACTACGAATCGGAGAAATTTACGATCACCCTCTACCTTTTCTTCCAAATACTATAACATACTTATCATTTGGTAGAAATTTTAACAAACCAATTATAGGTGAGAAAAAAGGAATATTTGTAGGTGAAGAAATAAATAATATTAAATTTGGTACAATTGTAGAAAAACAAAATAATTGTCTATTACCAAAATACTTAAAATATTTATACTTTGGTGATGGATTCGATCAAAATATAGATAGTTTACCAGATACCATAAAAAACTTACGAGTTGGAAGATCTTTTATACAAAAAATTAACAAATTTCCTAAAAATCTTAAAAAATTAATAATCTATGAAAGAAATTACTTGCAATTTTACGATTTACCTAAAAATAAATTTACTATATCAGAAATATTAGACGATGTAGATTATGAATCAGATCATTCTAATTATAGTGATAATACATATTAAAGTAACGCTACAATTCCATCAGTTGCAACACCCGTTACAACACCTTGCCAATATCTAAAGCAGTTTTACCAAGTTCGCTAAGAAAGCTGTGGTGGTGATGTTGAGGAGGGAGTTGAGGTTGATCGTAATTGTCATCCGATATTCCGTCACTATCCATTATACTAAATGATTATAAAAAATATTTAAAAAAATATATTTATATATTTATAATGTTAGCATTAAAAATAGAACATATTATATTTATTATATTTGGAGTAGTTTTTTTATTATTTATATGTTGTGCTTGTTATAATAGAAAAAAATTACGTTGAAAATAATTAAGTAGATCGATTGGATATGAAAGAGAGAATTGTTTCATTATTTTTTTTAAGACGTTCATTTTCTTCAGTTAATTGTTGAATTAATTTATTTTTTTCGAATAATAAATTTTTGATATTTTCTTCATATTGATTTTTGGAGGATAGCCATTCTTTATGTCTGTTTTCGATTTCTCTTGCTTTTTTTAGAATATAATTGAAGTCATCTGTTTTTTTTTCTAATTTTTTTTTCAATTCATCGATATTTTGTTCTTCATTAAAAATAATTTTGGAATGGCTTTTAAGAAAGTCATCTCTTGTTAAAATAAAATCTTTTGAAGAAATTATTACATAATTTATTGACATTCCTAATATTTCCAAATCATTTGGCATTATTTTAGGGCGTTCTCCTTTAAAATAAATGTTACTTAATGAATTACAATTTTCATAAACATATGGAAAACATCGAATAGCACAATCAAATATTTCAAAAAAATCTGGCTCTAAAAATATATTTTGAAAATTAAATTCACCACAAAATATTCCCAAAAATTCACACAAATTTGTACTAAATTCTCTCATAAAAGAAAATCCAAATCGTTTAGTTCTTCTAATAAACAACATCAATTTTGAAATTATTTGTTTATTTTCAGTGTTTTCAACAAACATTTTTATATTATTACCATCGCCAAATACTAATACTCTAACAATTACTGAAAATAAAGAAACCTTATCACTTTCAAACAATTTCTCAAACTTTACAACCAAATCATCTACAGAACTCCTATCCATAAATAAATCAATAAATCCTTGATCATAATATAATTTTTTTGACCATTTATGTAATGAAAAATTATCAAATACAATATTATTATACCTTGATGATTTTTCGTTTAAATAATTTTTAAATTCTATAGCTCCTACAATCTCCATTTATTCATACTCATTTCTCAATTTTAATTATTCAATTTTTTTAAATATAATAAAAAATGATTTATTTATTGTCAAAATCCATCATAATTAAAATGAGATCTTATGTTTTATCAAACGGTATTCTAAAATTTAAAGCAAATTTCAATAAGCCAATAAACGATGAAATTCTTGAAGACCTAAAATACGCTCATACAATAGAATTCGGCAAAAATTTTAATCAAAATATTTCTAATTTACCAGAAAACATCACAACCATTATCTTTGGTAATCGATTTAATCAGCCAATATGCTGTACCGAACATGTTAACTGCCAATGTGAAAAAATATTAAAAAGTAGGGTTCATACTTTGATATTTGGGATTGATTTCAATCAAAAGATTGATAATTTACATGAAGGTATAAAATTTATTAAGTTTGGAAATAATGGAGATGATAATTTGAACACTAATTTTTTTCATTATTTAAACAATTTACCTGAAACAGTAGAAACATTAATATTGAACAAAACCTATAACTTACCAATTAGTAAGTTTCCGTCATCATTGAAAGAAATACATTTTGGAGAAAAATTTAATGAGCAAATTTTAAATTTACCGAATAAATTAACAAAAATTAAATTTAGTGAAAATTTCAATAAGCAAATCGGTTGCACCAATATTGAACATAATTTTTTGAATTGTAATTGTGTGACAAAAATACCAAATTCGGTAAAAGAGATTATTTTTGGATATAAATTTAATCAAAAAATTGCATGTAAATGTAATTCTTACGACTGTAACTGCTCCCAAAAACTACCAGATTCAATAGAATCCTTAAAATTTGGATATAAATTCAGTCAAAATCTAGGCATATTACCTAAAAACATTAAAAAATTAGACATTTATTCAATAAGATCATGCATATCATTTCAAAAATTAGAGGATTTATCATGCAACAATATTCCAAACCATGTTTTCAAAAAATTACCTGAGTCAGTACGCTCTCTTAAATTAGGGTCAAATAACGAGAATATCAATAATTTACCGAAAAAACTGGAAGTTCTTGAACTTAATCATGGTTTTAATGGGAATCTTGATAATCTTCCTTTAACGCTTAAAAGACTTAAAATTGGATCAGGATTTTCATACTTTAACCAACCGATTGACTTTTTACCGATAAGTCTAGAAGTTTTAGAATTATGCGGAAAATTTAACCAAGAAATAAACAATTTACCGGTAAATTTAAAAGAATTAAAGATAAAAGGAGATTTTAATAAATCAATTGACAATATACCGGATTCAATTGAGATTCTTCAACTAGGTAGAAATTTTAGCCAAAAAATAAGGAAATTGCCTTCAAATCTTAAAATCTTATTATTATATTCGCCGATAGATTTACAAACAAATGTAAATGTGTCTTATAGCTATTAAATCAATGATAATAATTTATCTTTTTGACTTTTTGTTAATTTTTTAGGCATAAATTCTTTTACTTTATTATAATTTTTGTTAGCGATTGCCTCCCTCAT
>Ga0194123_10003179_pt1 | contig 20096 bp, 18 predicted proteins | sample TA2MahsurfametaG_5_FD_155479 | JGI IMG/M metagenome (GOLD analysis project Ga0194123, IMG submission 155479) | Freshwater microbial communities from Lake Tanganyika, Tanzania - TA2015023 Mahale A surface | ecosystem: Environmental > Aquatic > Freshwater > Lake | place: Tanzania: Lake Tanganyika... | reverse complement strand
GATGGCCGCGGTGGCCGTGGTGGCTTGCTCTTGAGCGAACTGCTCGGACGTTGGCATTGGATCGCGCTGATGGTCGTGCTCGGATGGGCTGCCGCCTGGTACTATCTGGCCAAGGCACCGAAACTTCATGAGGCCACCGCCACACTGCTCGTCAAACAACAGAGCAGCGGAGTGCTCAGCAAGGATGTGACGACCGACATCGACCTGAAGTCAGCCGAGGCGCTCAACACGGTGGTCGAACAACTCAAGCGGCCCGCCCTGCTCGAGCGCGTGGGCGCGCGCGAGGACGTCCGTGCACTCGACGAATTGGTTCCCGCCCGCACCGAATGGCTGCCGGGCTGGCTCTCGACGTGGCTCGGCAGGACCGGCAAGCCCGCCACCGCAAGGCCGGTGCCCGATGCCGCCCGCCTCGCGGGCATGATCCGCTGGTGGATGGAAACCGACGTCCGCCGCGGAACGCGGTTGATCGACATCGCGGTGCGCCATCCGTCACCCGCAGCGGCGCGCCTGCTGGCCAACTCGATCGCGCGCGAATCCATCGCCGAACTCGAGGAAAACCTGAGCTCCGGCCGCAACACCTCGATCGAGGTGCTCGCACGGAAGTCGGATGAGACGCGCGCGTCATTGCAAGCCGCGCAAAACGCGCACGCCTCGTATCTTCGCGCGCTCGACACGCATCAGGAACTGGAAACCAAAGAGAAAGAACAGGCGGAACTCGCGCGCCGCTACCTGTCGAAGCATCCGAAAATGATCACTGTGGTCGCCCAAGTGCGATCGCTGCAGGAGCGCTTTCTCAAGGATTTCGAAGTCACGGCGCGTCACGGTGCGGACAGCGGGTATTGGAAACAGGCGGGCATCGAATGGGATGCGCAGGACGCTCCGCCCGGCGAACGCATCGACCTGGCACGACGCTTGTTGATGTCGCGCACCGCCGTGCTCAAAAGCGAGATCGAGAGCGAGGAAAAGGTGTTCAACGCGATGCTCACCAAGATGCAGGAGACCGACGTCAACCAAGCGGCCGGTCGCTCGGAAGTCGAGGTCAGCAGCACCGCGCTGATGCCGGACCGCCCGGTAAGCCCGGTCGCCCGCAAGGTTCTGGCGCTGTGCCTCTCGGCCGGAGCCGCGCTCGGTGCCGCGCTCGCCTGGCTGCTCGCGCGCATCGACAACAAGCTGCACACCGTGGCCGACGTCGAGGCGCTGGATGCCGCGCCCGTGCTCGGCGCGATGTCGCAGGTGCCGCCCAAACTCCTGCGCCAGCTTGCGGCGGACACCAGCAACGAATCGTCCACACACGCCAAACAATGGTCGTCGTCGGTCATCTTCCGCGAGAGCCTGTCGTCCACGAGCTTCGCCGAGATGATCCGCGTGGTACGCGCATCGGTGAGCCTGCTCGGCCCCGAGTCGCAGCGCAAGGTCACCTTGTTCACCTCGGCGATTCCCGGCGAGGGCAAGAGCTTCATCTCGGCGAATTTCGCGCTCGCCGCGGCCGCGCAGGGCAAACGCGTGCTGCTGATGGACTTCGACCTGCGCAAGCCCTCGCTCCACAAGGTGTTCGGCATCCGGGCCGATGCCGAAGGGATCGGCGTGAGCGGCTGCCTGAGCGGTCAGGGATCCTTCGCCGACGCGGTGATCCGCGACATCGCGCCCCATCTCGACCTCATGCCTTCCGGCAGGCGCGCTCCCAACCCGGGCGAACTGCTCGGCAATGACACGCTGCCCGCGCTGATCGCCGCGGCAGCCGCCGCCTATGATGTGGTCGTGATCGACACCGCACCGGTGCTCGCCGTGCCCGACGCCCGGCTCGTCGCACGCCACGCGCACAACGTGTGCTTGGTCGCGCGCGCCGACTACACGGCAAGAGGAGCGGTGACCCAAGCCGCCGATGTGCTCGCCTCCGGCGACACCAAGGTGTCGGGCATCGTCTTCAACGGCTATCGCGAGAAACGCCGCCTCATCGCGGCAAACCACTCGTACGGCTACTACGCCTACGGCCGGCGCGGACGCGCTCGCCAATACGGCGGCACATACGGTGCCTATGGCAGCGATCGATGAGCGGCGGGCTCCCCGCGCTGATTCGGCTTGATGGGATGTGAAGAAGTTTCAAGTGGTCAGTTTCAAGTTTGAAGAAAGGGAAGGGAGATGGGAGATTGGAAATTGAGTAAAAGCAGGAGATGTGCGGATCGGCAAAAACTCTGGCCTCCGCCGCCATCGCACGGATTTCAGTCCGACCCCTCGACAAGGAGAGCGGCGAGTTCACCGAGGAGGCAGGCACGACACGCTGTTACCTGCTCGACCTTTACTCGAACGAAATCCTCGAGGAGGCCGGTGCCATCGCGGACTTCGTCCGCTCCACCCCGGACACACCCCGACACTGCGTGATGCCGCCCAAGCATCTGACCGATTGCCGGAAAACCCTCCAGGAACACATCCGCAATTCCCACCTCAAGCGCATCAATGCCCCGGTCGGCGTGAAACCGGTCCTCAAGGCGTGGATGGAACTCAACTGATCCCGGCCGTGCCCCGCAGCTATCTATGGTCAGCGTTGACAACGAGTTTCTGCCGGAAATTTATGCCCAGCATATCCCTCCTGTTTTCTTCGGCTGCAGGTCGCGGGGCGGCTCCTTCGAGGTCGCCCCTGCATTTTTTCGGAGGGAATGGACAGGAGCAGGAGATGCAAACGATGGGCGGTTTCGACGCCCTTACACTCGGCAACGAGCATTCACTCTCGATCGGTTTAGAGCATTTTAAATAAAACTATATCCTCAATGGGCAAGCCAATGGGTGGCATCTTTGCGGGTTACGCATGCCAGTGCGTCCTTGATGGCGAGGAGCAAGGTTTCGTTGGTGCGGGCCTCTGCCTTGCGCAGCAGGGCCTTGACCTTGCTCCACATCAATTCGATCGGATTGTAATCTGGCGAATAGGCGGGCAGGAATCGGACCATGACGCCCGCTTCCCTCAACATTCCGAGCGCCCGCCCATCCTTGTGTGCGCTGAGATTGTCCATGATCAAGACATCGCCGGGCGTGAGGGTCGGAAGCAGCACCTCACGGACATAGACGCGGAACACCTCCGAGTTCACCGCTCCCTCAATGGTCATGCAGGCCGTTTGGCCATTCTGCCTGATCGACCCGATCATGGTTGTCGTCCGCCAGCGGCCGCAAGGTGCGCTGGCATGGAGACGTTTTCCCCTGGGACTGCGTCCGCGCCACCGCGTCATGTTCGTTTTGGCCGCCGATTCGTCGAGGAAGACGAGTCGCGACGGGTCGAATCCCTTCTGGAGCCTGCGCCAGATACGGCGCGCGCGGGCGACATCGGGGCGGGATTGTTCCGCGGCCCGAAGCGTCTTTTTTTATATGTCAGCCCCATGTCCACTAGGACATAATGAATCGCCTGGATGGTGCACCCGAGACCAAGACGCGTGCGGATTTCCTCAAGGGTGAGATCGGGCTTGGCGGCGAGAAGAACACGCATCTCGCGACGGTGGCTGTCGAGAATGACAGGCTTGCGCCCGCTGCGGTGGTGCATCGGAGCGATGCTGCCGGTGTGGCGGCGTTGCTGAATGAGCTTCTTGACCATGCCCAGAGACACCTCAAAGCGTCTGGCCACCTGATCACGGGACACATCCCCTCGATCATAGGCTTTGAGAATGCGCGTTCGCAGATCCATGGAAATCGTTGCCATGGGCAAACCGTAGCGGATCTTCCGTGAATGGCTACACTTTTATTTAAAATGCTCTAGCTGTTACGAAGCACTAGGAGAATACACTGGGGAGCCGGTCTGGGAAGGGGAAAAGGGGGTTGGCCACATACCTGTTGCCTCATAAATCGAGCACACCGAAAGCCTCCTGATCGGCCGGTTGCGATGCCTCATAATTAGGACACCATGGCGGCTTGGTTTCTGGTTGCTGGTTTGCTTGCCCTTGCGGGCGGTCCGGAGCGTAGCGGAGGAACGCCCGCAAGGGCAAGGGCCGCCCGATCCTCCTGCGCGTAAAGCTCGTCTCGGCGACTCCACAGCCGGTCTTCGAGGCGGCGAATTTCCCTCCTCATGGCGAACGGATTGAGCGTCGAAAGCTGGATTTCCAGCTCGCACCGCTGTTCTTTGCGCAGTTGCCCGCTCTCGATGAGCCGACGCGCCGGGGTGCGCCCTTGCTTCTCATGGCGGCGGATCTGCCGGCTTCCCTCCCGCCGCTTGCTCTCCTGTTTCATCGTCACGCAGAACAGGTTGCGCCATCGGCTCCAGAGTTTGAGCAGCTCATTGAGATCGTCGAGCAGTTCGCGGTGCTCAAGCCGCTCGTAGCCAAGCAACTGGCGCACGTGCGTCCACTTCTTCTGCTCCACGTAGGCCTGGTCATTCTTGTAGTAGGGCCGCGAGCGGGTCTGCTCAATGCCGTGCTTTTTGAGCCAGTGGTAAAGGTGGAAGTTGAGGAACTCGCCACCGTTGTCGCTGTCCACTCCCAACAGGTCGAAGGGCTGGCTCTCCCAGATCGATTCGAGCCCCTCGAAACTCGCCTGCTGCCCGCGGTTCCAAACCGCGCGCAGCTCGGTCCAGCCGCTCGAAACCTCCACGCTGGTCAGCGTCCAGATGAAATCCCCGCCCATGTCCCCACCGCAATGCGCCACGGTGTCCACTTCCGTCCAGCCAGTCTCGCTGGTGTCCCAGCTCTGCGCGCGAACTTCCACAAGAGCTTTGACGGCGCTCGCGGGTTTCGGCGGACGGGCCTTCTTGCCGACTTTGACTTTGAAGCCGCGCAACAGCCGATCAATGCTCGCCGCGCTGATCCCGGCAAGCTGTACGCCAATTTCCTCCGGGCAATCCAGATGCACCACCCACAGCGGCAGCATGTCCTTCATGCGTTTCCCGCATGGCTGATCCATCGCCAGCCAGCAGGTCTTGAGGGCCGCCAAAAGGTCGATCCCATACCGGCGCGGGGCCCCACGCTTGCCCCGCCGGCCTTTGCGCCGCCGCTTGCCCAAAAGCACCTTGTTGGCGTGCTTTCGGTCCCATCCGGTCATCTCAACGAACTCGTCAAGTAACCGCCCCCGCGCCTGCCGGCCCGTCATCCGACCATACCTCGCGCGCATCTTTTTGGTGTATTCCTCTATGCTGGCTTCACTCATACTCATGGCTGGCGCCAGAGTGTCCTCTTTTCTGAGGCAACGGGAGACCCCAGACCAATCCAGGATTTCTTTTCGGTGTCCGCTTCAATGAGGCAACACGGCCGCGGCGATGACCTCGTCTTTGCGCTTGAGCCGGGCCTCGAGCTGCTCAAGCTTCCGGCCCCCCAAATCACCTCTGCGAGGACGGGGCGTGCGGTCAAACGCCGCCGCTCCGTTCTCAAAGAAGGTTTTCTACCAGCCGTAAAACAGCGTGGGGTGGATCTGGTGCTGATCGCAGATCGCCGAGATCGGCCGACCCTCAATCAGGTGGAGTTTGAGCAGCCGGACTTTCTCCTCGGCGGAGTGCTGGCGGCGGAGGCGGGTGGTTTTGTGGTCTTTCGGGTTTATGGTCGGGTGGGTGGCCCGGCCATCGCTTAACTCAGCCTGTCAATTCGGACATTCCGTCGGGGGCGGGACACCTGTCGTTTCACGCTTTATACCGAGGACGCTCTCACTGCGCAGGCGATTCCCAGCCACGCGATGATACTGCCGAAAGAAGCCATTGTCAGCCATATCGGGCGGGGGAAGAATTGGACTTCGAGTTGGGATGCTCCAGCTGGTAGATGGGTGATCCAGCAAGCGGCATCAAGTCCGTTGGTGAAGGGCTTCCAAAGTTTTCCTTCAGTCCGCCATTTCCAGCCCGGATGCCAGTTTTGGGAGATGCGAAGCCAAGTACGGGAGTTTGAATGTTGAATGTTGAATGCCGGATTGGCGCCGATTTCCGATGGCTGGTTGTTTGTTGTCGGTTGTTGGTTGCGGGTTGCGGGTTGCTGGATGGGTGGGGTCTGCTTTCTGCTTTCTGCTTTCTGCTTTTCTTGGGGGGATAGAGGAATGTGCAGGCGGTTTGGGGTTTGGTGGGTGGGCGTGATCGGGCAGGCGTTTGTGAGCGCGGTGAGAATGGCCTCGGGAGTAGTGGGGACTTGACCTTGGCCGATGGCGATGGGTGGCAGAGGCGCAGGATTGCTCCGGAGGGTGTGCTGCGGTGAAAGCGGGGTGGTGCCCCAACTCGCGGTGCCGTCCGGTGCGGGCTTGTCGGCGGGATGGACGGCGAGGGCGACCCCGGCAAGGTCAAGCTGGAGATCCGGAGATGCGTCTCGCAGGGCGATGACGGGAGAACGGTATTGGATGCTTTCGTAAGAGTCGATGGAAGGGATGGCAAATGAGGCCAGGAGGTTGGGAGTGGCGAACATGTCGACGAAGTCTGCATCGGGCGAACGCTGGAGGACCCGGTGTGGTCCGGCGAGCGAGCGGATCGTGTCGATGGCAGGATGCTGCGGTCGAAGATCCGCCCGGTCCGAGTAGGTGGTCCAGGTATGAAAAAGCGTGCCGAGTTCGAGAGTGGTAGCGGTGAGGATCAGGAGATGGCCAACGGGGCGTGAGATGTGAGGGGGTAAATTTTGGATTTTAGATTTTGAATGTTGAATGTTCCTCGGAATGAAAAAGAGAAGTCCGGTGGTGCCGAGGACCAGCAGGCCGTAGACCCAGGCAGTACGCGGGTGGGTGAGGGAGAAGCGGTGTGTCCACTCGCGGGCGCGGGAATCGATCCATTCCTGATCGGCACCGAATTTGGAATCGGCACTTCTTGCAACAGCTTTCGAGACCACGGCTTGTTCGAGTTTGCCGCGGATATCGTCCGGCAACAGAGTGCCGACGAGCAGAACTAAGCCGATGGCGGATACAGCGGCGATGAGGATGCGGGGGCAGGCTTGGGAGACGCGAGACGCGGTTGGTTGTGGATTGTTGGTTGTTGGTTGAGAGTTCTTGGCTGTTGACTTTTTCGAGGGATGCGTGTCAGCCAAGAAGCCAAGCATTTCGGCGGTCATCCAAGCAGCGCCGAGGATGAAGAGGAGCTCGACGCGGTGGTAGAGCGGGCCTACGAGTGGCGTGAGTGGGGTCAGCAGGCCGACAATGATGAGCCATTTCGCGGGACGGGGCATCGAGCGGACAAAGAGTCCGGCGAAGCCGAGGAGCATGGGAATAGTGCCAAGGTAATTGAGGCTCATGAAGCCGCTTTTGAGTAACCGCCATGCGTCCATGGTTTGAGGGTCACCAGCGAGCCATGGCCAGATGCGTGCGGGAATCAGGACGGTATTTAAAAGGATCTGCGAGAAACCGTTTTCATAACCGAGGCTGCCGCGGACGTGCCCGATGGCGATGTTGGCGAGGTAGCCTTGGATTTGGGGAATGAGTGAGAACGCCGCCATGCCAAGCGCGAGGACGAAGGCGAGCATCCAGCCGAGAAGTGCGGAGGCGTTTTGCAGGGGGCGGCGGAAGTTGAAATGAGCGGCAGTCAGGCAACCACAGGCGAGGATGATGAAAGCAGCGTGTTGGAGTGATCCGCCAAGAAGCGCGAGGGCCAGGAAGGCAGGCAGGAGGAAGAGGCGCCGGGGACGCGGCCGGGTTGAGAAACCATCACCGAAGGCCCAAAGAACCCATGGCATCCAGCAGAAGGAACCGAGCGCCCAGCGGTGGTAGATCCAGATGATGAATTGGGCATTGAACATGAAGGCGACCGCGCCAATCAGGCAAGGCAGCCACGGAAGTTTTCGGCCGCGCAAGAAGACGAGCATGCCGATGCCCGCGATGAGAAACTCGCCGATGATGCCGAGGTTCCACGCGTCCTTGAAGGACAGCCAACGGTGGAGTTGCAACGGCCACGAGCCGGGCAACGCCATGGTATTGGCGGCGAGGCTGTAGCCGCCCATTTCGTAGGGATTCCAACCGATGTAGCCGTCCTTGCGCAGAGATTCCTCCGCGAACATGCGATAGGGTAGATACTGCGTGACAGCGTCGGAAGGGCTCTGATTGTGGGGTTTTTTCGGACCGGCGGGATCTCCCCAAGGGGGCAGCAAAGAAGTGGTGATGTCGAGAGGCGCGAGTAGCTTGCCTTGAAACAGAGCAGGAGCGAACAGCACCGTCATTACGGCAAGGAGCGCCAGTGTGGCGGCGATGGCGTGTGGCGGGCGGGAAGGCATGGAGAGGTAAAACTGAAAGGCTGAAAATCTGAAATACTGAAAGGGAATCCGTGAGCTGACGTGTAAGGATACCTGGAAGCGGTAGTGAGGCCCGTGGCGGTCTTTCGAAGAATCCGCCTGCATGGGCGGCGCAAGGGCTGGAAGAGATAGCCTCCGGCGGAAGAAGGCAAAGTGGGCCGGCCGCGGCGGGCCAGCCCTACCTCAGATTGTATTTCAAAATACAAAGAATGGCGCGGACGCCGTCCCGCCAGCCGATCTTCTTTCCTTCCTCGTATGTCCTGCCGTAATAGGAAATGGAAACTTCGTAGATAGGCACCTTCATCTTCGCGACTTTGGCGGTGATTTCCGGTTCTAAGCCGAAGCGGTTTTCCTCGATGGCGATCCGCTTGAGGATCTCGCGGCGGAAGACTTTGTAGCAGGTCTCCATGTCCGTGAGGTTTAGGTTGGTGAACATGTTCGAGAGCTGGGTGAGGAACTGGTTGCCCAGATAGTGCCAGTAATACAGCACCCGATGCATGCCGGAACCCAGGAATCGCGAGCCGAACACCACGTCGGCCTTGCCAAGAACGATCGGCGTCAGAAGCTTCGGGTATTCGTCCGGGTCGTATTCGAGATCGGCATCCTGGATGATGACGATTTCGGAATCGACGTGCTGGAAGCCGGTGCGCAGCGCGGCACCTTTCCCTTGGTTGACCTCATGGCGGAAGATGCGGATGCGGTCGTCGGTTTTCGCGAGATCCTGCATGGTCTGCCACGTGCCGTCCTTCGAGCAATCGTCGACCATGACCAGCTCGCCGACCTCTGGCCGGGCCAGCACCTTCTCGACGATGATGTGCAGGGTCTTTTCCTCGTTGTACACGGGGATCACGACACCGAGGCAGTGAGGTGGGATGGGTGCTGGAGACATGGTTTAGGGTAAAAGCTGAAATGCTGAAATGCTGAAAGCAGAAATGGAGATCAGTTATCGGTGATCAGTTATTGGGGAAGAAGGGAAGAGGAGATTAGAGCGGAGCCGGGGAGCGTCGGCATCCTGCCGGCCCCGCCGCGCGTCCCGCGTGGCGGGTGAAAGAAAAGCGAAAGAAAAGTGCCGAGTGAGAAATGCCGAGTGAGAAATGCCGAGTGAGAAGTGCCGAGTGAGAAGTGAGAAGTGAGAAGAGAAGAAGGGAGATCAGTTATCGGTGATCAGTTATTGGGGAAGAGGAAGAAGAAAGTGCCGAGTGCCGAGTGAGAAGTGAAGAAGGGAGATTGGTGATTCGTGATTGGGGAAGAGAGTTGGAAATGATGAATGTTGAATGCTGGATGGTGGATGGTGGCAAAGCGCTCACCAAGGAGCGTGGGCGTCTCGCCCACATGGGTTCATTTCAAGGGTGGGCGAGACGCCCACACGCCTTGAAAAAGAGTCGGCCGGTCGAGGCCGACCAGCCCTGCATTGGATGTCGATATGCTTGTGGTGTCGCGTTTTTCAGCATTCAACATTCAGCATTTGTCTTTCATCAGCTGCTGCCTGCGGTTGCCAACAGATCATTCACTTTCGTTGATCACGGCGGCCAGACGCTGGATGAGAGGCTCGTGATAACGAAAACCCATGATCTGCAATTCCCGGACAATTGGCAGGAATGCCGGAATCAAGCCGAGTTGTCGTGCTTTCAGCAAGGTTCCCAAGGTGCCGACTACCGATAATCCATGATATTCGGCGATGTTCCTGCCAAGCCTTTCGTCAATCAATACGCAGGTGGCTTGGTGTTCCAAAGCCGCCGAGATCGTGTCCCTCTCGCCGGCATCAAGCATGTAAAACCGTTCGTCAGGATGTGAAGGAGCGGATAGGATGTGGATCCAAGAAAAGATTCTCAGATTCGGAACGTGGATTGGACCTCAGACCTCGCACTCTGCAACCACACTTTCCACAACCCAAAGTCTCTCGTGCACCTGTTCGAGCAACTCGAGCTTACCCAGAGCGGCAAAAGCAAACAACGGAGTGGTGTTTGAGAATATCACAAAATGGATTTACAGAAGTGAAGTTTCACGACGAAAATCGGCCTCGCCTTGGTCGAGCAGGCGGGCTTCCTGCCCCATGGCTTTCATCAGGAAAGAAATTCGTTCGTACCCGGCCCATTTCGATGCCAAGCCCGATGACAGCTTTCCTCTGCGGAACCAGTCGATGGCCACGGTTTCTTTCAACAAACCAGCCAATTCCTCTTCGCTGACGTGCAGCTCCAGTAAAATTTCACTAGGGCAATCAATCCTGATCGTGGAGGTGGTGGACATGGGATCAGGCTACACGATTTTCGCGTGGGCGCAAGTGTGCTGCGGCAGCAGGAGTGCGGGTGGAGATGGGAATTTTGAATGTTGGATGGTGGCAAAGTGCTCATCAAGGAGCGTGGGCGTCTCGCCCACGCGCCTTGAAAGAGAGGCGGTCGGTCGAGGCCGACCAGCCCTACCATGGATGCGGATGCGCTGCCGCGGATGTGCTTCGAAGGGCATGCCGCTTGTCGCTTCGTGGAGTGGCGGCTTGAAGCCGCCATGGTTGGCAATGACGGCTTTCCGGCCGTCGTCGTGCGGCTTGAAAGCCGCATCTGCGATTCATGGCTGCCAGGAGGCAGCCACACCATGTGACTTGCGCTCGTGCGACTCCTCTCCGTGAAGAAGGAACCACGGATGAACGCGGATGCGCTGCCGCGGATGTGCTTGCACTGTTGCCATTCATGACAGGCAAGGATGCCTATCCTCCGAAAAAGCGCTTCGCTCTACCCAACATCCAACATTTCTCATGCCCCATCCCTGATGGTATCGAGCAGTCCCGACTCGAGGGTGGTGCGTGCCTGGAATCCGGTGGCGAGCAGTTTGTCGATCGAGGCGCGTGAGTGACGGATGTCGCCCGCGCGCTCGGGCAGGTGGCGGATGACCGAGGCGGACGAGGTGAGGCGCTGGATGGTTGCGGCGAGTTCGAGAATGGTGATGCTGTCGCCGCGGCCGGCGTTGTAGGTGCCGTGGATGTCCGGGCGCGTGGCGCAATGTTCGAGCGCGGCGGCGATGTCCGAGACATGGATGAAGTCGCGGGTTTGTCCTCCGTCGCCGAAGATGGTGATGTCCGAACCGCTGAGGGCCTTTTGGATGAAGATCGGTACTGCGGCGGCGTAGGCGCTGTCGGGGTCCTGGCGCGGACCGAACACATTGAAGAACCGCAGCGAGGCGGAATCGAGTCCGTGATGGAGGCGGAACATCTCGAGGTAGTATTCGCCGTCGAGTTTGGTGATTGCGTACGGACTTTTCGGCTCCGGGCGCATGGTTTCGTGCTTGGGCACCTCGGGGTTGTCGCCGTAGACCGCGGCCGAGCTGGCGAACACGACTTTGCGAACCTTTTCGTCCGCAGCGGCCTGCAGGACGTTGAGCAGCCCGTGGATGTTGATGTCGACGCATTCGGCCGGTCGTTCCATCGACTCGGGGACCGAGACCAGTGCGGCCAAGTGGAATACGAAATCAACGACGTGCATCACTTCGCGCACCAGTGAGCGGTCGGTGACGCTTCCTTCGACGAAGGTGTGGTCCAGTCCTTCGAGATTGGATCGGCGGCCGGTGCGCAGGTTGTCGAGCACAACGATCTCGGCACGGCCTTGGAACCGCTGGACCAAATGACTGCCGATGAAGCCGGAGCCGCCGGTGATGAGGACGCGCATGAGGAGGTGAAAGCTGGAAGCGGGAGAGGGGTGATCAGGGATCGTGATTTAGAAGTGACGAGTGAGAAGTGACGAGTGCCGAGTGAGAAGTGAGAAGAGAAGAAGGGAGATTGGTGATTGGGGATTAGGGAAGAGCGAAGTGCCGAGTGAGAAGTGATGAAGAAGGGAAGAGGAGATCAGCGCGGAGCCGGGGAACGTGGGCGGAGATGGGAATGTTGGATGTTGGATTGAGCGGAGCGCTTATCAAGGAGCGTGCGCGTCCCGCCCACATCGATTTGCTTCAAGAGTGTGCGAGACGCCCACACGCCTTGAAAGAGAATCGGCCGGTCGAGGCCGACCAGCCCTGCCTTGGATGCGAATGCGCTGCCGCGGATCTGCCGGGTCAGTCACGTTTCAGACAGGCAAGGATGCCCATCCTCCGGGAAGAGAGCGGCAAATCATTTGGAAAGGCTGACCCTGATGATTTCCCTTACCACTGGTAATGCCCGTTCAAAAGCTTCTCGAAGTTCCGAAACGTCCGGGATGCGCACTCTGGCAAAAGCGGCTTCCATCTCCTCGGCTCTGATGCCGTCTTGCCTTACAAGAAAAGCAATGTCTTGCATGTCCAAAGTGTCGTTGCCACGCATCATTTTGGTGAGGATCAGGTCCACCGCATGAGGACGGAACAGTCTCAACCAGCTGGTGGCAGGTCGATTCAATGGAACCAGATATTGCTCCCAATCGGGGCGAAGAAAGACCTGATCCTCAGAGAAAAGATGGGTGATGTAGAGGCCCTTGGGAGAGAGTTCCGTGTTGGTCTGGTCAACGGCATCCCAGAACCCGGTATCTTCGGTCAATTCGGGCAATTGTGCCAAGCGGATGATTCCGTCCACATCTTGAGTGGTATGGCATGCGGGTGGCGCTTGATCAAAACCGAGGCACAATGCCGCACGGCCATAAAGTACCAGTGAGACTTCATGGTCGAGCTGCCGATCGAGCGCGAGGAGAATCTCGGCTGGATTGTTCGGAGTCATCTGGATGGACGAATCCATTGCATGCGCAGGTTTTTGCCGAAACGGTCGAATCCTGACATGGCGACAAAGCGCGATGGGTGAGGGAGGATGTCGGGTGAAAGGGCAGGCGCGGCGGGAAGATGCTCGAGAAGAGTTTTCCAGAGTTTGTGATCCGGTTCGACCTTCGAGGCGCATTCGGCGATGTGCCGCACGATGGTTTCGCAGCGCTCCAAGCGTGCGAGTCGGAGTATTTTTTCCGCGGAGATGTCGTCGGCTCCAAGCATGGCCGCTGCCATGCGCAGGCGGTTGAGCGAATAAGGCAGTGCTGGCGACATCAAGGCCATCGCCAGCTCCTCATTCGGGAAAAGAGCGGGATCCATCGCTGGCATCTGTGGTTTGCGAATCGGTTCGTCGGATCTCGCCATGATTTGCCCGAAATACCGCAGGCCTCTGGCAATCGCGATGTGCTCAAGGTCTTCCGGTGTTCGCACGCCAAGACGCTTGGTCTTCTGCACGAGCGGGGAAAGGTGGGCAGTCGTACCCATGTGTCGTGCGAGGGAAGAAGGCATGGGAGGGGAGATTTTTGAATTTTGAATGTTGGATGTTGGATGGAGCAAAGTAATTGCTTGGGGCATTTCTTGCGCTCGGTGCGCTTCGCAAGACAAGCCGCTTGTCGCCACATGGGGTGGCGGCTTGAAGCCGCCATGGTAGGCAAAGACGGCTTTCGGGCCGTCGTCGTGCGGCTGGAAAGCCGCATTTGCGATTCATGGCTGCCCGGAGGCAGCCACACCATGGCTCACCATCGGAGTACTGGATCGACGCCGCGTGGAGTGGCGGCTTGAAGCCGCCATGGCTTGCAAAGACGGCTTTCGGGCCGTCGTCATGCGGCTGGCTCTCTCGTCAGACTCAACACCATGAAGAAAGAACCACGGATAAACGCGGATGAACACGGATGTGCTGCCGCGGATGTGCATGATCTGTCACGATTCATGACAGGCAAAGATGCCTGTCATAAGGAAAGAGAGCGTCTACGCTCATCATGCTGAAAAAAGTGTGCGAGACGCCCACGCGCCTTGAGAGGGCGCTGCTGGATGTTGGATGTTGGCTATGCGCTCATTGATTTCAGCATTACAGATTTACCTCCCAGTCGTTCCATGCGGTATTCGCCGCTGAGGATGGTCTGCCACCATGGTTCATGGTCGAGGTACCACTCGACCGTCTTGCGGAATCCCGATTCGTGATCCTGCTTCGGCTGCCAGCCGAGTTCGTTTTGGATCTTCGTTGCATCGATCGCGTAGCGCAGGTCGTGGCCGGGCCGGTCGGTCACAAACGTGATTTGATCGGCAAATGAAACGGTTTTTCTCATTTCCGCTTTCAATTTTCCGCTATCCACTTGTTCGTCGAGTATCCTGCAAAGCAGCCTCACCAAGTCGATGTTCCTCATTTCGTTGTTGCCGCCGATGTTGTAGGTCTGGCCGGTTTTTCCTTTGGTGAGTGCGGCGAGCAGGGCTTCGGCATGGTCTTCCACGTAGAGCCAGTCGCGGATGTTTTCCCCTTTGCCGTACACCGGGATGGGTTCGCCGCGCAGGGCTTTGAGGACGACGACCGGGATGAGTTTTTCCGGAAATTGGAAGGGTCCGTAATTGTTCGAGCAGTTGGTGACGATGACCGGCAGTCCGTAAGTGTCGTGCCATGCGCGGGCGAGGTGGTCGGACGCGGCTTTGCTCGCGGAGTAGGGCGAGTGCGGGTCGTAGGGTGTGGTTTCGGTGAATTTTCCGGTGTCGCCGAGCGAGCCGTAGACTTCGTCGGTGGAGACGTGCAAGAAACGAAAAGTTGAAAGCGGAAAGTTGAATGTGGAAATGTATTCCCTGGCGGCTTGCAGGAGAGTGGCGGTGCCGAGGACGTTGGTGCGGATGAATTCCATGGGTCCGTCGATCGAGCGGTCGACGTGGGATTCGGCGGCGAGGTGCATGACCGCATCGGGACGGAATTCCGCGAAGGCCGCATCCATGGCCGCGGCGTCGCAGATGTCGGCCTGCAGAAAGTGGTGGTTCGTGGCGTTGGCAAGATCGGCGAGGGACGCAAGGTTTCCGGCGTAGGTGAGGTTGTCGACGTTGAGAACTTGGTAGCCGTTGCGCACCAAGAGGCGGACCAAATTCGATCCGATGAATCCGGCGCCGCCGGTGACGAGAATGCGCTGGGGTTGAAATGAACTCACGGGATCGGATGCGTCATTGGGATTGCAGGCGTCGCGAAAAATCCGCAGGGTGCGTTGCCATGATCGAAATGCTCAAGACCCTGTTGCGCGATCGGCGGTTGCATCGGTTGGCGCTCGCGGGAGGCGTGCTGGGTGCAGGGCTGTTGCTCGCCGCGTGGCAACTGGGGGTGGAGCCCGGGGATTGGAAACGCTGGTGGAGCGCCGCGGAAGAGGCGTTGCGCGGCCGACCGTGGTGGTTGTTTGCCGCGTTGGTGCTGCTGCCCGGACTGCCGGTGCCGATGAGCGCGTTGTTGGTGTTGACCGGTGTGGTTTGGAGTCGTCAGCCGGTGATGGCTTGCGGCATCACGCTTGCGGCGATGGCGCTGAACATGACCTGGACGTATTGGCTGGCGGCGGTGCCGGCGAGGTCGGTGGTGGCGAGATTGTTGGCTTCCTCGGGAGCTCGATTGCCCGAACTGCCGCGGGACAATCACATGAAGCTGTTGTTGGTCTTGCGCCTGACCCCCGGTGTGCCGTTTTTCATCCAGAATTACCTGCTGGGATTTTTCCGCGTTCCGTTCCGCAGCTATCTGCCGCTGTCGATCGCTTGCGCGGGAATGGTGGCTTGCGGAATCGTCTTGAGCGGAGCCGGCATCGGCGGCGGAAATCTGAAGCCGCTGATCAGCGGTGTGGGCCTGATTGTAGTGGGTACGGTGGCTGTGAAAGCGGTGAGGACGAAGTTGGGAGCGGGGAGTAAAAGCTGAAAAGCTGAAATGGTGATCAGTTATCGGTTATCGGTTATTGGGGAAGAGGAAGAAGAAAGTGCCGAGTGAGAAGTGAAGAAGAAGAGAAGGGAGATCAGTTATTGGAGATTCATGATTGGGGAAGAGAGATGGGAATGTTGAATGTTGAATTTTGAATGGGGCAAAGCGATGCCTTAGGGCATTTTTTGCGCTCGGTGCGCTTCGAAAGACGAGCACCTTGTCGCCACATGGAGTGGCGGCTTGAAGCCGCCATGGTAGGCAAAGACGGCTTTCCTGCCGTCGTCCTCCCGCCCCGCTCATTCGACTCTCCTCCAGAAAGAGGAACCATCGATGAGCGCAGATGTAGATGGGGTTCCTCCATCTGTGAATTCTGTGCCATATCTGTGGTTTCAGGATTTCATTGTTTGGCCGGTCGAGGACGACCAGCCATAGCTCGAATGCGGATGCGCTGCCGAGGATGTACTTGGTCTGTCACGATTCATGACAGGCAGGATGCCCGTCCTCCGGAAAGAGGGCGCTCCGAGCGGCTGCGGGCGTCCGGCATCAGACGATCATGCCCGCGGCGACCGTTTCGTTGGTTCCCGGGTCCACGAGGATGAAAGAGCCGGTGGTGCGGTTGCGGCGGTACGAGTCATGGATGAGTGGTGCGGCGGTGCGCAGGGTGATGCGGCCGATGTCGTTCATCTGGAAGGTGTCGACCCCTTCGATTTTGTGCAGGGTGTTGATGTCAACGTGATATTTGACCTCTTGGACGACGGCTTTGGTTTCCTGGGTCGCGTGGCGGACGAGCAGCTTGGCGCGGGGCGTCATTTGTTTCGGCGAGAACCAGCAGATCATCGCCTCGATGTCCTGCTCGACGGCAGGCGGGTTGTTCGGTTTCACGAGCATGTCACCGCGCGAGATGTCGATTTCGTCGGTGAGTGTGAGGCAGACCGACTGGGGCGCGAAGCCTTCCTCGAGTTCACCGTCGGCGGTATGGATCGCCTTGACGCGCGACTTGAATCCGGAGGGCAGCACCATGATTTCGTCGCCGGGCTTGAAGACGCCGCCGGCGATACGACCGGCGTAACCGCGGAAGTCGTGCCAGTCGTCGCTCATCGGCCGCACGACCCACTGGACCGGGAATCGCGCGTCGACGTGGTTTTCTTCGCCGCCGACGTACACATGCTCGAGGTGGTAGAGCAGGGTGGGTCCTTGGAACCACGGCATGTGCTGCGACTTGTCGACGACGTTGTCGCCGTTGAGCGCCGAAATCGGGATATCGGTGATCTGGATGATGTTGTCGAGACGTGACGCGAAATCGTGGAAGTCGCTGACGATGTTCGTATAGACCTCCTCCGAGTAGTCGACGAGGTCCATCTTGTTGACGGCGATCACCAAGTGCTGGATGCGCAGCAGGTTCGCGATGAACGCGTGGCGCTTTGTTTGCTCGATCACCCCCTTGCGGGCGTCGATCAGGATGATGGCGAGGTTAGCGGTCGACGCGCCGGTGACCATGTTGCGCGTGTACTGGATGTGGCCGGGAGTGTCCGCGATGATGAACTTGCGCTTGGGTGTGGCGAAATACCTGTATGCGACGTCGATGGTGATGCCCTGCTCGCGCTCCGCCTTGAGTCCGTCGGTGAGCAGCGCGAGGTTGACGTTTTCGTCGCCCCGGCGGCGCGATGATTCCTCGACTGCTTCGAGTTGATCTTCGAAAATCGATTTGGAATCGTAGAGAAGGCGGCCGATCAGGGTCGATTTTCCGTCATCGACGGAGCCGGCAGTGGTGAAGCGGAGGAGGTCCATGGGGTAAAAGCTGAAATGCTGAAAGCAGAAATGAAGAGGAAGGGAGATCAGTTATTGGTTATCGGTGATCAGTTATTGGGGAAGAGGAAGAAGGGTGATTGGATATTGGAAATTTGTGATTGGGGAAGAAGGCAAGAGGAGACCAGCGCGGAGCCGGGGAGCGTCGGCATCCTGCCGGCCCCGCCGCGCGTCCCGCGTGGCGGGTGAAAGAAACGCGAAAAAAAGTGCCGAGTGAGAAGTGTCGAGTGAGAAGAGAAGAAGAGAAGAAGAGAGATGGGTGATTAGTGATTGAGGAAGAGAGGAGAAGAGAAATAAGTGATCGGTGATCGGTTATTGGGGAAGAGAAAGAAAAGAGATGGGAGATAAGAGATGGGAGATGGTTGATTCGTTGCGACTTTTACATTCGCGCGGCACGGGCTTGTGCGGCTTGCCATTGGGGCTCCAGACCGAGTTGATGAACCGCTTGATCGAGGAACGCGTGATCGAGTTCCTGTTGTTCGATGATGCCGGCGATGTCGCGTAAATGTTTATCAGAGCCGCCCTCTCGGAAAAATTCCAGTTTGTGCAGGATGAGGTATTCCGGCGGCGCCAGATGAATTGGAGTGGATGGAGTTTCGACGCGCCGTATGTGATCAAGAGCCCATGCCAGGAACGGATGATTGCGGGAGAGGTAGACATCGGCCTTGAGTCCCGTATTGTGGTGGATGATGTTGAAATGGCCGTGTGCCTCGCGCCGGGTCTCGATGGCGATCACATCGGCCGGTGGAAGATAGAAATCCTTATCCGGGAAGATCGCCGGGAGTTTGCCGATCAGATCGGCATCCAGCAGCACCACGAGGTCGATATCGAGGGTGCTGCGGGGCTCGCCGTAGATCGAGCTGGCGATCGAGCCGGTGATCATGCATGGGATTCCGGCTTGCTCGAATGGGGCGACGAACAGCGAAACGAGATCAGGGTCTTGCATGAAGCCAGATGCGTGAGAGTTCCCGTTCGACCTCCTGCGGTGTGGCGTCGGGTTTCCGCAGCCGGATGCCGATTCGTTTGAGTTCGCGTGCTTGCCGGATGGCGGCTGCAACGAGATAGTACTTCTCCTCTTGGCTCATGTTCTTCCAGATGGAGGCTTGGGTGGGAGGTTGCATGGGTAAAAGCTGAAATGCTGAAAACTGAAAAGCTGAAAGCAGAAATGGTGATCGGTGATCGGTTATCGGTTATTGGGGAAGAAGGGAGATGGGTGATTTGTGATTGGGAAGATGAGTGACAGCGCGAAGCATTTCAGTATTTCAGCTTTTCAGCGTTTCAGCATTTACTCAAAAATACCCTTCTTTTTTGCGGTCTTCCATTGCGGTTTCGGAGCGTTTGTCGTCGGCGCGCGTGCCGCGCTCGGTCTGGCGTGCCGCAGCGACCTCGGCGATCACCTGGTCGAGGTCGGCGGCGCCGGATTCGACCGCGCCGGTGCAGGTGGCATCGCCGATGGTGCGGAAGCGGACGGTGCGGACTTCCGCGACTTCATGCTCCTGCGGCTTGAGGAACTCGGTGACCGCGAGGAGCTGGCCGTTGCGTTCGAATATCTCGCGCTGGTGGGCGAAGTAGATCGAGGGCAGCGGGATCTTCTCCTGCTTGATGTACATCCAGATGTCCATCTCGGTGAAGTTCGACAGCGGGAAGACGCGGAAGTGCTCACCGGGGTGCTTGCGACCGTTGAACAGGTTCCAAAGTTCCGGTCGTTGGTTCTTGGGGTCCCATTGACCGAAATCGTCGCGGTGCGAGAAGAAGCGTTCCTTGGCGCGGGCCTTTTCCTCGTCGCGGCGTCCGCCGCCGAGGCATGCGTCGTACTGATGCTTCTCGATGGTGTCCAGCAGCGTGACCGTCTGCAGCTTGTTACGCGACGCGTTGGGTCCTTTTTCCTCGACCACGCGTCCGGTATCGATTGATTCCTGGACCGATCCGACGACCAGGTTGGCTCGGACCAGATCGACGAACTCGTCACGATAGGTCATGGTTTCATCGAAGTTGTGTCCGGTGTCGATGTGGACCAGCGGGAATGGCATTCGTGCCGGCCAGAACGCCTTGCGGGCGAGCCAAGCCATGACGATCGAGTCCTTGCCGCCGGAGAAGAGCAGCGCTGGATTTTCAAACTGGGCCGCCGTTTCGCGAAGCACGAAGATCGCTTCGGCTTCCAATTGCTGGAGATGGGTGAGGTGGTAGTTGGGCATGAAGTGAGGATGAGAAAGAGAGAGCAGATGAAAGGAGATGAGTGATTGGTGATTAGGAGAGTGCCGAGTGCTGAGTGAGAAGTGATGAAGAAGGGAGATCAGTTATCGGTTATCGGTTATCGGGAAGAGGAGGTCAGCGCGGGGCTGGAGAGCGCGGGCGGAGGTTGAAATTTTGAATGTTGAATGTTGGATTTTGGATTTTGAATGGGGCCAAGTGATTCCTTGGGGCAGTTCTTGCGCGCGGTGCGCCACGAAAAACGAGCACCTTGTCGCCACAAGGAGTGGCGGCTTGAAGCCGCCATGGTAGGCAAAGACGGCGTTCAGGCCGCCTTCGTG
>Ga0194123_10003175_pt1 | contig 20103 bp, 23 predicted proteins | sample TA2MahsurfametaG_5_FD_155479 | JGI IMG/M metagenome (GOLD analysis project Ga0194123, IMG submission 155479) | Freshwater microbial communities from Lake Tanganyika, Tanzania - TA2015023 Mahale A surface | ecosystem: Environmental > Aquatic > Freshwater > Lake | place: Tanzania: Lake Tanganyika... | reverse complement strand
AGTAAGCAGATACATTGTTAAGGTTGTTAGTTGCGGAGCGCTGGCTCTTATTGCTACTCACGTAACCAAACCTTTTGAAGACACATCGGTTTCCAAATCACTACTTTCACTAGACTAGAATCTACTTCCTCAGTACTTGATGTCTGAAGAGACGCCTCAAGAGACAGGCTGTAAGGGTGAGTGAGGTGATTAATGAGCACAGATAAGGAAGCGGGATCTCGCATCAAGATCAACAAACTTCTTGAAGCTTCTGGCTGGCGGTTTGAAGATGGTCCTGAGGGCAAGGTAAATATTGAGTTAGAAGCTGGCGTGAAATTCTCCGAATTGGGTGATGACCCAGAAAACGCCGTAGTGATCTAGCTTGTTCAAATGGCTCATGTTGAACGCAATTTCAAGTGGGTTGTGAGGGTTTCGAACCCCCGACCCGGTGATTAAGAGTCACCTGCTCTACCAACTGAGCTAACAACCCGAGATGCGGGGGAAACTATAGTGATGCGGAGGAATTCCCCCCAATTCCGCGAGGAATCGCTGCAATTGCAAGCCCCGCAGTGATTAGTGCGATTATTCCGAGCGTTATTCCCCAAAGTGTTCGATTGCCTTCAATCATGTAGTAAGCAACGCCAATAGCAATCAAATTTGCCATCACTATTGCTCCTCTTCCATACCTCTTCTCGCGTTGAATACCTCGACCTGCAAAGAAGAGTCCAGCAGCTCCCGTTACAAGAAAGACGATCTCTGCAATCACGGCATCTAGCTCTTCGACTTCCGAGGTGATTGTTCGAATAAAGAGGTAAGCGGCGAGGGAGAGCAAAAAGAGGGCTTCTGCTACGGCAAATATGAAAGCCCATTTTCTAACCTGCATAGTCGAAGAATAGGGGATGAGAAATCTCTTCCGGCAGGCCCCAATTTGCTGGAGATTGGGCATGTGAGTGAGTTGATTTTTGATGAGTTGACCGGGCTCATGACTCCCTATCACTTTTATGAAAGTGCGAAGCGCCTTCGCTCATGGGCTGATCGAAAAGACCAACCGCTCTCCTTAATTTCAATTCGCATCCCAGAAATGAGCGATGATGCTTTAGTTGCCTGTGCTCGAGCGTTAAATGATGAGCTTCGCGGTGGAGATTTACTTTCACGTATGGGGGAGCGAGTGCTTGTTCTTCTCTTGGTAGGTGATGAAGTAGGAGCGGGCCATCTTGTATTTAGGCTTTCAAATACAATCAAACCAAAACTTTTATTTGCAACGACTTGGTTATCGAAGGAGGAAGAGATAACGGTGGGTCTAGATCGTTTAGGAGTTTGAGATAAATATATTTTCGCGGTAATACTTAAGTTCTGCGATTGAATCTTGAATGTCGCCAAGTGCTCTATGGTTTCCGGTTTTCTTAGGTGCGTTGAAGTAGACCTTTGGATACCAACGTCGAGCTAATTCTTTTATGGAAGAGACATCAATTGAGCGATAGTGAAGGTAGCCAGCGAGCTTGGGCATATCTCGTGCGATGAAATTTCTATCCATTCCAATTGAATTTCCGGCTATAGGCGACTTTCCAGCAGCTGTGAATTTGGCGAGGTACTCAAGGACTTTCTCCTCAGCTGTGCTCATTGAAACGCCTTCACTTAACTTTTCAATAAGTCCAGATTCAGTATGCATCTGGCGCACTTCAACGCTCATGCCTTCGAGAACCTTAGGCTCGGTCTTGATAACAAAATCAACGCCATCGCCGAGCAGATTTAGATTCTCATCGGTTACTTGGACGGCGATTTCGATTAGAGCATCTTTATTGAGATCAAGGCCGGTCATCTCACAATCAATCCAAACTAACGGGGGTGTCTCAGAGGCCACAGGCTTAGGCTAAAGGCTGGGGAGCGGGATAGATTTCACGGCTCGTTCACCTTCTGTTAACTATCTTTCCACTCCTAGCGCCGCCCCAGGTAGCAATATCGCGCCGTGACCATGCTCGAGGAAAAGGCCTCTTCGACCCCAAAACCGCGCGAAATTACAACGCGTCCTCGAGTATCCGACAAGATTTTTCGAGCCGTCATATTTACCGGTGCTCTTTCCTCGCTCGTAATTCTTGCCGCTATAGCAATCTTTCTCGGAGCACGCGGTTTCGAAATTCTTGCTCGCGAGGGACTTTCATTTATTACCGGTTATGAGTGGTACTCATCAATAAACGCTGACGGTACCTCAGGCGACGATCCATCGGTTTATGGAATCGGTGCCATGTTGATTGGAACCATTGTTATTGCATTTATCGCAATCGCGATTGGGGTTCCTATTTCGATTGCAGCTGCGCTCTACCTTAACTTCTATGCGCCGAACATCATCCGAGGTTTCTTAGTCGGAGTAATTGACCTAATGGCAGCGTTCCCATCGATCTTGTTTGGTTTATGGGGTTTTAACATTTTGATGCCAAGTGGTGAGTACTGGGCGAAATTGCTTCATAAATATTTGGGTTGGATTCCCTTGTTTGATGTATCGACTCCTTTCTTCTCTCGCTCTCCATTTATTGCCGGACTAGTTCTTTCCATAATGATTATTCCAATTGTTACCTCAATCGCTCGCGAAGTCTTCTCGCAAACTCCACTGGATCGAATCCAAGCGGCTTACGCTCTAGGCGCAACGAAGTGGACAATGATTCGCGCCGTTGTTCTACCTTTTGGATATAGCGGTGTTGTTGGTGGAGCAATGTTGGGATTGGGTCGCGCAATGGGTGAAACCGTTGCCGTCTTTACAGTTTTAAATATTGTATTTCAGGCTAATTTCCAGATACTTCTTGGAGCCGGCGGAAATGTAGCTTCTATGATTATCTTGAAATTCGGAGAGGCATCTGCGGAAGAAATTAAGGCGCTTATGGCAGCTGGCCTAATGCTCTTCTTGTTAACCCTGATAGTTAACATGCTGGCTGATTTACTTGTAAGTCGCACTGTGAAGCAGGGTCGTTGATTATGAGTACGAATACCATTGCGACTCCTAAGCCAAAGAAGCCCTGGCGGCCGACGCCGAAGGCGCTGATTCCTACTTATCTCGGAATTCTCGCAACGATTCTGGGCACATGGATTTTGATTGAATTTACTGGGCTTGCTGGAAAATTAGGAGCATTCGCCTCCGCAGTCTTTCTCACGACTCTGATCTCATCTTTAATTGCAGGATTGCAACGCGGCAAGCAAGCTGCAAAGAATGCAGCGGTTGCAGCAATCATTACGTCGGGAGCCTTAGTTGCGGTCTTTCCGGTTGTGAGCATTCTTGGAACAGTAATTGCCAGGGGAGTGAAGGGAATCTATCTAGGTTTTTTCACGACCGATATGGGCCTTGCCAGCGTTAATGACCCGCTAAATGTTGGCGGTATCTTGCATGCAATTGTTGGCACCGCACTCATGATTGTCATCGCAACTCTTGTATCTGTGCCACTTGGTATTTCTACTGCAATATATTTGACTGAGATAAAAGGCCCCGGAACTCGCTTAATTAGATTCTTGATTCAAGCAATGAGTGGAGTGCCTTCAATAGTTGCTGGTTTATTCATTTACTCTGCTTTGATTTCGGGCTCGGGTCGAGGCTTTAATGGTCTATTTGGCGCATTTGCACTTGCGATTCTTATGTTGCCAACGGTTGCAAGAACGGCCGAGGAAGTTTTGTTACTGATCGCTCAAGATTTGAGAGAGGCCGGTCTTGCCCTTGGCGCAACCCAGTGGCGCACTGTTGCGATGGTCGTTGTGCCAGCAGCCAAGAGCGGATTGATAACTGCGGTGATTTTGGGGGTTGCCCGTATTGCTGGTGAGACGGCTCCGCTGCTGTTCACCACCGGCGGTGGCGATGTTACAAATCTAAATCCAGTAGATGGCGTAATGGGTTCAATTCCATTTGCAATTTGGAAGGCGCTGATTTCAGGGTCGGAAGAATCAAATGCAAGAGCTTGGGCATCAATCTTGGTGCTTCTAGTTCTAGTGATGGTTCTGTTCTTTTCTGCTAGAAGGCTTGGGAAGGTTAGGAGATAGAAATGACGGATAATGTGAAACCATCTTCTTTAGCGAGTGTGGCGGCGGGAAATGCCAACCGGGCTCCGGGAAAGAATGCGCTTGGCACTGGACTCGAAGCGCGCAAAGTTCACGCATGGTTTGGGAAGAATCATGTTCTCTCAGATATCTCACTCGACTTTGCTGCGGGAACGGTTACCGCGCTAATCGGACCATCTGGTTGTGGAAAATCAACATTTATTCGCACACTTAATCGGATGCACGAATTCATTCCAACAGCGGCAATGGCTGGCGAAGTTTTGCTAGATGGTAAAGATATCTACGCACCTGGAATTGATGTCACCAAGATTCGCCTAAAAATCGGCATGGTATTTCAAAAGCCAAATCCATTCCCATCAATGACTATTGGTGAAAATGTTCTCTCTGGTCTACGCCTCGCACAATTAAAGCGGAGCGATAAGGATCAATTGATGGAGGAGTGCTTAGTTCGAGCAGGACTTTGGAATGAAGTCAAAGATCGACTAGATGCACATGGTGGCTCTTTATCCGGCGGTCAGCAACAACGTCTATGTATCGCGCGCTCTCTCGCAGTTAATCCTCAAGTTCTCTTAATGGATGAGCCATGCTCGGCACTTGACCCGGGATCCACACTACGAATTGAAGAGACAATCCGAGAGCTCTCGGAAACCATGACCATCATCATCGTGACTCACAATATGCAACAGGCTGCTCGAATCTCTGACTACACAGCATTTTTCCTTGCGGATGGTCATCCCGGCGTAATGGTTGAGACGGGGCCAACGAGTGAGATCTTCTCCAACCCCAAAGACAAGCGGACGGAGAACTACGTAACGGGGCGTTTCGGTTAGTCAATTGTTCACTTTACGTTCAAGTTTCATTAAGCAGTAAATAGAAATTTGTTTCACCGCGCTATCTAAGTTGGCCTCAAGTTAAATCTAGAAAAAGGAGACCACCTTGGTCCGCAAGACACTCTCGAAAATCGCGGTTATTGCAGCCGCGCTATCGCTAATTGCAGCTCCGGCTCATGCCGTAAATCTTGTTGGAGGTGGCGCAACATTTGCCAACCCAATTCTTGATGCCTGCAAAGCAGAATACGCTCGATTCTCTGGTGATAGCTATGTGTATAACTCACTCGGTTCTGGTGCTGGACGTTCTGGAATTGATAAGGGTGACTTTGATTTTGGATGGTCAGATACTCCGCATCTTGGTTCAACCGCTCCGGCTGGAATGATTCACCTTCCAGTTGTTGCTGCGCCTGTTGCAATTCTTTATAACGTTCCAGGCATGAGAGGGCAACTACACCTCTCGCCAGCAACACTTGCAAAGATTTTTGCACGCGAGATCACTCGTTGGGATGACCCCGCAATCAAGGCAGATAACGCTCGCGCCGTGAAGTCTCCAGTCTTTGAGACCGAGCGCGTAAAGACAACAGTTGGTGGCCAGTCCACTTTTAACACTGTCGTAAAGAAAGACGCTAAAGGAAATCCGATCATCAAGCGTTACTCACAAACTCGCCTAAATGTTCGCCTGCCAAAGCAGGACATTGTCGTTATCTATCGCGCTGATTCCTCTGGAACAAGTGGAATTCTTACTAACTTTCTCCGTGCCGCTGTTCCATCAGTTTGGACAAAGAATGGCAATAACGCTTTTGACGCTTCATTCCCAGGACAGATAAATGCACCTGCAAACCTCGGAAAGATTCAAAGCGCCCGCGGCTCTGAATTGGTAGCCTCATTAGCAGCGAAGACTCCTGGCGCAATTACATATGCCGAGAAGGATTATGCGACCAAGAACAAGTTGAGTTTTGCCAAGTTATATAACAATGCAGATGTTGCAGTTGATCCAGGAGCTGCAGGAACTTCAGCATTCCTTGGCTCTGCAACACTCAATGAGAGCAATGGAACGATTACTTTGGATTACAAGACTTCGAATCCAGCCGCATATCTTCTTGGCTCGACTTCGTATGCACTAGTACTTACAAACTACAAGGATAAAGAGAAGGCGGCGGCTGTTAAGAAGTTGATGACCTTCATCCTTGATGAGTGCGCCAAGCGATTCCCTGAAACGGAATTCGCTGTAATCGATGGCCCGCTCTATGACTTCAATAAGAAGCTCATCGCAAAGATTGGCTGATCAATTCGAGGGGTTGATTAGCTGAATAAGTAAGGGAATAGATCCGGAGTTCAAATGGGCTCCGGATTTCTTCTTTTTGGTTGTAAGAAAATGAGATGCGCGCCCGGCAGGAATCGAACCTGCGACAACCCGCTTAGAAGGCGGGTGCTCTATCCGACTGAGCTACGGGCGCAACGGCTTGAATTCTAGCGATTGTGCACAGGGCAAGAGTCAGTTGGTACCACGGTGATACCATTCGGACATGGCTATGAACCTGCGCTTATCATCGAAGCAGAGCGAGGCATTGCGTAAGGCCGCAAAGCAAGATGGAATCTCTATGCACGAAGCGGCGCTTGCGGCGATCGATTCTTATACCTCAAGGCGTGAGAAGAGATTAAGAGAAGCAATTGCATTGGTAGCGAAGGAAGACAAAGAACTCCTCAAGCGATTAGCCCAGTAGTGGAGTCGATCGACTACCTTTCTTTCGAAGACTTAGTTGAAATCGGTAAGGCGCTGATTCCGGATATTCAGATTCGAGATATCGGACTTCTAGAGTCTGCCAGTCTTCGGCCTCAAATGTCGGTCTATGGCAAAGATGCTTATCCGACTTTTTCTGAAAAAGTGGCGGCTCTGATGCACTCCATTGCACGAAACCACAGTTTGGTAGATGGAAACAAGCGACTCTCATGGTCGGCTGGTCGCATCTTCTGTCTTATTAACAAGCGAGACTTGATTATGGGGGTTGATGAGGCCGAAGCGCTCATTCAAGCAATTTCTAAGGGGGAACTGGCTGTTCCAGAAATTGCTAAAGAAATCGAGCCGTACATTAAAAAGGGCAAGGCCCAGTAAAGGGCCGCGATAGGGTTTCGCCTCGTGGCAGAGTTCATTTATACGATGAAGAAAGTGCGCAAAGCGCACGGCGACAAAGTCATACTTGATGATGTAACCCTGATGTTCTTACCGGGCGCCAAGATCGGTGTTGTTGGCCCAAATGGTGCAGGTAAATCAACAGTCCTTCAGATGATGGCGGGTTTGCAACAACCTTCAAATGGCGAGGCTTATTTAACTCCCGGCTATAGCGTCGGAATTCTTCTGCAAGAGCCACCGCTTAATGATTCAAAGAACGTTCTTGAAAATGTGCAAGAAGGCGTTGCCGAAACGATGGCGCTCCTTGCTCGCTTTAATCAAGTTTCAGAAGAGATGGCAAGCCCTGATGCGGACTACGACAAGCTCCTTGCTGAGATGGGAAGTTTGCAAGAGAAGTTAGATCACTTAAATGCTTGGGATTTAGATTCACAACTTGAACAAGCAATGGATGCGCTTCGTTGTCCGCCTCCTGATGCAGATGTGAAAGTTCTATCTGGTGGCGAGCGTCGTCGCGTTGCGCTCTGTAAGTTGTTGCTACAAAAGCCAGATCTCTTACTGCTAGATGAGCCAACTAATCATCTTGATGCTGAATCTGTACTCTGGTTAGAGCAATTCCTCTCAAAGTACGAGGGAACGGTTGTTGCAATTACCCACGATCGTTATTTTCTCGACAACGTCGCCCAATGGATTCTTGAGTTGGACCGTGGCCGCGCCTATCCATATGAAGGAAACTATTCGACCTATCTTGAGACCAAAGCTGCCCGCTTAAAGGTTGAAGGTCAGAAAGATGCGAAGCGAGCCAAGCGGCTTGCCGAAGAGCTTGATTGGGTCCGCCAAAATGCAAAGGGTCGCCAGGCAAAGTCAAAGGCGCGTCTTGCTCGATATGAAGAGATGGCGGCCGAAGCTGAAAAGGCGCGCAAACTTGATTTCGAAGAGATTCAAATTCCGATGGGCCCGAGGCTTGGAAACATCGTCGTTGATGTTGAGGGCTTGAGTAAAGGTTTTGGCGATCGATTATTGATAGACAATCTTTCATTCTCGCTACCTCGAAACGGAATTGTTGGAGTTATTGGTCCAAACGGCGCTGGAAAGACAACGCTCTTCAAGATGATTCTTGGCCTTGAAAAACCAGATTCAGGAAGTATAAAAGTTGGCGAGACGGTAAAGATTTCTTATGTCGACCAGTCTCGTTCCGGAATTGATCCAAAGAAATCTCTCTGGGAAGTTGTCTCAGATGGTTTGGATTTTATGAAGGTAGGACAAGTTGAGATGCCTAGCCGGGCTTATGTTTCAGCCTTTGGTTTTAAGGGACCTGATCAACAGAAACCTGCAGGGGTTTTGTCTGGTGGAGAGCGAAATAGATTAAATCTTGCAATGACTTTAAAGATGGGCGGAAATCTTCTATTACTTGATGAGCCAACCAACGATCTTGATGTTGAGACTTTAGGCTCGCTTGAGAATGCGCTTTTGGATTTTCCAGGGTGCGCTGTCGTGATTTCTCACGATAGATGGTTCCTAGATCGCATTGCGACCCACATTTTGGCTTATGAAGGTGACTCACAGTGGTTCTGGTTTGAAGGAAACTTTGAATCGTATGAGAAGAACAAGGTTGATCGACTTGGCCCTGAAGCAGCTCGCCCACATCGCGTTACGTATAGGAAGTTAACTCGATGAAATACTCACATAAGGCATTTGTGAGATGGGATGACCTTGATGCGATGGGTCATGTGAATAATGCAAAGTATTTAACTTTTGCCCAAGAAGCTCGTTTCGAGTGGTCGCATATGCAACACCAAACGAAGGGCGAGAAGCCCGGAATTCGTGACCGCGAGATGGTTGTCGCTCGAGCAGAAGTTGATTTCCTCAAAGGCATCACATCGGGCGGGATCTTCGTTGATGTAGTTCTCTGGGTTACGAAGATTGGAAACTCTTCCTTCCATATGGTTTATGAGATAAGCAATGGTGGCGAACTATGTGCTCGAGTTCGCACCGTACAAGTAGGAGTCGATCACACCGCCGCAAAGTCGCGGCCCCTCGGCGCTGAGGAACGTAAGTTCCTTGAGCAATATCTGATTCAGGAGAGTTAAATGACTAAGCAGAATCCGCGTAGCTCCCGCCCATGGTGGCGCGATGCCGTTACCTACCAGATCTATATCCGCTCATTTGCTGATAGCAACGGTGATGGCAAAGGTGATGTTGAGGGAATTCGCTCAAGACTTCCTTATTTGAAGAAGCTTGGTATTGATGCAATTTGGATTACGCCTTGGTATCCGTCGCCACAAAAAGATCATGGTTATGACGTCTCTGATTACATGAATATTGAACCGGATTATGGAACTTTGAAAGATGCAGAGTTATTGATTAAAGAAGCGCATGCGATGGGAATTCGTATGATTGTAGATATCGTTCCTAATCACTCCTCCGATCAACATGAGTGGTTCCAAGCTGCGCTTAAGGCGGCGCCTGGTTCGAAAGAACGCGACCGTTACATCTTTAGAGATGGAAAAGGCGCTAGCGGTGAGTTGCCTCCAAATAATTGGCAAGCAGTCTTTGGTGGACCTGCATGGCATCGAATAACAGAAGCAGATGGAAAACCTGGCCAGTGGTATTTACATCTTTTTGCAGTAGAGCAACCAGATTTCAATTGGGAGAATCCGGAAGTAAATGATTATTTCGAGCGGACACTTAAGTTCTGGCTAGATCGCGGTGTAGATGGTTTTCGAATCGATGTTGCCCATGGAATGGTTAAGGCCGAAGGACTTCCAGATGTGCTTGATAGAGATAGCGCTTCACCAGAAATGCTCGCTGCCCAGAGAATGCCATTCTGGGATCAAGATGGTGTTCATGAGATCTATAGAAGATGGCGGAAGATATTTGACTCTTATGAGGGCGATCGCATGGCAGTTGCAGAAGCCTGGGTCTCACCGGCCTCGCGAACTGCTCTTTATTTAAGGAAAGATGAATTAGCTAACTCATTTAACTTTGATTTCTTAACCTCTAAGTGGGGGATTGAGGACTTAAAGAAAAACATTGATCTTTCGCTTAAGGCAATTCAAGATGTCGGCGCCCCAGCGTCATGGGTATTTAATAATCACGATGTGGTTCGCTCGGTAGATCGCTTTGCACTTGGCTTGCAACCAGGCACAGGTGAGACAACTTTGGATCGCCACGGCGATGTCACGAAACTAGATCTTGAATTAGGTAAGCGCCGTGCTCGAGCGGGAGCGTTGTTAATGTTGGCACTTCCAGGCGGGGCATATATCTATCAAGGTGAAGAACTTGCACTTCCTGAGGTGCGAGATATTCCGGAAGATCGCTTAGAAGATCCAAGATGGAATATGTCTAACAAGATTGATAAAGGTCGAGATGGTTGCCGCGTTCCACTTCCATGGAAGAGTTCTTCTGATTCTGCCTTTGGATTCTCTGGTAATGCGAAAGTTTCACCGGATCAAGCCTGGTTGCCACAACCTAATTGGTGGGGGAACTACTCAGTTGAATCACAAGAGAAAGACCCGGCATCGACTTTAAATATGTATCGCCTCGCTCTAGAGATTCGACATAAAGAGAATGGTCTTGGAGATGGCGAGATGGAGTGGTTTGACTTTGCGCCACACGTTCTCGCTTTCCGCAGAGCTGGTGGGTTCATTTGTCTCGTTAACTTTGGTGGCGAAGTGAAACTTCCAGAAGGCGAATTGCTTGTCTCAAGTTCGCCAATTCGTGATTTCATGCTCCCATCCGATACGGCAGTCTGGATGCGCACTAAGTGATCAAAGAGCAGGCACGGACGGTAAAAGTCCTTGCATCAGCTCAAGTTCTAAATGGCTTGGGGGTCGCAGGAACCGTTGCTGCTGGCTCACTTCTCGTAGCTTCAATTACAGACTCGGAAACCCTTGCTGGCCTCGCTCAAACCTCATCCGTACTTGGCGCTGCTGCTCTTGCACTTCCTCTTGCAAGATTAACTGCAAAAGGTGGAAGGCGACTTGCGCTCTCAGTTGGTTATATAGCCGGAGTTCTTGGCTCGCTATTTGCGATCTTGGGCGGAACAAGTGAGAACTTGATTCTTATGTTGCTAGGAACATTTTTGGTTGGCTCAGCTGCGGCGGCCGGGTATCAGGCACGGTTTGCTGCAATTGATTTAGCAACTGATGAGACACGAGCAAAACAACTTTCTTTTGTTGTTTGGGGCGTGACAATTGGCGCGGTTGCCGGGCCAAATCTCATGGAGCCCTCTGGAAATCTTGCTGAGGGACTTGGTCTACCGAGGCTGGTTGGCCCATATTTGATTTCCGCCGTAACGCTCTTTCTTGCAACACTTGTAATTCAAATTTTCCTTCGCCCAGATCCTTACCAACTAGCAGCAAAGATGAATACTTCAAAGGCGGAAGTAAAGCGCTCAACCAAGCTCGCTCTTGCACATATAAAGAAGAATGAAAGGGCGCTCTTTGCAATCCTCTCCATAGCGATAGGCCACATTGCGATGGTCTCGGTAATGGTTATGACTCCAGTTCATATGGCCCATGTTGATGTGACGCTAACAATTATCGGAATAGTTATAAGCATTCATGTTCTTGGGATGTATGCCTTCTCGCCAATAGTTGGCTCACTAAGTGATCGCTTAGGGCGAGTTACTTCAATAAAGATAGGCGTCATAACGCTTCTGCTCTCTACTTTAATCTCAGGTTTTGCCGCAGCAGATGATGCAATAACTCTTGGGGTGGGCTTGTTCTTACTTGGTCTCGGCTGGTCTTTCACGCTAATAGCGGGCTCTGCTTATCTAACTGAATCTGTTGATCCAGATATAAAAACTTCTGCCCAAGGCGCTAGTGATCTTGTGATGAACCTTTCTGGTGCCGGGGGAGGAGCCTTGGCCGGAGTGATTATCGGGACGCTTTCGTATGGCTGGCTCTGTTTCTTTGCAGCAATCCCAGTCCTGGCACTTGGTTTATGGTCCTTTAAACTAAAAGGCAAATGAGTCTTTACGATGAGATGGGCGGGCGCGCCACTTTTGAAAAACTAGTTTCACATTTCTATGCACTTGTTGCCGTAGATCCAGTTCTTCGCCCGATGTATCCTGATGAAGATTTCAAAGGCGCGGCTGAGCGCTTATTGATGTTCTTAGAACAGTATTGGGGTGGTCCAACTACTTATAGTGAAAGGAGAGGTCATCCAAGATTACGGATGCGCCATGCGAATTTTCACATTAGTGAGGTAGAACGGGATGTCTGGTTAAAGCATATGCAATCAGCGGTAAATGAGTTAGAAATGAGACCGGACTTAAAGGAAGAGCTGTGGAATTACTTGGTTATGGCTGCTAGCTCAATGGTAAATCAGCCACGAACTTTCTGAGATTTATTTCCAACTTTTAGAATCTCGCCATTTCGTAGATACCAAAGCGTTCCCTTTTTATCCCTTATTGTTGTGATACGAAGTCCAACAGTCTCAACAACTCCACTAACTTCTAGCACTTCAACTTCATCGCCCACGCCATATTGATCTTCAATCAACATTATGATTCCAGAGAAAACGTCGCGCACTATTGTTTGCGCGCCAAGACCAACTGCAAATCCAACAACGCCAGCCGAAGCAACTAGCGGTCCAAGATCAACGCCAAGTTCGCCAAGAATCATGGCGCCAGCGATTAATCCAATTAACGCCTTTGAAGAGCTATTCATAACCGAAGCTGCAGTTCGCGCCCGCTCACGCTGTCTTGTTGCTTGAGATCTCTCACCCGGGATGAAGTCGGCCTCTGCGACTTTAGAGAGCGCTTTCTTAATGGCGCGTGTTGCTACTCGTTGGAGAATTAAGGCAACGAGGAGGATGACCAAGATGCGGATGGGGGCCCCGAGGAACCAGGTAGCGGCCTCTTGTGCGCTTAAATCGAGCTTCATTTGAGCCGGACTTTATAAGAATTTAACCCTAATTCCGCCCAATTCTGACTCTCTTGAGGCAGGATTTCCCCCACGACGCGAGCCACGCGTTGGAAAAAGGGGTTTAGAAAAGTGTCGGCAACGACGAGAAGGACTTTAGTTCTAAACGCCACCTACGAGCCACTAGGTGTCGTTTCTGATAGACGCGCGCTCATTTTAGTTTTGAACAATCGCGCAACGATGGTTGAAGAATCCGATATTGAACTTCGTTATTCCTCTGGCTCACTAATGCTTCCGGCTGTAATTCGCCTCCATAAATTTGTGAAGATTCCTTATCGTCACACCGTTCCACTCTCGCGCCGCGCAATCTTTGCCCGCGACGGTGGAAGATGTGTTTATTGTGCCGCAACGGCTACCTCAATTGATCATGTTCTTCCAAGAAGTCGCGGCGGCGATCACACTTGGGATAACGTCGTTAGCGCTTGCCATCGCTGCAATCACTTAAAGGCAGATAGAACTTTAAAGGAACTTGGTTGGAGATTGCGCTCAATCCCACGCGAACCTGTCGGTGCCGCATGGCGAATCCTTGGAACCGGAAGAGCAGAAAAGAGATGGGTTCCATATCTCGAGCCATTTGGCGTAGTTGCTGCAACTGCATAAACTCCGCTCATGATTCTTGCGCTAAATGAAGATGGCTCCATGCCCGGTGAACCACTTCCATTCATTGAAGCAATAACCTGGTTTTTTATCGCCCCAGTCGGAATCTTCTTAGCAGTATGGCTATTGGTGGTAACTGCTGAAAATGTTAAAGCTAAGAAAAAGCGCGTTAAGCAAGATGTTCTTACTCGAATCAACGAGTAATTTAACGATCTACCGCTTGAACCCTTAAAGCTCTTTCCAACGAATCTTTCGCCTCAAGAACATGTCGGCGAAGCGTCGGGTGAGCATCCTTACCAACTGAATTAAGCCACTTATCGGTCTTCTCCAGCGTTTCGTTTGAAACCACATAACTTGGATAGAGAAGGTCGATGACGGTGGATGAGTCCTCATAAGAGCGTTGATTGTAGATATCCAAGATCACTGCAAAGTACTTATCTATGAACTTGGCATGCATTTCGCGGTGCAACGGGCGGGCAAAACCTTGGATTGTGTTGAGTCTTGACCAGTTACTTATCTCAAAGTTCTCAGTTGCCTTCTTAAATGCAGCCTCTTTCGCCTCCATTGAAGGTATGGCTGCCATGCATCGCTCATGCGCCAACTTTCCGGTAAGGGTGTTATCGCGCGTCAACTCAGCATCGATATCACTCGCACCAGCAAGTCCGCGCTCAACAAGTGCAAGCAAAAGGTGCCAACGTAGATCGGCATCAATTACAAGCCCATTTAACTTTCCATCAAGGAGCTCGCGTACCTTCAAGCCGTGCGCTTGAGTGTGAGCAAGGGTTGCAAACACACGAGCGAACTGAAGTTGAAAATCACTTCCCGGCTTAGCGCTATCAAGAAGAGCGGAGAGTGTATTTGCAACCTTTTCGCGAAGCGCATCCCGATTCTTCGCTGAGGCGTAAACCTCGATTGCCGAGATTAATTGGTTTCCAAGGGCTGTAACAGTCGTTATGTCATCTTCACCAGGTAGCCCAGCGATTGCAATATCTATGAAGTCAGATGATGAGAGTTCGGCATCACGGAGCATGTCCCATGCGGCTGACCAGCAGAGCGCCCGAGAGAGATTGTCATTTAACTTCCCTAGATGTGACTTAAGCGTATTTATGGAGCGCTCATCAAAACGAATCTTTCCGTAAGAGAGATCGCGATCATTTATTAGTAGTAGATCGGCAACTTTTTCGCCCGCAAGTTCACTCACATTCGTCAGATCTCCAGCGACATCAAGTTCAACTGACTTTCTTCGGGAAAGAACGCCTTCCTTTAAGTCATAGAGGCCAACCGCTAAACGATGTGGGCGCAATTCCTTTGAACCTGCAGGAATTATCGGAGCTTCCTGCTTAATTGAAATCGATTCATAATTTTCACCAGCAATTTTTATGACAGGACGGAGAGTGTTAACACCAGCTGTCTGGAGCCAAGTTGCAACCCAACTATCTAGATTTCTACCGCTCTTTGCTTCAAGCTCACTTAGTAGATCTTCAAGGGTTGTGTTTTTGTAAGCATGCTTAGCAAAGTAAACCTGTAGCCCAGCGATGAAATTCTCACGACCCACATGGGCAACTAGTTGGTGAAGAACTGAGGCGCCCTTGGCATATGTAATTCCATCGAAATTAGCCTTAACTGTTTCGATATCGACCATGTCAGCTGCAATTGGGTGGGTCGAACTCAATTGATCTTGGCGATAGGCCCAATTCTTCCGCTCGGCATTAAATCCGGCCCAGGAATTCTTAAACCGTGTTGCCTCAACGAGGGCTAGATATGAAGACCACTCGGCAAATGACTCATTTAGCCACAAGTCATCCCACCACTTCATAGTTACGAGGTCGCCAAACCACATATGCGCCATCTCATGCAGAATCGTGTTAGCCCGCGCGTTGTACATCCGCTCGGTCACTTTTGATCTGAATACGAGTACTTCTTCACGGAAAGTTACGCAACCAGCGTTCTCCATCGCGCCCCAGTTAAAGTCGACGACCGCAATTTGGTCATACTTATCAAAGGCATAGGCAAGTCCGAAAACCCGCTCGAAATATTCAAAGCCTTGCTTTGTAACTAAGAAAATCTCATCAGCATCAAGATGTTCAAAGAGGGACTTTCGGCAATAGATTCCCATCGGAATCTTCTTCTTACCGTTGTATTCATCATGAACATGGGCGTAAGGACCAGCAACCACAGCTGAGATGTAAGTCGACATGATTGGGGTAGTGGTGAACTCCCACTTCTTCTTTCCATCAAGATCACTCTTATTCTTTACTGGGTTATTAGAGATTACCTCCCAGTGAGATGGGGCAATCACAATAAAATCAAAAGTTGACTTTAAATCAGGTTGATCAAAGCAGGGATACATATTTCTAATGAAGGCTGTTTCTCCTTGAGAGTAGAGATAGACCTCATTATCAACGGGATCGACTGAGCGCTGTAGACCTTCTCCAGTCTTGGAATAAAATGCCTCAATCTCAATTACAAGTTCATTCTCACTCTCTAGATTCGAGAGCATCAATGATTGGCCGGTGAATTTAGAGGCATCAATCGCCTTTCCATTTAAGGTTGCAGAAATTAAACTTTTTCCAACGGCATCAATAAAGGTTGAATAACCTGGCTTATTGCAAGAGAACTTCACGATGCTCTTGGCGTAGAAGGTCTCCTCGCCACCAGTCACATCAAGTGTGACTTCGTAGTTGTGAACCTTTAGATGGGATGACCGTTCGGCGGCTTCTGCACGCGAGAGATTGTTTCCTGGCATGCGCGTATCCAAGCAGAGATGGCACTCTTTCGAGAGTTGAGTTCTTATCGTGTCAATTCGTTTCTACTGTCCTTATTTCATGCGTGAATCATTTACTTTCGTTTCATTCTGTATCACTTAGATTCCTATTATTTTTCCCCTTCTGTTCCCAAATTGTTCCCAAATTGAATTCAAAAGTCCGCGCCTAGAGTGGCATTTAATCGCCCGTAGTTAGTCATTTAAGGCACGAATAACGAAAAAGTTATACAGGAGGGAGGTATGGGAAAACACCGCGGCCTATGACGCAACAAATTGCAAGGAAAAAAACGCGCGTGAGTGACTGTAATAAATGTAAATAATCCATTCACTCCGCATAAGTGACTCCAAATAATCAAAATAATTCACCGACACCCCCAATAGTCTGGAACTGCGGAGGTGTGCGCGTGCGATTACGCGGGGTGAAGTCCGCCAATAGTCGGCGAACTTCTTACCCATACCCCTAAAGGCTAGGGGGTTTTCACTTCTACATAGCCATCTCGACAGCCTTGTATGAGCGAGTTAAGTTCTTCCGCAGTCGGTAAAGCAAAACTTTTACTATCGGTTTCCTTTATGTATGAATCAAAGAATTCTTTACATAACTGGTTAAAGGACTTCTTTAACCCATCGCCAAAAATAGGATTCTTTTTTCATTTTCCATCTTGTTGTGCCTCTCTACATCAAGTCTTGAGAACACATACTTGCCCTGCAAGATAACCTCGTCAAGACCTAACTTCTATTTAGGACAGAATTTCTCACTTGAATTTCCTTGCCTCAAGCCTGAGTACCTCTTTTCGAGAAGCCCGCACCTTAAAATTTCTTCGAATTGCGCTTGTGTTAGCCCGTTACCTTCAGGAGTGAGTTTGAAAATCTCCAGATTTAGAGTTTCTGCGGTTACCCATTTGATTGTCGAGGTTCCAAAGTTAACTGTTTTCGAAATACCATTCAGGAAGTCAAGCGTCTCTTGAAAGGTGAATGCAGGAAACTCAACTCGTGTTTGCGTCCATAGGGCAGCCATAACATGGGTCGAAATAGAAGTCCCAGATGCGCTTGTAACTAGTCCTCCAGCATTCAAAACTCTCATTTCACCAATAGCTGCAAAGTCACTTAAGTTTTGATCAAAGTTGGAATAGCGAGAGATAGTTTGATTCGTTATTGCACTTACTGCCATAGTTTCCGGAATACAAGCTGGCCAAGAGACTCTATTCTTGTCACTATCGTTTCCACTTGCTACAAATAGAGGAATTCCCGAATACAGTAACTTGCGGATGATCTCGCTATTTCTTTGAGAAGTTGGACAGTATTGCCTCCCGCTCCATAGTCGATGATGGGATTGCGCCAAGCCAATTGAAACTATATTGAATCTATCTTTGTTCTTATAGACCCAATCCAGAGCTCGCGCTATCGTGCCCTCGGTAGTTGATAAACGTGCGCCTGATGATGAATTTGCAATGATCCGAACGAAGATAAATTGAAGTTTGGGATAGGTTCTAATAGCTGCTGATGTCATTTGAGTACCATGCCCGAAACCACTCAAATTTATGAGCGACTTCGACATAGTTGATGCTCCAGGGCCCTCCATGAAATCAGTTCCGTTCGGGCAAGAGTTCCAGTCCAAGATACAAACTTCGTAAACAAGGTTATTTCTTATCTCGGGAATTGAAGTGTCTAGAGCGGTATCCATAATGACCATTGTTGGCGTGGCATTAGCTGAGACGCGGCTAGAAGGGATTAAAGAGATTAGAAAGGCAAAGGAAAGAACCATAACCCGAAACTCTCTAATCACTACTCACCTACTCTAGTTTGATGGTTGTTACAAGCTATACCTAAGTCTTACACTCTTCACTATATCTTTGCATCAATCAAGAGAGGCCAAGCCATTAGATGAACCCTTGTACTTGTGGAACTCCTTTTCGAGACTATGACAATCGCTGTTTCCGCTGTAAGAAACAAATTGATGCTAAGCGGGCTGAAAAACTTCCGTTTTATCGATTGATTTCAGAGATTAAGCCATGCAAGTGTCCTGAAGATGTGAAGAAGGAACATGGGGTTCGATCAACTTCGATTGCAGAGTTAGAGCTTTGTAATAGTTGCGACCTAAGAGTTGGCGGCCCTGAGATTGAAGAACCTGATGTAGTGAAAGCTCGTGAGAGCGCTGCGAAGAGGGAATCAGAGGCAAAAGCTTTAGAAGCGCGGCGAGTAGCTGAAGTTCAGCGCATTAAGAGTGAGGCTATAAGTAATTTTTTCATGCCTAGAAGAGTAAGAGGCTAAGCAGATAATTACTAGAGCCGTTTTTTCCCACGGCACTACACACCGATAGGCCGCGCTTTTCTTCCGTATCCCTCCCTTGAGGGGAAACCATTTTAATAACCTATAGTGACTAGAAAAAACCAAATTGCAAGTACGATTCCAAGCCAAGTTAGGAAATAAAAGGACTGAAGTAGTCGTCTAATCCTTTCTACTTCCCACTTCAAAAGTCTTACTTCCCAATTCAAGTCTATTTGTATTGATTGGTCTTGTATTTGTAATGGGCTGTCTACAATAAAAAGACCTCTTAAAAACCGTATATTTTTTTGAGCCAACCTTTATGTCGGGCTATTAAGAGTGTTCCGATTGAAACAACGGCAATATAGTAAGGCAGGGCTCTCTGTATTACCTCGGCTTCCATACGTCTAACAATAAGAGGGGTAAGGGCTTTTTTGCGAGAACTAAGAAGACTCGTTGCCCCCATGCATGAACCTAAGCTAGTCAGAATTTCAGGAATTTCAACAGTCACACAGCGCCTAGCTGGTGCCACAAGGGCGCCAAGACCACCAACCAAAGTTGATGGCGGTGTTGGCGGAACAACAGGTCTCGCGCATCCAGTTGTCTATCAAATGGGATCTGCCAATCGGTTAACGCAGGGCGGAGCGCTAGCAGTAATTGTTTGCAGTATTGCCGGCTTTCTTATTGGTAGCCAAATAAAGAAACCTTAACCTAGTTGAATCTATTGGGTCTGTAAAACGCTAATAGGTGAAAAGACAAGCCCTGTAATATGCGGCCTGAACTTCACCCATTTCTTTCGTTCCATTTGAACCATCAAATCCCATTGCCATTACAATATGCATTCGTGATTGCTCCATGCAGTAGGTACTTTTTGGGCCATCTGATCCAGAATCATGGGTCGCCCCAGTAGCTGCTCCTGCAATCTTTGCCAAAGAAATTAAGAGTTCCAGGTCTTCTTTGCTTGTCTCCTTTGAATTGGAGCACCCAACTAAGAGAAAGCTTGTTAACAATGTAACAATCAGTACTCTAGCGAACATGTTAAAAGTGAAACATGTCAAATTCTCTATGTCAATAGCAGACCGCCAAGACCACCCGACCTATTACAACGCTTGGCGTAGAACGCTTCGGCGCTTGGACATTAAGGGATTTACAGTCCACTCACTTCGCCATACCCATATCTCAACGCTGATAAGGCAAGGAATCCCGATTCCTGTTGTCGCAAGACGGGCAGGGGATAAACCCGAAACCATTCTTCGCACTTATGCCCATTGTCTTCCTCAAGATGACCTTAAGTGCCCTCAAGTATTCGAGGAGGCGTTAGGGGTATAACGAACCCCATTGTTCCCAAATTGTTCCCAAATCAATGAGGACAGTAGAACGAAAAGGCAGACACCGAGAAAATTGAGCGTGAATCGGCGCTCGATTCTCGAAAGGCTAAAAGTTACAGATAAGGCACTCTTTGCCACTATGGAGCAGCTCACTCCCAAGAAGTTCCGATTAAGAAGCTTCCGGCTTCGTGGCGAACGTATGACTAAAGCGCAATCCGAAGCGTTACTAAATCATTGGAATCGATTTGAA
>Ga0194123_10003174_pt1 | contig 20106 bp, 14 predicted proteins | sample TA2MahsurfametaG_5_FD_155479 | JGI IMG/M metagenome (GOLD analysis project Ga0194123, IMG submission 155479) | Freshwater microbial communities from Lake Tanganyika, Tanzania - TA2015023 Mahale A surface | ecosystem: Environmental > Aquatic > Freshwater > Lake | place: Tanzania: Lake Tanganyika... | reverse complement strand
CTAAGCAGCTCCGGGCAACTTCCTATCAGAACAGACATTCCCAGCTATGTCGATTGCCCGATTGTGGCGAAGCGAAAAGATCTCCAGGAACACCGCAGAACGTACACGGACCGTGAAGAGTTCTGGACCGATGCGCTATACCCAGTACTGGACAGCTGCGATCCGAGCTCTCGCGTTATCCACCTCGTAGATCAGTACGTGTTTCAGGACTTTCGTCGAGACGTGAGGGTGCGAGATGCATCTGATCCACGAATCCCAGACAGAAGAAGTGGTCTTGTATGGCTGATGTCCAAACTCAATGGCATCAGCGCAAATCAGTCGAGCCCACTCATCCTTGTCATAGTCACTGCGGAACGGGACAAAGATGACGGAATTGATGCCCAAGAGATGAGCGATCTGCTAAACGAGATACTGGTCAACATCTCAACTTCGGCACTCAGGATCAGCGTCAAGATCGTTCCGGCCGATCGGATGAGGCCGCTTCCCAAGTGCTTTCAGACCCGCCGATTAATCGTCAGTTCACGGTCTAACTTCGTGCTGGGCAAGGGGGTTGGCGACTTCACCCAGAGGACGCCGAACGGTGGAGATTCAATTAACTTTTCGGGATTCTGGTTTCCCAGCCTCAACAAGGATGAAGCAGACGCTCTCAACCAGGTACTGCGAGACAAGAAATGTCTACAAATTGCGGTCACCAAGCCAAGTTGATGCAGTTCAGCAACAACGGATGGTGCTGATACACCGCTCAGAATCCCCAAGTGGGTACCAAATGGTGTGGTCCGATGAAGCCGATGTGAATCTTCTTGGTCTTACCAACAACATCGTCGTGAAAGAACACCCGTGGAATGAGGCTTCCGCCTCGTGCCTGAATTTTGGCATGTGCAAACATCACCTTCCAGCCAGACGGGTCAAGGTCACGGGAGACTTTGAAAGTTCTCGAGGACAGGAGCCGCGGATTCTTCTTCGTCGGCTCTGACTCTTGCATGGCAATCTTTGCGGCGGAGTAGTCGGCCATCTTTGAGCACCACTCCAGATAGCTGCCGTCGAATTTTCCGCTGATACGAGCGGTTGCATACCGTTCCATCGACGCGAACAGTTGTGCTAAGTCTTTCGCCCATACCACCGCTGCCATGTTCGTATCAAGGGCTTCTATCTCACGTGGAGCTGTTGCGGGGATAGTGATGTATCGCGCGTGCCTCCTGACGTCCTCGATTACTGACGCCATAGTTGGACCCCTGAACTCTGTGGGACCCTCTTGACTCATGAGTTTCTGCACAAGAAGTTCCTTGTACCGCTGAGCCTCTTCGTACCACTCATCTGCTTGTTCGGTCACGTCAATCAATTCGTCTTGAAGCGACTTGACCTGATCGCGAAGTTCGCGAATTGCAGACTGAACACCCTTGGCAATCGATCCGCTCGAGCCAAGCACTTCGATTGGCCCACTGGGTTCACGCGGAGCGGGTGATCTGGGAGCACGCTCCTCCAGCGGGTCGGGCGTCGACAAGACCTCAACCTGGTCGTGGCTGCCGGAACTTGATATGTGGCCCTGTTCTCGTCGACGAGCACTGAGTGACTCACGAAAGTCGATGAATTGGGGCTCGATTGTTGGCCATGACGTCGTGATGGCAATTCTCCTTGCAATCAGTGCGCCAAGGTCGGTGTAGTTGCCGGTCATTGCACTGAGGTCGAGGGTGGTTGTATACCTCTCGCTCTCTGTCTCTGCGTGAACCCCTGAGATGAAGACTCGTGCGGCGAACGGTTGGATGGAGAGACTCTCGGGTAATGACGAATTGAGGTTCGAGAGGTGTGTACCGTCAACAACTGAGACTTGCGCGACACCGGCGAGCATGTCACTCGTCCTCGTTGCAATCTGCATCAACTGACTGCGACTCTGGTCCTGATGTGCCCTCTCTCCGATCACCACCAGAGGCAACTCCCTGCGAGGGCTCAAGATGGATTCGGCCAAACGGTCGAGCGACTTTCGATCATCAATCTCCTGCGGCTGCACTTCCAGAACGTCCTCCCCGACATATGGTCGACCTCCAGCGAGTAGCAGCTCCCGAACTACTCGCGGTGCCGCAATTGATCGTTGCCAGATGTTGTCAACTTGCGCGTCAACGTCGACCCACAGACAGCCGGCATCCCCCACTCGCATGGCCGTGACTGAGGTGCTCCAGTGCCCTCGCCCGTCGGAAAGCGCTTCGCGCAACACGATTTGGACTCCGCTCTTTGAAGGAGTCGAGATTCTCGCTGCAGCGACAGTTCGAGAGTCGTTGCGGCTCACCCCGTCAAAGCGGATCGGAATCGGTGTGTTCCGCAGCCTCAACCAAGCCTCAAAGCAATCAATTGCACCTCTCAGCACATCGATATCGTCATTTCGCCAAATTGCCCGATAGACGTGTGCCACGACTGCCACCTCCTCCCCTTGGACGGTATCAGTGGGTCGTTGTGGCTGACCTGACCGCCCGAAGTGTGCCGAAGTGATAATTCTGAGTCGACGGGTGGTATCGTCAAACTTCCCCGTATTCAGGAGGTGTCATGCCTGACTCAAAAGAAACCGCACGGCAGATCACGGCACTACGAAAGAGTGGGCAGGCGCAACAGGCCCTCGATATCGGTTACCCTGCGCTGCAGACGGATCCCACCAGCTGGGCACTGCGCGGCGCAGTCGCATGGGCCATACGTGACGCAAAAGTCAAAACCTCCAACCCTGAAGACGTAAAGCCTGCCGAGCTCCTGGCCGCAGTTTCTGAGATAAGGAACCTCACCGATTTCGGGCTCTACGGCGAAGTCTCTGTGTTCGTGACAGCGAGTTTCGACGCCGCGAACATACTCGTTGACTCAGGTCATCACGAGCACGCACTTCAAGTGCTACAAGGACTTGACCGAGATTCTTTAAGCAACAAGCCGAATACCTTCCAGGGCAAGTCGTACGCAAGCCAGATTCAGCGATGGTTTTCTGGAATGTCAAAAGTGCTGGAGAAGCTCGAGCGCTGGGACGAAACTGTTGCTGTTTGCAACGAAGCTCTGGGAAGTGGACTTTTCACCGCAGAAGCGGACGCCGTGTGGTTTCACTACCGCTTGGCGCTGGCACAGGTTGATTCAGACCCTTCAGCAGCGCTAGCCGAGATTGAAATCGTTGCGAAGTCCAAGAAGGAGTGGTGGGTGATTGGTCAGAAGGGTCGCTGTCTCCGAGCCCTGGGTCGCGAAGAAGAAGCCCTTGAGGCCTTCAAGACTGCGCTGGGCGGTATCAAGTCGAACAGCATCGCCTTCGGCATCAAACTGCTCGAGGAGATGTTCGAGATTGTGACGGATGCCGAGATTCAGGTTCTCATCGTGCAGACTCTGCGGAAGATTCGTCTCGACTCTGGCTGGCCGACCAAGGAGAAGTATGAGGAGATGGCGGAAGAAGTAGGGGCGGGCGACCCATCAGATTTCTCGGTTGGGGATGCCCTGACGAAGCTCGCGGACCGCAAAGCATTCCAGAACGTTCGAGGTGCCAAGCCACGAGGTCGCCAGGAACGCGTGATCCTCGCCAACGGTGTATCTGGAACAGTTAAACGACTCATCGGCGAAACGCCGACTGCCGGTTTTGTACAAGTCGAAGGACACGGAGATGTGTTCATGTCGAAGCATGAAAACCCCGAGCTTGCATGGCCACCAACAATTGGCGCAAAAGTAATCGGCAACCTCATCAAGGGCTACGACAAGAAGAAAGATCGCGAGAGCGTCAACATCGCAGACTGTCGTGTTGCCTAGCGCGAGTACCTGAATCTAGCTGGGAGCGAACGAGCGTTCGAGACAGCGACGAGCTGCCGGGCAGCGATTACACAAGTACCACATTTGATGTTCGGGGTCTTGACCCAACTCGGGGTCATCAAGGTCCTCGTAGTGCGGTTTAGGTAGCAGCTCGCCTTTGTTCGCCATCAATCGCTTATTGACACCCAATTCACCTCTGTTATCTTGGATCTTGGGTTTTAGAGCAAATTGGTAGGCCACTGACATTCGGGGATCTCTACGGTCACCATCTTCTGGGACACTCTTGCCTTGCAACGTGAGGAGCCATTCTGGCTTTGCGGATTTCTTCTTCGGATCTGGTTCAACTCGCTGATGAATACTGCTCCTGGAGGAAGTCTTCTCCCTTTCGGCAGGGGTCATCCACGCCCAAAGCGTGTCCAGCAGGCTTTTCCAGCGATCTCTCAGCCCTGAAGGCTCACCGCCCAGTGGCAAACCATCCACCCCCATTATCTGCTTGGTGGATAAACCAAGAAGATTTCCGTAGAGGATTTCGAGTTGCCAACGTTCGTGATAGGAGGATGAGGTCCGAGTGAGCCAATGAAGTGCGGTGCGTCGTGCACAAATCTCAACAGACCCAAATGCCTTAAGCGCAGGAAGCGTATTACTGTTTGAGTGGATGTCGACAAGATAACCCTCGAGTTCTCGCGCGGGCTGCAGTGGTGATACGACCAACAAAGGCGGCTGTTGTGCATTACTTCGTGCCGAATGTCGATCTTCTTCAATCTTGATCCCTCCTGCAAACTTTCGAACTGACTCTCGAGTCTTGGGAACCTCCAGCATCAGCGCCAAAAGTGGAGAGGGATTTAAGTTCTCCGTCGGCGTCTTTGTGAGCCACGAAAGCTTTATCTGACTGTCTGCCTTTGTTCCATTGAGCGCAAGCCACAACAGGTAGAGGTCACCTAGACCACCCGATCGCTCTAACTCGTCAACGAGTCGAATACGAGTGCGCAGCGCTCTACCAGATCGGCCTTCGGGGAGTACAACCTCATCACGACGGAACGGCCAACCAAACGCCTGTGGCTTGTAGGGAAACACGGTGTCTGAGAGGTTCGTGACATGTAAACCGTCGCGCTGTATGAGACCACATACCTCAAGACCCCGAAGTGGGCTCGCCAGTGAGTTTCTGGGAGATTCTTTGGCTAGTTGCTCCCCATATACGATTCGCTTCCCGAGCAGGGCGGGCAATATCTCACCAATTCGAATGATATTAGTCACAAAATCAGGAGCTGATGGCAACGAATTTAGCGCGTCACAAACCTCACGCCATCTTGCTTCTCCAAGTATTTCGACACCACTATCACTGTTCACCACCAGTTGAATCAGCTTTGCAATGTACTTTTCAACGTCCACTTTGTCATCCTGCGCAAGCATCTCAACTTCATCAAAGATCCTGAGCAGCGACTCCTTGAGGGCACTCCACTCCGTCAGGGAGAGATCTAGCCATGGCGCCCGTCGAAGATGCCCTTTTACAGCCGCAATCAGATACTTCTGATCAGAGAGCGAATTGTCACGCTTTCGAGACTTCTTGACAAGAGCTAGGTCGTCAATGCCATGACGAGTTGGTTCGTAATGGAGCTCCAGTCCTTTAAGGCGACTCCGCCACATCTCTATGGTTCGACAATCCCCGAAGTATGTCTTGCATTGGTACAACACGTCCGTCAACGAGCGATCTCCAGTTCCCTCGGTGCGATTCAGATATCCACCTTCGACTAGATGTACTAATGACTCAAAGTCGATTCCTGACACGCCACTACTCTTTTTGACTCGCACAGCCTCTTGGAGTGCGATTAGGAATCGCCCAACCGGCAGTGCGAAGAGCATTCGATCATCATGCTCTCCCCTGAGTCGACACAGTCTGGCAATCTTACGATTCAGATCGCCGGTTCCAGCCGCATACACGCTGCTACGTGCAAGTCGCGAGTCAGCAACTCGATCACTTGTTCGAATGTGTCGTGCGAGTTCACCAATTGATGCAAACGGTATGAGCTCCAATTTCTCTGGAAGAGTAGTCAGATTGCCGGTCAATGCATCAGTGAGAAAGTCGGCGCGGGGATCGTGTGGTCGATTTGTCTGAGTTGTCGTTTCGACTCTGATCAGCTCTTGTGCCTCGGAGAAAAAACGTCGCCAGATTTCGAACTGTGGTCCTTTGTCATCGTCGTGGACAACGAACACCTGCTCTACTCCAGCTCTAGCGAGAAGCTCAAACAGCGCCCACTGAAGCGGCGTATAAAAGTACATTCCGTGGTATAAGAGTCTTGGTGGATCGTCAGCCTCAAAGTTGAACGCATGCCTGATCAGTTCTTTCAGGCTTTGGAGCGCTTGCTCAGAGTCTCGACTATTCGCTGGATCATCATGATCGATGAACAAGTAGTCGAGTAATACCCGAGAATCAGGCAATTGCTGGTTTACTGCAATCCATAAATCTCCCGCTTTCTTACCCTCGGCAGACTTGAATTGGAAGTTTTCAGGTCGCAGGCCGATTTCAGAGACCTGGCGAATCGCCGATGCCATCGCCCCACCGCTATCGAGTACTTCTCGCAAGCCTGGACTGATCGAATCTGGTTTGCTCAGCTCCCGATAGATAATCTCTCGAATCAATATCGAGAGACGAATTCGCCTACTATCGATCTCTGCAGACCACGCCGACAACCTGTCGAGCCACTCTCTGATCCTGTCTTCTCTCTGCTTCACAGACTCTTGACCCGTAAGGATAATCGGCTCCGGAAACTTGTCTATTGAAAGCTCGTGATTGCTCGACTTCATTAGTGAGAACTCGAAGGCATCCACTAGTGCCCCCAGTGGCAGTGCTCGAACCACACCCTTTCGTTGCAACTCCATCGTGAAGTCGCGCGATACCGATAGGTGCCCGACTCCTGTCAAGTCCCAACCCAGATCTGTTCGCAGCACCCTCTCGAGCGTTTCGAAATCAACAGATGCGCATCGCACGTATCGAATCGGCATGGGTGAAGTGCTGGTCAGAGTCACAAGAGATCCGCCCACCTTTTCGGCCTATCGATGCTGCCGGCGTTGTCGACAAATATTGCAAGCTTGCTCTTTGCACGAGTCATCGCAACATAGAGAAGTCTGGTCTCCTCCTTTACGGTCTCACTGTTGTCGCGCTGTTCATACTGGGCATCGATGTTCGTCTCGAGGAACAGACCGGACTTTCCTTGGCCCCGCCACCATCTCCACCCAACTCGCCGATGCTCCCCAGAACCAAGTATCGAGACGCTGGTGCGCGAATCAGACACAAAGGCGGAGTCTGTAAACGGAATGAGAACTGCGTCAAACTCCCTTCCCTTCGCCTTGTGGACGGTTATCGCAAGCACATCAGCCTTGCCAACCAGATCAGGCTCTTCCGTCTCATAGTCAGTCGATGCTTTCAGGTCCAGCCACTCGTTGAGCTGCCAAATGGAGACGGTGCCATCCCTGAAGGCGTCATCGATAAGCACGAAGGCGTGATCCAGATTCCTTTGATATCTCTCAGGTTCGACAATTCCAGCAGACTCCAGTCGCAAGCGTGGCTCAAGAATTAAATCAATCTCAGCGAGTAATTCCAAGACAGGAACGTTTTCCATGGCTCTGCTCAAAGACTCCAATCGCGCTGACAATACATCCAAGTCGCCACTGAACAACCGATCGACGTCAGGCTTCGTAAGTCGCTTCCCCCAACTAAGCAAACCCTCATCACCAATTTTGGTTGTCCAACGATTCTTGATCGCGTCCGCAGCAACGTAGCGCCGAAGACCTTCCCCGGGTTTCGTCGGATCATCTACCTCCACATAGGCGTAGACAGCGTGACCCCACGCAGTCTCCATGAGTTCGAGTACTGCGCCTATGTCGCGAGGACGCGTCAGAGCGCGAAGAAGCGCCCTCAGCTCCGAGACAGCGCGCGAGCGAAAGAAGTCTCCCCCCTTTGAGATCTTGCAGCTAACACTCGGCTTCAGATCATTTAGATGCCGCTTGACTTGCATCGCCTGCCAGTTGGAGCGGCACAACACTGCGATTCGATCGTCGCTCTTGCTCAGTGTGTACCAGTCTTCCCTCATCCACTGACGAATCTGCTCCGACATAAAGGCGAGAGCCTCATCTCGCGTCTTGCCGCGAGGGCTATCGGCCGCCTTGGTCACCATCGGAGATCCGATCCCATCTCGGTCATGGGCTGCTACCAGACGTTCGTTCGATGTCATCTCAAGTTTCTCTGCTGCAGACCAACGGTCAAACAGGTTCTGCATGTCCTCAAGAAGTCGACCGTCCGTTCGGAAGTTACGCACGAGCCCAAATCTTCGAACTGGCACCAAACACAGACGTTCCAGTAAGCGGAAGGCATTTCCTTCGGCACCACGAAAACGATAGATGCCCTGTTTTGGATCTCCAACTACGAACAGCTGGGTGCCGCGTGACTGCAGCGAGAGAGCCATCTCAATCTGCTGCCCGTCAGTATCTTGAAACTCATCGATGAACATGTAACGAGGCACGCGCAGATCGTCCAGTTGACTCGGACGTCTTCTGAGTAGATCTGCAGCAATCGAGATGAGTTGATCCGTTGGAATCAGACCCTGCTCTCTACACACCTGTCGATATCTGGTTGATATGTGCAGAATGAGCCTTGGCAATAGTGCGCCAAACCTCTTTCCCCAGGCACTCTGGCAAACATCACTAGCCCAATCAAGTGCTTCAATTTCCGAAGGGCGATCTCTCAGATTCAAGACATTTATGCCGTTCCTGACCAATGCTTCCCAGACTTGGTGTACGAATTCTCGGACCTCGTGTGCTTCTGGCAGGTCCTTCCGATCTTGCTCTGACAGAATGTGAAATGCTTCGTCGACTGCTGCACGTAAAGCCTCGTCAAATCGATCATGGTCAGTTGCAACGGCGAAATCGTGTGCAACCCCTACGATCGGCCCGAGCGTCTGGATCAGCTTCTTTGCGTATGAGTGAATTGTTGAAATATTGGTTGAACCAAGTTGTGTCAGCCACGCAAGAACGGGCATAACGCACTTTCCACAAAGCCGACGCCGAAGAACGAGTGTGCGATTCAGGCGCTGTCGCATCTCGCGCGCTGACTCACGAGTGAAAGTGATCAAAACGATTTCATCGAGTCGAAGATCGTATATCGGTACACGGTCTTCGATCGGCTCTGCTTCACTTCGGCTCGACGTTGTAAGCAAGAAGATTATTCGTTCCGTCAGGGTCTCAGTCTTCCCCGAACCTGCAGATGCAACAACCGCAATGGGGCCCGCGGCATCAATTTCTCGACCTACATCTCTCGCATGCACAATCGCATATTGAAGCGTATTGATGACGCCACGGGACTCAGCTTCTTGCCAAAGACTCTGGAACTCCCGACTTCTTCCTCGTTGAGTGCTAAAACCATCGATCTGAAGGACGCCTCGGCATGCCGCACTGACTTCTCTTACCTCTGACACTTCAAGCAGCGAGGCTCCGATCAGAGCGTCGAGCTTTTTTGGCTGCCCGCGGTACGCCAACCGCCAATCAGCATCATCGGTAATTAGAAAGACTCGAATGCCGAACTCCAGTAGACCCAAAACTCGATGAAGATCTTCGGGGTCGCGACCTTTGCTGTGACCGTATAGAAGGGAATATCTTGGAAAGGATTCCATTCCGATCTGACGCCTCAGGATGTCGAGCTCGATCTGGGAATCAAGATCTCCACGCTCGACCAGGCGGTCTACAGACTCCATCGCAACTTGTGATTTAAGTGGCAATGCGGCGCCAATCATCTCTGCCGCAACTTTGAGCTGTGGACGTAAAGAGACGGCTAGTTCAATCATCTCATGAACGGGCCAAAGGATCGCGTCGACGACTTCCTCTTCTCCAGTATCGTCATTTGGAAATACAAAACGTCGGTGCCTGGCGATGTGTTCAACCTGGCGAACCTCAATCTTGAACCACGTCCCAGACAGATAGTTACCCTCATAAACAATCAGCCACACCGCATCAACATTTGAACCGCCCTTTGCAAGCGTCAAGTAGTCGTCAAAGACATCTCGTGCGATCCAGAAGCAGCTGACACCATCTGCCGCGTCCCGCCACGCTGCTGCCCGTTGCTTCACCTCCCAGTATTCCACGCGACCCTCGGCGACGTTGACTTTGAAGTCGGGGCTTCGAACCTTCTCGTCGTTTAGCGCGATTAGCGGTGCACCTTCTCGTCTCTTTACCTTCTCAGCAACGTTCGCCTCCGTCGGATTCGGACGCCCGTTAACCCATGTCACTTGACTCAAGTCATGCAAGCTTTCGAGCCACAGCCCTGTAGCCGCCTCGCAACGCACCCAGAGTTCCCGATTATCAATATCGAACTTCTTCTTCACAACCCGAAGCCAATCGCCCTTGAATCAAAAACCAATGTTACGTCGCCCAAGTTACTCAATGCCAGCTTCAAACTCTTCTCCGTCGCTCGGACTCTCGGCAATGACGAACTTGCGGAGTCCGAGTTCCGATGATTCGCACATGCTTTCATTTATTGCTAGTACCTTAGCTAGTACCACGCGTCCAAAACCCGTGCCTTCAATGACTGCGAAATGTTCTGTCCTACAGGATTCCTCCCAGTCACGATCCGTCTCTAGCCGCTTGCGAATTCGATTCGTGATCTCAAAGCCGGCGGAGCGATGTTCGCTTCTAATTGCCTCGATAGCTTCATAGACGCCAGTCTGTTCAGTAATCCGCAAAGCAACGCAGAGCCGTCTGTAGATGTCGTACGTCCCAGGTCCGATATATTGAGGATTGGCGTGAACCCTGAGGTAATAGAGCGGGTGCGGAAACCCGGCTTCTCGGAGGCGACTGTGAGACTCGTTGCGTGTTGCAGCATCAGCCATTTGCGACTTAAATCTCTCACTGGCTGCACGAAATTGGTCGTACTTACCTCGTAGCGCAGCGCGAGCAATCTTCCTCACCTCATCACGCTCTGGATCGTACGACCCATAGCCGATGTCCGTCAGGTCTTCTCGCACAACCAGAATCCCACCTATTGGAAAGTCGGAAGGCTTCTCGATTGCACTTATCGACAATCCGTAGTCATCAACCTCCAACAATTGCGGACGAGGCCGAAAGATCTTGGCAAATGGGACCACCCACTCGCCTTCACTCCTGTGGATTCGAACTTTGGAGCCTTCCCCACCCACGGTCTCGGGACCTTCAATGATGAAAAAGTAGCCCTCGATATCGGCTGATAACTGGGGACGAACGTCCTTTACTACCCGCCGCCGAGGATTGCCCCACTGCATCGGCGTCCCGAAACCATATTCCCGAACCCCGGGCAGAGTGATCTCAGGTCTGATCCCATATTGGGAGATGTCAAAGCGTTGGCCACCAGACCACGTAATCACCACGGTGTTTTCAGCTGCAGGTGCCGAGTAAAGCCATGCCACTTCTTGGGCTGCTTCCTCCGATGTCTGAAACTGCAGGAATCGACTGACCTGAGTACCCAGAAGAACTACGGTGTCCCAAACTCCTCCCATTCGCAACTCTCGTAGAGTCACCAGGTCGTACTCGCAATTCTCCACTTCAAGTTGTCGACGAGTTTCAGATGCAAATTTCTTCGGTGCGACCACAGCAACTTTCGCGCCATCTAACAGCGATGCAAGCCCATGCTCCCTTAGAAGACACTGCAACTTTTTCACAGGGTGCTCCACCGACAACAGAGCTTCCGTAGCGGTGCACAGGTCACCCCACGAGTCAAGCGCACCGCCATTCAACGCCATAACTTGATCAAACAGCTGGGGACCTTCGAGACTTTGCGTGATCGGGTCTAACGGAGTAGTAGCGAGCGTGTCATTGAGACGCCACAAATGCCGCATGACAATCGAATAGTCAACTCGACTCATGGACTTCTTGAGCTCCTTATTGACGGCACGTAGAGCTCGATTGAAGCCTTCGAATTCAGCCCACCTAACTGCAACCGAATGCACTTGCAGAACCTCGGCGATCTCAAATCGGCGTCTGGCCGTCTCAAGGTCACGAACCATCTCAGTCGCCACCATAATCGAAGTCGTCATTCCGTCTACCAAACACCTCACCATGATCTTCGACGGCTTTCGTCATCATGACGCGTGCACCAAAGCTTCGAGGCATTCCAACAAGCGACTCCAGCTTTACTGACGTGTCGTGAAGGGTGTTCTGCGCTGCCTCAAGATCACTTCTCCATACACGCCGATTTACTAGAACTACCGTAGGTGCCGATGAGAAGCTCGATTCAACTCGCGCGAAATATGCCCTCCACGAGGTGTACACCACGAGCCTGGGCAGGATTCTCCTCAACCATGGGCGCGTCTTGTCGGCATCAGTCGTTAGATACGAATAGGGATGATGTAAGACGCGGTCGGCATTGCCCGTTCCCGGCTTTGAGTAGCGAATGAATGGCAAAACGTCTGGTTCGAACCACCTTTCAGCCTGGTCCACGAGTACCTGTCTCTGCTTATCGACATATTCCAAGCTCTCTCCGACGATTACCACAGGTGACAGACAATGGCTCGCCCACCAGATCTCGGCGCTGGGCTTCGGTCGCTCGCTTAACGCCTTGAATTCCCCTTTGATCACTGCCCAATCTCTCTCGTTCAGTACCTTTGCCCCGCGATCGTCAGGTACGCCCGCCGGCAATCGCAGTATGGGATGATCCGTCTTTCGCCAATAGCCGCCACTCTGAAACATCGGTACTCGAGCTTCCTGTTGAAACGGGCCCTCGATGAGCGTTACAGATAGATCGCGAACCTGGCTCTCGCCATCGAACGACACCGCGCGGAATGTCTCACCAAGGATTGCCTTGGGATCTGCAATCTTCGGGGGTGCCGTTAGCGCACCTGCCATCAATAGTGGGGCAAGAAACTGCCCAGTAGGCACTGAAAGGAACACAACAGGCTTTCGTTCACCGATGCCTGCATTCGGCTTAGCCGCAAGTTCTGCGCCAATCTTGCATGCAGTGGCAACCCAATTGGGTCTATGCGTGAGGCTCATTGCATCTGTGACCATGACCAGTTAGACAGCACTTCGAGGCGGCGCCACCTGCTGAAGCACAGTTCGAATAAGTTCAAACAGATCTGGTCCACAGGTCTCGTTTGTCCACGTATCGGAATTCAAGCCACTCTTCCGAAAGTAGATTGTTCCGCTACCTCTGCCAAACTTCGCGTGTTCAATGTTGAGCCGAAATCTGTACTGCTCGAACTGAATTGCGACGAACCCCACACCGCGACTTGAGAGAACATTCTTCATCTCGGTGAGCTGGTCCTCAGTTTTTTGATTTGTCCCAAAGTGGGTTCCTCGCGGTCGGCTATCTTGGATTAGTCGTTCAACAGCCGACTTCACGTCTGGCGACTCATGACTTGGTCGCCACTCGCCTAAACGCAAAACTCCGGCACCGTTTCGAAAGAGATCAAAGTTGAAGTTTTCGCGGTCGTCGCCCCTTGGAAAGACATTCACCCTGATGTGATAGGGGGACTTCTCGTCCAAGCCGACGATTGCGCCAAAGCTCTCAGCTATAAGTTTCGTGACCTCTCTCGTCCAATCTTCGGTAGGCACGATCGCTACCCCTATGCAACTGACTTACGTCGCGAGCTGGCTCGATTCACTAAGTGAGAACGGGTGCCGCGACCATACAGCTGCTCTGATTCGAGCGCAAGCATTAAGGCTTTTGCAATCCGCTTCACCACCGGGACAGCAACCGAGTTGCCGAATTGACGGTACATCTGAGTACGCGACACTTCGTTTGGAATCTCAAACCAGGTCGGAAAACCCATAATGGCTTTGCACTCAGACTCGGTCAGCAAGCGAAGACCCGTGTCACCATCACGAACGAAGGTACCCGTTAGACGCTGAATCTTGTGGTACGAAGCACACAGCGTCTTAACCGGTTTCGTCGTCCTTCGATCGACGATTTCTGGTCGACCATCCTTCGTCTTGAAAATATATACACGTTGAAGGTGCCGAGAAATCGAGTACCCCTTCACTCCTCGTTCGATGTGGCCACCGATTCCCTTCCTCTTCTTTGAAGGCTTTGGCCACTCCATAGGGAACCTAAAATCCACTTTGGGCGCCCGAAAACCGACAATGTAGGTGCGTCTTCGATGCTGCGGTACTCCAAAGTCCGCAGAGTCAAGCACGCGTCGGTCGATGATGTACCCCAGGTCTCTCAACGTCTTCTCAATCACCGACATGGTTCGACCGCCGTCGTGATTCTCGAGACCCTCAACATTCTCAAGAAGGAAGGCTCGTGGCTTCTTGTGCGCGATGATTCGAGCTATGTCGTGGAAGAGGGTCCCCTGCGTTGGATGCGAGAAGCCCTGCCGACGCCCAATCGAACTGAAGGGCTGGCAAGGGAAACCGGCTAGCAAGACCTCAAAGTCTGGAATACCAGAGGCTCTTATCTGGGTTATGTCCCCATGAGGTCGGTCTCCAAAATTCCATTCGTAGGTTCGCTGTGCGTGGACATCCCATTCGGAGCTGAAAACACACTTTGCCCCAACGGATTCCATCGCAATTCTCATGCCTCCAATACCGGCAAATAAGTCAATGAAACGGATTGGCTGCGATGAAGCCAAGCGAATTGGAGTCTTTCCCGACACAACATGATGTTAACGCTCCATTGCTACGCGGTTGACATGTAGTCTTCGACCTCGGAGCCCAGGTTGCCCCTACCATGAAGCCGCTCGATGTTTACCGACTTTTTGCACTTCGGGAAATGTCATCGTTACCCGCAGTTCGGCAGACTTGGCCAAGATTCGAGCCAGTAATCAGTCGGCTGCTGGGTGTCAGTCCCATGCCCAATGCCGTGTTCTCACTTGGCGAACACTTGTCGGACATCTTCAAAGCAGAAAATTGGACGAGAAGCCAATCAGACCTCTCAAGAGCAGGGAACATGTGGGAGATCCTGATCTGCTGGTACCTCAATTTGATCCTGTTTGGTTCAGACGGAATCGTGCTTCGTCCAACTCGTCAATACTTGCCGACGGTTCTTCGCGAGGCACTGACCGTAAAGATCTTGGGTGTCGCAACCAACAAAGAAGCCGATCTTGTCGCCTTCTCTCTGCCGACCTCCACCCTCGCCGAAACACCGACTCGGGACGACATCGATCATGTGCTCCGCTCCCAGGCGAAGGCATGCAGCCTTACAGTCATTCAGAGCAAGACGAATTGGAATGACAACGCACAGGCCCCCATGTTGTGGGACATCGTCTACAACGCGCAGAATCTGAGGCTTCCCACAGTTGCGGTCGGTGAAGCTGGCTTCTCACCGTTTAGCTTCCGCAACTTCTCCTATGCGTTCGTCACGGTTCCCACCAATACTGGGGGGATTGCTAAATTCAAGCGAGAGACCACCGCGGTCGTCCGAGTTCGCGGACTGAGTGGTGGAAATTTTTGGGGAAATCCCAGCAAACCAGGTGTCGCTGATTCCGTGTCTGAACTTCTGGGCCGGAACTTCCAGAGCCTCTTTGCAGGCGGGACACATAATCATCTACTCACAAATCTGCTGAGTGATGCCTCAACTCTTCCGAAGTTCATCTCGTTCAACTTCTGACTCCGAGATCGGTATGTGGCTTGCAAGCGAAGATTGACTGGCTGAAGTTGTCGGCAACTTTGCCCGCAGAAACTCTGCGTCCGCCCATCGGGCGACCACGAGAACCGTTCCAGAAAAGTCCGCCCCGATGAAGACTCCGCGACCTAAGTCGGCGTCAAGAAGATCCGCGTTCGTAAAGTCTGCCTCAGTCGCTACTGAACCGAAGAGGCTTGCACCGCGGAGCGTCGCACCCCTGAAACTGACGTTCGCACATTGGGCTCCATTCAGTTGCGCATTACTTAGATCCGTATTCGTAAGATCTGCTCGAGAGAGTCGAGCATTGAACAGATTCGCGTTTGAGAGATTCGCCCCGGTAAGGTCGGCACCTGACAGATCTGCAAACTTCAGGTCGGCACCACTCAAGTTTGCGTATCTTAAGTTGGCCCTGGCAAACACCGTGCTTGTCAGTCTCGATCGAGCAAAGTTTGTGCCTTCAAGAATTGCCCGATTCAGGCTCGCACCAGAGAGATCGACTCCTGTGAGATCCTCTCCTTTAAGTACATCAACACCTTCCAAGCGCGCATTTGGGCGAATCCGACACCCATTGACGACCAGAACCACGACCCAATCCTAAGCACTCTCTTCTGCTCCCTCAGTGAGATCACGTCACTAAGAACGATTCATAACGATTTTCCAAAATCGGTCTTCTGCAGTTGAAGATAGTCGGAGTGAGGTGATGTGTAGCCTCAAATACGTGAGATGATTCGTAAGCAAATTCACGGTGATGACCTTCTCTATCGCTTCTTTAACCACGTGTTGCCATCAGACCCCGAGCTGTTTGAACGAATCCCCCGACTTCTCATCATCTCGATGAGTGTGTGGTTTCCAAAGTCCGTATACCAAGAAATGCCGGTTCTCCTACCTTGGGTTGTCCGCGATCCCACCTGCCGAGGCAAGCGTTCGCGAGGGCGAGTTGTCGAAACTGACCAATGGGGAGCCCCAAACTCAGATGGTCTTCTTCGCGACGATAACTCACTAGTAAAGGGAATTCCGAGAAGTCTCTTGATCTCTAGCAATGCTTATTCTTTCGTCAATGGCAAGAATCTCGGTAACGAGTTTGTGGCGTCACACATCTGGCGAAAAAACCAATCCGGTGTTCTCGCCTCACGGTTACCCGAATTAAACACGTTCGTACCAAATCTGGTTTGGCTACCATCACAAGTGGCAAAGTTGAGTGATCGTGAGGACGGTGTCTTCCAGAGAGCCTTGAAAGAGGTCTCGTGGGGAATCTATCGAGAAATTCCCCTGAGTCCGCGTACAAGATTGATCGCCGAGAAGAGCTGGGGGCTACTTCCCCCGCCTGACACAGTTAGGGCAGTCATTGACTCCGAGATCAACTGGTTTGTATCAACTCCTCGCTTTATGAAGACTCGTAAGTCAAAACTCTCATCAGTGATTGCCGCCTTGGATCGAATCTCAGATGATCTAAGCGCTCCACTATCTCTGCAGCCATCACGGTATCGAGCTGGACTTCCCCAAGTTGATACTGCCAAACGAATGAAGCTTCGAGCCGACCTAAGCCTGCACGACCAAGGTCTCACGATTGAAGTTGATCGCAACAATGGCTTACCGACTGCGCGCGACTAGTTGACCGACCAAGTAGTCTCTCGGATGCAATTCCTTTGGTGTCTTCTCGGCGCGGAAGCACTCGGATTTTTTGTGGTCCCGATGACGTAGTTGCCCGACTGTAAAAATGGAAAGGAGTGGAAGAAGCCCTTGTTGCTAAATGTGGACTTCGTCAAGAGGTACTCGTCTATATACAACCAAATCGAGCTCACTTCTGCTGAAATTGAACTCTTTGAGGCAGTTTCACCGAGAGTGAGAAGCCAGGGCTTTTTCGAGGTATCCGACTTTCTGGCCGTGTGTGCGTGGAAATCAACGCGCACGAAGTCCCTGGTAAGAAGCAACACACCCGAGCGCGTGATCGAGATATCACGTATTGCACTCCGATGCTCTGAGGATTTGCGGATACCAATCTTGAGTCTCCTAAGGGGAGTCAGCACTCCTACCGCATCAGCTCTACTTACCGTTTGGCAACCCGATAGCTATACCGTCATCGACTTTCGCGTACTCAATTCACTCAACTGTTTGAGGCATGATCTTGTGAAGCAATCTCAACTGGCTGAACTAGGCAAGTCATACAGCGCATATGTGAAGATGATGAGGGCGGTTTCGCGGGAGATTGGTTGTGATCTTCGTTCCTTGGACAAAGCTCTTTGGATGTACGACAAAGTCAGTGCGAATACTTGAGACAGCCATGAACTATCGTAAGTGAGTAAGTTCGGCACGAGCGAAATGGATAACTTAAGTTGAAAGTTGCGTCATTCTTTTCCGGGGCAGGTGGACTCGACCGAGGCTTCGAAAACGCAGGCTTTGAAATCACATACGCCAATGAGTACGACAAATCAATTTGGGAAACATACCGCTATAACTTTCCAAAGACCCGACTCGATCAACGAAGCATTGTCGACATCGAGGTGGAAGAGGTCGAGGATTGCGACGGGATGATTGGTGGTCCACCTTGCCAAAGCTGGAGTGAGGCAGGCGCGCTCCGAGGAATCGCTGATGCGCGAGGTCAGCTTTTTTTTGAGTACATCCGAATACTGGAAGGCAAGCGACCACTCTTCTTTCTAGCGGAGAATGTTTCCGGAATTCTCTTTAATCGTCATCAGGGTGCATTTGAAAGAATACTTGGGCACTTTGCCAACCTTGGTTACAACGTTTCGTACGGTCTACTCAATGCGAATCACTATGGAGTTCCGCAAGATCGCGAGCGAGTCATAATCGTCGGATACTTGACTCAGCTCGGGAGATTCTTTGAGCCACCAGCCGAGGTGATGCCACGTCCAACGCTGGAAGTCATTCGCGACATAGCCGAATGCGCGAGTCCCGCAGGGGACAAGAATCACGCACGTCAGGATCTAGCCATACACAATCATGAATACATGACGGGTGGTTTCTCGACAATATTCATGTCTCGCAATCGAGTTCGCCCATACTCGAAGCCCTCCTTCACTATTCAGGCCGGCGGGCGGCATGCGCCGCTTCATCCCCAAGCACCGGAGATGATCTCGGTAGGGAGAGACCAGAGGAGATTTGTTGAAGGCGCAGAACATCTGTACCGACGACTGACTGTGAGGGAGTGCGCTCGAGTGCAAACCTTTCCTGACGACCATCTCTTCATTTATTCAAAGGTCGCCGACGGGTACAAGATGGTTGGGAACGCCGTTCCCGTGACATTTGCCGAGCATCTCGCAAGACAGATTCGTCAAGATCTTGAAGCCAGCGACCAGCTTGTCCGAGCAAGAGTAGCGGAAGGTTCAATCAAGGGTCCAGACTTCGGACGTGGGCGGTTGGGGAGTTTCTAGTACCATCCACGAGCTCAAGACGTTGATTCACTGAGAGGACGAACATGCCAGGCTCGAGCAGATCGAATGACAACGGGCGATCGCTGGAATACTTCGTCACTCTCGCACTCTCCACAGTCAGAGGATGCAAATTGACGTCCCGCACCGTTGAGTTCCAGGTCCGCGACAAGAGAACCTCCGCTGGAATCAATCCCTCTCTCAAATCAGCGTTTGATAAGGCGTCGAAAATCATTCGCCCCTGGATCATCTCCGAGATTCGTCTGACAAGCGGTCAGCGCTTCGTGGTTGACCGACATGCTGACTCAGATCCAGGCGTTGCTGACCTTACTGTTTCCCAGGGCTCACAGACCTTGGCTGTCTCGATCAAACACAATCACGACGCGCTGAGTCACTCGCGCCCGTACTCACTTGCGGATGCGATGGGACTCGCTGGAACAAGCTTCGAGAGCGATCACCGAGACAGGTTGGACATCGCAACCAATAGTTTCCGTAACGCGGCAGGAGGTGCCTCAACCTTTCCTTCGGTTCCTGCTGCCAAACTAAATCTCTATCGAGATGTCTGCCGAGAGTGCGCGAAAACGGTTAACCGTGCTGGTAACCGCAAGGTAGCAGTTTCAACTCTCTTTGAATTCCTCGTCGGTGGTGAATTCAAGAAAGTAATTGTCAAGACGCATCCCTCCTCAGGCTCACTGATAGCGGTCTCTGTTGACGACTACTCAAAATGGAAGTCACCATCCTCGGTGGTCGCATCTGTTAACAATCGCCCGCGTTCCTCGTCTCTAGTTTTGGCATTCGACAACGGTTGGGTAATCGATCTTCGTATCAAGAATGCCTCGACGACAATCCAGCCAACCGGTCAGGTCTCGCTGAAGTTTGACGCCCAGAAGGCAGCGGGAACGTTGCCACCTCTGCTCAAGTTGTTTTGACTCAACCGCCGATTCCTTTCTGAATTCATGACTCAACTGTCGCTTTGTTCAGCTTGTGGCAGTGATCATTACCGCAACGACTCCTGATCACTGCGGCAACGTCCCAAACTTTGGTCCGTCGAGCATTGGCAGCGACCCCAAACTTCCCACTCCAACGCGGCACACCCCTCCCCTAACCTGACTACCGCATCAAGAGACGCCTCAATAGTGGCGTCGGCAACCGAGCCCACACCGGGCCACGGTGCCACCCACAACGGGGATGCGGCGCGACGAGCGCAAACACCAACGGTGCTCGTGGCGCTCCAACCACAGGAGACACCATGACCACCCCAGCACCCACCGTCGTCAAGACCATCACCGAGGCCGAGATCCGCGACGTGACGCACTACTGCCACTTCATCGCCGCACGCCAAGGGAAGCGCTCCGTGGTGATGTACCGGTTCGCCGAGTA
>Ga0194123_10003173_pt1 | contig 20120 bp, 18 predicted proteins | sample TA2MahsurfametaG_5_FD_155479 | JGI IMG/M metagenome (GOLD analysis project Ga0194123, IMG submission 155479) | Freshwater microbial communities from Lake Tanganyika, Tanzania - TA2015023 Mahale A surface | ecosystem: Environmental > Aquatic > Freshwater > Lake | place: Tanzania: Lake Tanganyika... | reverse complement strand
CGGTGGATGGCGCTGCCGAACCGGCCCAGGCCCAGCAGGATCACATCCACCCGCGCCGGCCCGCTGGTGCTGCCGCCCAGTTCACTGAAGGGGGTGGCCCGCTCGAACAGGCGCAGCGGTTCCTTCAGCCAGCGGTAGAGCCGCTCCGAGCCCAGGATCATGTAGGTGGAGAGGGCAATGGTGATCACCCCCACCAAGGTGATCAGGCTCACCTCCCCTTCTCCCAGCTGGCCCAGCTGCAGGCCCAGGGCCGCCAGGATCAGCGAGAACTCCGAGATCTGGGCCACGGTGAGGCCCTCCAGCAGTCCGGTGCGACGCCGGTAGCCCATCGCCCCCATGATCGCCACCACGATCAGCGGGTTGCCCACCAGCACGAAAACGGAGAGCACCAGGGCGGGGCCGAGCTGCAGGCCGGCGGCCGACACATTCAGGCCAGAGCCCAGGTCGATGAAAAAGAACAGCAGCAGGAAATCACGCAGACCCGTGAGCCGGGAGGCGATCGCCTCGCGGTAGGCGGTGGAGGCGATCGACACCCCGCCGAGGAAGGCGCCCACCTCCTTGCTGAAGCCCACCACGTCGGCCAGGGCCGCCAGTCCAACCGCCCAGGCCACGGCAAACAGCACCAGCAGTTCCTGGTTCTGGGCCAGCCGGCCCAGCAGCGGCGGCATCACCCAGCGCATGGTGGCCGCGGTGCCAAGCACGAAGGCGCTGCCCACGAGCAGCAGCCGGATCGCCTGGCCGGCGATCCCTCCGCCCCCTTCCAGGTTGAACGAGGTGAGCAGGATCATCGCCAGGATCACGGCGATGTTCTGCACCACCAGAAAGCCCACGGCGATGCGGCCGTGCAGGGAATCGATCTCCCGCTTATCGGAGAGCAGCTTCACGATGATGATCGTGCTGGAGAAGGTGAGGCACACGGCGATGCGGCCGTGCAGGGAATCGATCTCCCGCTTATCGGAGAGCAGCTTCACGATGATGATCGTGCTGGAGAAGGTGAGGCACACGGCGATGTAGAGCGCCGGCACCGCCGCATAGCCCAACCCGAGGGCAATCAGAAGGCCGAACAGGGAGGTGAACACGATCTGGCCCAGGCCCGTGGCCAGGGCCACCGGCCCCACCGAGCGGATCAGGCCCACGTCGAGCTTGAGGCCCACCACAAACAACAGCACCGCAATGCCCACGCTGGAGAGCAGCTTCAGCTCGCTCCCGCCGGACACCCAGTTGAGCGCCGCCGGGCCCACCAGGATGCCGGCCGCGATGTAGCCGATGATCAGCGGCTGGCGCAGCTTCAGCGCCACCACGCCGATCACCCCGGCCAGCATCAGGATGGCGGCCAGCTCGTGAAACACGGTGCTGAAGGTCATCGTGCCCGCTACGGATCGGATGCCTGCACCCTAAAGATCCTTTTCCCGAACGTTTCCACCCTGCTTCCACTCGGCCATGCCGCTCCCGCCAGCCCCCACCGAGTGCCCACCCGGGGGAGCTCCAGGAGCTGTGGGCTGGCCTGAGGCCCTGCAACTGGCCGGCCACGGCACCCCCCGCGCCCTGCGCTGCCGCGTGCTGCAGTCGCCGCTGGCGGGGGTGAGCGACCGCATCTTCCGCGGCCTGGTGCGGCGCTGGGCGCCCGACGCGCTGCTCTTCACCGAGATGGTGAACGCCACCAGCCTGGAGCTGGGCCACGGCCGCCAGAAGGTGGAGGAGCTGGCGGAGGAGGCCGGGCCGATCGGCGTGCAGCTGTTCGATCACCGTCCCGCCGCCATGGCCGAGGCGGCCCGCCGCGCCGAGGCCGCCGGCGCCTATCTGATCGACATCAACATGGGCTGCCCGGTGAAGAAGATCGCCAGGAAGGGGGGCGGCAGCGGCCTGATCCGCGATCCCGAGCTGGCGGCCCGCATCGTGGAGACCGTCGCCGCGGCCGTGGCGATCCCGGTGACCGTGAAGACGCGGCTGGGCTGGTGCGGAGGCGGCCTGGCCGGCGGGGGAGAGGCCCGGGCCACCGCCGCGGCCGCGATCACCTGGTGCCGCCAGCTGGAGGCCGCCGGCGCCCAGCTGCTCACCCTGCATGGCCGCACCCGCGAGCAGGGCTTCAAGGGCCATGCCGACTGGAGCGCCATCGCCGCCGTGAAACACACGCTCTCGATCCCAGTGATCGCCAACGGCGACATCAACAGCCCCGAGGACGCCAGGCGCTGCCTGGCGCAGACCGGCGCCGACGGGGTGATGGTGGGCCGGGGCACCATGGGCGCCCCCTGGCTGGTGGGCCAGATCGATGCCGCCCTCAGCGGCCGCCCGATCCCGCCCACCCCCGGCGCCGCCGCGAAGCTGGCCCTGGCCGCCGAGCAGCTGCGCGCCCTGGTGGCCGCCAAGGGCGACCACGGCCTGCTGATCGCCCGCAAGCACCTGAGCTGGACCTGCACCGGCTTCGCCGGCGCCCCCCAGCTGCGCCACGCCCTGATGCGGGCCCCCACTCCTGCCGAGGCCCTGGCCTTGCTGGAGCAGGCTCAAATGGGGCTGTGAATCGCCTGCAGGTCTTCCCTCACGGCAAGACCTCCGGCCAGCCCTGGCGCACCAGCAACAGCGAGAAGTAGGGCTGTTTCTGGGCGGGCACCGCCGCCGCCGGGGCGACCAGCTGGTCAGGCCAGCCCACCCGCTGGGCGAACAGGGCTCCGGCGAGCAGGCCGCGCTCAGCCAGCAGCGGCCTCACCCAGGCCCAGCGGTGGCCGAGCTTGAGCAGGGCCAGCACCGTGCCGCTGGCAGCCGCCTGTGCCAGCAGGACCTTCAGCTCAGCAGGCGTTCCAGGGGTGGGGCGAATCAACAACCCCTCGCTCTGCAGCGCCAATGGCCAGGCCAGCCCCACGCCAGACGCCGCTGCGGCAGCAGCACAGGCGGCTGGCACCCCCGGAATCAGCTGGATAGGGCATGCCGGATGGCGCTGGCGCAGGGCCAGCAGCACGTAGGAACTGCTGGCAAACAGCGAGCCATCGCCCTCGCACAACAGCACCACGGCCGCACCCCCGGCCACCTCGGCCGCCAGGGCATCGGCGGCGGCATGCCAGGCGGCGATGCGGGGGGACGCTTCGGTCACCATCGGGAACAGCAGCGGAAGCCGCCGCTGGTCGGCGTGAATCCAGGGGCCCGCAATCGTGGCGGCCATGCCGGCAGCCCCCTCCCGCGCCACCGGATAGGCAACCACGGCCGCGGCCTGGATCGCCCGCACCGCAGCCACCGTGAGCAGCTCCGGATCCCCCGGCCCCACACTCACGAAGGTGAGGCCGCACGACGATCCGGCGGGGGCCCTGCCTAGGTTGGAGAAGGGAGGCGCCAGCGCCATGAGTCTGCTTGCCATCTACCGGCACCATGCCAGCTCCCGTTCCGCGGCTCTGCCAGGGCACCACCTTCAGCGGATGCCCGAGCTGATCACCAGTGATGGAGAGCTCATCGCCGAGGAGCTGGCCAGCCGCGGGATCCGCTTCCAGCGTTGGCCCGCGCGCGCAGCCCTGCCTACCGGCGCCGCCGAGGCCGAGATCCTCGCCGCCTATGCGGATGAGGTGAAGCGCGTGCAGAGCGAAGGGGGCTATCCCACGGTCGATGCCATCCGCCTCAACCCAGACCACCCAGATCGCGAGGCCCTGCGCGGCAAATTTCTCGCCGAGCATGTCCACAGTGAAGACGAAGTGCGCTTCTTCGTGGAAGGTCGGGGCCTCTTCTGCCTGCACATCGGCGATGAGGTGCTGCAGGTGATCTGCCAGGCCGACGACTGGATCGCGGTGCCCGCCGGCACCCGCCACTGGTTCGACATGGGACCGGAACCCCAGTTCTGCGCCCTGCGCTTCTTCCACAACCCCGAGGGGTGGGTGGCCCAGTTCACCGGAGACCCGATTGCCCAGGGGTACCCGCTGCTGGATCAGCTGCAGGCCGTGGCGCCCTGATCCACTCCTGGGGTATGCATGCGCAGCGCCTCACCGGCGGATACAGGTCCTCTGAGGGCCTCCACCTCCTGCTGCGCCAGCTGCTGCAGGCGCTCTACCGTGGCCGCACGACCGTGCCGCTCTTCGGCCAGCACCCAGTAGAGGCCGAAATGGCGGGCCTCACTGGCCAGCAGCTCGCCATAGAGCTCGCAGAGCTGGGGATCGGGAGCATGGGCGGCCAGCAGGGCCATGCGCTCATGGCTGCGGGCTTCGATCAGGCCGGCCACCAGCAGGGCATCCAGCTGTCGCTGGGGCTCCTGCCGCCGCACCGCCGCCGCGAGGGTGCCCCCATAGGCGGGCGCCGCCAGCGGGCGCAGAGCGATGCCGCGCCGTTCCAGCAGCTCCAGCACCCGTTCGAAATGCTCCAGTTCTTCGCGGGCCAGGGGGCTGAGAGCTTCGGCCAGGCCCCGGTCACTCGGGTAGCGGAACATCAGCTGCAGGGCCACGCCGGCAGCCTTGCGTTCGCAGTGGGCATGGTCGATCAACAACAGATCGCTCCGGGCCACAGCCGCCTCCAGCCAGGCCCGGCTGCTTGGTGCCAGCAGCCACTTCACCCGGGCGATGGGATTCTCCAGCCCCTCTGCCGGGGGGGATAGCACCGGCCCGCTCATCCGCGCCCTCCGGTCGTGGCCTCGTGCAGCCTCCCCACCAGCCCCCGCAGGGCCAGGCCATAGCTCGCCGCCCCGAAGCCGCAGATCACGCCCAGGGCTTGATCGGCCAGGTAGGAGTGATGGCGGAAGGGCTCCCGGGCATGCACGTTGCTCAGGTGCAGCTCCACGTAAGGGATGGCCACCCCGCGCAGGGCGTCCCGCAGGGCGATCGAGGTGTGGGTGTAGGCCCCTGCGTTGATCAGGATGCCGTCCACCCGACCGCGGGCGGCCTGGATGCGATCGATGAGAACTCCCTCATGGTTGCTCTGGAAGCACTCGAGGGTCACCCCCAGATCGGCGGCCTGGCGGGCCAGGTCGGCCTCGATGCCCTCCAGGGTCTGGGAGCCGTAGAGCCCCGGCTCCCGCTGGCCCAGCAGGTTGAGATTGGGGCCATTCAGCAGCAGCACGTGCATGGGCCTGGGCCGTCCAGCGGCCACCACTGCGCCGATCGTAAGGAGCAGGGCGGGGGCAGACCCACCGGCTGGTAACGTCTTGGGGTGTGGTTCGGGTCGGTGCCCGAGTGGTTAATGGGGGCGGACTGTAAATCCGCTGGCTCTGCCTACGCTGGTTCAAATCCAGCCCGGCCCACCTTCCACACGCCCTTGTAGCTCAGCGGTAGAGCACTCCCTTGGTAAGGGAGAGGTCACGAGTTCAAGTCTCGTCAAGGGCTTCATCTTCACCCCCAAAGTCATTCCCAGATCATGGGAATGCTACTTTTTCATTGATACAACAGGCTCAGGCGCCTCGCATCCGGGCAGCCGGTTCATCCCCCCGAGAGGGACGTCGTTCTGAGCGCGGAGGAGCCTGATGCCGACGCGCAGGGACCTCCCCGTTCAGAGATACGGCAGGAAATACCGATCGAAAAACGGCCCTTCCTCCACCGGCTCCACAAAGGCCAGACCCACGAACGTGGTCACCCCTTCCTGGGCGGTCCAGGCCACCACCGCCAGGAACGGGTAGACCGCGCCTTCGTAGCTGCAGCGCAACTCGAGCTGCACCGGCAGGTTGGCCGCAACGTCCACCTCCTCCTGGGTGAACACACAGGTTCCTGGGTGAACACACAGGTTCCCCCCTGGCCCAGGTCCCACACCTTGCACGGCCAGGCGCCTTACGATTCCACCAGCAGTCGCCCAAGCAGGGCGCCGGGCCCCATCAGCATGGCCCGCCGCTCGTAGGCCCGACGCGGCTTGCCCCGGCGATCCCGCCCACTCCGCCGTTCACCGCCGGGTGCGCGGAATGGGCGAAACAGCTCGGACATCCCAATCGGCACCCAGGGGCTTGCCTGTCAACTCTGACAAATAGAACGCTGCGGCGTCAGCCTCTCCAGCTGTGACAGATCGGCCCCGAACCATGGCGCCGGAGGGAGAATGCCACCAGAGCCCGCAGCGAACGGGCAGGGCCAGGGAGGCGCCAATGGCGTTGCAGCGTTGCCTGATCGTGGAAGACCAGGTGATGTTTCTGCAGCTGCTCGCCAAGATGCTCGAGAGCTACGACTGGCTCGAGCTGGTCGGCACGGCCGCGGATGCGCACTCCGGCCTGCAGGCCATCCGCGCCCACCGCCCCGACCTGCTGATCGTCGACCTGGCCCTGCCGGATGGGGTTGGCACGGAACTTCTTCGCTTCCTGCAACTGGCGAATCCCCTGGCCAGAGCCCTGGTGCTGTCGGCGCAGGCCGCCAGTTTCGTCTGCCCGCCGGAGCTGGAGCCCATGCTGCTCGGTGTTGTTGACAAGACCGCGACCTACGAGAGCCTGCAGCGCGTGCTGGAGAGCAGCCTGCCCGCCGTGGGCCCCGGCAGCCCGGCCCCCCGCACCCTCACCCCCCGGCAACAGGAGATCTTCGAGCTGATCGGCAAGGGCTGCAGCAACAAGGAGATCGCCCAGCAGACAGGTCTCTCCCTCGGCACGGTGGAAACCCACCGCAAGGCGATCACCCGCCGGCTGGGGCGCAGCGGGGCCGAGCTGGTGCGCTTCGCGGCCCTGCATCTCAAGCAGCATCAGAAACGCCCATGAGAGGCCTTCTGCGCCTGCCGATGGCCTGGAATCGGCAGCTCGGCAATCGGCTGGTGCTCGCCACCGCCCTCCGCTGCTGATGGTGGGCGGTGCGGTGGGGGGGCTGAGCTGGGTGGCGGGACGGCGCAGCGGCCTGGAGCTGGCCCAGGCCATGCGCCAGCAGAACGCCATCACCAACCTCTCGGATGCCCTCTCCCAGCAGCTCCAGGCCCCCCTGCTGATCAACCGTCTCAATGCACTGGCCATCGAGCAGGGCGAGCTCGACCTGGGCGACTTTGATGTCCTGGGGAAGCGCTTCTGGCGCCAGATGCAGCTGTACCCCGTGGGCTACATCAACTGGGGCAGCACCCGCGGGGAGTTCCTGGGGGTGGAACGGCGCGACGACGGCACCCTGGTGCTCAATGAGGATTCGGAAACGGGGCCGGTCGGCCGCGGCAAGCTGGCGATCTATGCCCTCGATGCGAAAGGACGCCGCGGTGCACTGCTGGAGGTGATCCCCGGAATGACCGCCACCCATCAGGAGCCCTGGTACACCGAGACGGTGAAGGCCGGCAAACCCACCTGGAGTTCGATCTACCAGTGGGAAGACAATCCTGAGGTCTTCGCCATCTCCTACAACCAGCCGATCACGGGCCCCGGGAACGAGCTGCGGGGGGTGATCGGCGTCGACTTCGTGATCAGCCAGCTCAGCACCTGGCTGGCGCAGGTGTGGCGCGACAGCGGCGGGCTGGCGCTGATTCTCGAACCCAACGGCATGGTGGTCGCCAGCTCCCGCAGCGACCTCACCCTCCTGGGGAAGGGGGACAGCCTGCGGCGTGCCCGCATCGACCAGCTGCGTGATCCCGTGGTGCGGGCGGCCCGGGACCAGTTCTTTCAGGCCCCAACCCAGGCGGGCAAGGGCGATCTCCACCTCCACCGTTCCGTGCCCCCCCAGCCACCGGCCAGGAGCGTGCGCGTCGGCAGCACCACCTACCTGCTCGACCTGCACCCCTGGGGAAAGGCGGAAGGTCTCAACTGGCTCCTGCTCACGGCCACCCCCACGGACCAGGCGATGGCCAGCAGTCAGGCCTACCTGCTGCTGAGCCTGGGGCTCAGCCTGGGCGCGATCGGTGGCGCCGTGCTGCTCACCCGCTGCACCATCACCTGGTTACTCGCCCCGCTGGAGGACCTGCGCCAGAGCAGCCGGGAAGCCAGCAACCGCCTGCGCGCGGGTGAACCGGCCGGCCTGGTTCTGCCCCGGTTCGGGGGGGACTGCGCCGCAGAAATCGAGGATCTGGGCACCAGTTTCAGCACCCTGGTGGATCAACTGGGGCGACAGGAGGCCAGCCTGCGCCGCCTGCTGGATGGCTTACCCGTGCCCATTGCCGTGATGGAACGGCGCAGCGACTGGCCCCTGCGCTTCATCAACCAGGCCTACCAGCAGACGCTCCGCCCCGACTGGAACTGTGCGGATTCCGAACAGCAGGCGCTGTGGCAGCAGCGGCGCCAGCAGGTGCTGGACACCTCGGCCGCAGGACTGGCGCCGGGCCTGGAAATCCGTCTCCGGCGCGGGGACGGGCAAACGCTGCCGGTGATGGTGTTCAGCTGCGCCCTGGATGACGCCCTGGTCGAGGCCTACCTCGACCTGACGGCCATTCGCCAGGCCCAGCAGCGGCTCGGGGAGGCCCTGGAGCGGGAGCGCCTGAAGGATGCCCAGACGGTGCTGGTGCTGCAGAGCAAATTGCGCAGCAGCCTGGAGGCCGCCGCTGTGGCCCACGAGATCAACCTGCCGCTGAGCACACTCCTGCTCCACTGCAAGCTGCTGCTGCAGCGCGGCCAGCCCGATCTGCCGGCCACGCTGGTCGAAGCGCTCCAGACCATCAGCGCTGAAGCGGAGCGGGTGGTGCTCACCATCGAGAAGATGCGCAGCCTGCTGCGCAACGTGCAGACGCGACACCAGACGCTCGATCTCTGTGCGGTGGTGCGTAGTGCCCTCCTCTACATGCGCCCCAGCCTGGGGAACGCGGCCGTGGAGGTGCTCAGCGAGGGGCTCGACCAGCCCGCTCCGATTCAGGGTGATGCGGCCCAGATCCAGATCGCCGTGGTGAATCTGCTGCGCAACGCCCAGGAGGCCCTGGACAGCCAACCGAGGGGAGGCACCATCCTCGTGACCCTGGACCACGGCCACCGAAACAGGCCTGAGGGGGGCGAGGGAACAGGCGAGGAAACGGGACCGGAGGCCGGCGATCAGGCCTGCCTGCGCCTGAGCATCGACGACGACGGCCCCGGCTTCGCCGACCCCGATACGGCTCTGAACCCGCTGGAGACCGGCAAGGCCCGGGGCAGCGGCCTCGGCCTGTTTGTGGTGCAGACCACCATGGAGAACCACTGCGGCAGCGTGCACCTGGGCCGCTCTGCCCGCCTGGGGGGCGCCTCGGTACAGCTCGAGTTCCCCCTGGAGGCCGCCCCGCCACCCGCCGACGCCCTACCGGGAACAACCGACGCCCCGGACTCAGGCTTACCCAGTAGTGGGTAGGCGCGTGGAGTCCGGAGGATCGCGCTGCATACGGTGCTCGTCAGGAGGACTTCCGACGCCGCTCCCATGCGCGACATCCTCATCGATGGCCTGCCGATCGTGGACCTGCTGGAGATCAACCCCAGCACCAACGAGGTGGCCCAGTGGAATCGCTGCGACCAGAGCTCAGTCTCCCGGATTTATCGCCATGTGAGCCGTTGCCTGGATCTCGGCTTCCGAAAGACCGGGGGCATCTACAGCGCCCACCGCAACCAGGAGGTGCTGCAGGCCCTGCGTCAGGCCGCCCAGTTGCTGCGCCTCAGCCGTGGCATCGAACACCTGCAGTGGCTCGGCCACCCCTGGAATGGCCAGGCCCTCACTCAGATAGAGGGCAGCCGACCGCTGCCGCGCTGGTGGTTCGGTGAGCGCCGCACCCTCGAGCTCCTGCAGCGGCGGGTGATTGATGTGGCCGTGGTGCGCGGACTCGACCTCCTCCCGCCGGGCTGGGAGGACAGCCGCTTTCCCTTCCGCTTCGGCGACTGGGCCGCCGTCGGTCTGGTGCAACAGCCACTTGAGCTGGCGACCCTGGTCGGCGATGCCCTGCAGAGCCGACCAGCCCTGAAGCTGGAGGAGCTGGCCGGCACCCCTGTGCTGAGTGCGCGCCCGGATCCCTTCCCCGTGCAGAGCAGCTGCCTGGAGCGACTGGGCCTGGAGGCCCGGGCAGTCACGCTGCACAGCTACAGCCCTGCGGCCTGGGAGGGTCAGCTGCAGGGCGGCGAAGTGCTGGCCACCACTCCGATCAGCCGCCAGGCCGTGGCCGCTGAGCAGCCGCTCCAGCCGCTGCCGCTCGCAAGCGGGATGGCGGAAGTGGATCTGGTGCTCGTGCACCAGGAGCTGCTGGAGCAGCCCGCCGTGCAGGAGCTGATCGCCGCGATTCGCCACGCCTACCGCCAGGCCTACGCCAACCTGGAGGGCCCCACCTGGCTGTAGGACAACCTGCGGTCCTGGCCTGGCCCCTGCCGATGAATCCTTCCCTCTCCCTCTCGACCATGCGGGAGCCGGTGAGCCAGGGCCTCACCCGGCCCCTGGCCTGGCGCCTGCAGCAACTCGACCGGCTCGAAGCCCTGCTCCAGGGCCACCAAGCAGCCGTGCTCGAAGCCCTGGCGAGCGACCTGGGCAAACCCCCGCTCGAAGCGAGTTTTGAGCTGGTGGCGATCCGCCAGGAACTGCGCCTCACCCGCCGCCGCCTGCGCCATTGGATGGCTCCGCGCCGCCGCCCGCTGGAGCTGCCACTGCGCCCCGGCCAGGCCTTCCAACAGGCGGAGCCCCTGGGCTGTGTGCTGATCATCGGCCCCTGGAACTACCCCTTCCAGCTCTGTCTGCACCCCCTGGTGAGTGCCCTGGCCGCCGGCAACACGGTGGTGCTGAAGCCCTCCGAACACGCCCCGCGCACGGCCGACCTGATCGCCGAGGCCGTGGCCGCCACCTTCCCCCCGGAAGTGGTGCAGGTGGTGTGCGGCGATGGCGGCGTGGCGGCGGAGCTGCTGGAGCATCCCTTCGATCACATCTTTTTCACCGGTGGTGGCCGGGTGGGGCGGCTGGTGATGGCCGCCGCTGCCAGGCACCTCACCCCGGTCACCCTCGAGCTGGGCGGGAAGAGTCCGGCGATCGTGCTGGCCGACGCCGACATCGCCGTCACGGCCCGTCGCCTGGCCTGGGGGCGGAGCCTCAATGCCGGCCAGACCTGCATCGCCCCCGACCATGTGCTGGTGGAGCCAGGGGTGCGGGAGCCGCTGATCCGGGCCATGGGGGCGGAGCTGGAGCGGTTCTATGGCAGCGACCCCCTGGCCAGCCCCGATCTGGGCCACATCGTCAACCAGGCCCAGTTCGAGCGCCTGGCAGCCCTGCTGGCGGGGGCCCAGGCCCGGGGGCAGGTGCTCCATGGGGGGACCATCGATGCCAGCCGGCGCCGGATCGCCCCCACCCTGGTGGCGGTCGAGAACGGGGACGATCCTCTGATGCAGGAGGAGCTGTTCGGGCCGCTGCTGCCGATCCAGACCGTGCGGGATCTCGATGCCGCTTGCCGGGAGATCCGCACCCGCCCCAAGCCCCTGGCGCTCTACCTCTTCAGCCGCGACCGCCAGGCCCAGCAGCAGGTGCTGCGTGAAACCAGCTCGGGAGGAGTGTGCTTCAACGATGTGGTGATGCAGGCGGGCTCCAGCCAGCTCCCCTTCGGTGGTGTGGGGGAGAGCGGCATGGGGGCCTACCACGGCGAAGCCGGGTTCCTGACCTTCTCCCACCTGCGCAGCGTGCTGCGCCGCCCCTTCTGGCTCGACGTCCCCCTGCGCTATCCCCCCTACGCGGGCAAACTGCCCCTGGTGCAGCGACTCCTGGGCTGATTCGGGCCGGGCATCCCACCCCTGCTCTGCGGCCATCAGCAGCCTTGATCCACCAGGCACTGGAAGGGGCTGGGTGAGGCCCCTATGGTTCGCCAAGCGATCCGTGGAGCCCATGCGCCGCCCCCTTGCTGCCCTGGTTCTTGGTACGGCGATGCCGCTGGTGCTGCTCCAGCCGCCGGCTGCCCTGGCCCAACAGGTGGTGGTGGTGCAAGCGGGTGAAACCCTCTCGGAGATCGCAGATCGCCACGGCATCAGCCTCACCCGCCTGATGCAGGCCAATGGCATCAGCAATCCCGACCACGTGGAGGTGGGCCAGCGCCTCACCCTCCCTGGCAGTGCAAGCCGAGGGAGCAGCGCCAGCAGCCAGCGCGGAGGCACGGTGACCGTGCGCGCCGGCGAGACCCTCTCGGAAATCGCCGAGCGCCATGGCGTCAGCCTCTCCCGCCTGATGCAGACCAATGGCATCAGCAATCCCGACCACGTGGAGGTGGGCCAACGCCTCACCCTCCCCGGCGGTGCCGCTCGTGCGGGTGCCAGCCCGGCCCGCAACAGCCAACCCACCGCCCCTTACACCGTGAAGAGCGGTGAAACCCTCTCGGACATCGCTGCGCGCTTCAACACCACCACCGATCGGCTGATCCAGCTCAACGGGCTGCGCGATCCGGATCTGGTGATGAGCGGCACCCGCCTGCAGGTGCCCGCCCAGCCCCGGGCCGCCGCTCCCGCCAAGCCGGCGGCGGCCCCGGTGAATCGCCAGGCCACGGAGCATGTGGTGAGCCGCGGCGAGAGTCTGTCGCTGATTGCCGAGCGCTACGGCACCAGCGTCGATCGCCTGGTGGCCCTGAACCAGCTGGAGGATCCCGAGCGCCTCCTGGTCGGCACCCGCCTGAAGCTGCGCGGCACCCCGACCGCTCCGCCGCAGGCCCGTCGCCCTGCCGCGCCCGCCACCACCACAACCGCCCCTGCTCCGGCCCCGGCAGCCGCCGCCGCACCGAAACCGACCCAGCCCGCCGCCACGAGCGCCGCCACAGCTTCGCCGCGCCCGACAGCCGCCCCGGCCAGCGCCAGCGCCCCGGCAGCGTCCTCAGCGGCTACTGCGGCAGCAGCCCCTGCAACCACAGCCGTCGCCACCCCCCGGCCCGCAGCAACAAAGGCCATCACTGCGACCACCACCGCGACCGCAACCGGCACCCCCAGCAGCGCCGGCACCACCAGTCGCAGCGCCGCGTCCAGCAGCACCACCTCCAGCTCGGCCGCTTCTGGCAGCGCCACCCGGCTCACGGCCTCAACCAGCAGCGCCGCAAACCCGGGCTCGAGCACCTCGTCACCGTCGCGCATCAGCCAGGCCACCAGCGCAGCCAGCCAGAGCCCGAGCCGCACCGCAGCCGCCACCACAGCCACTGCCGCCACCGCCACTACTGCCGCAACGGCATCCGCCACCGCAGCGGCCAGCACGGGCGGCACCGCGGCGAGGGCCACGACGGCAGCCACCAGTTCCAGGCTCGGGCGCCCTGCGAGCCCGGTCAGCACCGCCCCCGGGAGCCGTTCAACCGTTGCGGCGACGACCGCTTCGCCAGCCTCCGCAGCCAGCACCACGGCCAACCCAGCGGCAGCCCGCAAACCCGCCTCCGGCGACTGGCGCAACTACGGGCCCCTCCAGGTGGATTGGTCGAAGCTGCAGCCCATGGGGGGCAGCTACGTGGCACCGAGCCTGAACGGTGAAGGCCAGCCGCTCTACCTGGCCGTGAACTGCACCGCCCGCAAGATCAACGTGACCAGCCAGGCCGGGCAGTGGAAGACCTGGGAGACCCCCAGCAAGGACTTCGAGCAGAAACTGGTGCAGGACATCTGCAAGGCGCGGGCCAGCTGAGGTCCCGCGGCCTCAGGGAAGCCACCAGCGCAGCGGCCAGGGCTGCTGCAGATAACGCCGGCCTGGATCGCGCAGGTGCAGGCGCTGGGCACCGTCGTCGCTTTCCCCGAGCAGGGCGTCCTGCACCAGCCGGCGGGCCAGCCAGGCCCAGCGCGCCTCATCGCCCCTGGGCGGACCGGGCCGGGCGGCCAGCTCCTCGGCGAGTCCGCGCAGATCCCGCCCCCCCCGTTCCTGCAGGCGCTCCAGCAACACCTGCACCCAGGGCGACCAGTCGCGCCCGCTGCGGGGATCCGCCTCCTGGGCCAGACACCGATCACAGCGCCCGCATGGCGGCACCAGCTCCCCAACTGCCAGCAACAGGGCCTGTTCCCGGCAGCCCTCCCCCTCGGCCACGGCCTCCATCCGCCGGAGTTGGCGCTGGGCCAGCTCCAGCCGCTGGCGATCCGGATCGATCGTGCCTGCCCCCCCCGAAGTGGGGGCCTGGCCAGCCGCCCGGATGGCCCAGCCCAGGCTCACCCGATCCGCGGGGTCGAAGAGCACCACGCATTCCGCCGGCTGGCCATCACGGCCCGCGCGCCCCGACTCCTGCAGATAGCCCTCGGGGCTGGCAGGGAGATCCAGGTGCAGCACCAGCCCCACGTCCGGACGGTCAACCCCCATGCCGAAGGCCACGGTGGCCACCAGCAGCGGTCGCGGCTGGCTCTGGAAGTGGGTGAGTGCCAGCTGGCGGCTCTCGGGATCCATACCAGCGTGGTAGGGGATGGCTTCCACCCCGGCCCGGTTCAGCTGGGCCGCCCACTGCTCCACGGAGCGCCGGGTGCGGGCATAGATCAGGGCCGCCCCCCGGCAGCGCTCCAGGGCCTCGAGCACCTCCGGCAGCGGATCCGCCGGCCGGAGCCGCATGCTGTAGCTGAGGTTGCGGCGCTGGGCGGAGCGCACCTGCACCAGCGGCCGACGCAACTGCAGCAGGCGAATGATGTCGGCGCGCACCTGGGGCGCCGCCGTCGCACTGAGGGCCACCAGGGGCACCCCGGGACACAGCCGGCGCAACTCCCCCAGGCGGCGATAGTCGGGCCGGAAGTCGTGGCCCCAGGCACTGATGCAATGGGCCTCGTCAACGGCCAGGCCCACCAGCCCCCCGTCGCTGAGCAGGTCATCCAGCAGCTGGCGGGTCGATTCGACCCGCAGCCGTTCGGGAGCCAGATAGAGCAGCCGCAACCGCCGCTCGCGGATCCGGCGCAACAGAGCCATCCGCTCACCGGAGCCCAGGCCTCGATGCAGGCAGGCCGCAGCGATCCCCCGCCGCTGAAGCTGCTCCACCTGATCCTGCATCAGGGCCACCAGCGGCGAAATCACCAGCACCACCCCCTCCCGCACCAGGGCCGGCAGCTGGTAGCAGAGCGATTTGCCTGCGCCGGTGGGCAAGACCGCCAGGCAGTCGCGGCCCGCGAGCATCGCCTCGATCACCGCCCGCTGGCCAGGGCGGAACTGCGTCCAGCCAAAGGCTCCGGTGAGGGCCAGCTCCAACTGGTCCTGGGGCCCAGGGGCGGACTCCTGCGGTTCGCGCAGGGGGGACGGGGCCATGCTCACCGTCGCCAGGCCTCAGGACCATAGCCAGCACCCCCTTCCACCCCTGGCCGCTCAGGGCAGGGGGGGCGGCTCCAGCTGATCCGGAGCCTCCTCCACCAGCTGCAGGCGCACCCGCTTGCCGCCGGCCAGCTCCCCCAGCGACACGCGCAGGGTGCTGCCGCTGAGCGACTGCAGCGCCGTGAGCAGCTCCCGCAGGTGGGGCGTGCTGCTGCCGCTCTCCACCCAGAGCCGCTCCTGCAGGCCCCCCAGCCGCCGCCAGCTGGTGTGCAGCTTGAGCACCGCCGCCTCCAGCGCCTGGGCCTGGCCCACCGCATCGGCCAGCAGGCCAAGGGCATCAACCCGCTGGGCCTCCTGCAGCGCCTTGTCGAAATCGAGCTGGTCGTACTGGAAAGCCCGCACCGCAAGAGCCGCCTCGGCGGCCTTGCTCAGCCAGCGGGCCGTGTGGGTCACATCGCGCACCCGCTCCAGCTCGGGCTCCTCGCGCAGCACCTTGCGCAAGTTATCCTGCTGCTCCCCCGGCAGCTTGGCCAGCTCCTTCACCAGCGGCGCCACGGCCCGCGGCGGCAACAGATTTTCGGCGGTGCGCTGGCGGATCTCTTCCGGCAGCAGCGGGCTGGTGGCCGCCGTGAATTCATCCGCCAGACGCCGCACCTGCTTGCGGGTGATCTCCTGCCCCTCGTTGGCCGCCTCGGCGATCATCTGCTGCACCTCCGGATCGGCCTGGGCCGTCTCCAGAAAGGCACGCTTGGAGAACTGGTTCACGCTGCCCTCCTCCAGCAGCCCCTCCCCCACCAGGGCATCGGCCGACTCAGCGAGCTGGATCAGGGTGTAGGCCCGGGTCTTGCTGATCTCCCGCTCCCTGAGCCACTGCAGAAAGCCGGTGCCGCGCCCCTCGCCGCCGCGCTTTTCCCGGTCGCGCACGGCCCGCAGAATCCGCCCCCGCCAGATCTCGGTCTGGAGATCGAAGCGGTCGCACACCGCCCAGGCCTCCTCGAGCCGGGCGAGAAACTCCATCGTGCTGATGGTGTCGCTGTCGGGATCGGGAAGCTCAAGGCTGAGAACCGGAGCCTCCGGAGCATCCAGCACCATGGAGGGCAGCAGCGAAACGGCGATGCTGGCACCCGGGGATCGGGGCAGCAGCGCCCCAAGGGCGACGAATCGTGACGCCCCCTGCTGAAGCCCCGAAGCAGGCGGGTATCTTCCCTCTGGCAGCCTCCGAATCCACCGCTAGCGATGGCCATTTCCCGCGGCGACAAAGTGCGCATCAAGCGCCCTGAGTCCTACTGGTTCAACGAAGTCGGCACCGTCGCCTCGATCGACACCTCGGGCATCCGCTATCCCGTGGTGGTGCGCTTCGAGAAGGTCAACTACAACGGCTACAGCGGCTCCGAGGGCGGCATCAACACCAACAATTTCGCCGAGAGCGAGCTCGAGAAAGCCTGAGCTCTCGGCTGCGGCTTGGCGCTCCAGCCGAGCACCGCTGCTCCACAAACGCCGATGGCCGCCACAGGGTTCAGCCATCGATCCAACCCTTTCTGAGCCGATCCCCCTCCCAGGGATCGGCTTTTGATTGGGCGTCCACCGCTGAGCAGGGCACCAAGCCCTCCCTGCACCCGCTTGTGAGAGCCTGAAGCGGATCCACCAGTGCACCGTGCCGGAACTGCCCGAGGTCGAGACCGTGCGGCGCGGGCTGGAGCAGCAGACACGCGGTCGCACCATTCGGCGGGTGGAGGTGCTTCGCCCCCGGGCGATCGCCAACCCCGAGACCCCCCAGGCCTTCGCAGAGGGGCTGCAGGGCTGTGAGCTGGTGGGCTGGCAGCGGCGAGGCAAATACCTGATCGGCGGGCTGCGCCGCGGCAGCGCCCCTGGCGGGCACTGGGGCGTGCACCTGCGCATGACCGGCCAGTTTCTGCTGGTCCCGGCAGCCCACGAGGCGGCACTACCCCCCTGCCGCCACACGAGGGTACGGCTCTGGACGGAGGAGGGCGACGAGCTGCGCTTCATTGACATGCGCAGCTTCGGGCAGATGTGGTGGGTTCCGCCCGAGGTGGCCGTGGAGAGGGTGATCAGCGGCTTGCAGCGCCTGGGGCCAGAACCTTTCAGCGACGGCTTCACTGGCGCCTACCTGCACAACCGCCTGCAGGGATCCCAGCGCACGATCAAGGCAGCCTTGCTGGATCAAGGCCTGGTCGCCGGAGTCGGCAACATCTATGCCGACGAATCCCTGTTTCTGGCCGGCATCCGGCCCCACACCCCCTGCAGTGCCCTCGACCTGAAGCAGCTGCAACGCTTGCGGGAAGCCCTGGTGGACGTGCTGGAGCGCAGCATCGGTGCCGGCGGCACCACCTTCAGCGATTTCCGTGACCTCACCGGCACGAACGGCAACTACGGCGGGGAAGCGCTGGTGTATCGGCGCACGGGTCAGCCCTGCCGCGTCTGTGGAGCGCCGATCGAACGCAGCCGCCTTGGGGGGCGCAGCAGCCATTGGTGCCCCGCCTGTCAGCATTGATTCTCTGTCCGTCCTGCCGCGCCCATGGCTGAGATGCCCGCATCTGTCTCAGCGCGTGGCCAGGCCCGGCAGTTGAGCGCCACGATGGCGGCCATTCATCGCCGCGGCTGGTGTGATGGCACAGGCGGAAACTTCAGCTGTGTGCTGCAGCGGGACCCCCTGCAGTTGCTGATGGCCCCCAGCGGGGTCGACAAAGGAGGCGTCCTGCCGGAGGCCCTGATCCAGGTGGATGGGGCTGGCCAGGTGCAACGGGGCAACGGCAAAGCCAGCGCCGAGACTTTGCTGCACCTGGCGATCGTCGACAGCACTGGAGCCGGAGCGGTGCTGCACACCCATTCTCAGGCGGGCACCCTGCTCTCCAGGCACTACGGGCCCGCCGGCGAGGGCGTGGGGTGGCTGGCGATCGCTGATCTGGAAATGCTCAAGGGCCTGCGTGGCATCCAGACCCACGCCACCGAGATTGCCGTTCCGGTGCTCGCCAACGACCAGGATCTGCGCCTGCTGAGCCTGCGGGCCAGGCCGTACCTGCCGCAGGCTCCCCACGGTCTGCTGATCGCGGGGCACGGTCTCTATGCCTGGGGCCTTGATCTCACCGAGGCCCAGCGCCATCTGGTGATTCTGGAATTTCTGCTGGAACAGCACTGGCGCCAGCTGCTCCTGCAGGCCCTCCTGCGCTGACCCCCCATCCATTCATGCTGCACCGCTCTGGCATCAGTCACCTCCTCCTCGACATCGAGGGCACCACCTGCCCGGTGAGCTTTGTGGCTGACACCCTCTTCCCCTACGCGGCAACGCACCTGGAGGGGTTTCTGCGCCAACACCGCCACAACGCAGAGGTCGCTCCGTTGATCGCAGCCACGCAACAAGCCTGGAGCGACGATGAGGCACCAGAAGCCCTCACCCTGCGGGACCGCTTCACCCCAGCTGGCGGAGAGGTGGTCGGTGGAGTGGAGGCCGAGAATTCCGTCGATGGAGTGCGTGCGGTGAGCGCCTATCTCCAGCTGCTGATCGCCCACGACCGCAAGCTCACCGCCTTGAAGGATCTGCAAGGGCTGATCTGGAAGGCAGGCTATGCCGAGGGGGCCCTCATGGCCCCCCTGTTCGCCGATGTCGCTCCAGCGTTGCAGCGCTGGCAGGCACAAGGGCTGGTGCTGGGTGTGTACTCCTCCGGCTCAGTGGGCGCTCAGCAGCTGCTCTATGGCCACAGTGAAAACGGGGACTTACGGCATCTGTTCAGCCATTGGTTCGACACGCGCACGGGCCCCAAACAGGACACGGGCAGCTACTCCACCATTGCCGCAGCGATGGGCACCGAGCCTGCCCAGGTGCTGTTCATCAGTGATGCTCTGGCCGAATGCAGCGCTGCTGCCCGCAGCGGCATGGCGGTGCTGTTCAGCGATCGCCCAAGCAACCCCCAGCGCGATCCAGGGCCATTTGAGAGGATCAGCGATTACACCCACCTGCAGATCGCGTGATGCCCGACGAGCCCATCAGCCAAGCGAACCGGGACGAAGAAATCCTCAGCCTCAACCAGGCGCTGCTCGAGAGCGTGGTCCGCGGAGATTGGCAGGGATATGCAGCCGCCTGCAGCGAAGACCTCAGCTGCTTCGAAGCCGAAACCAATGGACTCCTGGTGGAAGGCTTGCCTTTTCACCACTTCTATTTCCCCTGCACCAGCGATCTGGGGGATCAAGGCCCAGCCCCCCAGGTCACCATGGCACGCCCCCACCTGCGCTGGCTCAGCGATGAGGCCGTGGTGCTGAGTTACACCCGCCTCACCCAGCGCTGGGTGGATGGAAACCCTGTGACGGCAAGTTGCTGTGAGACGAGGGTCTGGCAACGCTGTCATGGCACCTGGCTCCAGGTGCACGTGCACCGCAGCTGATCGAGCCCCTGGCATTCTCCCCAGAGGAATGCGTGCACCCAGACGGCATCCAACAAAAAAGCCACCCCGCAGGGTGGCTTTTGGGTCGATCGATTTCTGGCCACTCCATGGCCATCCATCGCATCAACCCGTCAGGAGAACACAATGTTTTACCTGGCATCGACCTATTTTCTCAGGGGGCTACCCCCCAAATATCGTCGGCGCTGCAGCGTTTCACAACCGAGTTCGAGATGGATCGGAGTGGTTCCACTGCGCCATGGACACCAGGATAGAATCGCGCATCAACCAATACCCTTGGCTGATCCTTGATCCTCTTGTGTTCCCAGGTGAACCCTGAGAACTGCATAGGTGTTGCCCCAACCCTGCAGTCATGACAAGCATGCTGCAACCTTGGAGCAGTCTGGATCGAAAGCTGTGCCTTGGTCCCCCAAGGCATCCTTTAGAGCTCAAGCGTTGGTCAAGCCCTCGGTCTATTAGTACTCCTCCGCTTCACCTGTTACCAAGCTTCCACGTAGAGCCTATCAACGGGTGTTCTTCCCGTGACCTTACTGGCTTAACGCCATGGGAACACTCATCTTGAGGTGGGCTTCCCACTTAGATGCTTTCAGCGGTTATCCGCTCCGCACATGGCTACCCAGCGTTTACCGTTGGCACGATAACTGGTACACCAGAGGTGCGTTCCTCCCGGTCCTCTCGTACTAGGGAGAAATCCTCTCAATGTTCCTGCGCGTGCACCGGATATGGA
>Ga0194123_10003172_pt1 | contig 20124 bp, 10 predicted proteins | sample TA2MahsurfametaG_5_FD_155479 | JGI IMG/M metagenome (GOLD analysis project Ga0194123, IMG submission 155479) | Freshwater microbial communities from Lake Tanganyika, Tanzania - TA2015023 Mahale A surface | ecosystem: Environmental > Aquatic > Freshwater > Lake | place: Tanzania: Lake Tanganyika... | reverse complement strand
GCGAACCCGTAACCGGGGAACTCCCGGTCGAATTCCCGCATCAGCCGGTCGCGCGTCACCTTGGCCAGCACGCTGGCGGCGGCAATCGAGTAACTGCGCGCGTCGCCTTTTACGAGCGGGGTCTGCGCCCACCGCAGCGACTTTACGCGCAAGCCGTCCACTAAGACATGCGCGGGCGGAGGCGTAAGTTGCGCGAGCGCTTCGTTCATTGCGTGATGCGTGGCTTGGAGGACGTTGATACGGTCAATCAACCCGGCATCTGCTTGCGCGATGGCATAGGAAACTTCCGAGCGGGAGGTAAGCCAAGTGAAGTAGTGCTCGCGCTGCGTTTCCGAGAGCTGTTTCGAGTCGTTTAAGTCGCGCAGCTCAGCGGGAAACTCACCTTGCAGCCAGCCCAGTGGAAATATCACCGCCGCCGCGACCACCGGTCCCGCCAGCGGGCCGCGCCCGGCTTCGTCGAGACCGGCGAGTGGAGTGAGCCCTTTGGCTGACAATTCGCGTTCGCACGCCAAACGGTCAATCACCATACCCCACTCTGCGCGTACTGTGCGGCTTTTGCGTGCGCCAGTTTTTGCCATGCGTTAACTCAAAGCTTTGACCGCCTCTGCAAAATCCCTCGGCCAGGGGGCTTCGACAGCAACCATCTGGCCTGTCTGCGGATGAGCAAAAGTTAGCCGCGCGGCGTGCAGCATTTGGCGTGGCGCTGCATAGCCCGTCTGCTCACGCAGCTGCTTATTGAGCCGCTTACCATAAATCGTGTCACCTACGACGGGATAGCCGAGGTGTTCTAGGTGGACGCGAATCTGATGCGTGCGGCCGGTATGCAAGGTGCAGTGCACGAGGCTCGCGGCCTTCATCCGGCGCTGCACTTCGTAGCTTGTCCACGATGCGCGCCCGCCACTTTCGGTCGCGGCCATGCGCTTGCGGTGCGTCGGGTGGCGGGCGATGGCGACCTTAATCTCGCCGGCGTTGCGCGTGGGGGAGCCGCAGACGAGCGCGTGGTAAAGTTTTCCGACCGTGCGGCCGGCGAACTGTTGCGATAGCGCCAGGTGCGTCGCATCGTCTTTTGCCACCACGAGGCAGCCGCTAGTTTCCAAGTCAAGTCGGTGCACGATGCCCGGCCGCGCCACGCCTCCAATGCCGCTCAACTGCCCGTGGCAATGGTGCAGCAGAGCGTTGACCAACGTATGCCGTTCGTGGCCATTACCCGGATGCACGGCGATGTCTGGGGATTTGTTGACGACCACGAGCACGTGGTCTTCGTAAAGCACGGCCAGCGGGATGGCTTCCGGCTCGGCCTTATCCGGGCGCGGGCCAGGCCAACGTACGGTGATGGATTCGCCCGCATGCGGGACGTGCGTGGGCTTGATGGACTGACCGTTGACGGTGATTTCGCCCTCCTCGATGAGCCGTTGCAGCGTGCTGCGCGAGGCCGCCGGATAGCGCGCGTGTAAAAAGCGGTCGAGCCGCTCGGTGGGTAGCGTCAGCTCAACGGTGAAAGTCTCAGAACGCTCGCTCAGGCGGGTTTGGGGTTGGAAGGTGAGAATTTAGAGTTGGCGGCGCGCCGCCGTAACCAGAAGTAAAAAATGATGCCCGCCGTGAAAATGCCGATGCTCACGAGTTGCCCCGGGGAAAGCGGGCCAATGAACTTTGTGGGCGCGTAGTCGCCGCGATAATGCTCCACCAGCGCCCGCACCGGCGCGTAGGCCATGAGGTAGAGGGCGAAGACTTGCCCGTCGAATTGCTTCCGTCGATACCACCAAGCCAGCGCGCCGAAGAGCGCGAGGTTTAGACCCGCCTCGTAGAGCTGGGTCGGATGCACGCCAATACCTCGGGTCACATGGTCAGCTGGGAAATGCACCGCCCAAGGCAGCTCACACGCGCGCCCGTGGCAGCAGCCCGTCATGAAGCAGCCCAGCCGCCCAAAGGCATGACCGAGTGCCACGCTGGGCACGAGTGCATCCGCCAGCTTCCAGACTGGCAGCGTTTTTCGGATTGCGTAAGCGATGCCGCACACCGTCGCGCCGATGAGGCCTCCGTAAAACACAAACCCGCTGCGTGTAGTAAAAACTTTTGTCCACGGCCCGTCTGCGAATTCCTCGCGCCAGTAGCTGATCACGTAGAGCACTCGCGCACCGGCGATGCCGCCGAGGAACAGCCAGAACACCACATCCGCTACTGCATCTGGTGAGAGGCCATCACGGAGGCCTCGGCGTTGGGCGGTCCAATAACCTGCCATAAAGCCGAGGGCCACAAGGATGCCGTACCAATGGACCGTCAGGCCTCCGAGCTTAAAGGCGATTTCGTGCATCGCGCGCAGCATAAGTGGCGCCGCGAGCATCGTCGAGCTTGAGGAACAACCTTAGCAAACCAGGTGACGCCTCTCCAGCCCCCAAGTCGAGTTGAAGAAGCCAGCCCAAAAGGAAACAAGGCTGTTCGCGATGTTAGCCGGGAGGGGGTAAGACGGTGCTTGGTGGTGCGCACGGCAGGACTTGAACCTGCACGCCGTAAGGCACTACCACCTCAAAGTAGCGCGTCTGCCAATTCCGCCACGTGCGCGAAGAACGCCGCGTATTGAATCGCTTTTGCCCGGTGGCGCAAGCCGAATCTCGGCCATCTTGCAGCCGCAGACTTTTTCCTTTCGGCCCCACACGAGCCGGTATTTTGTGAGGGGCAGACTTTGCCCTCGCTGTTTTGCAGTCGCTGTCCTAGAAAACTGGCTACATGAAACTACGCTTTTGCCTCGTTGTAGCCATGCTCTTCGTCTGCGTGCCCGCGCGCGCAGAAAAGATCGTGCTCGTCGCCGGCGGGGTGCAGGACGCCGTCGGTCTACCCGCCTCGGAAGCGAAGCTCAAAGAGCCGTTCGGCGTAGACTTCGACCGCGCGGGGAACCTGTTCATCGTCGAGATGGCAATGGGCAACCGGCTGCTCAAGATGGACACGAAGGGCTTGCTGACGCACATCGCGGGCACGGGCAAAGCGGGCTTCTCCGGCGATGGCGGTCCCGCGCTGGCCGCCGAGTTTAACGGCCCGCACAACCTCGGCGTGCTGCCCAACGGCGACGTGCTCATCGGCGACACTTGGGCCGGGCGCGTGCGCCAAGTAGACATGCGGACCGGCACCGTCAAGAGTCTTGCAGGCTACACCGTCCCGGCGGATAAAGCGCGTGGGAGCGGGCCTTACTGCATCACGCTCGACTTCACGGGCACGAAGCTCTTCATCGCCGACCTCACGCGAATTCACGAGCTGGACATCGCCACGGGCAAGACCCGCGTCGTGGCCGGCAACGGCGAGAAGGGCCGGCCCGAGGATGGCGCGGTCGCGATCGAGGCCCCGCTGTCCGACCCGCGCGCTGCCGCCCCGGACCGCAAGGGGAACCTTTACATCCTCGAGCGCGGCGGCAACGCGCTGCGTGTTGTCACGCCCGACGGCAAGATCAAGACCGTCGTCAATGCCAGTGGCAAAAAGGGCAGCACCGGCGATGGCGGCCCTGCCCTCGAAGCCTCCATGAACGGGCCGAAACACCTTTGCGTAGACCTCGAGGACAACGTCATCATGGCCGACGCTGAGAGCCATCTCATCCGCAAGTTCTCGCCCAAGGATGGCCAGCTAACGCGTGTGGCCGGCACTGGCAAGCAGGGCAGGGGAGCATTGGGAGGTTCACCCTTGGAATGTGATCTGGCTCGGCCACACGGCGTCACGGTACATCGCGACGGCACGCTTTACATTACAGACAGCTATAACCACCGGATTCTGAAGATCACTAAGTAGGTTAGAGGTGCTCGCGGGGCTTTAATTTTCAGCAATCGTAGCAGCGGATTAATTGCATCGCGCTGTTACCCAATGCGACGGTGGTTGGCAAAGAAGCGGTGTTCGAGCCTAGCGGACTGAAATAAACTAACCGGCTACTTGGCCTCGGCCTTCTTTTGGGGGAGCAGCATTTCGATGGCCTTGTCGAGTTGCGGATCGCGTTGGGTGAGCCAGTCTTCAGGCGTGAGCCAAAGGCGTACGTCGGGTTGCTCGCCTTGGTTTTCCATGTTCGTGCCGTCCATGCGGAAGACACCGCCCTGCGGCATCCGTGCGCCAGTGCCATCGGTCAGGCGCAGAGCCCAAGTCCAGATCACATAGCCCGGCGTGGGCATGCCGACGATCTTGGCAATGCCGCGCTGGCGCATGGCGTAGGGGAACATTTCGCCGTTGGAGTAGCTGTGCTCGTTCATCAGCACGATGACGGGTTTTTCCCACGAGCGGTTGGGCGCGGCTTCGGGGCCTTCGTCGCGCGGGCGATACCAGCCGTGTTGTTTGCGCTCCAGCCAGTCAATAAGCGTGTCCGAAATATTGCCGCCCCGATTGAAACGCACGTCAATGATCATGCCCTGCTTGCCGCTCATGTATTCGTAGGCCTCGCGTTCGAAGCGGGTCTGGTTCTCGCCTCCCATGGCACTGATGTGCAGGTAGCCGAGCTTGCCACCGGTCTGTTTCTCCACATAGGTGCGTAGTCGCTCAATGCGGTTTTGGTATTGCAGATTTTCCCACTCGGCGGCGGTTAGCACTTTGTATTTCACCTTCCGCGCGCCTTCCTTTTTCGGTTCCTTGTTAACGAGGAACTCGAACTCGCGGTCCTGCCGGTCGTTGATGAACTGGTAGAGCTTTTCATTCAGCGCCACGTCCTGCCCGTTGATGGTCAGGACGTAATCGCCAGGCTTGATCTCAGTCTGTTTGTAGGAACCGGGCGCACCGGTGGGCACGTTGGCCACGCGCAGGCCCGGCCCAGCGTGCGTATAATCTAAGGTGAAACCCAAGTGCGGCGTAACTGGCTCCGGGGTGCTGCCCGCCGCCGGGGTAACCTCGCTATGTGAGGCTTCCAGTTCCCCAATCATCATGCCCAGCACGGTGGAGAAATCATCATGGGTTTCAACCGAATCGAGCATCGGCTCATACCGTTTGCGGATGGCTTCCCAGTCGCGTCCGTGGAAGTTTGGGTCGTAAAAGTTGTGGTGGTAACTGCGCCAAAATTGCGTAAAGGCCGCCTTGCGCTCCGCTTTCACGTCGCGGTCAAAGTCCGCGTTGAAAGTTACTTTTTCCGGGCCCTTCAAGTCTCCGAGCCTAAACTTCCAGACCTCGGCGTTCTGCACGTAGAGGGCGGCCTTGCTTTCCGGCAGCAAGCGCAGACCCGCTTTGTTGCCGCCCGTGGTCAGGCGCTTAGTTTCCTTGCCGTCGTAACTGACCGTCCAGACATCGCCCTCGGACATGAACGCAATGGTGCCGTCCGCCGTGACCAGCAAATCCGCTTGGGGGTTTTGCGATGAAAGCTTGCGGATGCGCCGTTGGATGTCCGTAAAGTCAATTTGCACTTTCACTTTGTCCTTGGGCTTCTCGAACTTCAGGTCTGTGTCCGTCAGTCGGGCAGACTCAGGTTGCAACGGCAGCACGTAGAGTCCGAGTCCGTCTCGGTCGCTTTGGAAGAAGATGTATTTCCCATCCGGTGACCACGTGGGCTGCGTGTGCTGCGCGTTGAGTCGTGTCACGTTCTGCGCCTCGCCGCCCGCAGCGGGGACAACCCAGATGTTCCAACTCCGTGTTTCGCCCTTGCGCATATAGGCAACCCACTGCATGTCCGGCGACCACGCGAAATCCCCGCCACCTGACGTCCGCCAGTGAGTGCCGGGCACATGCACGATGCGCTTGGTGGCCCCGTCCGCCAATGCCAAGGTGTAGAGACCACCGTCGTTACCCGCGACCCAAAACGCGAGGTGCTGGCCATCCGGGCATAATGAAAGCCGCGTGATTTCCTCGGAGCGCTGCCAGAGTGATTTCACTGCGAGCGTGGCGAGGTCCAATTCGTAAATGCGCGTGTTGAACTCGCGGTCGCTGGTGAAATAGAGCTTCTTGCCGTCGCGCGCCCAAGTGAAATCGGAGTCGTCGCCCACCCACTCCGTGAGCCGCCGCGCGAACTCCTCGCCACGGCCCGCTACGCCTTTGCTCTTCTCCATCGCCACCGTCCAGATGTCGCCGCGCAGACCGAAGGCCAGGGTCTTGCCGTCCGGCGAAAGCTCGGCTTCAGTCACACCACTGGTGAGTTTCTCGCGTCGCCGGGTGGTTTGTTTTTCATCTGCACTGACCACGAACTTGAGCTTGGTGGCAGTTTTAGTTCCGCTCTTCAGCAACCACAAATCCGGTCCGTACTCGAATGCGATGTCCGCTGATTTCATCGCCACCGTCGGCCAGCGCACTGCGTCGCCGGTGAAAAGCGTGAGTTGCTTGCTTTTGCCATCGAGGTCATAGAGCCAGAGGTTGGGCGTGCGCGCGGGCGAGTCCGTGACTTTGGGGATCGGTTCGTTGAGCTTGCTCGCGGAGGGCGTGACTTCACCGACGGTGACGGTGAGTAGGCGTTTGCCATCGGGGAGGAACTGCGTCCAGAGATGCTGCCGATCGTCGTTGGTGAGCGGTTTGCGGCGACCGTCGGCGATGTTCAGCGTCCAGATTTGCGCCGCCGCCGCGCCGGTGTAGCGTGGGCGCGTCCACGGAAAACCGTATCGCCCATAGACTACGGATTTCCCGTCCGGGGAGAAGCTTGGGTAGTTCAGCGCCGCATAGTCCTCCGTGAGCCGCGAGGTGCCCAGAGTCTTCAAGTCCACTGCATAGAGTGCATAGTTGGGTGTCTCGCGGCGACCGGCGAAGATTAGTTGCTTGCCGTCTGGACTCCAGCCGCCGGGATATTCCGCGCCACTGTGCCAAGTGATTTGCTGCGCAGGCCCACCTTCTGCCGGCACCACGAACAGGTCCCACCCGCCATTGCGTTTACTGGCAAAGGCAACCCATTTGCCGTCTGGCGAAAAGCACGGGTAAGCATCTGCTTCGACGTGCGAGGTCAGCGCCGTCGCGCGCCCTCCCTCGCTTGCCGCCACCCACACATCACCGCGATACACAAAGGCAAGGCGCTTGCCATCTGGACTTAGCGTTGGCTGGCGAGCCCCGACGACGGGCTGTGGCACGGGCGCGGTGAGCTGGGCAAAAATGGGCGTTGTAGTGGCAAGCAAACCGGCAACACCTGCGAAAACGAAAGAAAGTCTCATGAGCAACAGCATTTTTGGCAGACTGTACCTGGACAGTGACGCGGAGCAATGTTTCCTCAAACTTAATTACTGCATCATTCGCTCCACAGTCCACACGACTCCGGTGAGCGCGATAAGCAAGCAGGCGGGCCGCCGCACCCATGGGCCATACCACGCGCGGTCGGCGCACCATCTCGTCGCGGCGAAAGCGAGGACAATGACTGTAAGTTGGCCTAACTCCACGCCCACGTTGAAGCACAAGAGTGCCATGCCAAGCTGATCTCGGGGCAAGCCCACTTCGCTGAGGACGCTGGCGAAACCCATGCCGTGAATCAGCCCGAACCCGAACACCGCCGCCCAACGCCCCGGCGAAACCTCACTGCGAAACAAATTCTCAATGGCCACCACCGTGATGGAAAGCGCGATGATGGGTTCCACCATGCGCCCCGGCAACGCGAAGATGCCTAGCACCCCGAGCGCGAGCGTGACCGAGTGCGCGACGGTAAAAGTTGTCACCTGCCAAAGCAGCGGCTTGAGCTTCGGGCTGAGGAGGAACAGCCCAAGCACGAAGAGGATGTGATCCAAGCCCTGGGGCAGAATGTGCTTGAAGCCAAGCTCGGTGAACTGAGCCGCCGTGTTACGCACCACGGGCGCGGCCGGTGGCACGTCTCGGTGCTTCGCGGGATCGGGCTGTTCCACGGTTCGCAGGTCTTCCTGAAACGCAGTGAGGTCAATCACCATGGCCTGCCGCGATTGCACGAGTTGCAGCACGGGCGGGACGTCCTTGCCGCGGTGGAACAGCACCTCAAACAGCGCAGCGAAACCAAAGGTCGAATAAAGCGAAAAGGACAACTCCATCTCTTTGGCACGCGCAGGAATTTTCCACTGCACCGTTAGCGGCAGTGGCGCCGGGACGACCTCGCCGGGCCGTTCCTCGCGCGTGAGCACGAGCGGCGCGGGCGGCCAGTTCGAGATCACGCCCCGCACGGGCGGGTTTGTATCCAGCGCGAAGTGGATACGCGACTGGACGTAGTCGGCAATGTTCGTGGCAAGCGTGCGCACCTGCTCCGGCGTCATCAGCACGACCGCGTCGTTGGTGCGGCCCGCCAGGAACTGGAGCAGATCCGGCTGGTTGAGTTGGAAGGTGAGCGTAAGGGAATTGGTCGTGAGCCGCGCATCCACTCGCGTGAGTGAGGCGGTGTGGGCGGCGGCGTGTTGGAACGGAGCCGTTGCTAGAAGAAGAAAGACAACCCAAAGCACGGGGCCGAACAAAGATTTCACCCCTGCTCTCTTCAATTGCCCAGAATGTTCGGGCTCAATTTGCCTGTCGCCGAGGGTAGCGACACAGCGTCGAGGAGCGCGACCGTTTCCTGCCACATGTTTGACAAACTTTCCACATATCCGCTTTTGAACAGCGATACAGCACTGGCGCAGTCCAAGACCTCGCGGAAGCAGGCGCACTGCGGTGGCTCCCTTCGCTTACTTCTTTCGTCCGCGCGCCGCGGAGTCGGAGAGGTTCTTGAGATACTGCTCGACCAGCGGGCTGTATTCCTCAGGAGCGCGTTCAGTCTGGCTTTGGAGAATCGCATTGCGGTCGCGCGCGGGTAAGCCGAGAAAGCCGCTGCTACCCTTGGCTTGACGCGTTGGGCCGTCCGCCCCGCCCTCACCGTTCCAGTTGCCCTGCTTGCCGTCCCCTTGGCCTTCCTTGCTGTTGGCCTGCGGGGTGTTTTGGCCGGGGCCTTGGGCCTGACCTTTGCCCTGTTGCTGGCTTTGGCCTTGGCCCTGTTGTCCTTTCCCTTGCTGCGCCATCTGCTGGCCGACGCCTTCCTGGGCGAGCGCAAGCGCAGCGGCGGCCTGCGCGAGCGCGGCTTGCGCGGCCTCGGCGTTGGCTTGGGCGGGCTGAGCTTTGCCAGCCTCTGCTTGTGCAGCGGCTTGGGTGAGCGCTTGTAGTGCCTTGTCGAGGGACATCTGCGCTAATTGTGGGAGCGGCCCGGCCTCACCGGCAGCCAGCGGAGCCACCATCTGCGCGGCCGCATCCAGCGGTGACGCGGCCTGTTGCGCGGCCTGCGACGCGGCGAGTTGCTCGGTGAGCGCCTTCACGTCGGCTTGCTGTTTGGCAAGCTGCGCGGGTGAAGGCGTAGGCTTGCCGGCCTGCGGGGATCCTTCACCGGGCTTACCTTCACCGGGCTTACCTTCACCGGGCTTACCTTCACCGGGCTTACCTTCGCTGGGTTCGCCCTCGCCAGGCTTCTCACCCGTCGGCGCAGGCTCGCCCTGCGCAGCTTCCTGCAAGCCTTTCTGAGCTTTCGCCATTTCGGCGACGGCGTTCTTTAAGTCGTTCTTGCCGAGTTGTTCGGCGGCTTTCTCGGCAGCGGCCTTAGCCTCGGCAAGCGGCTTAGATTGGGGCTTGGCCTTCGCTTGTTCGCCGGCAGCGGCAGCGATTTCTTGCTGCTTTTGCTTGAGCATCTCCTGGAGGCCGGCGGGTTGGTCGAGCTTAGCTAGCGCCTGATTGACTTGCTGCTGCGCAGCGGCGACGGCCTCGGACGCCTTCGCGAGTTGCGGCGTATTGTCGGGCGGGGGCTGACCGAGTTCCTTGGCCAATTCCTGCTGCTTTTGCTCGACAGCGTTTTTGGCGGCTTGAAGGTTCGCCATCGCTTGCGCTTGGTCGGGTCGGGCTTTCGCGGCGTCGGGCTTTTCCAAGTTTGCTTTGGCGGCCTGCATGTTTTCCTTCGCAGCGTTCAAATTGCTCGCGGCCTCGGGCGCGACTTCGGCAGCCTCGGCTTTAGTGGCTTCCGTTTGCTTGGCGAGGTCGCCCTGTTCCTTCGCGGTCTCTTTGCCGGCGTTGTTTTCGGGTTTCTCGGCGGCCTTCGCGGTATCCATCGCAACCTTCTGCTGTTCCTGCATGAGCTTGCCGATTTCTTTGCCGAGCTTGTCGAGCTTGGCCAAGTCCTCCTTTGCCTTCTCCAGTTTAGCGATTTGCGCGGCGATCTGCTCGCTGGCTTTTTCAAGTGCGTCCTTAGCGGCTTGTTGGGCCATCGGGGCGTTGGCTTTTTTCTCCAGCGCCTGCTGCGACTTTTCCTGCTGCCGGACGGCCTCGCTGAGGGTCTTCGCGGCGTCGGGAGCGTTCGCGGCGGCGTCCTGCTGCGTCTGCTGCGTCTCGGCCTTTACGGATTCTTGTTTCGTGGCCTGCTCAGCGAGCAGCTCGGGCTTCTTCTCGGCGGCGGCGGCTTTCTCGGCCGCTGCGGTGGTCTCCTTCACTTGCTCCTGCTTGGCGGCGAGCTCATCGACCTTCTTTTTCAGCTCTTTTAAGTCAGCAAGCTTGTCCTTGGGCTTCTGCTGCTGGGATTCGGCCTTTGCGATAAGTTGTTCCAAGGTTTTTTTCGCGGCCTCCATCTTGTTGAGCGCCTGCTCCTGTTTTTCGACGGCGGGAGAATCCTTGGGCTGCGTGCGGCTGTTGTTTTGATCCTGCAATTGCGCCCGGGCCTCCTGCTGCTTCTCCACGGCAGCCTTTAATTCCTCGGCGGCTTTGGGCGCGGCCTTCTCCACGTCCTCACGGATGGAATCGGTCTTGTCCACGACTTCGGCCTGCTTCTTCTCTGCCTCGACGACATCATCCTTGTTCTTCGTGGCCTGCTTGGTCTCCTCGATGGCGGCCTTTTGCTCGGGAATCGTTTTCTCCAAATCGCGCAAGGCTTGCTTCATCACCTCGAGGTTGTCGCGGGCGGGCAGGAGCAGTTTGGCCAGGTCGGCCATCACGTCGCGGGCGCGTTTCTCGTTGCCGGCGGCGGAGAGTAGGTTTGCGGACTTGAGGTCGCCGGTTGCAGAATCAAGCATCGCCGTGAGTCGGGAATCTTGCGCCTTCTTCAACGCCGTCTGCGGGCGCTCGGCAGCAGCTCCATCCATTGAGGCAACGACCTTGGCCAGCTTTGCGAGGACGATTTTGACCTCATCACCGATGGTGCTCTGCTCGGTTTCCTGCAATTGGAGTGCGACCAGGTGCGCGGTTTCGCTGCGGCGGGCGTCGCGGCCTTTGGTCAACGTGGCTAGGCCGACGGCTTCATTGAGATTGTCGCCTTGGCGGCGGGCGAGTGCATTGAAACGGGCGGCGATTTCTTGCAGGGCTTGCTGCCGCTGGTATTCGAGCAACAGCGCACGGAGTTGCACGGTCACGGTCTTCTGCCCTGCGAAGGCGTCGAGTGCGTTGCGGCGGCCGGCGTCGGCGTCCGTAGTGGTGCGAGTTTGCTGAAGCAGTGTGACGACGCGGGCGATTTCCTTCTCGGTCAGCTTGTCGAGCACGCTGCGGATGGCCTTGAGCACGACCACGTCATCGCCTTCGAGACCGTTTCGTTCGTATTCCTCAATGACTGCGCCGAGCTGATTGCCGACGCGGCTAGTAGTGGCCTTGATTTGCTCTTGCCGCAACTCCTGCTGGAGCAGCTTGTCGCCCGCCTTGGCGAGGTCGGCGCGAGCAGTGGTGGTGAACAGGGCAGCCGCAGCGAATACCAGTGCCAGGAAGTTTTTGGAGTTCATGTTTGGAGGTCGGCTTGCCTGTTGAACGACTCAATCAACGAAATCAGAGACACCGTAAGCAGACGCTGCTGATAGTCGAGCGGATTCAAGAAGTTAAGCAACTATGTTGGCGGACAAAAGCCGCTGGTTCTTTCCCTTCGCATCCCTCGCCGGCTGAGCATCCCTCCGCCGGCAGGAAACTTTCGTCGAAAATTAGGGCGACCTCCTCCTGCAAGTCTGGCAAACAGGCCTGCCCTTACCCTGACGAAACTTAAAGGGCCGGGAAGCCGCCCGAGTGAGGTTGCAGAGCCGGCTTTGGCTTTGTAGCCGGCATCGGTCGGGCCGGCGGGTTTCCTGGGGCAGCGACAGCGCTCCGGGCCAAGCCGGTGAAGTGGCATTGAAGCTGGCACGGAGTTGGCTTGCGACTCGAAACCAATATGCGATGCTCAGCAAATCATGAAGAACATCATTCCATCCTTAGTTGCGGCGGTTCTGGCCGCCTTCAACTGCGTTGCGCCGGCGGCCGAAGCCGGCAAGGGCCCGCTCAAGGCTGAGATCATCGTGGGGAAAGACACCTATGAACTCGATCCGGCAGCGGCGGGCAAGGACTTCGCCGAGAAGCTCCGCGCCGCCGAGAAGCAGGGTCCGGTCCCGGCGCGGCCACCCAAGGTCAACCTGAGCCTCCGCCTCTCCAACTTGGACACGCAGCCGGTCACGATCAATGTTGGCGCAGACAGTTCCAAGCTGGAGCTCGACCTGCAGGGGCCGGGCGCGGTTAATCTCCAGCCGCGGGTTATGATGACCAGGGAATTTCGCATGGGCCAGCCAGTCACCATCGAGCCGGGCAAGTCTTATGACCTGCCGATCGAGTCTTTGTCCTCCGGCATGAGGGGGATCACGAAGCTGAGCTACTGGACTGAGACCGGCGAATACACGCTGACCGCCTCCTACACCAGCGGTGGCCGGGGCGCGGGGGCGGTGACCGCCAAAGCCGACCCGGTCAAGCTCAAGGTCGTTGAGGCCGGGAAAGCGCCCAAGTCCTCAAACTGAAAGGCCAGCTGCAGGAACTGCATCAATCGAATGGTCGGCGGTACCCCGCTGCCCGGGAAGCCCGCATTACTTGCGCCATCGAGGCGGTCGCTCAAAGCGCGATTGCTGGACATTTCTTAATGGCGAACAGCGCTCGTTCAGCAAAACCGGCGCGAGCTGGCAACCGCCACCAAAAATTGCTTGTGAGCGGCTTAGAGAGGGGAAAACTCACTGCCAATGAACCCGACGCAAAAGCGATTCTCCCTGAATCGCGCAGCGATCAGAAAGCAATTCCCGATCAACAAGCGCGCTTGCGGTCATGATGAGGATGCGGAGGGTTGCTTTCATGGTGTTCTTCGTGGGAACAGGTTGATGGCGCCGCGCTCGCGTTCTTTGAGGTGCAGCGCAAGGTCGAGGATGATTTTGCCGGCAATGAGCACGAGCAGAATCCCGGCCCCGGAACCGAGGGCGAGACTGACGAACGCGCCGACGATGATGGCCAGATGCAAGACCACGATGCGTCCGTAGGGCGCGCCCATGAGCTGGATGAGCGCGACCTGTTTGTATTCGCCGGCTTTGAGGTAGTTGGCGACGAAGGAGAAGCCGTGGCTTGCGATCAGTGCGAGGATGGCAAAGCTCAAGTCGCCCGAAAGCTCCCGGATCGCGCGCTCAAACGGGTTCGGGAAGCCACCGGGCAGTTTGTCGCGGCCAAGGAGCTCGATGACGAAGACGCCATGCACGAAGCAGAACATGCCGTAGTGGAAGGTGAAGAACGCGGAAAGAAACATCGCGCTGACACTCGTGAACCCACGGCCAACGGATGTGCGGGCGGGGCTGACATTCGCGTCGCCGCCAACTGCGTTTCCGACAAAGCCGCAGACCAGCATCTTGGCGATGTTGAAGATGCCAATGACGACGTTCTCGGTCCAGAACAGGAACACGATGCTGAAGATGCTCCACTGGTCGTAGAGCACGCCCCAGATGGGAATGAGGTTGGCCAGCACCAACACCCACGCCGATTTGGTTTTCAGGAAGCGCTGTGCATCAAGGCGAATCAGTTGTGGTTTGATTGCCATCGTGCGCTGCGGTTGTTATTGGTAAAATTGCGCTCATTTCCAGTCATCCGTGCGGAAAGGCGAGGCGGGCAGGCCGGCTCCGTTGAACAGGTTGCAGGTCGGCCAGTTTTCCCACGCGTAACGAGTGGCGGTGGGTTGCTTCACTTCGGCACTGCTCACGATGACTTTGTCGCCCTCGATGCGCGCGGAGGCGGGCTTCCATTGCTGGTCGGCGCCCGCGATGACGAAGCCTTTCAAGTCGCCACCCTTCGCCGTCAGGCCGCCATCGGTGTGTTTGAAGCTCAGGACAATTTCGCTCCCGCGCACTTGATGGCCGGCGGGTAGCGGACCGCTCGTGGCGACCTTTTGGCCATACACCGTGCCAAGGGCCCACGCGGCGAGGCGGCGGCCCACGTCTTGTTTGTTCTTGGGGTGAATGTCCTTCTCCTCGCCAATATCAATCGTGATGGCCATGCCGGTGTGCGGAAGGGCGAGCGTCCGCAACATTCCCTCGCGCACCGCCGGCCAGTTGCGGCCGGCGCCGCCGAAGTTCGGAAGCTGCACCCACGCAAACGGAAACTCGTGGCCCCATAGCTTCCGCCAGTCGCTCACGAGCAACGAAAGCTGCGCGTGATAATACGGCGCTTTCTCCGGCGTGGAATTTGCCTCGCCCTGATACCAGACCGCCCCGCGAATGGCATACGGGATGAGCGGTGCAATCTTCCCGTTGAAGAGCCCGCCCACGTTGCCTTTGCGCTCCGCGAGCGCGACAGGGTCTTTGGGGCGCTTCGGGGCGGGCTTGCCTTCAGCCTTTGCCTGCTTCGCGGCCTCGCGCCACTTTGCGTCGTCCTGCTCGAACTTCGCCTTCGCCTTCACCGGGTCGACCTGCTTCGCGGCTTGTTCCTGGGCGGCGAAAAATCCCTTCAGCGCGGGTGAAGCCTGCTGCGCCTCCAGCGCAATCCACGACTCGATGGGCGTGCCGCCGACGGACGAATTGATGAGGCCGACGGGCACGCCGAGCGCCTTGTGCAGCTCGCGTCCGAAGAAATACGCGGTGGCCGAAAAGCGCCCGACGCTCTCCGGCGTGCAGACCACCCACGCGCCTTTGCCCTCGGACTGTGCGGTGGCAGATGCGGCCGAAGCCTCGGTGAACATTCGGATTTGCGGGAATTTAGCCGCAACCTGCTCGACCGCGAAGTCCTTCGCGCGATCCACGGTCATCGCCATGTTGGACTGGCCAGAGCCGAGCCAGACTTCGCCCACCAGCACGTCGGTGAAGGTCAGGGTGTTCTTGCCTTTCACGGTGAGCGCGTGCGGACCGGCGGCGGAGAGTTTGGCGAGCTTCACGGACCACTTGCCGTCTGCGCCGGCCTTCGCGCTCACGGTCTGGCCGGCGATGCTGACGGTGATTTCCTCGCCCGGCGTGGCGGTGCCCCACACAGGCACGGCGGTGTCACGCTGGAGCACCATGTGATCGCCAAAGATGGCGGGAAGTTTCACATCGGCGCGCGCGGGGATGGAGAAAAGGTTAACGACGAGAAGTAGGACGGCAGGGTGTTTCATGTGGCCAAAAAGACTTTAATTTCGCTAGTTAAGGACTGGCGGCTGGGGCAATCGGTTACAGACATCGCATGGCGGTCGCAGTGTGTCCGTCAAAGGTGAATAACCCATCGCCCCTTACTTTCAAAAACAGTTACAGAAAGCTCATGCGATTCCTCAGGTATGTTTCCTTTGCCGTTGTGTCTTGTGCGGCCTGTGCCTTAGGTGCGGCACCCAAGCTCGATTTCAGTCGCGATGTCCGGCCTATCCTCTCGGACAACTGCTTTGCCTGCCACGGGCCGGACACGCAGAAAATGAAGGGCGGTCTGCGACTGGACTCGCGCGAAGCAGCACTAAAGCCTGCCAAGTCTGGCGCCCTCGCCCTCGTCCCCGGCAAGCCGGAAAAATCCGCGCTCGTTCAGCGCATCACGGCAAAGTCGGCAACGGACCTCATGCCGCCACCGGAGTCGCACAAGACGCTGACCATCGCGCAGAAGGACACGCTGCGACGGTGGATTGCCGAGGGCGCGAATTACTCGGCGCATTGGGCGTTCGTCCCGCCGCAGCGCCCGAGTCCGCCGGTCATCGGCAATCCCATTGACTCGCTCCTCCTCGCCCGGCTCAAGAAGGACGGCCTCACATTTTCCCCCGAGGCCGACCGCACCACGCTCATTCGCCGTCTCTCGCTCGATCTCACGGGCATTCCGCCCTCGCCGTCCGAAGTGGACGCGTTCCTCGCGGACAAACTACCGAACGCCTACGAGCGCGTCGTGGATCGCTTACTCGCGTCGCCACGCTACGGCGAGCGCATGGCCATGCTCTGGCTCGACTACGCGCGCTACGCGGACAGCCACGGCTTCCAGACCGACAGCTCGCGCAGCATGTGGCCGTGGCGCGACTGGGTCATCAAGTCGTTCAACGACAACGTCCCGTTTGACCGCTTCACCGTCGAGCAACTCGCGGGCGACCTCTTACCCAACCCGCGTCAAGACCAGCTCGTCGCGACGGGCTTCAACCGCAATCACCGCATCAACGGCGAGGGCGGGTTGATTGCTGAGGAGTGGCGCATCGAGACTATCATTGACCGCGTCGAAACCACCGGCACGACTTGGCTCGGCCTCACTTTCAATTGCTGCCGCTGCCACGACCACAAATACGACCCCATCACCCAGCGCGAGTTTTATTCCTTCTTCGCCTTCTTCAACAGCATCGAGGAGAGCGGCACGTTGAGCGGCACCCGCGCCAATCGCGGCGGCGGGAACCCCGAGCCAACCATTCACGTGAAGTCGCCGGAGCACGAAGCGAAGCTCGCGGAGTTGGAGAAAGCCCACGCGACGGCGGAAGCGCGCCAAGCCGAGGTGGAGAAGCAGTTGCCCAAGCTCATCGAGGAATGGGAGCCGACGTTCCTGACGAAGCTCGACCCGTCCGCCGCGCCGTGGAAGTTGCTCGAACCCACGTCGGTGAGGGCCGCAAGCAAAACCACTTTCACGCGGCAGGCCGATGCCTCGTGGCTCGCCGTCGGCGCCGCCGCGCCGCAGGAGACTTACACCGTCACCGCGCCCGTCGCGGCGGGGCAGCTCGGCGGCGTGTTGTTGGAGTCGCTGCCGGATGCATCTTTGCCCGCACAGTCCGTGGGCCGTGCGCCGAACGGCAACTTCATCCTCAGCGGCATCGAAGCAGAAATCTCCGCGCCGTCGTTGGCGAAGCCCGAGGTCATCCAGTTCAGCAAAGCCGAGGCCAGCTATTCGCAGAAGGGCTACGAAGTCGCGCTGGTCTTGGACGGCAAGGGCGGCAAGGGCTGGGCCGTGGACGGGCCGACACGCAAGGAACCGCTCAAGGCGATGTTCCTCGCTGACCGCCCCGTGAGTGTGCCCGCCGAGGCCACGCTCACCGTGCGGCTGGTGCAGAAGTCCAGCGGGCAGCATGCCATCGGCCGCTTCCGGCTTTCGGCGACTTCGCTCCCGCCGGGCTTGGCGAAACTCGACGGCGGCCCGCAGGTGCCGGAGTCGTTGAAGAAGATTCTTGCGACCGAGCCGAGCAAGCGCACCGCCGCCCAGCGTGCGGAGTTGACGAAGTTTTTCCGCGCCAACGTCGAAAGCCCCGCGAAGTCCGCCGATGCCGCCGTCGCCGCCGCGAAGAAAGCCGTGGACGACTACGAGGCGAAGTTGCCGACCACGATGGTGATGAAGGAAGTCGCCACGCCGCGCGACGCCTTCGTGCTCGTGCGCGGCGAATATGACAAGAAGGGCGACAAGGTCGCGGCTGGCGTGCCCGCCGTGTTGCCCCCGTTGCCTGTCGGCGCACCGACAAATCGCCTCGGCCTCGCGCAGTGGCTCGTCGCACCGGAAAACCCGCTGACCGCGCGTGTGTGGGTGAACCGCACTTGGGAAAAATTCTTCGGCCACGGGCTGGTGAAGACGACTGAGAACTTTGGCTCGCAAGCGGAGCCGCCGAGTCACCCCGAACTGCTCGACTGGCTGGCGACTGAATTCATCCGGCTAGGCTGGGACATGAAGGCGTTTCAGAAAACGCTCGTGATGTCGGCGGCGTATCGGCAGTCGTCGAAGGTCACGCCCGAGTTGGTGGCCCGCGACCCGGAGAACCGCCTGCTCGCTCACGGCCCGCGCTTCCGCCTGCCCGCTGAACTCATCCGCGACCAAGCGCTGGCCGCGAGCGGATTGCTCGTCGAGCGGCTCGGCGGACCGAGCGTGCGCCCCTACATGCCCGAGGGCGTGTGGGATGAGACGAGCCGGTATGGTGACTTGCGCGGTTACAAGCCCGACACCGCCGACGGCCTCTACCGCCGCACGCTTTACACGATTTGGAAGCGCACCGCTGCGCCGCCCACGATGTTGCTATTTGATTCGCCCACGCGCGAGGTTTGCACCGTCAAACGCAGCCGCACGAACACGCCGTTGCAGGCGCTGGCGCTGTTGAATGAAGTCACTTACGTCGAAGCCGCCCGCGCCCTCGCGCAGCGGATGTTGACAGAAGGCGGGGTAACGGCGGGCGATCGCATCACGCACGGTTTCCGCCGCGTGACTGGCCGTATGCCGGACAAAGCTGACTTGGCGGTGCTCACTGCTGGCTTGGAAAAGCGCCTCGCCAAATACCGCGCCGACGCTGATGCCGCGAAGTCGCTGCTCGCCCAAGGCCAGTTCAAATCTGATGCGAAACTGGACGCCGCCGAACTCGCCGCTTATACAGTTACGGCAAACGTCCTCCTCAACCTCGACGAAGCCGTCACGCGCGAATGAGCGGCAATAATCCAAAAATCCAAACCCTGAGCTCAAAAGAAGCTAAAATGGCCCAGTCCTGCTGTTCGGCGGAATGGAAGTCGCTCGCAGAAATCCGAGACCGTTTCGCTCGGATGCTAAAGGTTGGCGCGTGTTCGATAATCAAAAAGAGCTGGGCTTCTGAGGTTGGCTTGGAGGGTCGGCTAAGTCCCAACCGCCCTCCGGGCTGTGTTTTGGTATTTTCCCGCCCGGCAGTGCCGCGAATTTTAGAGCTTAGAGCTTGGAGTCTCTTTGCGATTTGGAGCTTAGGCGGAGCTTGCCTCGCTTCTGCCGCCGCTCCCCTCCCGGTGGATCATGCTGAGCGCATGACACGCGGGCTTACCACGTTCACGCAGCACGTCCGCCCGGTGCTGGTAAAGAGCTGCTTGTCCTGCCATGGCGGGGAGAAAACCAAGGGTGGTCTCGACCTCGCCACCCGTGAAGACTTGCTTAAAGGCGGCACCGAGGGCGCGGCTATCGTGCCGTTCAGCGCACAGAACAGCCGGTTGCTCAAACTCGTCCGTCACGCCGAGGAACCGCACATGCCAGAAAAGGCTGAGAAGCTCTCGCCCGAAGTCATCGCCCGGCTCGCGTCATGGATTGACGACGGCGCGCCTTACGACGGCTCGCTCATCCCGGGTCGCGTGACGAAGGACAAATCAAAGGTGACCGAGGACGACCGAAAGTGGTGGGCGTTTCAGCCGTTGGGAAAAGTTCAACTTCCTGTTGTCCAGTCGGGACCAAGGTCTCCGAACGCCAAACAAAACACTGAAAATGCCTCCCCGATTGACCGCTTCCTCCTCGCCAAAGCGGCCTCGCGCCAGCTCGCCCCGCCCGCCGACCGGCGCACGCTCATTCGTCGTGCCCACCTCGACCTGCACGGCATCCCGCCCACGCCCGAGGCCGTGGAGGCTTTTCTGAAGGACACTTCGCCCGACGCTTGGCCGAAGCTCGTCACGCAACTCCTCGACTCCCCGCGCTTCGGTGAGCGGTGGGGGCGCCATTGGCTGGACGTCGCGCGCTTCGCGGAGAGCAGCGGCTTCGAGCACGACTACGACCGCCCCGGCGCATTTCACTATCGCGATTTCGTCATTAAGGCACTCAACAGCGACATGCCCTTCGACCAATTCCTGAGCTGGCAGCTCGCGGGCGATGAGTTCGAGCCCAACAATCCACTTGCGCTCAGCGCCACGGGCTTCTTAGGCGCGGGCGTTTTCCCCACGCAAATCACCGCCAACGAAGTCGAGCGCACGCGCTATGACGCCATGGACGACATGCTCTCGACCACGGGCTCCGCGTTCCTCGGTCTCACCATCGGCTGCGCGCGCTGTCACGACCACAAATACGACCCCTTGCCGAACGAGGATTACTACCGGCTGCTGTCCACCTTCACGACGACCGTCCGCAGTGTGCTCGACCTCGAAATGGAGCCCGAGAAAACCCGTGACGCAAAAGCCAAGTGGCAGGCCGAAGCCGCGCCCCTCGCCGCTGAACTCAAACGCCACGAAGCCGAGCTGTTACCGAAGTTTGACGCCTGGCTGGCCGCCGGCGCGGCGATGCCGACGGGAAGCGTGTGGACGGTAGTCGAGTTGGCCAGCACGAAGTCCAAGGCCGGCACGACGTTTAAGAAGCTCGACGACTTGTCCTACTTGGCCGAGGGCG
>Ga0194123_10003170_pt1 | contig 20132 bp, 12 predicted proteins | sample TA2MahsurfametaG_5_FD_155479 | JGI IMG/M metagenome (GOLD analysis project Ga0194123, IMG submission 155479) | Freshwater microbial communities from Lake Tanganyika, Tanzania - TA2015023 Mahale A surface | ecosystem: Environmental > Aquatic > Freshwater > Lake | place: Tanzania: Lake Tanganyika... | reverse complement strand
AGCTCTTCGGGGTGAAGTTAGCCTTCCGGGCCGACCTCAACTACCACGTCGAGAACTTCAAGATCATCAACGCCCTCACCGGCGAGGAGTACCGCTGAGGGGGGGTCGGGACGGCGGCCCCACTCCAAATTTGCCTTTGGCGCGGATCACCAGAGAGTCCTACCCCCTGTGCCGACCCGGCACCGGCTCCCTTCCCGCCGATGGATCCTCACTCGCCCCCGCCCGCCCCCGCCCGGCGCAACTTCCTCGCCCAGGGAGCCGCCGCCGTGATCGGCGCCATCACCCTCGTCGTCCCTGCCGCGTCCGGCCTGCTCGTCTTGCTCGACCCGCTCCGCCGCAAACCCGCCGGAGGCGGCGCCGTGTTCGTGGCCAACCTCGCCGCGGTCCCCGCGGGCGGCGAGCCGCGCAAGTTCCCCGTCCTCGCCACCCGCGTCGACGCCTGGAACCGCGCCCCCGACGTGCCCGTCGGCGCGGTCTACCTACAGCGCCTCCCTGACGGCGGAGTCCGCGCGCTGAACGTCGCCTGCCCCCATACGGGTTGCTTCGTCGACTACAAGCCCGCGCGCGACAACTTCCACTGTCCCTGCCACAACAGCAGCTTCGCGCTGGACGGCCGAGTGCTGGACCCGAAGAGCCCCAGCCCGCGCCCGCTCGACTCGCTCGAAACCGAGGTCCGCGGCGGGACCGAGGTCTGGGTCCGGTTCCGGAATTTCCGCGCCGGCGTCCGCGAGAAGATCCCCGTCTGAGCCTGCCCCGTGAAACCGCTCGACTGGCTCGACCAACGCACTGGGTACCGGAAGCTGGCCCACGAGGTGCTCTTCGAGAACGTGCCCGGGGGCGCCCGCTGGCGCTATGTCTGGGGCAGCACGCTCGTCTTCTGCTTCACGCTGCAGGTGATCACAGGCATCGCGCTCTGGTTCGCCTACAGCCCCAGCTCGCAGACCGCCTGGGAGAGCGTCTACTACATCGAACACGAAATGTGGGGCGGTTGGTTCCTGCGCGGCCTCCACCACTACACAGCGCAGGCGATGACCGTCCTCCTCGCCATCCACCTGATGCAGGTGGTGATCGACGGCGCCTACAAGGCCCCGCGAGAGTTCAACTTCTGGTCCGGTATTTTCCTGCTCTGCCTCACCCTCGGCCTCTCGCTGACGGGCTACCTCCTGCCGTGGGACCAAAAGGGTTACTGGGCCACGCGAGTCGCGACCAACATTCTGGCCATCACGCCATTCATCGGCCCCGAGCTGCAGCAGCTGGTGGTGGGCGGCGCCGACTACGGCCACCACACGCTTACGCGCTTCTTCGCGCTGCACGCCGGCGTGATCCCCGGGGCGATCATCCTCTTCATCGTCGCCCATATCTACTTCTTCCGGCGCCACGGCCTGACACCGAAGGAGCCGCGCCGCCGGCCGGACGCCGCCTTCTGGCCGGACCAGGTGCTGCGCGACGCCGTCGCGTGCCTCGCGGTACTCGCGGTCGTGGTCTTCCTCGTCGTGCGCAACCGGGGCGCCGAGCTGGGCGCGCCCGCGGATCCATCGGAGCCGTTCCCCGCCGCGCGACCCGAGTGGTATTTCCTCTTCCTGTTCGAGTTCCTAAAGTACTTCCCAGGTGGCACCGAGGTCTGGGGCGCGATCGTCATCCCCGGGCTGCTGATGGCGCTGCTCGCCGCAATGCCGTTCATCGGCAATTGGCGCCTCGGCCACCGCTTCAACGTCGCCTTTCTCTGGATCGTCCTCGCCGGCTCTGGCTGGCTCACCTGGCTCGCCCTCGCGGAGGACCGCGCCAACCCCGACCACGCGGTCGCCGTCGCTGCGGCGCAACGCGAGGCGCGGCGCGTCGTGGAACTCGCCCGCTCACCCGCGGGTATCCCGGCTACCGGTGCCGTCACCCTCCTGCGCGAGGACCCGCTCACCCAGGGCCCGAAGCTCTTCGCGCGCCACTGCGCGAGCTGCCACCGCTTCGACGGCCACGACGGCCTCGGCGGCCAGCCGAAGGACGCGGCCTCAGCGGCGGACCTGAGGGGCTTCGCCAGCCGCGAGTGGCTCGCCGGCCTCCTCGACCCCGCGCGCGTCGCCACGCCGCATTATTTCGGCGGGACCAAGTTCCGGAACGGGAAGATGGTAAAGTACGTCCAGGAGGATGTGGCCGATTTCGGGCCGGAGGACCGCCAGCTGCTCGACCTGACCATCAAAGCCCTCTCCGCGGAGGCGGGGCTGAAGGCGCAGCGTGAGGCGGACCGGCGCGACGAGGCGCTGATCGTCAGGGGCCGCGAGGCGCTGGTCGGCCCCCGGATGAACTGCGCGGACTGCCACGTGTTCCGCGGCACCGGCGACGCCGTGGGCCCGGAACTGACCGGCTACGGCTCGCGCGAGTGGCTGGTGGCGTTCATCGGCAACGCCGCGCATCCCCGCTTCTACGGCGACCGCAACGACCGGATGCCGCTCTTCGGCGAGGAGAAGGTGATCACGCCCGGCGAGCTCGGGCTGATCGTCGACTGGCTGCGCGGCGAATGGTTCGAGCCGCCGCCCGCCGCGCCGCGCTGATCCCGCCCGCGCCCGAGGGCGGTCAGGGGCGGCGGACGGCGCAGGTCAGCGCAGCAGGGCCATCAGCCGGGCGCGCGAGCGCACGCGCAGCTTGCGGAAGGCCGAGTTGAGCTGGGTCTTCACCGTGAGCACGCTGCGGCCCAGCTCGCGGGCGATTTCCGCGTTGGCGCAGCCCTCGCAGACGAGGAGCGCGATCTCCCGTTCGCGCGGGGTGAGGTCGCGCAGGAGCGCCAGCCGACCGCTCCCGGCGGGCCGCGGGCCCTCCGCCGGGGGAAACGCCACCAGGAACCGCGGCTTCGCCAGCGCGCTCGACGGGTTGTGCAGGACGGAAAGCCGGGCCCGCCACGCGCCGCCGGCGGCGGGGGCGACGGCGCACGCCTCCCCTCCCGCGCCGGCTCCGCCCAGCAGCCCCGCCCGCAACGCCCGCGCCGCCGCAAGCACCTCTTCCGGCAGCGCGAACGCGTCCCGGGGACTGTAGGCCCGCAGGCCGGCCGCGCCGAAATTCCACTCCGCGCAGCAGCGGTGCGCCTCCGGGTTGGCGAACTCCACGCGCAGGTCCCAATCCAGCACGGCCAGCCCCACCGGCACCTGGCGGTTGAACTCCTCCAGCCCCCGGCGCGCCAGCCGCTCGGACTGGAGCCGCCGCACGCGCGCGATGGCGATGCCCACGAACGGATGCAGCTGGCGCAGCCGCGCCAGCTCCGCATCCGTGAAGTCCGGCTGCCCCGGGGCCCGGTAGAGGCTGTACATCGCGGTCACCTCGCGGCGGGCCCAGAAGAGCGCCGACACGCCCTTGTCCCAGCCCTCGGGACGCGCGAAGCGCCGGTAGAACTCCGACCGCCGGAAGACCGCCGCCGGCGGCAGCACCTCGGCGAAGCGGTAGAAGCGCACCCCCCGGTTGGCCTCGATGAAGGGCGAGAACGGGTTGATCCGGCCCCGCGCATCGTACCATTCCTCCGGGTGGGCGATCGGGGGGTCGGTGAACACCAGCCGGGCCCGGCCCATCCCCAGATGGCCGAGGAAAAGCGTCACCCGGTGCGGCGCGAACGCCGCGTGCATCAGCCCCCGCACCGCCCGCCACAGCGCCTCCGCCTCCATCGCCGCGTGCAGCGCCAGCAGGGGCCGGCGCAGGCGGCCGGCCGGCTCGGGCGGCAGGGAGGACGGGGCGCGCGACGGCACGGGCGGCACCGTGCCACCACGGGCCGGAATTACAACCTTGGTGGTATGGCCGGCCCGCGGCCCCGCTGCTAGTCTACCGCGCGGGACGACAACCCCCGCCCCGCCCCCCCTGATGAACGCCACCGCCATCCTCCGCCACCTCGGCGGAGCCGCCTGCCTCGCCGCCCTCACCGCCTTCCGCCTGCCCGCCGCCGAGTCCCCCGGACTCGTCACCGGCCGGGTCACGGACGCCACCACCCGCTCCGCGCTCGCCGGCGCGACCGTCACCGCGCGCGGCGGCACCGCGGCCGCCACCACCGAGCGGGACGGCTCCTTCGCGCTCGGGCCGCTGGCCCCCGGCACCCACCCGCTCGTCGTCGCGTACGTCGGCCTGCCCGACAAGACCGTGGTCGTTACCCTCGCCCCGGGCCGCGGGGCCGAGGTGGCGGTGGCGCTCGGGGACGACGCCGTCCAGCTCGAGGCCTTCCGCGTCACGGGCCTCATCGACGGGCAGGCGCGCGCCCTCAACCAGCAGCGCGGCGCCGCGAACGTGATGAACATCGTGTCCTCCGACGCCTTCGGGGAATTCCCCGACGCGTCGGTGGCGGACGCGGCCCGCCGGCTGCCCGGGATCACGATCGAGCGCGAGGCGGGGAACCCGGAGGGCCGGTACGTGACGATCCGCGGCCTCAACGCGGAGTTCAACGCGGTCTCCATCGACGGCCAGCGCCTCACGGTCTCGAACTTCGACGGCGCCTCGCGGTCCGTGCCGCTCGACGTCATCTCGGCGCGGAGCGCGGACGCGATCGAGGTCGCCAAGACGCTGACCCCGGACCGGGACGCCGACGGCATCGGCGGGGCGATCAACATCCGGACCCGGAACGCGTTCGACCGCGACGGGCGCTTCGCCACCGCCGAGGCCGCCTACAGCCGCAACTCGCTGGTGGCCTCCTACCGCCAGAGCCCCTTCGGTGCCGGCGTGCGCTTCTCCGCGGCGCAGGGCGATTTCCTCGGGGCCGGCCGGCGCTGGGGCTACCTCGTCTCGCTCGACTACCGCCACACCCCCTTCGCCACCTCCCAGGCGGGCACCACCGGCTGGTGGGACCCGGACCGCCGCGATCCGGGCGACGGCACCTTCCCGGACCGCGTCACCTTCAACGGCACCGGCTACTTCATCCCCCGCGGCTTCCTCCTGCAGGAGTTCTTCGACGACGTGCGCGGCGGCGGCCTGACCTTCAACCTCGAGCACCGGCCGGACGCGGGGCACAAGCTGCGCCTCAACGCCAGCTACAGCGTCCGCGACAGCAACCGCGGCCGCCAGCGCCAGATCATCGACTACCGCTTCGGCACCTCGCGCATCGACACCAGCGCGGCCGCCGCCCTGCCGGTGCGGATCGACGGGGACACCTTCGGCCAGTTCACCACAACCGCCTCCAGCCGGCTCGAGCGGCAGGTGCGCGACTTCTACGAGGAGCAGACGGTGCTCAACCTCGCCGTCACCGGCGAGCACCGGCTCGGCGCCACCACCCTGACGTGGTCCGCCGGCCGCAACCGGGGCGAGTTCGACGGCAGCGCGGCCAAGGACGTCAGCGCGACCTTCCGCTGGGGTGACAACCTCGGCGAGTTCCGCTCCTCGCGGAACACCTGGTCGGTGCCCGCCGGCCAGGGCTACGAGGCGCGCTTCACCACCTCCAACGACCGGCTCACCCCCTCGAACTACGTCTTCAGCTCCCTCGACCGCGGCACGCGGCGCACGGTCGACGGCGAGACCGCGCTCGCCCTCAACGTCCAGCGCCCGCTCGCCCTCGCCGGCGCGGACCGCGCGAACGTGAAGGCCGGCGTGAAGGCCCGGTTCCGCGGCCGCGCCCTGGACGACCGGCAGAACTTCTTCACCGGCCTCGCCGGCGGCGCGCGCTGGTTCGGGGACCGCGTGCTCGACGGCACCGGCGCCCAGATCTTCGGGGCGGTGACCGCGCCCTGGTCCGTCGGCTCGACCGCCGGGGGCCGCCACAGCTTCGGCTACCTGATGGATCCCGCCGCCGTGCGCGCCGCCGCCGACACGCTGCTCGCCCGCGGCCTGCTCGCCCGCAGCACCGACAACGCCGCCCGCTCGCTCGTGAACTCCTACTCCGCGGACGAGGACGTGCACTCGGCGTACGCGCAGGTGCAGGGCGCGTGGGGCCGCCTGGGCGCCCTCGCCGGCGTGCGCCTGGAGCGCACCGAGACCGAGTTCCGCACCCATTCCGGCAACAGCACCAGCGGCAACATCCTCAACCCCGTGCCGGTGAAGGGTGGCAACTCCTACCTCGACGTGAACCCGGGGGTGAACCTGCGCTACGACGCCGGCCGCCAGCTGGTTTTCCGCGCCGCCGTCACCCGCACGCTCGCCCGCGCGAGCTACACCCAGCTGAACCCGGTCTCCGTGCTCAACACCACCACCTCGGAGGACAGCAGCCTGCCCACGCTGACCCTGGGGGACCCGCGCCTGCGGCCGGTCCGCTCGGTGAACTACGACCTCACCGCCGAGTACTACCTGCCGAGCGTCGGGCTGATCTCGGGCGGCGCCTTCCTCAAGGAGATGCAGAACAACATCTACCGGCTGAACGACATCATCGTCCTGCCGCCGTACGGCTCCGTGCAGCGACGCCAGTGGCGCAACGCGGATGGCGCGCGGGTGCGGGGCTTCGAGCTCGCGTTCGAGCGCCGGCTCGACTTCCTCCCCGGGCCGCTCGCGGGGCTCGGTGTGTCCGCGAACTACACGCGGGTGGGCTCGGAGGTCCGCACCGGCCGGCCCGAGCGCGCCGGCCGGCGCACGCCGTTGTTCGCGCAGGTGCCCGAGACCTACAACGCGGGCCTGACCTACGCGCGCGGCCCCCTGCAGGCGCGCCTCGCCTGGAACGCCCGCAGCGCCTACCTCCTCTTCAACGGCCTCGACGGGAATCCCAAGCTGGACCGCCACCTCGACGACCACGGCCAGCTCGACCTCACCGCGAGCTGGCGGCTGGGCCGCGGGTTCACCCTCTACGTCGAGGGCATCAACCTGACCAACCGCGCCGAGCGGGCGTACGACGGCGACCCGGCCCGGCGGCTCGATTACCTCGAGTACCGGGGCTGGAGCGGGAACTTCGGCGTGCGCTGGCGCCTCTGAGCCTCGACTAGGGCTGGAGCCACAATTCCTTGAGGCGGCGGTCCGCGAAGGGCCGCGGTTCCCAGCCCCGCACGGCCGGGTGCAGGAGGAAGACCTGGGCCGAGAAGAAGAGCGGGATGGCCGGCACCTCGGCCAGGAGGATCTCCTCCGCCCGCTGCCACGCGGCGGCGCGGGCCGCGGCGTCCGTGGTCCAAGTCCGCTCGACCTCCGCGTCGTACGCGGGATGCGACCAGCCCGCCTCGTTGTAGAGGCCGCCGGTCCGCCACGCGCCGAGAAAGTAGTGGGGATCATCGTAGGCGGTGGCGTTCCACGAGCCCCGCACCAACTGGAAGTCCATCGTGCGCTTCGAGGCGTTGAGGACCTGCGTCTCCTCCTGCCGCAACCGGACCTCCACCCCCAGCTCGCGCCGCCACATCTGCTGCACGGCCTCCGCCACCACGCGGTGGTGCTCGCGGGCGTCGACGAGGAGCTCAAGCCCGGGCCAGCCGCGCCCGCCGGGGAAGCCCGCGGCGGCCAGCAGGGCGCGCGCCTGTTCCGGGTCGTGGCCGAGGCGGGCGCGCGCCGTGTGGCCCCCGGTGCCCGGCGGCGTGAAGTGCGTGGCGGGCTCACGGCCCCCCCGCAGCACCCGCCGCGCCAGCGCCTCGCGGTCCACCGCCAGCGCCAGCGCGCGCCGCACGCGCACGTCGTCCAGCGGCGGCCGGCGCACGTTCAGCGCGTAGAAGTAGATGCCGCGGTCCTCCGCGGTGCGCAGCGGCCCGGCCGGGTCACGCTCGAGCGCCTCCAGCTTGCCCAGCGGGACCGTACTCGTGAGGTGCAGCTGGCCGGCGCGGAACGCGGCCTCCTCGGCCGCGGCCTGCTCGATCGGCAGGAAGCGCACCTCCCGCAGCCGCACCGCCCCCGCGTCCCAGTAGCCGGGGCTGCGCTCCAACGTTACGCCCTGGTGCGGCCGCCACTCCCGGAGCCGGAACGGGCCGTTGCCGACCAGCCGGCCGGGGCGCGCCCAACCGTTGGCGCGGTCGTCCATCGCGCCGTGCCGCTCCACCACGTGGGCCGGGACCGGGAAGAACAAGGTGAGCGCCGAGAGCAGGAACGGGGTGGGCCGTTCCGCCTCCAGCTCAAGGGTGCGCGCGTCACGGGCCACGATCCCCACCGTGCGGAAATCGGTCGTGCGGCCCGTGAGGTGGTCGCGGGCGCCACGCAGGAAGAGCAGGGTGTTCTCGGCGTGGGCCGCGCCCAGCCGGGGCGCCAGCAGCCGCCGGGCCGCGTACTCGAAATCGGCGGCGGTGACCGGCCGGCCGTCACTCCACCGCGCGTCGGCCCGCAGGTGGAACACGTGGCGGCGTCCGTCCGGCGCCACCTCCCAGCGCTCGGCCACGCCGGGCTGGGGGCCCGCCGCCCCCGGGTACGGCGCCACCAGGCCCTCGAAGAGCCCGCCCACGATCGTCCACTCCACGGCGCCCCGCACCAGCTGCGGGTCGAGCGACTCGGGCTCGGCCGCGTTGCCGCGCAACAACACCCCCTCCCGGGAGGCGGCGGCCACGGGGGTTTCCCGCCGGCCGCAACCGGCGGCCAGCAGCAGCACGGCCAGCACGGCCAGGATTCTGCCCATTCCACCCTTCTGGCGGAACCCCCGGCGCACCGCAGCCGAAAACCGCTACCACCAAGGTGGTAAAGTGGCGGCCGGCCCGCTTCGCCCTCGCCCCATCGCCCCGCCCCGTCCGATGCTCTCGCCGATGGCCCGCCCCGCCCCCCTCCTCGCCCTCGCCCTCGCCTGCGCCCTCGCCCTGCCGGCCCCGCCCCTCGCGGCCGCCCCGGCCCCCGCCTCCTGGCTCACCGGCAACCCCGCCGACGCCCGGCCCGCCCGCACCCGCCCGGGCCTCTTCCTCGCGGGCGGCGGCGGCGACGTCGAGGCCGCCTGGCGCTGGTTCATCGGCTGCGCGGGCGGCGGCGACATCGTCATCCTCCGCGCCTCCGGCGCCGACGGCTACAACGACTACCTCCACCGCCGCATCGGCGGCGTCGACTCCGTCGAAACCCTCCTCTTCCGCAGCCCCGAGGAGGCCCGCGACCCCGCCGCGCTCGAGGTCATCGCCCGCGCGGAGGGCCTCTTCCTCGCCGGCGGCGACCAGGCCCGCTACGTGGCCTGGTGGAAGGACGGCCCGGTCGGCGCGGCGATCAACGCCCACCTCCGCGCGGGCAAACCCCTCGGCGGCTCCAGCGCCGGCCTCGCCGTCCTCGGGGAATACCACTTCCCCGCGCTGCGTGACACGGTCACCAGCGCCACCGCGCTCCGCGATCCCTTCGCCCCCGCGGTCACCCTCGGCTCCGGCTTCATCGCCGCCCCGGCCCTCGCGGGCATCCTCACCGACTCGCACTTCGCCGCCCGCCAACGGCTTGGGCGACTCGTGGTCTTCCTCGCCCGGCTCCGCGCGGACGGCGCCCCGGCCTCGCTCGCGGGCCTCGGCATCGACGAGGCCACCGCGCTCTGCGTCGAGCCGGATGGCACCGGCGAGGTCTTCACCGAAAAGGAGGGCCGCGTCTGGCTCGTCGAGGCGCCCGAGCCACCGCGGACGCTCGCCCCGGGCCGGCCGCTGGAACAGACGGGGGTGCGGGTCACGGGCATCGGCCCGGGCAGCCGCCTCGATCTCCCCGCTCGCCGCGTCACCGGCCCGGCGCTGCGCCAGGTGTTCGCCGCCAGCGGGGGCCGGATCACGGAGACGCCCCCGTGACCGTTCCCGCCGCGATCGCCGGCCTCGCCGGCCGCACCGACGAACTCGTCGACCGACTGGAGGACTGGGCCAACCTCAACTCCGGTTCCGGCAACCCCGCGGGCCTCGCGCGGATGCGGGAGGTCCTGCGGGAGGCTTTCGCCCGTTCCTTCCCGGAGGCCCGGATCGAGGAACCCGCGCTGGAGGGAGCGGACGGCCGCGCCCTGCGGATCACGCTGCGTCCCGCGGCCCGGATCCGGGTGCTGCTGAGCGGGCACTTCGACACCGTCCACGAGGCGGATCATCCGTTCCAACGCTGCACGCGCCCGGACGCGCGCACCCTCCGCGGGCCCGGGGTCATCGATATGAAGGGCGGCCTCCTGGTGCTGCTCGCGGCCCTCGAGGCGGCGGAACGCGCGCCGGAAGCCGCCCGTCTCGGCTGGGAGGTGCTGCTCACTCCGGACGAGGAGACCGGCTCGCAAGGGAGTCGCGGCCTGCTGGCCGAGGCCGCGCGGCGCCACCGCTTCGGGCTCGTCTTCGAACCGGCCCGCGCCAACGGCGACCTGGTTCATTCGCGCAAGGGCACCGGCAGCCTCGTCGTCACCGCGCACGGGCGCGCCGCCCACGCCGCGCAGGTCCCCAACCCCGGCCGCAACGCGATCCTCGCCCTGGCGGAGTTCCTCGTCGCCGCGGCCCGGACGCCCGCGGATCTCCCCGGCGTCCTGCTCAACGTCGGCCACTGCCGCGGCGGCGGCCCCGCCACCAACGTGGTGCCCGACCTCGCGCGGGCGGAATTCGACGTCCGGATTTCCCGCGCCGAGGACCGGACCCTCCTGCAGGAACGCCTCCGGGCGCTCGCCGCGCCCTTCTCCGCCCGCGAGGGACTCCGGCTGGAGCTCGACCTCCGCTTCGACCGCCCGCCCAAGGAGTGCATCCCCGCCGAGGAGGCCGCCTTTCTCCTCTGGCGCCGGGCGGCCGCCGACCTGGGCCTGCACCCGCCGGGCTGGGTCCACACCGGGGGCGGTTCCGACGGGAACCTGCTCTCCGCCGCCGGCCTGCCCTGTCTCGACGGCCTCGGGCCCGTCGGTGACCACCTGCACAGCGATCAGGAGTTCGTCCGCACGGACACCCTCGCGCCGCGCGCACAGGTGGCGGCGCTCTTCCTGCACCGCCTCGCGACGGGCCAGTTCACGCTCTGACCGGCCCGGCGGTCAGGGGCGGCGGACGGGCAGACCGGCGGCCTGCCAGCGGGGGAACGAGCCCAGGTTCTCCGCCACCCAGCCCTCGCGGCGCAGGAGCGAGGCCGCCACCCCTGAACGCCCCCCGACCGCGCAATACAACAGCAACCGCCGCCCCCGGTGGGCCGCCAGGAACGGGCCCCACTCCCGCCGTGCGCCCCGCAGGTCGCTCAACGGCAGCAGCACCGCCGGCGCCGCCACGCCCGCGGTCCACTCCGCCGGCTCGCGCACGTCGATGATCACCGCCGTGCCCGCCGCGGCCTCCCGCGCGGCCGCCGCCGGCGCGATGCCCGGCCGCAGCAGCCGGAACATCCGCCAGAGCCCGAACGCGAGCACCAGCCCCACCGCGAGCTGCAGCCACCCGTTCAAGCCGAGGCCTCCCGGCGGCTGGCCATATAGTACAGCACCGGCACCGCCATCCGGCTGATGAGGAGCGAGGCCATCTCCCCGAACATCAGGCTGATCGCCAGCCCCTGGAAGATCGGGTCCGCCAAAATCACGGCCGCGCCCACCACCACCGCCAACGCGGTGAGCAGCATCGGCCGGAACCGGACCGCCCCCGCCTCGACCACGTTCCTCGTGGGGGAGCACGTGGGCGGTGAACCAGGCGAGCAGGGCGGGATCGGCGGGGGGCATTACCGGCGCCGGCCGACTCAGCACATTATCCGGAGGGGAGCCAGCCCGCATCCGGCGCGGCGGCCGGGCGCGCGCGGGCATCGCCGGCAAACCCGCCCTCCGCGACGTCCGGGCTTGCGGCGCGGGCGGCGACGCCGTGTCCTCGCGCGATGCCCAATCCCTGGACCGGCAAAGGCAACCCCTACACCCGCGAGGAGGTGCGCGAGCGCCTGCACGCCAAGCTCCGGCAGGGCCGCGCCCTGATCGCCGCGGGGGCCGGCACCGGCATCTCGGCCAAGTTCATCGAGAAGGGCGGCGCCGACCTCATCATCATCTACAATTCCGGCCGCTTCCGGATGATGGGCCACGGCTCCACCGCCGGGATGATGGCCTACGGCGACGCCAACGCCATCGCGATGGAGATCGGCGAGTACGAGGTGCTGCCGGTCGTCGAGGAGGTGCCCGTGATCTGCGGCGTCCACGCCACCGATCCCCGCCGCCGGATATGGCACTGGCTCGGGCGGGTGAAGGAGATGGGCTTCTCCGGGGTGAACAACTTCCCGACCCACACGATCGTCGACGGCCACTTCCGGGGCGTGCTCGAGGAGACCGGGATGTCCGTGCGCAAGGAGTACGAGATGGTCGCCCTCGCGCGCCGGATGGACCTGTTCTCCATCGTCTACGTCGGCAGCCCGGAGGAGGCGGTCGAGATGGCCAAGGCCGGCGCCGACGCGATCATCGCCCACGTGGGCACCACCGTCGGTGGCAGCATCGGGGTGCAAAAGGCGGTCGTCAGCTGGGACCAGACCCTGCGCACGACGCGCGACATCATCGCGGCCGCCTCCCAAGTGCGGAACGACATCTTTTTCCTCGCGCACGGGGGTCCGATCAACACGCCGGAGGACGCGGACCGCGTGATCCGGAACACGGACGCGGTGGGCTTCGTCGGCGCCTCCAGCCTCGAGCGGATGGGGGTCGAGGAGTCGCTCACCGGCCTCACCCGGCGCTTCACCGCGCTCGAGCTGCCGCGGCGCCCCGCGCCCGGCACGCCGGCCTGAGCGGCCCCGCCCGCGGCGCCCGGCCGCCCCACCCTTTTCCGATGAACCCCGCCGAACGCCGCTTCGTGACCGCCGCGGAGACCCTCCGCGAGCCCAACCCCTGGACCAACAACGAGTGGCTCTGCCGCCCCGACGTCGTCGCGGCCGAGAAGCTGCTGCTCGTCCGGGCGAATATGGACGGGTTGCACTGCCACCCGTTCCACTGCCACCCGCACCGGGAGGAGATTATCTACGTTGTGTACGGCCGCGCCGAGCAGTGGGTGGGCACGGAGTGCCGCCTGCTGGGGCCCGGCGAGATGGCGCACATCCCAGCGGGGGTGGTCCACGCCACCTACAACCCGCACCCGGAGCCGCTCGTCTTCCTCGCGATCCTCTCCCCGGCCAAGCTGCCCGCGGCGGAGGCCGCGGCGCCGGACCCGCACGACGTCTCCGCGCAGGAGCCTTGGGCCTCCCTCCGCCAGGGCCGCCCCGCCTGCCGCACCCGCTTCTGAACCCGCCTCCCCTTCCCCTTATGAAACGCCTCTGCCTCCTCGCCTGCCTGCTGGCCGCGTCCGCCTTCGCCGCCGACGCCCCGCTGCGCGTCTTCCTGCGCTCCGGCCCCAAGTCCCACGGCCCGGGCGCCCACGACCACCCCCGGTTCGTCGCCGAATGGGTGCCGCTCCTCAACGCCCGCGGCGCCCGCGCCACCGGCGGCGACACCTTCCCCTCCCGCGCCCAGCTCGAGGCCACCGACGTGCTCATCCTCCACGCCCAGGAGGCGGGCAACATCCCCGCCGCCGAGGACCGCGCGAACCTCGACGCCTTCCTCCGCCGCGGCGGCGGCCTCGTGGTCATCCACGCCGGCGCCGTCTCCCGCGACCCGGCCTGGTACCGCGACCTCATCGGCGGCTCCTGGCGCCACGGCCACACCAAGTGGCTCGAGGCCCCGCTGCACCTCTACTTCACCGACCGCGACCACCCCGTCACGCAGGGGGTCTCGAACTGGGCGATGGACGACGAGATCTACTACGATATGGAGATGCACCCCGCGGCGCGGGTGCTGGCGGCCGCTTACACGCCCAAGGCCATCGACACCGGCGGGCGCGGCAACCGCGAGGCCCAGGCCCGCGCCGCCGAGGCCGTGGCCCTCCGCAAGGGCGTCAACATCTACGACATCCAGCCCCAGATCTGGAGCTACGAGCGCCAGCTCGAGGGGGCGCCCCGCGGCTACCGCGCGTTCGTCTCCCTGCCCGGCCACCGCTACGAAAACTTCAACCGGCCCAACTACCGCGCCCTCCTCCTGCGCGGCATCGCCTGGGCCGGCCAGCGCGCCAACGTCGACGAGCTCTGCCGCCCCGAGGAACTGGGCGACGGCCTGCGCTACCCGGCCGACGGCCCCACCCACCCCCGCGCCGCCGCCGCCAAGCTCGAGGTCCACCCCGAGTTCAAGGTCGGCCTCGTCGCCGCCGAACCCCTCATCAACAAGGTGATGAACCTCGACTGGGACGAGCGCGGCCGCCTCTGGGTCGCCGAGACCCCCGAGTATCCCAACGGCCGCCGCGCCCCGGTCACCGACGCGTGGAAGGAGAGCGGGAACCTCCGCGGCGCCAAGGTCGACCGCGTCCCCGAGGACCGCATCTCGATCCTGAGCGACAGCGACGGGGACGGCGTGATGGACCAAAAGCAGGTCTTCGCCGACGGGCTGGAGCTGGTGACGAGCTTCGTCTTCCACGGGCGCGGCGTCATCGCCGCGGCCGCGCCGGACATCTGGTTCCTCGAGGACACCGACGGCGACGACGTGGCCGACCGGCGCACGCGGCTCTACACCGGCCTCGGCATCCGCGACACCCACGCGGTGATCAACAACCTGCGCTGGGGCCTCGACGGCTGGATCTACGCGACGCACGGCTACTCGCAGGGCGACGTCGCCGCGGGCGAGGGCGGGCGCGCCTTCGGCCCGGGCGGCAGTGGCGTCGTGCGCTTCAAGGCGGACGGCTCCGCGTTCGAGCAGTACAATTCCAAGAACGGCAACACGTGGGGCCTCGAGACCACCTGGGACGGGCAGATCTTCTGGACGCAGCCGACCAGCGGCACCGTGTTCTTCCACAGCCTCCTGCCCGAGTCCGTGCTGGCGCGGGGCAAGATGCCCGGGGCGACCACCTGGAAGGGGATGATCACCAACCAGCGGAGTTACCCGGCGATCGAGTGGCCCGAGCAGGCCTACGTGCAGATCGACCAGGTCGGCCGCTTCACCGCCGCCGCCGGCTGCGCCGTCTACGAGGGGGGCACCTGGCCCGCGAAGTGGAACTACAGCTACTTCACCGGCGAGCCGACCCTCAACCTCGTCCACCACCAGTTCGTGCGCCGCGACGGCACCAGTTACCGCACGGAGAAGGAGGCCGGCCGCGAGCAGACCGAGTTCATCCGCAGCCGCGACCTCTGGTTCCGGCCGATCGACACGCGCGTCGGCCCGGACGGCGCCCTCTACGTGATCGATTTCTACAACCAGGCGGTGATCCACAACGACACCCGCGGGCCGCAGCACGGGCCGGCCAACGCCGCGGTGCGCCCGGACCGCGACCACTACTTCGCGCGCATCTGGCGCGTCGACCACCGCGAGGCGAAGCCGCTGCCGGTGCCCGCCCTTGACCGCCGCGACCTTGCCGGCCTCGTGCGGACGATCGAGCAGAGCCCCAACGCCCACGTGCGCAAGACCGCCTGGCGCCTGGTGCAGGAGAACCACGGCGCCGCCGGCGCCCGCGCCCTCACCCAGCTCAACCGCGGCCCGATCGGCAGCCTGCCGGAGCAGCGCCACGCCGCCGCCCGCGCCGCCACCACCCGCGCCCAGCAGGAGGCCGTCCTCGCCGAGTTCGCGGCCGCGCCCGATGACTGGATCCGCTCGGCGCTCGTCGCCGCCGCGGTCGACCGCGCGCAGGACTACGTGCTGCTGGCGCTCCAGGCGCCGCAGCCCGCGGCCCTCGCGCCGTTCGTCGCCGCGCTCGCGCCCGCCCTGCCCGCCGGCCAGGCGACCGCGCTGGTGCAGGCCGCGGCCAACGCGCCCGCCGCCGCGCACCCGGTGAAGAACGCCCTCCTCCGCGGCCTCGCCGCCCTCGCGGCCCCCGCCGTGGTCGACGACCCCACCGCCCGCCTCCTGCAGCGCCTCCTCGCCTCCCCCGACACCGTCGCGGCCACGCTGCCGCTGGTGGCCAAGTGGGACCGCACCGGCCAGCTCGCGGCCGCCGCCGAGGGCGTCACCCGGCAGATGCTCCGCGACCTCACCGACGCGGCCCAGCCGGACGCGCGCCGCGGGGAGCTCGCGGCCAGCCTGCTCACCTTCCCGCGCACCCGCGCGGACGCGCTCACCGCGCTCGGGGAGCTGCTCGCGGCGCCCGCCACCCCGGCCCCCCTGCGCGGGGCGCTGGTGCAGGCGCTCGGCGCCGCCCCGGGCAAGGACGCCGATGCCGTGCTGGTGGCGGCGTTCCGCGCGACGCGCTCGCCGGGCGTCTTCGAGCAGATCGTGCGGCGGCCGGAGTCGTCCCTCGCGCTGGTCGAGGCCATCCAGGCCGGGACGGTGCCGGTGGCCGAGGTCGGCCCGGGCAACCTCGCACGGCTGCGGACGCACCCCAACCGCGGGGTGGCGGGCGCCGCGGCGGCGCTCGGCGCGGCCGGCGGCGGCGAGAAGGACGCGCTCATCACGCAGCTGATGCCCGAGGTGACCAAGGCGGGCGACGTGGCGAACGGCAAGGCGCTGTTCACGGCGGCCTGCGCGATCTGCCACAAGTACGGCGACGTGGGCGTGCGCGACGTCGGGCCCCCGCTGGCCGGCATCGGCGGCAAGAGCCCGCAGGAGCTCCTGACCCACATCGTGGACCCGAACCGGCAGGTGGAGCCGAATTACTGGCAGTGGAACCTCACCACGCGGAGGGGCGAGACCTTCGTCGGCGTGATCGTGGCCGAGACCGGCGCGAGCCTGACCCTGCGCAACCAGGGCGGGGACACCGAGGTGCGGCTGGCGGACATCGCCAGCCGGGAGAACACCCGCCGCTCGCTGATGCCGGAAGGCCTCGAGGGCCTGGGCGCGGCCGGCCTGCGGGACGTGATCGCGTACCTCGCCGCCTCGAGCACCCCGGCCCCCGCGGCCGGCGCCGCCGCACCCGCGCCCACCAAGAAGGGCGGCGGCGGCAAGGCGAAGAAGGTCGCCGCCGCGGCCCCGGCCAACCCGCCGGCCGCCGCCGCCACCCCGGCCCCCGCCGCCAGCGCGGCCCCGGCGGGCGACGGACCGAAGGAGGGCGGGAAGAACGACCGCCCGCTGCCCGCGACGGAGCCCGTGCGCTGGGAGGCGGGCAAGACCCGCGTCCTCCTCATCGGGGGCGGCAGCTCGCACAAGTTCACCGAGTTCTTCGGCGCGACCGACCGCGCCACGCTGCGCGCGGCGGGCTTCACCGTGCATTACACCGAGGACCGCGACCAGGCGGCGGCGGTGCTGCCGGAGGCGGACGTCGCGGTGATCAGCGTGAACCGGATGTTCTTCGACATCCCGGCCTACCGGCAGGCGGTGTTCGCCTTCGCCGCCGCGGGCAAAGGCATCGTGATGCTGCACCCGGGCACCTGGTACGCGTTCCCGCGGTGGCCCGAGCTGAACGCGCGCCTGGTGGGCGGCGGCTCCCGCGGCCACGACAAGCTCGGCCCCTACACCGTGCACGTGCGCCGGCCGGAGCACCCGGTGATGCGCGGCGTGCCCGCGAGCTTCGAGGTGATCGACGAGCTCTATTATATGAACGCCGAGCCGGAGAAGATCCCGGCGGGCACCGCGCCCATCGAGGTGCTGGCCGAGAGCTCCCCCTCGCAGAAGTTCCAGCGGCCGCACCCGGTCGCGTGGATCACCAGCCACGAGAAGGCCCGCGTGGTGGGCATCACCCTCGGGCACGACGAGCGCGTGCACGACCACCCCGCGTTCCGCACCCTCCTGACCAACGCGGTGCGCTGGGCGGGCGGCAAGTGAACCTCGCTTCCGGCCGGACTCAGAACTCCAGCGTGGTCGTCAGGCGGAAGCTGCGCGGCTCGTTGAAGTAGATGCGGCGCACGCCGGTGTAGTTGTCGTTGTAGCGGCCGATGTTGGCCAGGTACGAGTTGGAGACGTTGCGCACGTTCAGCTGCACCGTCGCGTTGACGCGGGAGCCGGGGACGCGGAAGCGGTGGCCGGCGAAGACGTCGCCGAGGAGCGACTCGTTGCCCCAGTAGACGTAGCCGGTGGGCTTGTCCCAGCTGAGGAAGTTCTTGCCGTTGTACCGGATCGAACCGCCGACGAACACGCCCTTGAGGCGGCCCTCGCTGAAGCGGTAGCGGGCGGTGCCGTTGGCCTTGTGCGGGCGCGAGCCGAAGGGCGAGTTCTGGCGGTCGACCTGGAAATCGAGCTCGCTGTAGAGCTCGCGCGCGGCGGTCTCGAGCGCGGCCAACTCGACCGGGTTGCCCGCGAGGAGCCGGCGCCACTCGGGCACGCGGGTGTCGAAGAAGGCGAAGACCTCGGTGAAGAAGTTCTGCCGCTTCCGCTCGGAGTGCGCGTAGCTCGCGCGCAGGGTGAGGTTGCGCGTCGGGTTGGCGACGACCTCGACCTCCACGCCCTTGGTCAGCACGTCGATCGTGGCGGAGGTCCAAGTGATCGCCTGGCGGTCGTAGTCGGCTTGGCTGATCTTCCCCGCGGAGAGCAGGGCGCCGAGCATCGTGGTGAGGTTGTCGACGCCGAGGGCGTTGCTGCCCGGCAAGATCGGCGAGTCGTTGAGCTGCTCCGTCCGGTACCAGGTCGTGCGGAGGAAGAGGCGGTCGTCGCCGAGGACATCGAGCATGAAGCCGAGGTCGCGGCCCCGGCCCTCGGTGGGCTCGGGGACGTCGCCGGTGGGGAGCACGGTGCGGTCGAAGCGGGGCTGGCCGTTGTTGCGGGAGGCGTTCCAGAAGAGGGAGAGCCGGCGGTGCGCGTGGAGGACGGCGCCCGCGGTGAAGGTGGTCGGCGTGTACTCGTGCCGCTCGTAGCGGCCGTCGAAGTACCACTCGCCGACCGCGATCTCCTTCGAGAGCACGCGCGGGTGCCGGGGGTCGAGGATGCGGGCCTCCTGCGCGTTGCGGAACGTGATCGCGTCGCGCCGGGCGCCGAGGGTCGTCACCAGCCGGTCGCGGAACCAGAAGCTCTGGGCGGCGAACATCAGGGACGTGATCTCCTTGAGCGAGTGGGTGTTGGCGCGGGCGCGCGAGGCGTAGGTGCTGGTGTAGCGCTTGCCGTTCCAGGTGAACGGCGCGATCGGCAGGCTGCCGTCGCTGCCGTACCAGGTGCGGTAGTCGGCGGGATCGACGTAGTTGCGGCGCGTCACCTTGTTCTGGTCGCCCTCGGCGTTGGTGGCGTTGGTGATCGGCGTGTTGGTGTCGTCCACCAGGATCTCGTCCCGCCAGCGGCGGAGGCGGTCCTGCTCGGAGCGTTCCCCGAGGGCGGCGACGCGGTGGCGGCCGAACCAGCGGTTGGAACGACCGCCCTCCCACGCGGCGCTCAGGCGCAGGATCTCGTTGTCGGTGACGATCCAGTCCTTGAACCAGTTCGACTCGAAGTAGAGTTGCCCGGCGTGGGGGTTGGGGACGGTGGCCGCGGAGCCGTCGGGGGCGGGCAGGGTGAGGTTGGGGTCGCCGCGGAGGTTGCCGCCGGCGACCGCGAGCCCGTGGGCCTCGACGTCGTTGCGGTTGCGGAACCACGCGAGCTCGAGGCTCACCTGGGCGGGGAGGCGCTGCTGGACGATGATCTGCCGCGAGTTGAAGGTCTGGTGGCGCACGCCGCCGGGCCCGGTGAGGTTGTAGTCGTAGGGCGAGACCGAGGGCGGCAGGAGGGTCTCGACGCCGAAGCGGCCGACGGACTGGAACTCGCCGCGGAGGTTGGTGACGAGCCCCGTCTGCTGGCTGAAGGTGAAGCGGTTGTTGTTGGCGTTGAAGCGGGCGGTGCCGGAGCCGGCGGGGACGGCGGTGCCGTCGAAGACGCGGCGGCCGCCGTCCCACCAGGAGGTGACCTGGTCGGCGGCGTTCCAGCCCATCGTGAGGCTGTTGTCCATCTGCCCCTTCTCGAAGGAGACGTGGACGGTGGTCTGGCGGAAGGGCTGGTAGGCGGCGGCGAGGCTCCAGCGGGCCTGGTCGGTGAAGTCCCAGTAGCGCCAGCCCTGGGTGTTCTGGTAGAGGCCGAGGAGGCGGAGGGAGAGTTTCCGCGGGAGCAGGACCTGGTTGTGGTCGGCCTCGTAGCGCTCGTAGGCCCAGGAGCCGAGCATCGCCTTGAGGGTAGTGCGCGTGCGCTGGAGGTTGGCGCGCTTGTTGGAGAGGGAGACGAGGCCGCCGGCCTGGCCGAGGCCGAAGAGGATGGAGTTGGGGCCGCTGGCGACCTCGGCCCGCTCGACGTTGTAGAGGTCGACCGGGATGCTGGACTCGACGAAGTCGCGGGAGGCGCCCGCGGGGGAGCCGCGCATCCGGAACTGGTAGTCGTTGCCGTCGGCGCCGCGGCCCTGGGGGTTGTTGAACCCGGCGTTGGCGTCCTCGACGTCGATCTCGATGTTGGTGGCGTGGGCCATCATCTCCTCGAGGTTGGTCGCGGCGATGTCGGCGAGGAACTCGGGGGTGAACGCGGCGACGGCGGCGGGCGTGTCGCGGAGGCGCGAATTGAG
>Ga0194123_10003165_pt1 | contig 20156 bp, 12 predicted proteins | sample TA2MahsurfametaG_5_FD_155479 | JGI IMG/M metagenome (GOLD analysis project Ga0194123, IMG submission 155479) | Freshwater microbial communities from Lake Tanganyika, Tanzania - TA2015023 Mahale A surface | ecosystem: Environmental > Aquatic > Freshwater > Lake | place: Tanzania: Lake Tanganyika... | reverse complement strand
CGCCAGCGCCCCCTTCGCCGCGATCTGCCCGTCGCCGTCTGATAAAAACGCCGTCAGGTCGCGCTTCAACCCGCCATTGGCCGCATCCGCAAGCACGCCCTGCGAGTCGACCGTCACGTTGAACACATGGTTCTCGGCCCATTGCTTTCCCGCCGCAGTGAGTGCCATTGTCTGACCGCTCGCCAGCCTCGCCACATCCTCGTCGGCCAGTTTCACACCGCCGTTCATCTGCTCGGTCTCCGCCTTCTGCGACGCCATCACCCGCCACCACTTCTGCGGCTCGGATTGCGCCTGCGCTTCCCACGCGTCACGCGTCGCCACGTTGGCCCGCACACCGAGGTCGCCCGCCCACCACGCGTAGTGACCGGACGGCTGATTGCTCGCGTCCTTCATCGCCACCGACGGAGCCATCACCTTGCGGCCTTGCTCGTCTTGACCAAGGTCAATCGCGGCATCGGTGAGCGGCTCTTTCGCGGCGTCTTTCGACAGCTTCGTCGTGTCCTCCCCGACACTCACCATCCACCCGAGAAACTCCGGCTCCACCGCATTGCGCACGGCATAGCGCAGGTCGCTCAGCCCGCCAGCCGTGTCGTTGCGTGTGAAGAACGAAGTCCCGTCGGCCTGCGTGCTGCGCCACACACCGGTCCAGTGCGGGTTGGCGAATGTCTTCGCTTCCGTCTCGTCTTTGGCCAGCAGTTCCGCGCCGGCGGTGATCCGCTGGTCCGGCCCCGCCGTCTTTTGCAACTGCGCCAGCGCCTGCATCAACGCCAACCGCGCATTGTCACGCGCGGTCGTCAGATGGTCCGCACTGCCGCTGCGCCGCAGCTCGATCGATGCCAGCCCGGTCATCGCCACCGCCAGAAGCGAAATCAACACCAGCAGCATCACCGAGACGACCAACGCAAATCCACGGGGGGACCGGGCGGACTCAGGCAACCCGAATGGCCTGACCAACAACGTCTTCATGCATTTATGAATACAATGTATTCATCACCCCCGCAAGGGCTCATTTTCCAAGGAATAATAGGAAAAAATCGCAGCTCACGGGCCGTCAGAACCCGCCGCCACAGCCCGAATCCGGTAAAACCGGCTGCTGACCGCCTCTGCAGCCGGTAGTGTTTCCGTAGTCAGATTACCTTGAGAGGCAATCCCGGTCCGCACCGGTGTCCAAGACGCGGGATTCGACAAGTCTTCGGTGGCCTCGATCGTGTAGCTCCAGCCGGGGCTGGATTCCCAGTCGAGTGAAACCGCGCCATCCGGACCGACCTGGATCGCCGTGACTCGGAACGGCGGGTGGATTTCCGGCTCAACTATGGAGGGCACCTCCAACAACGCGAGGAATCCGGGATCCTCCCCGGGATGGATCCGTGAAAGGTCGGCAAACGCGACGTTGTTTCCTTTCTTATAGTGGGCGGAGAACACGGTGTCCTGCTCGATGCCGCGATAGAGCAGATAAAAAGCGATGGCGATGCGGTGGCCGACCGGATGATTCAGTTGCACGGTGGCGGTTTTTTTGACGTTGCTTCCGCGCCCGAAGGTCTTCTTGTCGATCACCAGCTCGCCCGCGTCGTCAAAGTCGCCGTCGTTATTGAGGTCGATGTAGAGGATCGAGCCGTCGTAGCTGTTCAATCCAAAAGTATAATCGCCGGTGCCATCGACACGGGTGTCGAACACGCCCTGCCACAGCACGGTGAAATAACTTGCGGCAGTGATGCCGGGCAGGCTGGTCCACGCCTTTGCGCCGCCTGCCAACGTCGATGCCGTCTTTGCGTAATCGATCGGATCGGTCTGCGTGAACGACGCGCTCGGCGTTGCGGCGAGCAGATTGGAGATCGGCGAGAGCAACGACGCGCCGCTGGTGCCGTCGGTGGGGATCGCGTCGTAAGTCGTCGCCAACAGGCCGCCGCGGAACACGCTGACCGCAACCGATCGGCTCACGGTGAATCCGTCGAGCGTGGCACTCACCGTGTAGGTGGTGGTGCTGGCGGGCGTGAGCGTGAGGCTGCCCGAGGCGGGTTTCTCGCCGATGCCGTTGTCGAGGGTGACCGTGGTGACATTGGTGGCCGACCACGTGAGCGTCACCGATTCGCCCGCTTGGATTTGCGACGCGCTCGCTTGCAACTGGATTTCGGGCGCACCCGGAACGGTGTAGATGTCGGCTGCCAGCGTCGAGCGGGTGGTCGGGATCAGGTAAGCGCTGTTGAGTTGCTCGTTGAGTGTTTCCCAGGTGATGCCGTCGCGACTGCCTTGAATGCGCCAGGCCACCGGATCGCGGTCGATGCTGTTGGTGTTGGTGCCGATGCGGCAACTGGTCGCCCGCACGAAGGTTCGGTAATCGAGCTGGAAGAACGTGAACGGCGCCGGTGCCGACGCCTGCCAGTTGGTGGTGAAGCTGCCGTCGACCAGACTCGAGGCCGATCCCTCGGCCGACGTCGCCACCGCACCGGTGAGCGGGACACCGTCGTTGAAGAAGCGCACCTCGCTGATGCTGACGCCCGGCGCGGCCGGGTTGCGCGTGGCCAGCGCGGTGAAGCGCAGGTAGCGGTGGAATCCCTTCGGCACCACGGTGACCGTGACACTCGCGGTCGCGCCGGTGGCGGTGGTCAGTTGATAGGTCGTCGTTTCCGCGGGCGACACGATGAGCGTGCCGCTGTCCGACACCGCACCGACTTGCGGTAAAATCTGCACGCCGCCGTCGTTGCAGCCCCACTGCAGCGTAGCCGAGGTGCCGACCTCGATCACCGCGGGATAGGCGTCGAAGTACGAAACCGCCGGAGCGTCGGCCGGAGCAGGATCGAACGAGAAATCCAGGATCGGGATGTTCTCCTCGAAATCGTCACCCGATGAAATGCCGAAACCAAATCCCTCGGGCAGCTCGAGCACATCCGGGCTGAGCCGCAGGAACACATGACCGGCGCCGGATTGATAGGCATCGGTGAGCCAATGACCCAAGGTCACCGCTGCGGACCCAGACGCACCCGATCCAACGTACGTGTCGAGGAGCGTCGCTTCATTCAGGAACGCGTTCTTCACCAGGATGCCATTGGTGAGCGCGTTGGCGGAGCCGTCGACAACATCGGTCGGCTCAACGAGCGAGGATGCGCGCGACCCGGGAATCGCGAACAGGCGGATCCCCGTGCGTCCTTTGTTGCCGAGTTCGCCGCCACTCACCCGCACACGCAGTTCGGCCGAAACGAAACGTCCCGGACCGAGGTCGGGCAACTCGAACGGGATCACGATGTGGCGCGTCTCGGATTCGCCGGTGAGGCGGCCCACATCGAGCAAACCGAACGTGTCGCCCGTCGGAAATGGATCGACCAGCGCGCCGTCCGCGTCGGTGAGGAACATCGCGTCGTCCCACGACGCCGACAGCGTGCCGCGCACGTGCGGCTGGACGCCGACGGTGAGCGAGGCGATGCGCGTGCCCGACGCGCCGGTGGCGGAAAGCCAGTAGGTCGTCGTCGCGGCGGGAGTCACCGTGACGCTGCCGGACGCGGCGAGTGGTCCCGCGACGTCGCTGAGCGTGATCGACGTGGCACCGCTGACGCTCCAGCCGAGCGTCACACTCCCGCCCTCGGCGATCATCGATGCCGACGCAGTGAAGCTGTCGATCACCGGCGCGGATGCGGGCTCGGTGTAGTTGGTATTGACGGTGAACCCCTCTGTCCATGCCTGACGCCGCAGCGGCACGTTGCCACCGGACACCTCGTCGAGCAGGTCCCAGACAAATCCGTCGGCGCTGCCCTCGAGCGTCCAGCCGACCGGATCGAAGTCGCGGTGGTTGGGCGTGGTCGCGATGCGGTAGCCGGTGATCATCACCGGTTGGTCGTAATTGAGCATGTAGACCAGATCGGTCTCATCGGTAAGCGTCCAGAAGGTACCAAGGTTGCCGTCGATCGCATTGAGGCGCGTCGAGCCGAGCGCGCGCACGCCGGACGGGACGACCGGCGTGGTGCCTTGCAACAACTGGATTTCGGCGATCTGCATCGTCGGCGACGACGGGTCGCGCAACTCGGTGGGCGTGAAGCGGAAATACCGATAGGTCGCCGGACCCGGTCGTTTGACGCTCACCGAAACCAAGCGCGACTTGCTGCCGGTGGCGTTGGTGGTGACCAGCGTGTAGCGCACGTCGTCGGCCGGCGTGAGCGTGAGGCTGTCGGACGCCGCGACCGCGCCGATGCCTTCGATTTGGACGCTGTCGGCACCCGTGACATTCCAACTGAGCGTGATCGGCTCGCCAACCACGATCTCGTTCTTGTCGGCGACGAACGAGGCGATGAACGGACCCGGCGCCTTGATGTGCTCGACGCGCACGCGATCCCAGAAACTTTGCGCGCCCGGCGCCTCGGCACCGTTTTGCGAGCCATCGCGGTATCCTACCGAGGCGATGAACACGCCGACCTTGCCGGAAAGGAGATACTCCGTTCCGCCAATCGCATGGGTGAACACGACATCACCCATGGTGCCCGACTTGTATCCGCCCGGTGGTGTGGCGACCGCCGGTGACTGGCCGACCACACGACCGAGCCATCCGACGGCGGCGGGCGAGGCGCTCAAGCGCACCGGCAGGCCGTCGCTCAGCCCGATGAACGATTCGTCGGCCCAGCGCGGATTGCCATCCGGCGTGGTCGCGCGGTCCCCTGCGGCAATGGTCACTCGCAGCAAGTCGCCTTCGTTCACCTCGGACCAATCGAGCGCGGTGAGTTGCGCGACGGCGGTGCCGGCGGCAAGCCGCAGCACCTGCGTGCCGTTGGCAGGTGCAAGATCAGCCGAGCCGACCGCCACCTGCCGCGTCTCCGGATACGACGTGTTGTCGCGCGCGACCACCGACCATCCGTCGACCGCGTCGAGGCCGCCATCGTCGAAGGCACCGCCCGCATCGGGATTCACATCGGATTCAAATCCCGCGTTGTGCAGCGCAAGCGCGTCCGGCACGATCCCGCTGAGCACCGTGACACTTTGCGTCCGCGTGCCGAAGACACCATTCGAAGCGGTGAGCGTGTAGGTCGTGGCGGCGGCCGCTGGTGTGACGCTGATCGCTCCGGAGGCAGACACCGAGCCGATGCCGTTGTCGATGCTCACGGCAGTCGCGCCGACGGCATTCCATTTGAGCGTCACCGACTGCCCGGCCGCCACCACTGATGGCACAGCCTCGAAGGCGACCTTGGGCGCGAAGGAAATCGGAAAGACCGGCGAGAGCACATGCCGCACCAGCGAGGTCGGGTAATCGGTCTTCAAGTCGAGCGACTGCCAGTTCACCATGTCATGGCTGCCATCGACGCGCCATGCGGTCATGTCGGCCACCTCGAAGCGGCCGGTGCCGAAGCGGTATCCGTTCACATTCCATTTCGACTGGTTGGCTCCCATATCGAAGAACACCGGACGGAAGTCGTTGTTCTCCGGATCATCCGGCGGGGTGTCTTCCCAGTTGCTTTCCGCATCGAGAATGCCGTCTTGGATCAGGTCCACGTTGTACTCTTCGCTCGACCCGGGAGCGGACACCGCGGCCGCGGGAATCCACACGCCGTCCTTGGTGAACTGGAGCTCGGAAAGAAACACCGATCGGTAATACGGGTCGTTCGGATCGGGTAGGCCGCGCGTTTGCAGCACGGTCATGCGGTAATACCGGAACGGACCCGGACCCACCACGGTCACCGCAGTCGTGGCGCTCGCACTGCCGGATTCATTGGCCGCGGTGAGCGTGTAAGTCGTATTTGCCACCGGTGCGACTTGCGCCGAACCGACGGCCGCGACCGCGCCGACGCCGGGAGAGATCACCACGCTCGTCGCATCCTGCACGTCCCAGCTCAACGTCAGCGGCGCGCCGGTTTCCACGCTGGCGTTGGTGGCGGCGAACGAACGAATCACCGGTCCGCCCGCCTCTTTGAGTGCGAGCAGAATCGCTCCGGGAAACTGCAGGTTCGCCGTGAAGGAACTCGTCACTTGGGCGTTGCCGGTCCCGGTCGCGCCGACCGTCGGCTTGAGCGCCCACGCCATCGCGGCGCAGCATCCCGTGCGGTTCGCCTGCTCGACGCGTGTCAGCGCCGAAGGCGAGGTGGCCCTCCACTGGGTCCAGTCGAATCGATCGCCGCCGACCATGCCGAGCATCACCACCGCGGCATTGGCGGTGGCAGTCGTGATGCCCGTGGCGGCTGCGGTCGCCGATGCGGTTCCGGTCACCGCGTTGATGATGCTGGGATCGACATCGAATGGACCACCGGCAGTTCCGTCGTCTCGCACGCCGCCCGTGCCATCGACACCGGAGAACGCGGTGATCGCGATCGACGCGCCGTTGGACGTGCTGGCGGTTCCCACGCTGCCGCCCAGTCCGAAGGAAAACGTCGCGCCCTCGCTGCCGTCGGCCACGCGATAATACACGCCGCCCCAGATCTTGTTGGCATTGCCCGGGTCGCGGATCATCCGCTGGTCGATCACGCGCCATCCGATCGGCGTTCCCAAATTGTTGCCGTGCTCGGCATTGCGCGCGATCGTGGCGATCAACACGTCACCCGGTGCGGTGCCGGTCGGCTTGGCTACCGAAATCGAACTGCTGCCCGATCCGACATTCGCACTCGCACTGCCGCGCACCGCAATCGACCGCACCGTCACCGTCAGTGGCGCGCTCGTGCGCGTGCCCGACGCATTCGCCGCGGTGAGCGTGTAGGCCGTGGTCGACGACGGCGTCACCGTCCGCGAGGAAAGCCCGCTGACGTCGATGCCACCGGGATCGAGAATGAGCGAGGTGGCTCCGGTGACGCTCCACGAGAGCGTGGCACTGCCGCCGAGGCCGATCACGCCGCGGTCCGATGAAAATCCGTTGATCGCAGGAGCCGCCTCGGCCTGCGGGATGAACGTGTAGGTGAGCACCGGCCCCACGCCGCCGCCATTGTTCGCTTGAATGACGAACCCGGCATCGACGGTGAACCCGTTCTCACTGCCGTAGTAAGGCACATCCGATGCCGCGAGTCCGGCCGGACTGAGCCGCATGAAGACCACGCCGCCGGCATTCGCTCCATCGGCGTACGATTGATTCAACCATGCGGAAAGCGCCGCACTTTCATCCGCGCCCGTGGCGACCGATGAGCCGGGCACGGTTGAAGTGTTGAGAAACCCCGCCTTGATCAACGTGCCGAGCTGCGTGTGATTCACGCCCGCCGCATTGACATCGGTCGCGAGCACCGGCGTGAACGGACGCGCGCCGGGCAAGACAAACAGGTTCACCGGAATCGGCGATGCCGCGTCACCGCCACCCAGACCAGCCTCGGTGGTCACGGTGATGCCCACGTTGGAAAAGGTTCCCGGCCCGAGATCGGGCAATTGGAACGGCGCGACATAGTGCGTGAGACTTCGGCTGTAGTATTCACCGCCGATGAAGAGGCGGTTCGCCAACGCGCCGGACGGACCGACGATCACACTGCTGCCGCTCGTGTTGGTGGTGAATCGCGCGTCCGCGGGATGCGCGGTGATCGATCCGGCATGCAGCGAAACGGGAAGCAAACCGGCCGCCCACATCAGAACGGCAAAGGAGGAAGGATGGACGGGTTTCATGACATCGGGATTCTCAGGGTTTGGAACATGACAGACGACGAGCGATCTTCTCATCCGATGGCAGGAAAAGATCACCACGAATGTTCTACCGATGCAGACCCCGAGGGGGCAAGCAAAAATAAAGGGCTGTCTTACCTAATACGATTTGAATACGATTTGTCGTTGGGATGAAGGTAGATTGAGCCGGTCCATGCTTGCGTTCGACCGCGGCGTTTCCATGATCGCCGGGATTTATCCGCCCATGAACCCCTTCCTGCTCAAGACCCTCCATTTGCTTGGCGTATTCGCTTTGTTCGCCTCGCTGGGCGCCTCGCTGCTGGCGTCCGCGCGCGGCAGGCTGGCCTCGGTGCTTCACGGCGTCTCGCTGGTGCTGATCCTGCTGGTCGGGTTCGCGATGCTGCGCAAGCCGCCGATGGACCAAAGCTGGTGGATGGTGAAGATCGCGCTCTGGTTGTTCATCGGGCTGGCCCCGATGCTGGCCAAGCGCGGACTGCTTCCCGGTGCGGTGGTGTTCGCGCTCACGCTCGCCGCCGCTGCCGCGTCGTCGTGGCTCGGTCTGGCCAAGCCGTTCTGATGCTGCTGGCGGAGTTTGCCACCAATGATCCCATCACGGCATCCGATCATTCAATCGGCCGCGCGCTCGGCACGGCGCATCAGCGTGTCGCGCCGTTTTTCGAGTCTGTCCGCCCGACCCTCCTCGCCCACGCTGCGGTAAAAGCCGGCGATCATCGTGTAGATGCCGGCTTCGACATTGGCGTGAAACCAATCCTTGTCGCCGGTTTCAATTTCACGGTCGAACGCGCGCTCGATGTCGCGCACGGCCTTGGCCGCCCGCTCCGGATCGTCGCGAAAGAACGAGAAGTAATCGTCGGCCATCAGCTCGAATCCGGCGACATTCGATCCGTATTGGCGCAACGCGCTGCCGTACAGGCTGATGATTTTGTCTTTTGCTTGATCGCCGCCCTGAGTCAGCAGCAACTCCGCCTCGCGGCGCAGTGAGTCGGCGATGAGGTCGGCCTGCTCACCGGATTCGCGGCTGATGCGCCGACGCTCGCGCAGCATCGCGCTGCGCACCTTGCTGTCCTTCTCGTAGGGCAGGACATATCGGTGCTCGGCCTCGCCGGCGAGCGCGGCCATCCGCGGGTTTTCGCGGAACGCACGCCGCATGTCGCGCACGAAGTCCTTCCATTCGTCGAGATTCGACGGCGCGGGCGGATCCCCGGTGAGTCGTGTGTCGCGCTCGAGCAGAGCGAACAGCTCGCGCCACGTTTCGACAAACGCATTGCCGATCCGGTTGGCGATCCTCACCGCCGCCGCGGCGGATTCCTCTAGTGCGGCATCGTGCAGAAAGCGTCCCAGCCAAAGGTGGCGCCACACGGCGCGCGACTTCGCCCGACTGTTGAGATCGCGTTCGTTCCAGTGGAGGATCTCCTGCTCGGTGATCTCGAGGCCGGTCTGCGGATCGCGGGTGATCCCCCTCGTCGATCCATCGACCCGTCCGGCAGCCGTGCTCCATTCCGAATCGTCGATTTTGATGCCCGCCCATGCGTGAGGGCCTTCGTTGGTCTGGCCGGTCAGGATCATCGCCGGGATGCCTTGGGCACGCGCGGTGTTCACACAGAAATACGATTGATCGGTGCAGATCCCGCCCTTCTTGAGGATCTCGGCGAAGGTGTACGCGTCGTACGGATCTTCTCCGCTCACCGCACGCTCCATCAGGTACTCGACATCGTTGTATGCGTTGCCCCAGCGCTTGCGGCGCAGGTGCATGCGGTCGAGCGACCATTCAAGCTCACTGTCGGCCACCGGCGCGCAGACGACCCACACCAGGTCGCGCGCGCTCGATCGGCTCACCGGTGCCTCAAGCCGCCCGGCGAGGTCCTGATCGAGAAACCAGTTGTAGCGGCCGATCGGATCGACCTGCGTCGCCGCGGATCCCAGCGGGTGCTCGATGCGCAACGGCCGGTCGAAAACAACGCCACAAGCCAGCGCCAGCGGGAAAAACGTCGCGTACCGCTCCATGTCGGCCGACCGCGCGTCGCGCAGGAATTTCAACACGAACCCCGGATCATCCTGCGGTTGGATCGTCAGCAACAGTTCTTCCATCACCTCAGGGCGGTCGAGCATCCATAAAAAGACTTCGCCGGTGTAAAGGTCGCTGATCTGTGAGGTGATGACCGGTTCGGAAAACACGCCGAGCGTGTGCCAGCGCAGCAGCGCCCGATCGAGCGCGGGTTGCTTCCAGACCGGATCAAAGCGGTCGTCCCCATCATCCTCGAGGCGCAGTCGCTCGATCGCGGCAAGCACCGAGCGGCGCAACAACCCGCGGTAGGCGTCCCATCCGCCGCGCGTCACCGCACGCTCGAGCAACGCGCGATCGCGCCGCACCGCGGCATCGCGTAGGGCGTCCGGACCGATCAGCACCAGCACCGGCTGCGCGTCGAAAAACCCGCGCTCGCCCGGATCCACAGCACCATCCCGCGAGGCGGACTCCGGAGCAACAGTGTCGGAGTGGTCATCGGCCCCGGAGACGATTTCCGGTGCGTCGCCCGCATCGGAATCGATCCCGCGTTCCTCGGCCGCTTCCCGGCGTTGCTGCTCCTCGCGAAGCCGCGCGGCCTCGACCGAATCGTCGGCCTGCGGGCGCGTCCGGGCGCTGTCGAGCCAGACGAACACGCCGAGCAAGACGACACAGCCGAAGGCGATCGCACGCCACGTCGCGGCGCGCTCGCGGCGGCGCTTCTCCTCGATCATCCGCGCACGCCAGCCAGGCGTCGGCGGATCGTCGCGATCGGGAGCATCGGGTGGCCTGCGCATCGCCGTGTGGCGCAGCCTGACACCGGACCCGCGCCGATGCAACCGGGATTGGCGTGACTCGGCGGTCGCCGTATCCCATGCTGCGCGCCGTGGACACACCGGCCGACCCGCGCTTCGGCGGAATCGCCCGCCTTTACGGGCACGCCGCCCTCGAACGCTTTCTCAGCGCACGCGTCGCCGTGATTGGAATCGGCGGCGTCGGTTCGTGGGCGGTCGAATCCCTCGCGCGGTCGGGCGTCGCTTCGCTCACCTTGGTCGACCTCGATGAAATCTGCGTCACCAACGTGAACCGCCAACTGCACGCAATGGACGGATCGATCGGCGTCCAGAAAACCGTGGCGATGGCCGCGCGCATCCGCGCCATCCACCCGCAAGCCGAAGTCACCGTCGTGCCGCGCTTCTTCACTGCGGCCTCCGCCGACGACATCCTCTCGACGCGCTTCGATGCGGTGATCGACGCGATCGATACCACCGCGCACAAGGCGCTGCTCCTTGCCAAGTGCGTCGAAAAACACATCCCGGTGGTGACCTGTGGTGGTGCCGGCGGACGCCGCGATCCGTCGCGCATCCGCAGCGCCGACCTCGCCCACAGCGGCAAGGACCCGTTGCTCCATCAAGTCCGGCGCGCACTCAGAACGCATCACGGGTTTCCCAAAACCCCGCCCGGCCGGACACCCGCGGCATTCGGCATCGACGCCGTCTTCTCCGACGAACCGCTCGTCTTCGCGCAATGCGACGGCTCGGTCGGCCACACGCGGCCCGAATCCACCGGACGACGGATCCATTGCGAACACGGACTGGGCACCGTCGCCCACGTCACCGCGACCTTCGGCATGACCGCTGCCGCGCTGGTGCTCGAGCGCCTCGCGGCACGGGAGGACATGGCAGCAGGAAAATGAACCTCATCCAGCGAATCAAGCCGCCGGTGGTGGCTCGAGCCGGGATCGAACCAGCGACACGCGGATTTTCAATCCGCTGCTCTACCAACTGAGCTATCGAGCCTTAAACAGGAGGTGCCTTGCCGACACCGGGGCCGCGAGAATACGGTCGGCCCGTCGCGTTTGACAACCGGAAAATCCACCGGATCCCCGGGACGGCGGCACGGCGGGATTGACCCGCCCGGCGGCATCGCCTAGGCCGTGCCACGCCCGATTCGAAACGCCATGTCCGAGACCCCCACCCTGATCTACACCAAGACCGACGAAGCTCCCGCGTTGGCGACCGAATCGCTGCTGCCCGTCGTGCGGGCCTTCGCCAAACAAGCGGGTATCACGGTCGAACTCCGCGACATCTCGCTCGCGGGCCGCATCCTCGCGCAGTTTCCCGAAGCGGGCGCGTTTCCCGACCACCTGGCGGAACTCGGCGCGATGACGCACCGGCCGGATGCGAACCTGATCAAGCTGCCGAACATCTCCGCGTCGGTGCCGCAACTCAAGGCGGCGGTGGCCGAGCTGCAGGCCAAGGGACTCAAGGTGCCGGATTTTCCGGAGAACCCGGCGAGCGACGCGGAAAAGGAAATCCGCTCGCGCTATGCGAAGGTGCTCGGCTCGGCAGTGAACCCGGTGTTGCGCGAAGGCAACTCCGACCGCCGCGCGCCGAAGTCGGTGAAGGATTACGCCCGCAAGCATCCACACGCGATGGGTGCGTGGTCGGCCGACTCGAAAACGCGGGTCGCGACGATGGCGGGCCAAGGCGACTTCTTCGCGAATGAACAATCGGTGACGCTGGCGGCGGGCACCGACGCGCGCATCGAGCTGGTGGCCGACGACGGCACGGTGAGGGTGCTCAAGGAACGCATCGCGCTGAAAGCCGGCGAGGTGTTCGACGGCACCTTCATGAGCCGGCGGGCGCTGGTGGCGTTCCTCGGCGATCAGGTGCACGCGGCCAAGCAGGACGGACTGCTGTTTTCGTTGCACCTCAAGGCCACCATGATGAAGGTGTCCGATCCGATCCTCTTCGGTCACGCGGTCAGGGTGTTCTTCCACGACTTGGTGACCAAGCACGCGGCACTGCTCGCGAAGCTCGGGGTGGATTTCAACAACGGCCTCGGCGATCTGCTGGCGAAAGCCAACGCGCATCGCGGCAGCGATCCGGCGCTCGACCGCGAACTCGACGCACTCGCGGCGGATCTCCAGGCGGCGCTCGCCGCAGGGCCTGCGCTGGCGATGGTGAATTCCGACAAAGGCATCACCAACCTGCACGTGCCGTCGGACGTGATCGTCGACGCGTCGATGCCGGCGATGATCCGCAGCTCGGGACGCATGTGGAATGCCTCCGGCGAACTGCAGGACACGCTCGCGGTGATCCCCGATTCGTCCTACGCCGGCGTCTACCAAGCGGTGATCGATTTTTGCCGCGAACACGGCGCGCTCGATCCTCGCACGATGGGATCGGTGCCGAACGTCGGCCTGATGGCGCAAGCGGCCGAGGAATACGGATCGCACGACAAGACGTTTGAAATCCCGTGCGACGGCACGGTGCGCGTGGTCGCGGCCGACGGCACGGTGCTGAGCAGCCAAGAGGTCGGCAACGGCGACATCTGGCGCGCTTGCCAGACGAAGGACGCGGCCGTGCGCGACTGGGTGAAGCTCGCGGTGAACCGTGCGCGCGCGACCTCCACGCCCGCCGTGTTCTGGCTCGACCGCGGACGCGCGCACGACGCGCAGTTGATCGCCAAAGTCGAATCGGCCCTCGGGCAACACAATACCGATGGTCTCGACCTCCGCATCCTCGCGCCTGCCGAAGCGTGCCGGTTCTCGCTTGAACGCATCGCCCGGGGGCTCGACACGATTTCGGTCACCGGCAACGTCCTGCGCGACTACCTCACCGACCTGTTCCCGATTCTCGAGGTCGGCACCTCGGCGAAAATGCTGTCGATCGTGCCTCTGATGAACGGTGGAGGATTGTTCGAGACCGGCGCCGGTGGATCGGCCCCGAAACACGTCGAGCAGTTCCTCAAGGAAAACTACCTGCGCTGGGATTCGTTGGGCGAATTCTTCGCCCTCGCCGCGTCGTTCGAGCACCTCGCCGAATCACAGCACGATCCAAAGGCGCGCGTCCTCGCCGCCGCGTTCGATGCCGCCAACGGTGCGTTTCTCGAACACGACCGCTCGCCCGGCCGCAAGCTCGGCACCATCGACAACCGCGGATCGCACTTCTACCTCGCACTCTACTGGGCACAGGCGCTCGCCGATCAAAACGACGATCCGGCACTCAAGGCGGCCTTCGCCCCGGTCGCGAAGCAACTCGCCGACCACGAATCCACCATCGTGGCGGAACTCCTCGCCGTGCAGGGATCGCCGGTAGACATCGGCGGCTACTATGCGCCCGATGAGGCCAAGGCGTCGGCGGCGATGCGCCCGAGCGCGACGTTCAACCGCATCATCGACGCGATCTGACCCGCCCCAGCGCGATGGGATTCATCCGGCGTCGGCACGCTTCGCGAACCACAGCACCGGCGAAGGACGACGCGTGCCGACGGGCGTTTGGCTTCCGATCCGCCAACCGTCGCCGGTGAGCACCCGCATCCGCTCGGCGACAGACGCGGCCTCCTCACCGCCGCCCGGGTGACCCGGATAGCAGACGACCGTGATCACGCCTCCGCGACACAACAGTCCGCAGGCCGCGACGATCGCCGCATCAGTGTCGGCCGCGCGCGTGATGAGCGAGTGATCACCACCCGGCAGGTAGCCAAGGTTGAACATCACTGCGGACACATTCCCCGCCGCAACCCGCCGGGCAATGTGCAGATGACTGTCGCACACCAGATCGACCCGGTCGAGCAGCCCCGCGGATGCCAAACGATGACGCGTCGCATCGATCGCCGCCTGCTGGACGTCGAAAGCGGTGACGCGCCCGGACGCCCCGACCGCCTCGGCCAGCACACACGTGTCATGACCATTGCCGGCCGTCGCATCCACCGCATGCGCACCTTCGCACAACACCTCGCGCACGATGCGATGGGCCAGTTCGGTCGGACGCATCGGAATCATCGCGGCAACACGACGCGCCTCCGGATTTTCACTCGAACACCGTGAGCAACGCGCGGTGGTCCGATGCATCCTGCCATCCGGCATCGTCGATGATCCGCGACTGCGGCGCAATCACCTCGGACTGCAGGTTGGGCGTGACCGTGACGTAATCGATGCGCGAATAGACATCCTCCTTCGCCCAGTGGTGCGTCCAGAGGTGGCCGCGCGAATCGGCCAGCGGCAGGATCACCAGATGACCCGGCTCGCCCAGCTTGCCGACAATCGATTTGAAACTCCGGCTCGACCGGGTGTCGTTGAAATCGCCGTACACCACCAGTCGCGCGGCGGGATCGGCGCCGAGAATGGCATCGAGATGCCGTCGCAGCAGGCGCGCCTCGTTCTGCCGCATGAGCTCCTGACTCGTCTCGGGCACCTCGCGCTTCGACTTGAGATGCACGCCGAGGAACCGATAGGCCTTGCCGTTGGCCTGCACCGTGGCGTCGAGAATGCCACGATTGATCGCAAACGGTTTGCCGCGGATTTCAAACGAGGTCTCGGCCGGCTGCGCGGTCGAGGTGATCGGAAAACGCGACAGCAGGCCGAGAAAGCGCGTCGTGTCCGAGCCGCCGACATGATGCGCGTGCGGCAGATCGATCCCCGCGCTCTTCAGCCTCACGCGGATGTCGTCGAGATCCGCAGTCGTGCCGATCTCGCACAACCCGAGAACATCGGGCTGGTGACGAGCGAGCATGCCGATCACCGCCTCCTTCTCGACCTCGGGCTTTGGCAGGCCGGGCTGTTCCGCACCATCGATCCACCGATCCATGGTCAGCCAGTTTTCAACATTGTAGGCGATGAAGCGAAGATTGCCGCGCGGACCCGACACCGCGTCGGCGGCGGGTGTCGTGGATTCAGGCGCAAGCGATGCCGCGGGCGCGGGCTCGACGGTGACTGGCGGTTGTGGCACCGGTGTTGCCACAGCGGGATCCACCGCGTCGGCAGATTCATCCTCGCGGACCGCCTCGACCTGCGTCGGCGCGGATTCGTCGTGACTCCACTCCGGCGTGCCCTGTCGGCGGTTGCACGAGGCGAGCAAAACCAACGCGGCACAGGCGATCGCACCGAGAGCGGATGCAGCACCGCCGGGACGGCGGATGGGAAGCGCGCTGGCTTGCATCAGACTGGTTTGTCAGTGGGTTCCTTGCCCGGCGCATCCTTGACGCGCGCATCGGTCTCGCTGCGCGTGATTTCACGTTCGAAGTCGTCACGCGCTTTCTTGAACTCGCCCATGCTCTTGCCGATCCCGCGCGCGAGTTCGGGAAGTTTTTTCGCACCGAAGAGCAGCAGCACGATCAGGAAGATCACGAGAATCTCCTGGCCGCCAAGCGAACCAATGAATGCCGTCAATGGGAAGTCCATGACCCGGATGCTACGGGCGATCCCGCCGGGTTGCAAACGATTTGACCCGGCCAAGCCGCGCAACACCGCGGGCCGGGCGAAGAACCCCTCAAACCCGCAGCGTTTCGCCCTCGGATTTGGCCACGATCACCGCGACGCAGGAATCGCCGAAGACATTCACCGCCGTGCGGCTCATGTCGAGCAGGCGATCGACCGACAACAAGGCCACCACCGCCGCCTCGCCCCCGGGAATGCCGGAGCTTTTGAGGATCAATAGGATCGCGACCAGGCTGGCCGACGGAATGCCGGCCACGCCGATGCTGGTGAGTAACGCGGCGGCCACCACGAAAAACTGCCCGGCGAAGCCCAGTTCGACGCCCATCACCTGCGCGACAAACATCACCGCCACGCATTCGTAGAGCGCGGTGCCGTCGGTGTTCACCGACGCGCCAAGCGGCAGTGTGAATCCTGTGACGCGGCGCGAAACGCCGCTGCCTTGTTCGACGCAGCGCAGCGTGACGGGCAGGGTGCCCGCCGACGAAGCGGTGGAAAACGCAAGCAACAACGCGGGACGCATCGCACGCAGCTGCGCCCACGGATTCACCCCGAAACCAATCCGCAGGATCAGCGGCAGCACCACGAACAAATGCAACGCCAATGCCAGCAATACCGTGGCGAAGTACTTGCCGAGATTCACGAACAAGTGCGCGCCGGTTTCATATACCACCGGCAGAATCAACACGAACACACCGAACGGAGCCAGCGCCATCACCCAGCCGGTGACGACCACCATCGCAGCGGCGGCCGCGCGGAAGAACCGATGCACCGTGTCGAGCTCGCCCTCGGGCAGCCTCGTGAGCGCCACGGCAAAGAGAATGCCGAACACGATCAGCCCGAGGAGCTGACCGTTGTCAGTCGCGGCATGCACGATGTTTTCCGGCAACATCGAACGGAACACGGCGAGAAAATCCCCGGGCACGCGCTCACCCGCCGCGGCGACACGCGCGGCATCGGGCGAGACTGCCGATGCAGCGGACGATGCGAACGCATCACGGATCACCGGGTTGGGCACACCACCATCGAGCCCGGGCTCGAGCAGGTTGACCATTGCCAACCCGAGCAGGATCGCGATCGATCCGGTGCCGAGATACGTCAGTGCGGTCTTCATCCCGAGCCGACCGAACCCCTGCACGCCGCGCATGCCGGTGATGCCCGTGACCACCGAGGTCACCACCAGCGGCACAATCAGCATCTTGAGCGCGCGCATGAACAACTCGCCTGCAAAACGGCAGAACGAAATCAGCGACGCCGTCACCGCATGCACCGGAGCACCCTCGGGGGCTTCCGCCCCGAGCCGCCTCAACACCATGGCAAGCCCGGTGGCCAGTGCCAGGGCCGCCAAGATCCGCCAATGCGCGGGCATCCGCCTCATCGCCGGAGATCATCCGCATCCGCGCCGGATTGACCAGAAAATCTGTGATTTTCCCGGTTGACACCCATCGGCCGGGTTCCTAGTTTCGCCGCTCCCCGCCCGGATCTTCCGTCCGGGCCTTTTGATCCCGGAATCCATGAAAACATTCTCCGCCAAGCCGCACGAAGTCGAGCGCAAGTGGCATGTCATCGACGCCAAGGACAAGGTGCTCGGCCAAGTGGCCGTCGAAGCCGCCCGCCTGCTGCGCGGCAAGCACAAGCCGATCTTCACCACCCACATCGATACCGGCGATTTCGTCGTGGTGATTAATGCGGACAAAGTCGTGCTCACCGGATCGAAGGAAACCAGCAAGATCTACACCCGCTTCTCCGGCTACGTCGGCGGCAAAAAGGTCGAGACGCCGCGCATGGTGCGCGAACGCCGTCCCGTGCTGCTGGTCGAGCGCGCCGTTTACGGCATGTTGCCCAAAACCCGCCTCGGCAAGGCGCAGTTCACCAAACTCAAGGTCTACGCCGGCCCCGAGCACCCGCACGAGGCCCAACAACCGGCTGCCCATTCGGTTCGCTGATTTTTCCATTCCTCCCCAGATTTCCCCATGTCCGCCACCACCACTCAAAGCGCCACCGGACGCCGCAAGACCGCCGTCGCCCGCGTCTGGATGACCGAAGGCAACGGCACCATCACGATCAACAACCGCGCGTTCGACGAATACCTGCCGAGCATTGAGTTGCAGAACACGGTCCTCGCACCATTTCAAGCCGTCAACTCGGCCAACAAGTTCGATGTCCGCGTCGTCGTCAACGGTGGCGGAACCCACGCCCAAGCCGTGGCGATCCGCCACGCGATCTCCCGCAGCCTCACCGGCGTCGATCCCGCCCATCGTGCGGTCATCAAGCCGCTGGGTTTCCTCACCCGCGATCCGCGGATGAAGGAACGCAAGAAGTCCGGCCAGCCGGGCGCACGCAAGCGCTTCCAGTTCTCCAAGCGCTGATCCGTCGCCGACGCCTGCCGCGACCGCGCATGCATTGGCGGCGCGGAACGAGGTTGCATTGCGGCCCGGAAGCGATGCACTGGCACCCGTCATGCACCGACTCCTGCTCGTCGCGTCGCTCATCGTGATCGCCGCCGCCCTCGCCGCCCGCTGGTGGTTTGTTCTGCGCATCCTCGCCCAAGCCGATGACGAGGCAGGCAACGACACCACCCCGCCATCCCGACGCGGAGCGGAGTTGCATCGGCAGGCACTCGCCCAATGGCAGTGTGACGACGCAAAAGACGCGGCCCTCCGCAACGCGCAATTGCGCTTCGGCATGGCGGTGCCGCCGCTTTCCCTGCTGGTCGCGATCTTCGCCGCCGCGGTCGGCAGGGTTCCGCTCACTCTCGCGCTGACCATCCCGCTCGCCGCAACCGCCCTGTCCGTGCTCGTTGGTTTCTCCGGCCTGCCGCGGGAACTGATGGCACTGTCGCGCCACATTAGCGGGCGCACCGGGATCCGCGCCGACGATCCCGGCATCCGCTGTGCCCTCGCCCATGCCCGGGACCGCGTCTTCCCCACCGTACTGCGATGGTTGCAAACCAAGGCAGCCAGAACCGGATCTTGATTCTCCCAGCCGTTCCGGCATCATGCGGAAATGAATCGAAAGCCAGATGCGCCGACCACCAGCCGCCGCAGCCTGATCAAGCTCGCTGGCCTCGGCGTGCTGGGATCCGCCGCCTGCGGACGCACGGACAGCCGGTACCGCGCCGCCACAGGCAACGACAAGGTGCGCGGCGTCGTTTTCATGGTTTCCGACGGCATGAGCCCGGGCGTGTTCACGCTTGCCCAGGCATTCTCGAAGCTGACCCGCACACAGGACACCAGCTGGTGGAGCCTGCACAATTCGCCCAAGACCGTGCGCGGACTCATGGACACGGCATCGGCCAATTCGCTGGTCACCGACTCAGCCGCCGCTTCATCCGCTTGGGGCGGCGGACAACGCATCCACAACGGAGCGATCAACGTCACTCCCCAAGGCACTGCTCTGGAACCCATCGCATCGGTGCTCAAGAGACGCTCCGGCGCGAACATCGGATTGGTCACCACCGCCACCGCCACCCACGCCACACCGGCCGGATTCGCGGCATCCGCTCCCAGACGCGCCGACCAGCAAGACATCGCCCCGCAATACCTCGGACGCGCCGACATCATCCTCGGTGGAGGACGCGAATTCTTTGATGCGGAACTCAGGGAGGACCGGCGCGATTTGTCCCGTGAATTCGAACGCGCCGGCTATCAACGCCTGCAGACGCGCGAAGCAATGCTCGCAGCGCGCTCGACAAAGCTGCTGGGCACGTTCTGGCAAGGGCATTTGCCGTTCTCAATCGACCGCAATGCCGATGACCGCATGGCCGCCCAAGTGCCGACGCTTTCCGAAATGACGCAGGCGGCGCTCTCACGGCTATTGACCGACACACGCCCGTTCCTTCTGCAAATTGAAGGAGCGCGCATTGATCACGCGGCGCATCTCAACGACATCGGTGCGCTGCTGCACGACCAGCTTGCGTTCGACGATGCCGTGGCCACGGTGCTCGCCGCGGTTGCGAATCATCCCGATGTCCTGGTGGTGATCACCAGTGATCACGGCAACTCCAATCCGGGCCTCAACGGCATGGGAGACTCTTATGCGGAATCGACGGGAAGTTTCTCCACCATACGGAAACAAACTGCATCCCATGAGCGAATCTTTCATGAATGGAAACAACGCCAAGGTGGAGAAGGCGAAACTTCCGAACTGGCCGAACTTGTGCGTGGGCATTTGTCGATTGATCTCGAAGCCGAAGAGGCAGAGGCGCTGCGGTCGATCCTGAAGAAGGGACGACCCGGGGAGTGGAATCACCAGCTCGCCAAGCCCGAGGGCTTGCTCGGGCAATTTACCGGCAACCACACCGGCATCGGCTGGACCGGCACCACCCACACATCCGATCCCACTTTGATCAGCGCCATCGGCCCGCAA
>Ga0194123_10003163_pt1 | contig 20164 bp, 15 predicted proteins | sample TA2MahsurfametaG_5_FD_155479 | JGI IMG/M metagenome (GOLD analysis project Ga0194123, IMG submission 155479) | Freshwater microbial communities from Lake Tanganyika, Tanzania - TA2015023 Mahale A surface | ecosystem: Environmental > Aquatic > Freshwater > Lake | place: Tanzania: Lake Tanganyika... | reverse complement strand
CCGGCGTGGTGTCGAGGAAGTAGCCCGGGCCCATCTGGCCGATGAACCAGGGGACGACGCTCTCGGCGGTGTCGCGATAGGTCTGGAGCAGGTCAGCCGTGAGCTGGGCGCGGTCGATGGGGCTGGTGGGCGTGCCCGTTGAAGACGCTTGGTCCATCACCTATTCTTACCAATTCGTGCCTGACCCACGGCGCGCACCCATGCCTGCCATCTCGATCGGCAACTTCGATGGCGTGCACCTGGGCCACCAGGCGCTGGTGGCCCGGGGCGGTCCGAGCATGACGGCCGTGACCTTCGATCCCACCCCAAACGAGGTGCTGGGGTTACCGGCACCTGCACGGATCATGGGGCCTCGGCGCCGCGACCACTTCCTGCGTGCGGCGGGGGCTGCCGATGTGCTCACGCTCGCAACCGACCGGGCCACGCTAGGCCTTGCTCCCGCGGAGTTCCTTCATTGGCTCCGTGATCGAGTGCCGTTCGATCGCATCGTCGAGGGCCCTGACTTCCGATTCGGCCATCGACGCTCAGGCGACCTGACCACGCTGCAGGAGCTCGGCCCCAAGCTCGGGTTCACGGTCGAAGTCGTGCCCGAGGTCGAGGCGTCGCTGCATTCGGGACATGTCGTCGCTGCACGCAGCACGACCGTGCGCTGGATGATCCAGCACGGCCGCGTGGCCGATGCCAAGCGGTTGCTCGGCCGACCGCATGAGCTCGTGGGCACGGTCGAGCAAGGCGATCAGCGCGGTCGCACCATCGGTTTTCCCACGGCCAACCTCGCGTGCGAGGGGTGCCTGCTTCCGGCCGACGGCGTCTACGCCGCGACGGCGCATCTCGATGATGGTCGTGCATTCGTCGCCGCCGTCAGCGTGGGGATCAAGCCCACCTTCGCTGGCGCGCGTCGCACGATCGAGGCGCACCTGATCGGCTTCGATGGCGTGATCGGCGAGTATGGCTGGTCGATGCGGCTGGAGCTGCGTCAGTGGGTGCGTGACCAAGTCCGGTTCACCAAGGTGGATGACCTGATCCGCCAGATCGGCGCCGACACTGCGCGATGCCGCGAGGAACTCCATGCCTGAATCCTTCGAGTACACGAGCAACGCCACGCCCGCCGAGCTTGCCGCACGGATCAGCGCGTGCACCGATGCCTGCGTCATCACGCACCAAAAGCCCGACGGCGATGCGATGGGCAGCCTGCTCGCTGCCGTGCGCATGTGCCGCGCGCTGGGCAAGCGTGCGGTCGGATACATCGCAGGTGCGGTCGATCCCAACATCCAATCGCTGGCTGAACCCGGCGAAGTGCGCCATGTCAGCCGCGGCTTGCCGGCGACCTCACATGATCTGGTCATCATCGTCGATACGGGATCGCGCTCGCAGCTCGAGCCCTATCTGCCGTGGCTCGAACCAATTCGTGACAGAGTGATCCTGATCGATCATCACCGCTCGGGTGATGATCTGGCAGAGCTTCGGCTCGTACGCCCCGAGTGCGCGAGCGCCACGATGGTCGTGGCCGAGGTCGTGCGCGCACTTGACATCAGCATGGTGCGCGCGGGCGGCAACGCACACCGATCGATCGCCGAAGCGATGTTCGCGGGGCTCGCCACCGACACGGGCTGGTTCCGCTTCTCGAGCGCCGACAGTGCGGCGTTCGCGCTGGCCAGCGAGCTCTTGGCGCTTGGTGTCGACAAGAGCACGCTCTACCGCCAGCTCGAAGAGAACGAGCGCCCCGAGCGGCTCGCGGCCACGGCGCAGGCCCTCGCCAGCCTTCGGTTTTTGCAGGATGGGCGCATCGCCGTCATGCAGCTTCGTCCCGAGGACTTCGAACGCTCGAGGGCCCGCCCCGAGGACATCGGCGGCGTCGTCAACAGCACGATGATGGTCGGCTCCGTCTGCGTGAGCATCCTCATGACCGAGCAGGAGCGGGGGATCACGAAGATGAGCTTCCGCAGCAAGCCCCGTGGCGGTGGCCAGCCGTTCTACGACGTCAATGTTCTGGCCGGGCAGTTCAATGGCGGCGGGCACGCGCAAGCCGCCGGCGGGCGCGTCAAGCTCTCCATGGACGAGGCCTGGGCGATGGCGCAGCCGATCCTCGAGGCGTACGAGCCTGAAGCGCCCAAGGCCTGAGTCGCGTCACGAAGTGCGGGGTTTGCCACGGATCGGGCCGTGGACCGGTCGAGCCCGTCGGAAGGTCGAGCGTCGCTGCACTGGAACCGTACTGAGCGCGTCCCTACGATCCCCGCATGCGCCTCACCCACGCCGTCGTCGTCCTTGCCCTTGCCGCGTCACTCGTCGCCTGTGATGGCGGCGGCACCGCATCGACTGCCGAGGTGCCGAAGGCCGCCATCCCGGTCGCCTACACCAAGTCGTTCTCGGTGAAGGGCATGCACTGCGAGGGCTGCGCGAAGACCGTCGCGAAGAAGGTCAAGGCGCTCGACGGCGTCGCCGAGTGCTCGGTCAACCTCGAGGGCGAGCGCGCCACCGTGAGCATGGATGATGCCAAGCGAACGCAGTCGGTGATCGATGTGATGAAGAAGCTCGGCTACGAGGTCGAGCCGGTGGATGACGCTGCGCCGGTCCCGAGTGCGTCGCCCACGACGCCCGACACCGCGCCAGCGGCACCAGTTGCCGACCCTGCCGCGCCCGCTACGACGCCCGCCACCTGAGCAGCGCCGGCAGCGCCACGACCGCCACGATCACGCACGCGATGCTGCCGACGAGCATCGCCCAGCCGAGGCTCGCGAGCCCACGGTGATCGGCAAGGATCAAGGCACCGAAGCCGATCGCGGTCGTCACGCCGGTGAACGCCGTGGCGGTGAGCGTGGCGGGCAGGCCATTGGGATCGCGCTTCCACCGATGCAGGACATGGATCGCGCTGTCGATCCCCAGCCCCAGGAGCATCGGCACCGCGAAGAAATTGGCCAGATTGAGCGACAGGCCAAGCGGACCGAGCACACCCAGCATGAGCAGCACGCCGGCCACGACGGTTGCCGTGGCCAGCAGCGCGGTGCGCAGCGATCCGAAGTCGATCCACGCGATCACCAGGATCGCCACCAGCGAGAGCCACGAGACGAACTCGAACGCGCGCCGCATGTCGGCGATCGACTCGACCTGCGTGACAGGGACCCCGGTGACCTCCGGATCGATGGCCCGAACCTGCGCGACGAACTCGCGCAGCGTCGGCTCGTCCCACGCATCGCCAGCAGGCACGATCTGCAGGAGCCATGAGCCAGCAGGCGAGATCGAACTCGCGCGAACGGCCGCGGGCAGGGCTTCGCGCACGCTCATCAGGCATCCGACGCGCAGTTCTGCGAGCGCGCGTTCGGTGCGCGCGGCGCGAGCATTGAGCTCCGCCAGCATCGGAGCAGCTTGGGTAGGTTCGGCCAGCGCGCGCTCGACTGCACGCCAGCGTGTGGCCAAGGTCGCAAGGATCGGTGCGCCTTCGGACTGACCTGCACTTGCCGCAATCGCGGCGAGGCGCTTGAGGCCTGAGGCGATGCGCTCGGCTCGCTCCGGTGTGAGATCGATCCTGGCCGCGGTCGGCGATGTTGGAGCGGGTGCATGCAGGCGAGCGGTGCTCTGCTCGTCCGTTGAAACGGGTTCTGAATGCTGCGCAGCGCCTTGGTCCTGCGCCGCACCTCCGACATGGCTGCTCGCAAGCGGTGCTGGAATGGCTGCAGCCAGATCGGCTCGGGCTCGGTCGGCAGCAGCCGTCGGAAGCCTGATGATGTCAAAGGCGCTGCGAATCCTGGCCACCCGCGGCAGCGAGCGCAGTGCTTCGCGCCTCGTCCAGGCGGCGTCGGGGCCGCTCGCGGTCGAGGCTGCAAACCAGGTCTGCGTGGCATCGTCGGCGAGCACGCGCTCTTCCCACGCGATGCTGTCGAGACCCTCGGCCTGCATCGAGAGCAGGTTGGCATCGAAGCGCAGGTTCGACGGCGCCATGATCGCCGCAGCCACGATCGCGATTGCCGAGATCGACACCACCGCTCCAGCAGGCGCGCGCATCCAGAGCGCGGTGGTGCGCGGCGGCGCAGTCGCCGTACCACCCGCCAGGACCAGCAGCGCCGGCAGCACCGTGACCATCACGAGTGCACTCGTGATGAGCCCAGCGCAGGCGAGCGTACCCAACTCACGAAGTCCCCCGAAGTCCGTGAGGATCGCCAGGGCAAAGACGACTGCGGTGGCACACGCCCCCGAGAGCGTGCCGGGACCGGCCTCGCGTACGGTGCGCTCGGCGGCGAGTGCGCGCGAACCATCGGCGAGGTACTCATTGAAGCGGCTGACGATGTGCACGCCGTAATCGAGTCCGGCACCCACCAGGACCAGCAGGAAAACGCTCGACAAGAGCGTGATGCGGCCGACGAGGAGCCACGCCAGACCCATCGTGATGCCCACGGCGATGCCGAACGCTGCCACGGCCAGGAGCGGTCGGCGCATGCCGCGGAAGAGCCAGATGAACACCATCGTGATCGCGGCCAGCGAGAGCAGGCTCGATCGCCCCATGTCGGCGTTGCTCGTGGCCAGTTCGTCCTCTTGCAAGACTGGTTTGCCCGTCAGGCCGATCTCGACGCCAGGGTGGTGCGCCTGCACGCTCGCGAGTGCTTCGCGTACGGCGGCGAGCGGCGCCGCGACCGCGTTGAAGTTGGCGAAGTCCTTGGCCGGCATGGCCTGCACGAACCAGAGCCGGCCATGCTCGGAGCGCAAGAATCGATCGGGACGTGCAGCACCCAGCGAACGATCGTCAGCGTGGCCCGTCTGCGCGGCACGATCTTTCGCGGCACTTGGCTCGAGATGATCGACGACCTGTGGCGCCAACGCATCGAGTGCGACGATCGCCGACTCGATCCCAGCGCGATCCGGCAGGGGCGAGGTGACGGAGCGATCGGCTTGCTCCAGCGCAGCCGCCGCCTGCCCGTGCGCCAGGAGTTCCAGTGCCGATCGAGCGCGAGCGAGTTCGTGCAGTTCGCGCTCGGACATCGCGTGCGGTGCCACTCGCCACTGCTCGTCGACCGAAATGCTGCTGTGGACCCACATCAGCTGGCCACGCTCGACCAGCTCCGCCAGCGCACCCTGCACCGCGCGGACGGCTGCCTCGGCCCGTGCGTGGGCAGGGGCATCCTCGTCCAGCGGATCGATGACCACGATCATGTCCTCGAGGTCGCCGAACTCATCAAGGAAGGCTTGGTAACGCTGCATGAACGGGCGCTCGCGCCCGATGAGCGAGTTGGTGTCGGCGTCCAGCGGCAGGTGCATGGCGCCAAGCCAGCCGCCGATGGCGGCGAGCACCATGCCGATCCCAAGCAGCAGCCGAGGGGCTCGGGTGGCGAACCGCGCGCAGGCTTCGGCGATGGACTGGAAGGGTTTCAATGGCGTGATTATTGGTCACCAGAAAGGATGGCGCCTCACCACTCTAGCGCGCCTCGGCTCCATCGACCGTGCCCGCGGCGCGTGGACCGTGCGGATGAGGAGCAATCATCGTTGGAATTCATCGGACTCTCAACTCGTTCCTCGCATGGCCTGTGGCATCTTCACCTTGTGCACTGGTCGTGGCTGGGCAGGTGCGCCAAGAAAGGTCGACCGATGGTCAAGTGGAACACGCGGTACGTGGCGGGCATGGCGATGGTCGCCTCGACCATGGTGTCGTCGTCGTCACTCGCGCAGTCGGTCGCACGGCAGTGGAACGACGAGCAGCTTGCGGCCATCCGACTTGACCTTGCACGCCCAACCGTGACGGCGCGCAACCTCTACCACGTCAGTGCCGCAATGTGGGACGCGTGGGCGGCGTTCGATCCGGCCGCCGCGGCCGTGATCGCAGTCGACATCCCCGACATGAGCGCTGGTGATGTCAGTGCAGCACGCAACATGGCGATTTCGTATGCGGCATATCGCGTACTCAACAATCGCTACGCGAGCAGCCCGAATGCGGCAGCGAGCCTTGCCGCATTCACTGCGCGCATGAACACACTTGGCTACGACCCGGCGTACAGCGGCACCGCAGGGGGAACGCCGGCAGACCTCGGCAACGCCATCGGTGCCGCCGTGATTGCCTTCGGGTTGGTCGACGGATCGAACCAGCAGAACGCCTACGCGAACCAGCAGTATGTACCGATCAATCCTCCGCTGATCGTGGACTTGCCCGGCAATTCGTGGGCCATTCACCCGAGCCGCTACCAACCATTGGCGCTGGACTTCATCGACCAGAATGGCATCCCGATCCCCGGTGGCTTCCCGCCGTTCCTTTCGGCGGAGTGGGGATTCGTGACGCCCTTCGCGCTAACGCCCGCCGATCGAACGGTGCAGCAGCGCGCCGGCTACAGCTGGAACGTCTACCTCGATCCCGGCCCTGTGCCTGCGCTCGACAACGCGATGATCGCCACGTTCCAGCAGAGCCATGCCGTCACGCTCACGCTGAGCGGTCAGCTCGACCCCGCCGATGGCGTGATGCTCGACATCTCGCCCGGCGCGATTACCGCGAAAGCGCTGCCCGTCGACCCGGCCGATGACTTTGCCACGCTCTATGACGGTGACCTCGGCCCCCAGTGGGCTCCGGGGCTGCCGACCAACCCCGTCACTGGCTCTTCCTATGCGCCCAATGTCGTCAAGCGGGGTGACTTCTCGCGCGTGCTCTCGGAATTCTGGGCCGATGGCCCAAGCAGCGAGACGCCGCCCGGCCACTGGTTCAAGATCAGCAATGAGGTCACGGGGAATCTGGCCCAAAAGCGCTGGCGCGGTGAAGGTCCTGAGCTTGACGGGCTTGAGTGGGACGTTCGGCTGTACCTCGCGCTGGGTGGCGCCCTGCACGACACCGCCATCTCGATCTGGAGCGTGAAGGGCTATCACGACGCTGCTCGGCCAGTCACCGCGCTCCGCTACATGGCCATGAAGGGCCAGTCGTCCAACCCGGCTGGCCCCGCGTACCACCCGCACGGCTTGCCGCTGGTTCCCGGCAAGATCGAAGTGATCACGGCGCAGACGACCGCGCCCGGCGAACGCCACGAAGCGCTCGCGGGCTTCGAAGGAAAGTTGGCAGCGTTTGCGTGGCGAGGCCCGGACTACATCTCGAACCCAGCCGTCGACGTGGCCGGCTGCGCGTGGGTGCTGGCGCAGACATGGTGGCCATACCAGCGGCCCACGTTCGTCACGCCTCCCTTCGGCGGCTATGTGAGCGGGCACTCGGGCTTCAGCCGCTGCGCCGCAGACCTGCTCGAGGCGATCACCGGCTCGCCGTACTTCCCGGGTGGCATGGGCGTCTTCAACGCGGTGCAGAACCAGTACCTCGTCTTCGAGGATGGCCCGTCGCAGACCGTGCAGCTGCAGTGGGCGACGTACAAGGATGCGGCTGCCCAGAGTGCCTACAGCCGAGTGTGGGGTGGCATCCATCCTCCGATGGATGACGCACCGGCACGCCGCATCGGCCGAGCCATCGCGCCCAAGGCGCTGGCGCGTGCGGAGCAATTGTTCGGCGCGCCGACATGCCCTTGCGACCTGGATGGCAATGGCTCTGTCGAAGGTGCCGACCTCGCCACCATGCTCGCCTCGTGGGGTCTGTGCTCTGGTGCGTGCGTCGCCGATCTCAATGGCGATGGCCAGGTTGGCGGCAGCGACCTAGGCTCACTGCTGGCGGGCTGGGGCGCGTGTCCGTAAGAGTTCACCGCGCACGAAGACGTGTGACGCGCGCCCCGTGACCGGCCACCCATCGAACGGGCAGTTGCGGCTGAGGCTGACGAACGACTCCGCATCAATGGTCCAGGACATGGCGGGATCGATCACCGTCACGTCTGCAGGCCCGTGCACGGTCAGCGTGCCCAAGCCGCAGCCATCGAGTCCGCACAGCCGAGCGGGCTCGATCGTCAGAAGTGCGATCAGCCGGGGCCAGTCGATCGCACCGGACTCGACGAGGGCCTTCGCGTAGAGGGGCAGTGCGCACTCCAGACCGATGATGCCGAAGGGCGCGGCGGTGAAGTCGCGGGCCTTCTCGGCGACCGCATGAGGGGCGTGATCGGTGCCGAGCACCGTGATGATGCCGTCGGCCACGGCCTGGCGCAGCGCCTGCACATCGCTGGCCGTGCGCAGCGGGGGATTCATCTTCGCCTGCGTGTTGTAGCCCTCGCAAAGGTCATCCGTGAGCAGGAGGTGGTGCGGGCTGACTTCACCGGTCACGCGCTGGCCTGCATCGCGGGCACGCTTGATGATCTCCACGCTGCCGCCGCTGGAGAGGTGCTGGGCGTGGTACATCGCACCCACGCGCGCATTGAGCCGCACATCGCGCTCGATGATGACTTCTTCGGCGACCGCGGGCCAGCCGCCGAGCCCCAGCCGCGCGGCGACGGCGCCGGCATTCATGACGCCGCCCTTGGTGAGCGAAGCATCCTGGCAGTGCTGCATGAAGGCCTTGCCGAGTGCGGCGCAGGTGAGCAGCACCTGATGCATCATCGCGGCGCTCTCGATGCAGTCGCCATCGTCGCTGAAGGCGACCGCGCCGGCCTTCGCCATGGCGCCCATGGGTGCCAGTTCCTCTCCCTTGCGGCCGATGGTGGCGGCACCGACAGTGAACACGCGCGCCTTGCCGGCTTCCTGCGCCTTCAGCCGAACGAAGTCGACGAGGCTCGGCAGGTCGAGCGCCGGCGTCGTATTGGGCATGCAGCAGACGGTCGTGAAGCCACCCTCGATCGCTGACGAAGCGCCGCTCAGGATCGTTTCCTTGTGCTCCTGGCCCGGCTCACGCAGATGCACATGAGGATCGATGAGCCCCGGTGCGACGATGCAGCCCTCGCAATCGATCACCGTCGCGCCGGCCGGTGGCGCGATGCGGCTCGTCGAACGCTCGCGGATCGCCGCGCCGTCGATGAGCAGGTCGCCCGTTGCATCAAGGCCCGAGGCTGGGTCGATGATCCGTCCGCCACGCAGAAGGTAGGTCGCCATGGGTGAAGATGGTACGAAGGCCTATGAGGCGACAGATGGACCGCCTAAAGCACATCGGCCCCGCACGAGGCGGGGCCGATGGATCGTTCAGTCACGCGGGAGCGAACTCCCGAGCGGGCTCAGCCCTGGGTGGCGGGGCAAGCCTTCTTGCAGCAGCCGTCGGCCTTCTTCTCGCTCACGGCGCCAGGGGCGGCTGCGGCGGGGCAAGCGGCCTTTTCGGAGCAGCTCTTGCTGCAATCAGCCTTCTTCTCGCTGACCGCGCCGGGGGCGGCGTTGCCGGTCATCGGGCAGGTTGCAGCCTTGCTGCAGCTCTTGCTGCAGTCGGCCTTCTCAGCGACGGCGCCGGGGGCCGCGGCGGTTTCCTTGCAGCACGCCTTGGCGACCTTCGAGCAGCACTCGCTCTTGGCGCCGACGGCGCCGGGGGCCGCGGTCTTGGTGGTTTCACAGGCCGCAAAGAGGCCGACGAGGGCGAGAGCAGCGATCGAGAACTTGGTCATGGTCAACTCCTAGGGTTGGTAAAACAAACGAAGGTTCGTTGTGGACGATCGTCACGGGACATCGTGTCCCGAGTGGAACGCATAGTCTAGCTCGATTCTTGCCTTAGGACAGCGATTTGGGACAAAGATGACCACTTCGGAACCCCCAGCCTCGTCCCAGGATGGGCCCACTGGCCACGCCGAACCGGGTTCGGCGGGCTTCATGGCCCTGCCACGGACCGACCGGTTGGCTGCGTTGCTGGCGAAGGCGCGGAATCTGCCCAAGGTTGCGGGGGTTTACCTGATGAAGGATTCCGAGGGGCGGGTGATCTATGTCGGCAAGGCAGGGATCTTGCCCAACCGGGTGGCCAGCTACTTCGTCCCGAGTGCCGACCTCGGACCGCGCAAGCACCCCATGCTCGACCTGATCCACGACCTCGACACGATTCCGTGCGAGGGAGAGTGGGAGGCGCTCCTGATGGAGAGCCGACTCATCAAGGACCTTCATCCGCACTTCAACGACCGGATGACGGACGACAAGACCTTCCCGTACCTCGCGGTCACGATGCGCGATGACTTTCCAGGTGTCTTCATCACGCGTGATCCCGCGGCGCCACAGTTCCGTGGCGCGCGGGTCTTCGGTCCCTTCACGAGCAGCGGTTCGCTGCGGCATGCTGTGCAGGTCTTGCAGCGGGTCTTCAAGTACCGCACCTGTGAACTCACGATCGAGGCCTCCAACCCCGCAAACGCATCGTTCAGGCCCTGCCTGCTGCACGACATCCACCAGTGCACGGCGCCCTGCGCCAACCGCATCTCGCCTGAGGCCTACCGTGCGGACATCGAACGATTCCTGCGTTTCCTCTCGAGCAAGCGCAGCGCGATGCTGCGTGAACTCCGTACCGAGATGGACGAGGCGAGCGCAGCGCTCAGTTTCGAGCGGGCGGCCGTCCTGCGCGACCAGCTCCGTGCGATCGAGCGGCTCGATGACCGCGAGACGCGCGGCGATGAAGGCGAGTTCGACTGGCAGCCGGAAGTCACGATGTTCAGCGGCGATCCGCTCGCCATGTCGCGCAGCCTTGCGCGCACGCTCGGGCTCGAGTCGATCCGCTGCATCGAGGGCTTCGACATCGCGCACTTGGCAGGCGAGGAGACCGTGGGCAGCAAGGTGTGCTTCATCGACGGCCGCCCGTTCAAGGATGCCTATCGCCGTTTCCGAGTGCGCAGCGTCGAGAACAACGACTACCGGGCGCTTCAGGAAGTGGTGAGCCGCCGCTACCGCGAAGCGGGCAAGGGGCAAGAGCTCTATCCCGATGTGGTGCTCATCGACGGCGGCATCGGACAGCTCAACGCCGCGCTCGAGGCGTTCGCGCAGATGGACCGCCGGCCACCGATGGTGATCAGCCTGGCCAAGCGCGAGGAGTTGATCCACCTTCCGGGCCGGACCGAGCCGATCCGGCTGGGGCGCGAGAACGCGGGGCTCAAGCTGTGCCAAGCCATTCGCGACGAGGCGCACCGCTACGCGCAGCACTACCACCATCTCTTGCGCACCAAGCGCCTGCTGCCTCCCAAGAAACCCACTGATGGCTGACGAGGGTGCTCCGTGCGCTCCGCCATGGGTCGATCGAAGCGCAGTCGCAATCCCTCACGGGAGCTTTTCCTGCGCCCGATCTTGCAAGGTGGATGCAGAGCCGGGACTGACTGGGTCGCTCACGCCGGAGAGGGCAGGGCGTCCGCCGGCGGCTCGGCATCGGGGCCCTTGGCGGGAACGGGCGCTGGCTTGGCAGCCGCGAACTCACGCTGCAGCAGGTCGCTGACCGTGCTCTTCTCGATCTTCTCGCCACGCATGAGCTTCTCGACCTCCTCGCGCGTGAGCGTCTCGTACTTGAGCAGCGCCTGCGCCACGGCGTCGATCGCGGTCCAGTGCTGGTCGACCATGCGGCGAGCCTCGTCGTAGGCCTCGTCGCTGAGGCGTCGGATCTCCTCGTCGATGATCCGCGCCGTCTCGGGCGAATAGTCCTTCTCGGGGATGTACATCTCGCGGCTGTCCTCACCCGAGTAGTTCACGAAGCCCAGGCGGTCGCTCATGCCCCACTTGAGGACCATGGCGCGCGCGTAGGCAGTGACCATCTGGATGTCCATGCCCGCGCCGGACGAGATGTCGCCCGTGTGGCGCCCCTCGGCGAGGCGGCCAGCGCACAGCACACGCATGGTCGCTTGCATGAAGCGACGGCTGTAGCCGTACCGATCCTTGTCGGGCAGGCTGAAGGTGACGCCCATTGCCTGGCCACGGGGGATGATCGTGACCTTGTGCAGCGGATCGGCGTCCTTGAGCAGGACCTGCAGCACAGCGTGACCGGCCTCGTGGTACGCGGTGGCTTCTCGCTCCTGCTGCTCGATGCGGCGGCTCTTGTTGGCCCGGCCCCAGCGGACCTTGTCACGGGCTTCCTCGAGATCGCTCTGCTCGATGAAGTCCTTCTCGGCCATGGTCGCGATGATCGCGCTCTCGTTGATGAGTGCCGCCAGATCCGCGCCGCTGAACATGGGCGTGGCCTTGGCGATGCGGGCCAGGTCGACATCAGGGCCCATCTTGACCTTCTTCGCGTGAACCGACAGGATCTCTGCGCGGCCCTTCACATCAGGCAGCGGCACCTGGATCGAACGGTCGAAGCGGCCGGGCCGCGTGAGCGCGGGGTCGAGCACATCGAGCCGATTGGTGCCGGCGATCACGATGACCTGGTCGCTGGCCTCAAAGCCATCCATCTCGACGAGGATGGCGTTGAGGGTCTGTTCGCGCTCGTCATGGCCGCCGCTGTTGAAGCCGCCGCCACGACGGCGCCCAACCGCGTCGATCTCATCGAGGAAGATGATGCACGGCGCGTTCTCCTTGGCCTGCTTGAAAAGGTCGCGCACGCGGCTCGCGCCCACGCCCACGAACATCTCGACGAAGTCCGAGCCCGAGATCGAGAAGAAGGGTGCATCGGCCTCGCCGGCAATCGCCTTCGCGAGCATCGTCTTGCCGCAGCCGGGCGGGCCCGAGAGCAGCACCCCGCGCGGAATGCGGCCCCCGAGGCGCGCGAACTTCTTCGGGTTCTTGAGGAACTCGACGATCTCGCTGACTTCTTCCTTGGCTTCCTCGATGCCGGCGACGTCCTTGAAGGTGATGCCGGTCGAATCCTTGGTCTGCAGGCGGTGGCGGCTCTTGCCGAAGTTGCCGAGCATGCCACCGGGGCCGCCGCCTGCCGAGCGCAAGCCGCGCATGAAGAACCAGAAGATGAAGATGAGCACGCCGAGCGACAGCAGGCTCGGCAGCAGCGCCATGAACCACGACTGGCCAGTGTTCTCCTCGCTCCAGCCCACGCCGGCGGCCGTGAGCTGATTGCGGATCCAGCCATAGTCATCGGGGAGGATCGTGGAGTAGATGCGCGTGGGCTGCTGCGCGGCGGTGCCGGGAGCCTTGCTCTCGCCCGAGGGAGCGGGCGCCGACCACGCCGTGGCATTTTCCTTGACTTCCGCGACCACGCGGCCGGTTTCGATGATGATCGAGCCGTCCTTGAGCTTGCCTTGCTTGGCGTATTCGATGAGCGTGGGCAGGGGCTGCTGCTGGCCATCGGGGCCGCCGGAGAAGAGCACCATGCCGACCAGGACCATCAGCCCAAGCAGCATGATCAAGGTGAGGCCAGGTCGACGCGGCGGGGCCGCGCCGGGACCGCCTTGGCCGCCGGGACCCTTGCCGCCCGGGGTCGGCCCCTTGCCTTGGCCGGGTTCGTTCTGCTGAGCGTGGACGGGTGGGAGGAGTTCGTTCATGATGTTCACCAATCGGCCTGCATGCTGTCAACGATCGCCGTGGCCAGTTGTTCGACGACCTGGAACCTTGCCAGATCGATCGGCTGTTGTATGGGCAGGCTCGCGACGAAGACGGCGGATTCGCGGAAGCCGTTGCGCTGCACGAGCGGCTTGCCCGTGCGCTGGTCGATCCACTCGAAGTCGACGGTCACGTTGAGCGCCATTTCCTCGGTGAGGGCTGTCCCGCGGCTCTTGCTGATCTGCTGAAGGTCGACGGTCCTGATCGTGGCACGCAGCACGGTGTCGGCGCTGCCTTCGCTCGCCACCCGGAAGTGCGTGCCCGACTCGATGACCTTGACGAGCGCATCCGTGAGCTCCGGCGCGACCTTGCGATCGAAGGTTGCGTTCTTGGCCACCGGCACGGCAACGGTGCGCACGCTCTTGTCGTAGCGCCGACCCGACTCGTACTTCGGTGCGCCGTCGCAGGCGACCAAGGAACCCGCGAGGCACAGCAGCAGCGCCGCATGACGCTTCATGGTGCCACGCCCTTCGCGGGATCGACGGTCACGGCCGGGCTCGCCTCGATCGGTGAGGCCGGTACGGCGTTGCCCGGGGGGACGGCGATCGGCTTGGGTTCGAGGGCGGATCGCATGGCGGTGCGGAGCGCCGCGTAGTCAGGAGCGCCGGCCTTCGCGTGCTCCGGCAGCTTCGCAGCCAGCTCGGGAGCGATGTCGAGCGCCTCGAGCGTGGACACGCTGCGGGGAAACCGCGTCACGAGCCGCCGGATGAAGCGCTCGGCACCCACAAGGTCGTCTCGCGCGATGTACCAGCGGGCCTCGGCGAGCAGCTTGCGGGCTTCGCTTTCGTCGATGCGCACCAGCAGGGCCTCGGCGCCGATGCGATTGGCGAGCATGGGGTCGCGGACCTCGAGTTCGCGCAGGCGGAGCTGTGCCTCGACAAGGCCCTTCGCGCTGTGTTCCGGCCCGCGGAACGAAGCACAGTACGAATAGATCAGGCGCAGCCGAGCCTTGTCGACCTGCGGGCTGCGGGGGTAGTTCTGCACGAAGAGGTCGTACGCCTCTGCAGCCATGTCGAGCTGGCGCGTGTCGAAGTAGTGATCCGCGAGCCGCATTCCCGACAGTTCGGCCAGCTGGCTGCCCGGCAGGCGCTCCTGGACGCGGATGAGCATCTCGACGGCTTCATCGGTTGCATCGACGATGCGCAGGGTGCCGAACCATCGGCGCTTGAGGCCATCGGCGTAGGCGCACGCGATGGTGTACTCGCGCTGCAAGGCCAGCACGAAGACATCACTCGACGGGTAGCGCCGGGCGACCTCCTCGTAGTCGAAGAGGGCGTCGTATTCGTTACCGCCCTTCCAGACCGCATCGCCGCGGGCGAGCAGGCATCGCGCCCGAAGGCCGCTTGCAGGGAAGGACTCGAGCCAAGCATCGGCAAGCTTCTGGGCGCGTGCATACTCGCCCCGGGCGAGCGTCTCGCGCACGATCTGCAGTCGGCCCTCTGGACTGGCGGGATCCACGCCGGCGGGGGCGACCCACTGGTCGTTGTCATCGAGCACTTGCGTTTGCCCGAGGCAGGGGACGGCAAGGGCGATGGGGGCGAGAAGCGCCACGATACGCAGCATGGACGGATCGTAGGGGTTCTCGCAGGACGCCGCCAACAAAGACGGCCAAAGCGGAAGGGGGCACCGAGGCATCCGGCTCTTTCGTCGTCGGTCTATCGTGCCACCGTGCGACGAGTCCTTGTGATCTTCAATCCCATTTCGGGTGGCGGCAAGGCGGCGGCCGCCAGCGTTGGCGTGGAGCGGTCCCTGGAATCGGCAGGGTTTGAGGTGCGCCGATTGGCGACCGAGCCCGGGCCGAGCGAGCAGTGGCTCGATGCGCCTTTGGCCGGACGGGATGCGCTGGTCGTGATGGGTGGGGATGGGGCCGTTCGCACAGCAGCCATGAGCGCCGGCCGCGTCGGGGTGCCGATGTGCAACCTGCCGTTCGGCACGGAAAACCTGTTTGCGCGGCACTTCGACATGAGCCGCGATGGACCCGCGTTGATCGAGCGGCTTCGAGGTGGATGCGTGCGAAGCGTCGACCTTGGACTGGTCAACGGCGAGCCGTTTCTCGCCATGTGCAGCATCGGCTTCGATGCCGCGGTCGTGCACGATCTCGCTGGCGCGCGAACCGGAGCGATCTCCAAGTTCAGTTACGCAAAGCCCATCTTCCGTCAGGTCCTCTCATGGCGTGCAGCACCGCTGGAGGTCGAACTCGACGGTTCGCCATGGAGGCTTCCGAGCCCGGGATTCCTGGTCGTCGGCAATACGCGGCGGTATGCAGCGCACCTCGATCCGGCCCCGATGGCGGTGGATGACGATGGGCTGCTCGACGCGTGTTTTTTCCCGTGCAAGTCTTCGATCGGCGTCTCGATGTGGGCGGTTCGGTGCTGGCTTGGTCAACAATTTCGGGCCAGTCGAGCCATGCATGGGCGCGCTCGTTCGATCGTCGTGAACGGAGGCGACCGGCCGGTGCGCTACCAGATGGATGGTGATCGTCCGTGCGCGACACACGATGCTGTGGTCGTGCGGATGGAGGTACGCCGGCAGGTGGTGCCGATCCTCGTCAGGTCCGAGAAATGAAATTGGCATAAAGGCCGGCGGGTGGCCTTGCACCGTCCGGAAACCATCTGCTATGTTTCCGGCGTCTCGAGGAGCCATGGATGGCACCAAAGAGGCCGACGCGGCACGGATGTCTCGTCGTGAAACTGGTCTGGGCCAATGGCCCCTTGGTCAAGGAGCGACCACGCATGTCCAGAGCGAATGCTCGTCTATTGAAGGAAGGGTCTGTCAAGGGCGTTGCCCGCGGCAGCGGTGTGCCACCCAAGCGCAGCGGTCGAACCGCCACCAGCGCGCTGCGGCTGAGATCCGCCAAGGAGCTCGCCGACCACGAGACCGAAGATCTTGTCGAACTCACCGAGCAGGTGGTCGACGCGCCAGCGCAGGAGGTCGATGCGCCAGCGCAGGTGTCGCCCATCGACGCGACCTGGCAGGCGTTCAAGACGCTGCAGGCCGATGGCGATAACCCGGTGGAGCTCGAGCGGCTGCGCAACGTGCTCATCGAGAACTACCTCCACATCGTCAAGTTCAACGCCGAGCGGCTTCGCATGAAGCTGCCGAGCGAGGTCGATGTGGATGACCTGAATTCCGCGGGCCTCTTCGGGCTCATGGATGCCATCAAGAGCTTCGAGCCCAGCCGCGGCGTGAAGTTCGAGACCTTCTGCGCCCAGCGTGTGAAGGGTGCGATCTACGACGAGCTGCGCAGCATGGACTGGGTGCCGCGCCTGGTGCGCAGCCGCACGGCGAAGATCGAGCGCATCCGCAAGGACCTGCAGGGTCGCCTCGGTCGCAAGCCGACCGATGAAGAGGTGCTCGCCGAGAGCGGCCTCACGCGCGAGGATTTCGACAAGGTCGTCAAGGATTCGCGCCCGGTCGGCACGGTCAGCCTGAACCGCAAGTGGTTCGAGACTGACTCGAGCCGTGATGTGCGCGAGATCGATGTGATTGAGGACAACCGCCAGGCCGACCCACTCCAGTCGGTGGGCAAGGCCGACCTCAAGCTGCTGCTCACCAAGGGGCTCTCGCGCGCCGAGCGGCTGATCGTCGTCCTCTACTACTACGAAGAGATGACGATGAAGGAAATAGGCATGACGCTCGATCTCTCCGAGAGCCGCGTCAGCCAAATGCACTCGAGCATCCTGGCGCGCATGAAGGCGCAGATGCAGCATCGCATGAAGGAACTCTGACGGACTCATTGGCGGGTCCGGCGCAGGCCGGGCCCAGCCCTCGCACGATCGCCGGTCGGCCTGATCCCCCGACCGACAGCCACCGTTCCCGCCGCCTCCCGAGCTCCACGGGAGGCGGCTGTGCATTTGAGATGGGCTTCCGGTTTGACTGGCGGCCTTTACTATGGGAACATTCAAAGGTGATTCCGGATCAGAGTGATGGAACAGCCCCGGGTGTGGAGTTAGGCGAGACGATCGCTGACGATGTTCGTTCATCGCCCGGTCTGAGCGAGACCGTCATGGCAGAGTTGATGGGCGGACCGAGCGAGCCGCGTTCACGGCGGGGAAAGCCGGAGCCGCTGAAAGCCTTCGGCGCGTCGAGTGCTACGAGAAAGGTCGTACTGCTGCTCGGTGGATCCGGCGCGGGCAAGACAGTCTTCACGGCAACGCTCTACCAGCAGCTCTGGTCGGGAGCACGAGTGGTCCGAGGCCGCGTTGCTCAGGGCGTGGCACATGGCGCTGCTGAGCGCGCAACGCGGACCATCAGGGGCAAGGCGCGGCAGATCGAGACCCACCACGAACTGCTCAGAGTCGCTGAAGACTTGGCCGCTGGCAAGTGGCCGGCGCCAAGTGTGGGCATCTCTCATGTCGAAGTCGAGGTCACGCTTGATGGCGAGACTGAACTCGTGTCCATCGTGGACTATCCCGGAGCCGAGCTCGATCGTGCCATCAACTGGCAGGGCAGCGATCCTCTGTCGACTGAGCTGATCTGGCTTGCCGAGCGCGCCGCTGCATTGATCGTGTTCATTGACCCGGACTGCATCGTGGCAGGGGGTGCACAGTGGGACCAGGACCGGGCGGCGATCGCGCACGCGATCCGCTTGGCCCGTCGTGGACCCGATCGTGATCAGACACCGGTGGCGATCGTCGTGCCCAAGGCTGATCGTCACAAGGAGTCGGTCACGTTGAGCGGGAGTGCGCGGGGACTGCTCGCGGTGAGGGACCCGGTGCTCGCCGACCTTGTGCAGCCTGCTGCGTACTGGCTGACCTCGTGCATCAGTGCGGTGGCCACGGTCGGAGGCTGGCTGAAGCCTAAGCGAAAACGTCCACCTGCCAATGTGGTCGAGCCACTCCTGTATTGCCTGGCAACGCTCGAGCGACAGCGTGAGTTCCGCAAGCGCATGGGTGTGGTCGAGTCGTCGCTGCGAGACATAGAGCCGTTTCGGGAAGCCGCCCGGCAACAAGCGCTGCTCCAGGCTCAGGAGATGGAGCGTCGACTGCCCAAGTTCTATCGAGCGTGCGTCATGCTCTTTGCGGCACTGCTGTTACTGGTCCTCTCCTTGACCCTCTTCAAGCCCACAAAATGACTTCACCGCGTCCGACCCAACAGCCCCAAAGCGATCGCGACGAGGCGGAGATCCGGAACTGGATGCTTCCCCTCAAGCAACAGGAGTTCAGGGTGCCGGATCCTTCTGACATCAGCCTGCCGGAAGACCCCGTGGATTGGGCCAAGCGACTTTTCCTACTGGAAAAATGGTTCCGGAGCGTCGCCAAATGGATGGCATGCCTCGCATTCGGCATCATGCTGTTCTACTGGACGGTCCGGCTCCTCTCGTAGGTGGCGGTCTTACCGATCGCAAGGTCATCGGAGTATGCTCTGCCAGGCGCCCAGCGGGCGCGGAAGGGGCGACCTTAAGATGTCTGACTCCAAAGACCCTCGGGCTCCGCGCCTGAGGGAGACCGTGGCCAAGAGCACGGGCTCCCTCGATCTTGAAGCTCGCTCCTCGCAAGAGAGGCCACCGTCTGCTGGATCACGATCGCAGGCGGGCCTCGCCGCAGAGCGTTCCCCATCAGAGACCGTTTTTGCCCATGAGCTCGATGCAGCCTCCGATGGGCTTGTGCGGGATGAATCGGCGGCGCCGGCCGTGTTGCCCATGAGTTTGAACGCGGCCACGAGTGACTCGCTCCAGCCTCGCGGCGTGCGGGATCGCATCGTGGTGCTTGGCCGTCGCGGCTCCGGGAAGACCGTGTTCATCACGCGGCTGTACGAAGCGCTCTGGCAGGGGTGTCAGTTGGTGAATGGGCGTTTCGTGCCCGAACGGCGGGCGCAGGCGGGCGATGCCGTGCGCACACTGAGCGCGCGCGCGCGTGAAGGGCGCCTGCACACCGAGCTGCGCCGCATGGCGATGGACCTCGATGCGGGGAAGTGGCCGGTTTCAACCCAGAGCATTACGCTGATCGAGATCGACATCACGCTCGACGGCCGCACGAAGCTGCTGGCGGCCATGGACTATCCGGGCGAAGTCTTCCGGACTGCGTTTGCGCTTGGTACGCAGGATCCCGCCAGCAACGAACTGCGCGACGCCGTCGATCGTGCCGCGGCGTTGATCCTGCTCGTTGATCCGGCCGTCGCGCTCAAGCCAGGCATCGAGCGCGAGGAAGATGCATTCGGCCTCGTGGCGGCCGTCGAACGGCTGCGATCGATGCCCAACGGCGACGATGTCCCGGTGGTGGTCGTGTTGACCAAGTGCGATGCGTACGTGCCGCTCTTGAGCGCAGAGGGCGGCCCGCGTGCGCTCGCCGAGCGCCTGTATCCGCAGATTTTCCGTCAGCTCGGCGGTACGCGCACCGTGGCGTTCGCGAGCAGCGCCACCAGCGTGGTGCGTTCGCCGCGCGGGGTGGTCATTCCGCGCAAGCGTCGCGCGCCACGAGACGTGATCGAGCCGCTGGTCTTCTGCCTTGATTGGCTCGAGCGCGCCGAGGAGAAGGAGTCGCTCGAGCGAGCCCAGCTGGAAGCAAGCCTTCGCCGGGATGCGCAGCTGCGCGAGGAACAGGCCGAGGACGAGCGCGAGGAGCGCGAGGCGCGCGTGGGTCTGGTCATCTTCTGGATCGGGGTCAGTGCGTTGCTCGTGGGTGCAGCGGTGATCACGCTGTGGTGGATGGGCAAGCTCTGACATGCCACGCGCGGATGTCCATGTGCTGGGTTCGAAGGCCGGCTACACCACGCTGGCTGCGTCGCCTGGCGTAACGGCCCGGGAACGGCAGGTACTCGAAGAGCTCGGGTTCGGTGGGGTATCTCGTGAGGAGGAGATGGACTCGTTACGGCGCGAGCCCTGCATGCTGGGTCGTCAGTTGTCGACCGGGCGATGGGCGATCTCCCGACTTCTGCCTGGTGGCCGAGATGACTTCGGTCGTGCGACCTT
>Ga0194123_10003156_pt1 | contig 20183 bp, 23 predicted proteins | sample TA2MahsurfametaG_5_FD_155479 | JGI IMG/M metagenome (GOLD analysis project Ga0194123, IMG submission 155479) | Freshwater microbial communities from Lake Tanganyika, Tanzania - TA2015023 Mahale A surface | ecosystem: Environmental > Aquatic > Freshwater > Lake | place: Tanzania: Lake Tanganyika... | reverse complement strand
TTTTTAATGGAAGAGGATAATTTTATATTTGATGTAGCATATTTAGAAGAAAATTTAAATAAAATAAAAAATAATGAATGTGAAGTTATAGGCGTACAACGAAATTGTTGTTCGGAAAAAATGATTGAAATTTTTTCAAAAAAATATAATAGACCGAATGTTGGATTTTGGCCAACAAACTTTTTATGTAAAAAATCTTTACTAAATAAAACGGACTTAAATTTTTCAGAAAAAGTTTTTAATTCTGGAGATTTTATTAAAGAATTAAATTATGTTCCAACTGATACGTTTTATTCTGATACTATGGTTTTTTTGTCATTACAACTTCATTCATTGACAAATAATATATCTTATATAAAAAATTCGTATCATTCTTCAATTGATGATGTAATACATTTATCTATTAAAAAAAATCAAAATGAAAACATTGGAGATTTACATATAGGCAGTTTATCTTCAATTTACAATTTATTTTTATTTGATAATTTAAATAAAAAACCTATCTTGGATTTTATAGACTTATATAAAACTGACAAAAATACAATTTTAGAATATTTGAGAAGGTTTGTTTATTTAAAATTAATTTTAGAAAAAATTGATAACAAAACTTTTTATTATGAAACTTATAAAAAAAATTTAAATGTTGCTTTAAATCTATTTGATAAAAGGTATTTGGAACATTTTGACGAAAATTTAATTAAACAATTGATAAACAAAATATGAAAAATACTGATATAATAATTGTCGCGCCTGAATCACTCGATTATCCTCTTTTCAGAAAATTTTTACACGATATAAAAAACGATTTTAATAAAATAATTTATGTTTTTACAAAAGATTCATCTTCATTTAATTATTCAAGTTTTATTGAGAAAGATTTAAAATTTGTTAATTTTATATATTCTGAAAATAAACCAAATTGTGATTGGAGAAATACTGCAACAAACATCGGATTGGATGTTTCCACAGGTGAAAAAGTACTTTTTTTAGAACCAGATTTTCGAATAGATGTGAACACATTAGTAAATTTACAATCAAACAATGATGTAATATCATATTATGATAATGCATTCAGAATTTGGCCGTCATTTTTAATAGTTAAAAGTCAACTTATAAAAAAAACAAAAAGAGACTTTTCTGCCGGATGGTTTGAAAAAATTACAAAGTTAGATAATAAAAATTTTAAAATTCCAATGATAAAACAAAAAATTACTCAAAATAATATTTTAGTAGATCATTTTGGAAAATTTGTAAGTGATCTATTAGAATTAACTGACGATTTTTATTTTTTAAATGAAACTAATGTTGATTTTTATCATTATGCCGGATTGACACATAATTTTAATCTTTGTAGAACAGATAATATAAAATACTTGTATAATCCATCTATATTTTTAAATTATCTAAAAGAATGTTTGAATTGTGATATAAATTGTGATATAAATTGTGATGATCAATTTAATAACGAATGTATAAAATATATTGAATTAATAAATAATTATTTTAAATGACATTTGATTTAAAAGATTTAGAAATTGAAATACTTAAAAAATTTGATGGTACATACAACTATTTCAATCCATCACATTTTAATGGTAAAACTATATTTCGTCGTGAATGTAAGTTTGAAGATAAATTATTGGTAAGTGACATAGTTGACAATGAAGATGATGTAATATTACAACATCATATCGATGATAATTATTTATGGAGTTATGAAGATGCCAGATTTATAAATGAATCTGAAATAAGTGTTTGTTGTTGTAAACGAGATAAAAATGATCTAGTAAAGATTATAAATGTTGAGTTTAAAAAGTATAATTTAATTACTAAAGAGTTTACAAATTTTAAAACACAAAATGCACATTTTGAAAAACACTGGCAGTTTTATAATGACAAGATAATCTATCACGTTAATCCATATACTATTATGGATAGTAATGAAAATATTATTTATAAGAAACAAATAAATTGGCAACACTGGATAGAAAAATATGGATGTCCAGGCTTAAGTACAAATGTATTTGACGTGAATGGAATTAAATATTTGTTGTTTCATAGTTATATTACAACCAACTGTATTACATTAAAATATTATACCGGTATTTTAAGACTGGATGAATATTTAAATCCATTTGCTTATACAGTTGATTGTTTATTTAATTCAATGAATAACTTTGATACGCGTACATTGGGTACTTATTTTAACTGGAAACGAAAATTAGAAAATTGTCCTACAATTGTAGATGTAATATTTCCTATGAATGTGATAGTCGATACTGAAAATGTTAATATTTATAGCGGCATCAATGATTGTAGTGCCGGTTTAATAAAAATTAACAAATGTATGTTTATTGATAAATTAAAAAATGAATCGTTTATATTGGTATGAAAGAAACATCTAAATTAAATGAGTATAGAGTAAAAAATAATTATAACTCTTATTTTAACGGATCTGGCATTGATATTGGATGTGGAGAAGATCTATTGTCTGTAAATATATTTAAAAGTATAACAAATATTATACCATATGATATAAATCTTGATAAAAATTTTAATGCAATGTTTTGTAATGAATTTCAAGACAATTTTTTTGATTTTGTATACAGTTCACATTGTTTAGAACATATGATTGATCCGTATATTGCATTCAAGAATTGGATTCGAATATGTAAAAATGGAGGATATATTATTTTTTCAGTGCCACATGAAATTTTTTATGAAAAATATAAATGGCCGTCTATGTTTAATAACGATCATAAAACATCTTGGAGTTATGAATTTAAGTCAAATTTACCTAAAACGATTAATATTATTGATTTTATAAAAAAATTTCAACAAAAAGTTGAATTGATAAAATGTGACACTATACTTGAAAATTTTGATTTTAATAAATTTAATGAAGATCAAACAAATGGTTTGGCAATTTGTCAAATAGAAATTGTAGTTAAAAAAATATAAGTTTTTGGAAAAAATTGTCATGTGATATAAAAACTTAAATTATATGCAAAAAAGTTCAGGCAAAATTAAATCGCACGGATACAGTCGAGGATTTGGTGGTATTGGAATGTGTCATTAATAAATTTATGAAATTAAACATAATAACACCCATATATTATGGCGGCGATCATAGAATCGATTATTTTAAAAAATATATACATCATGTCAATAAAATATATAATTTAGAAAATTGCAATTTTATTTTTTTGGTAGAACCGGACTCAAAAAAAATGTTAGATTTAATACCTGATCATTGGAATAAAACATTTTTAATTAATTATTATAGATTTGGTCCTATATTAAATCATTATATAGGATTTAAATATTGTTTTGATACACTTAAATCGGAATTTTCTATTCTATTAGAAGATGATATAATTGTTTCGCCTGACATATACAATTTAATACGACATTGTTTAAGTACTAATATATTAGATGAAAACGTTTTGTGTTTGCTTAACAAACATAGACAATTTAATTCATCTCACGAAATTTATAAAAAAAATTCAAAAGAATTATTAATACAGATTTATGATGTAAAATATTTATCCGGGTGGGGATTTGGAATTAGTAAAAAGTTTTGGGAAAATGTATTAAAAAATATTTGGTCTATGACTATATCATTTGATTCTAATTTAGATTTAAATTTTAAAAAATGTGGTGTGGTAACACCTGTAGTTTCTAGAGCAAATCAAATTGGTGAAATCGGATTTAATTATACTAAATCTCAGTGGGATAGTCATGGTTTCGCCGATATTCAAATAGAAAATAATTATACCGATAATTTATATAGAATTGAAAAAGTTGATTAACTTATTTCTACTTTTCGACATAATTTCATGAAATAGTTTTATTCTTTCTTGATTTTTACCAATAGGATTAAAATTTTCTATTTTGTATTTCAAAATTGAATCGTCTACAAAAAACGATTTTCTAAATTTATATAAATTATTTTTATTATCTGAACAGTATGAATATTCTTCATCAAGATATTCAGTTGTTGGAATAAAATGTACAAGATTTGGATCTAATTGTTCTTTAAACACAGGAATATCACTACAAATTATTTCTGCACCTGTAGATAATCCTTCAAATAAATAGTGCCCCCAACTTTCATATAAACTACAACATATATGTATATTATGTGAATTTAATAGATTACTTATTTGTTCGTTTGACTGATAAGTATTGATATGATTCAAATTTAATTTGGGTTTGTATCTATTAAAAGGATCTATCAATGTGATTGGAACATGTTGTTGTAATATTAATTCTGTATTTTTTTGTATAGATCTACCAGCAAGATGTAAATATGAATTTGATCTCAAAACAGTTTTATCATATAAATTTTTTGATAGAAATGGAATACAAATGGCATTGCAATGATTTTTTATTAAATTAAGTGCGTATTTTGATTTACATATTACATAATCGAATTTTTTTAAATTTTCTACTGGATAATCATACCATTCTTCATTAATATAAAAAATATTTATTTTAAAATTTTCAACCATGTGTTCATAATAATTCTGTATCCAAATACCAACATCCGATTTATAATTTCTTTCTATTTTATCTAAAAACACAATTTCATTTTGAATATCAATTTTATTAAATAATTCATTCAAAATAATTGCATCAGTTAATATTCCTACATAATTATTAAAGGTAAGTATAGAAAAACGCATATATAGTTAAATAGTCATGATTAATTTGATTGTAGATAAAGTATTTGTTATAACTACTTTAAATTCGGATAGAGTAAATTATATTAAAAATCATTTGAATAAAAATAATATTGAATTTGATTTTTTTGTTGCACCTGACATAAAAATAATTACAAATTCTATATTGGTAAATGATGGTGGCGATTTAAAAAATAAAAATCACAGAGCTTTGCTTAGTTTAATTTCATCGTTTGTTTCCATAGTTGAATTTGCAAAAATAAAAAAAATTGACAAAGTTTGTATAATTGAAGACGATTGTTTTTTTTATAAAAATTGGCAAGATAAATTAAATACTTTTATTAATAATTTACCTGAAGATTGGGATTTATTGAATGTTGGATATCATCCTTTACACGATACTGATACAATTAAAGAAAGATATAATGATTATGTTAATATTCCTTTAAATTGGCATCATACAACACATTGTATGATAATAAAAAATACTTGTTATCAAGAAATAATTAATCAAGTAAATAAATGGAATTATAGTTTGCCTATAGATTATATATTTAATGAAATTTATAAAAATAAAAATTTTAAATCGTATATACCATCTGATAGATTTATTTATCAAGTATCGGTAAGAGATCAACAATATTTTATACCCGATTTTCCATTAAGATTTAAAAGTACTTTATAACTAATTTAAACCAAATGTATTGGAATTTTTGTGAATAAATTTTATTTGATTTTTATTTTCACTAAAAGGAATACTTTGTGGATGTGCGTAACCATTATTTAAAATTTTTTTTGGATGAGAAATAATATAATTGTTCAAATGAGATTCGTCGTGCCATTTGGCAATGATATTGTTTTTTAAATCTTTATTTATGTTTTCTTCCAATTTTTTAGACATATTTAAAAAATTATTTACTCTAGCTCCAAAAAAACAACCCTGACAATATTGGGGTTTTATATTATTTGTAAAATTTATAAAAGCAGTAGATTTTTCATTTTTATTTTCATAAGAATCAAAAGAATTAAATTGCCAATAATGTTGTACACATACAATTTCATTTTCAGTTGGAATTACATCTTCATCTATTAAACTGTAAGGCATCATATCTACATCTATATAATATATTAAATCAAAATTAAATAATTTTTCTTTATGTTTATTAATATGATAAAATCTTAGTAGGGTACAAAGTGGCCATGGTAAATGTGGAATATTAATTATTTCAGTATGATTTATATTCAAATCGTCGGTAAATAAAAAAATTTCTTTATTTTCCAATGGCAAAAACTTTTCAATTATTTGCTGCTTAAAATTAAAAAATAATTTTTTATATTCATTTGTAGCAATTGTCAAAATAGCTATTTTCATAATCAGTCGATACGAACTTTTGAATGAAACAACATCAGTTCTTTTATTTTATCTTTAATAATCGACGATTGTTTATCTAACCACATGAAGTATGAATTTCCAGCTTCTATTGTATCATAATTTCTAGACGATGGATGTTTTAAAGTAATTCTATAATCTCTAATAGCTAGCTTTTTATTTAAAAAACATTTTGCAGAATAATACCAATCAACTCCGTGTCCTAAACGATTAGTATTTAAATTAAATAATGAATTTTTATCTATAATATTTGTATTCAAAAACCAACATGTACAATCTGTATTTGGCACTTCATATATATTTTCTTCCAATTTATTTAACATTTCAAGAGCATACTTATGCCAAGTATAATCTATATTAGGTGTATATATTCCGACCTCATATTTTGATATAATTTCATAAAAATTAGAATACAATTTTTCATAGTCATGAACTATCGCATCCGATTGAATGTGAAATACAAAATCGGTGTCAAAATCTATATTTGAAATTAAAGAATTCCATTGTTCGGAAAAATATGCGTCGTTCAAATTAATCCATTCTTTTTTTTTAAAGTTTATATTTGAATTTATAACTATAGTTTTACCAAACCTACTTAAATTTTCTTCGTGAGTAATGGCATTATCGGTATATTGATTCCAGTTGAAAACAAAATTTTGAACTTTCATATGTATATATAGTATGAAAAAAGTATTAGTGACCTATGCAACAGAAGAATACATTGGCACAAGTGAATTATTAAAAGATTCGATTTATGAAATGGTTGATGAATGTTGTGTGTACAAAAAATCAGATATCGATTTAAATTTTTATAATAAAAATAGTAAAATTTTGAATAAAAGTCGTGGCGCTGGATATTGGATTTGGAAACCTTATTTTATATTAAAAACAATGGAATGTTTAAATTGGGGAGACATTTGTCTTTATTTGGATTCTGGAATAATAGTAATACGAAATATTGATATATTATTCGATCTTTGTGTAAAAAACGATGGAATTTTATTATTTGAAAATAGAAACGCAAATCATTTAGGACAAGTGTGGAAAAATTACATGTGGACAAAATATGACTGTTTTAAATTAATGAACTGTTTAGATGAACAATATATATATGGTCCACAAGTAGACGCTGCCTTTCAATTATATCAGAAAACAAACAAATCAATCGAGTTTTTAAACGAATATTTAAAATATTGTGAAAGTGAAAATATAGTAACTGATATACCTAATATTACAGGTGATAATTTTGAAGGATTTATAGATCACCGACACGATCAATCTATATTATCTTTATTGGCTATAAAAAATAAAATCCAATTAGAAAGATGTCCTTCACATTGGGGAACTCATTTAACTGATAGAAAATTTAAAAATTTATTTTATCATCACAAAAAAAAGATAAATTTGAAAGAAATAATTGCAACTGATTATGAAAAAATTAAATAAAATATACATTATTCACTATACTAAATTAGTCGATAGACGAAATTATCTTGAAAGTAAATTTAAAAAAATGAATTTAAATATCGAATGGGTTACTCAATATGATAGAGAAAATATAACTGAAAGTCAGATTAAAAGTGTTTATGAGTTTGATGCCAGTTATACGGATATTCATATTGATCCAAATACAGGAGATCCACCTATACGAATTTTAAGACGACCTGAAATAGCTTGTTATTTATCACATTATCATTGTATTAAAGATCATTTTGATAATAATTTTGAATACACATTGGTTTTAGAAGATGATGTTATATTTGAAGATGATGCCTTTTTGAAAGTAACTGAAATTTTAAATAAAATGCCTATTGATTGTGACATCTGTTATTTAGGAAACGGATGTAATTTAAAACCAAATAATATTGAAAATGATAAAATTTTTTATGAAAATAAGTTTGGTGTAAAAGCAGCAGATTCAATTATTTATACAAAACGAGCTGTTCAATTTTTATATGAAAAGAAAAGAACACATAGACCAATAGATTATCACATTAATACATTTAGAAATCAATTAAAAATATACTGGGTTGAACCACCTATTTTTTTACAAGGATCGCAAAATGGGATTTATAAAACAGCTGTACAACAATCTGATTATGTATGGACATGAATATAGTTTTGTTTCATAAAGGAAGATTGCCTGAGTACATTACGATTACATTACATCAAATTAAGAAATATAATCCATATATTGACATATATTTTATTTCAGATAATAACCCAAATTTAAATAAGATTTGTAAATATATTAATTTAACCGAATTAAAATCGGACTATATTTCTTTTTTTTCAGAATCTGATTTTTACATGAATGAATCAAATCCATTGTGGAGAACTTCAATTGAAAGATTTTTTTATATTCATCGATTAATTGAAAAGTTAAATTTGGTAAATATTTTTCATTTTGATAATGATGTATTGATATATGATAATTTTGAAAATGTTATGAACAAAATTACGGATGAAAAAAATTTGATTACACCATCCAACGAAAATAACTTGGTATGTGGTATGTTTTATACTAAAAATTTAAATTCTTTAACTCAGATAATAAATCAATTATATTTAAAAATTAAAAAAGGACAACTTGAATTAGAAACGATGTATAAAAATAGAAATGTTGTTTATGATAATAAAGTGGTTGAAAAATTTCATTTAACTGAAATGAGTTTATTAAAAATTATTCAAGAAGAAAATGAATGCATTTTTAATTTTCCAATACTTCCACATGATATTAACTATGTTAAATTTAATATGTGTTTTGATCCTTCGTCGTGGGGACAATATATATGCATTTATGATAATCATTCGCCACATTATCATTCTATTCATCATTATATAGGACGATATATACATAACAAAATGTATGATTTAATATTTGAAAATAAAAAACCGATTATAGTTTCAAATGATAAAAAATATAAATTATTTAATTTACATATACATTCAAAAAAATTAAAAAAGTGGATTAGTTACTAAAAATTGATCGGGTTTTTAATTTTTCATCAATTATACTTTCAATTTTAGCCCATTTTGATTTTGGATGAATTTTAAAGTCATATCTATTATGCCAATGCCAACTAAAACATCCGTCATATAATTTGTAATTACAATCAATAAAACCATTCCATGTTTGAGTAGTCCATATCAAATCCAAATCATCTTGCCATTCACTATTAAAAAATGCACTGGGTAACACTAGCCAATTTTTATTGTATTTTCTAACCTTTGAATATAATATGTTATCCCAAATATATGTGTCTGGCATTATTTCACTTCGTTTTAGTTCATTTAATAGATCGACACATAATTTACTATTTTTAAACAATCTCATTATAGCGCCGTTTATGCCGTGATTATGTGGTAAACATCCCCATTTATACATAAATTCATATGGTAACAATGGTAATAAATCTCTTAATAAAACCATATCCATATCAACATAAACACCACCATAGTTATGAAGTATTAATAGTCTAAACAAATCGCCGTTTAAATAACATTTTGAATCGGTTATATTTAAAATTTCATTACATCCTTCTAATACAGTATTTTTAGATTCCTCGACTGGATTATAAATTTTTAAATTAATATGATTTAAATATGGTTTTAAGTATTCATTATTTGAAAGATCTACATTTGACCACAAATAAATTTCACATTTTTCTAAATTTTGAGTTGCAAAAAATGACTTAATTGGAAGTGATTGTTTTCTTTCAAATGGCTTTCCAATATGCCAGTAAAAATGAAATTTTATTTTATTATTTTCAATATATGATGTATCAGTTAAAGTCGAAGCAAATTCTAAACTTTTTTCAATAGGCAATGAATATAATTCCGGATAATTTTCTTCATTAATATTTAACATATTAAGTTTTATAAAATTCTTTTTTCAAAACAAATAAACTGTCCCAATAATTAAAACATTTGCCAACAGGTTCCCAAGCGTGTTTACTTTTTTCATGTTGAATAATGTCACAGTGTCTAGTACATTTTTCAATAAATTTTTCATAAAAATCTTCTAAATTTAAAAAATTTCTAAAATCGTGAAATTCTATGGAATACTGTTTCGATATAGTATAATCCATGTTTAGTAGTATATCATATTCTGATCCTTCAATGTCAAATTTAATTAAATCGAATTGTGTTATATTAAATTTTTTCATAATACTATCAATTGAAATAGTATCTACTTGTGTTTTCCCAATTAAAGGACAATAATCATTTTCATTTTTAAACAATGAATTTCCATGTTCATCTTCATAAATAAAATAATCAATCTTCTGATTATTTATATTATGTATAGCTTTATTAATAAAAATGCAATCATTTGGTATATCTTTTATTTTAGGATTTGGATCTACACATATGATGTTATCCGTTATTTTTTTTAATTCTTTATAGAAATTAAAATTTATACATCCTAAATCTAAAATCCACCCTGTTTTAGAAATAAGATCACAATCAATTGAATGTTCAAATATATTAAGTAAAGTTGGCATTTGTAATTATTATCAACCTATGTTTATAGATATCATTTCATCTAAAGTTTTACATTTTTTATAACTACAATAATTTTCCGGAAATCCTCTTGTAACATCCCATTCATGTTCTATTAACAAGTATGGCGTATCTGTACACCTACATAAATGTGAAATGCCATTATCTATACCTATATGTAATATGGCGTTATTTATATTTTCGATTGTTTTTTGTAATTTAATTTTTTTACCAATTTCAATAAAATTAATATCTTTATATGTTTCTTTTAAATTATCTATACCCTCATTAAAAAACGGAGGGGTTTTTTTACAAACAAAAGATTTAGCTTCAGATGAATATGTTATAATCTTACTCTTCGTTTTAGATTCAATTATTTTAACATAAACATTTTTATAAATTTCTCTGAAAAAATTATGGTATTCATTTTCGCCAAATTGATTGTAAATAATATTCTCTTCCGTTGGAACGTTTATCAAATATGTAGATTGTTTTTTTGTTAAATTTTCTTTGAAAAAAAGTTTTGCTAAATATAATTCATCGTCATCATTTATATCAAATATACTTAATTTACCGTTTAAATTTAAAAGATTATTAAAATATAAATGCATATTTAAAATCGCAATTTGATCGCCGAATGCCCAATACGGCGATGAATAACTTTTTGGAAATTCAAAAATCACTTCATCTTGTTTATTAACTTTATAATGATATTCAATACTTTTCATTTGCAAAATTTAAAAATTTGTCATATGCCAGTTTTAATGCTAAAAATTTATTATCTACTCCAACGATATAATTTGCATGAAATAAAATGATGTCGTTTGGGAATTTAATATTAGTTTTATTATCCCAAGGATTCCAACCTATAGAATTTACATTCCAAACTTTACCATTCAGTAATTTATATTTTATATTATGATTTTTTATCAAATTATTTAATGCTAACTGTTCATTATGAAAATTGTTTTTGTTTTTAACAACTTCTTCCAATAAAGCTTTTACATTTTTATTTTTTCTACATAAATAAACGCCTGTATTACAAGTGTTTTCATCGTTTTGAAAAATCATATCTAAATTGTTAATTTCATTTAAAAAAAAGTCTTTTGTTTTTTTTATAAAAATTACATCCACATCACAAAACATTATTACCTCATTTGATTCCCATTCATTAGTTTCAATTAAAAATTCTACTTTTTCAAATGTTGTTTTACCGAAATTTTCACTATTAAATCCACCGTCACTACAATGTTGTTTACCTGTTCCTACAACTAATTCATATTCATTAAAATGATTTACTGATTTTTTAAAAAAATTTTCAAACATTGAATAATGTGATTCGGTATAAAATGTATATAATTTCATATTAAGATAACATAACGACATTTATTCTGAAAGTACATATATTTATATATATGTCTAAACTACAAGAATTAGGTGATACTGGTGATAGAATGATGCAAGGCTTGCCTTATGGACAAGGAGGGGCTATTACAGGTGCATCTAATGTAGATACATTTAGCAGTCCAGATGTATCTCAAGATCCAAATAAATTCGGTACATTAACCGATAAAAGCAAGATTACTGCTACAGATAAACAATCTATGCAAACAATTGCTCCTTTTGGACCTTATACAGCTGAAGATCCAAAAGATTATGATAAAGCAGTTGACCAAATTAAATACAAGGTAACTCCTGATGAAGTAATTGCTGGTATAGACTATGAAATGAAGAAGATGGTATTAAAAGATAAACAAGTAGCCAAACAAAATGTCGTGAATAACCTCAAAAAAGATCCTCAATACTATAGTAAATTAAGAATGTTGGGTATAGAAGATACAGATGATAAGAAGGAAACGGATAAAGAAATTGACTATAGAACTCCACAAGAAAAAGCTATAGCTGAAATTATGCAACAAATGTATAAAGATAAGTTAAATCGTCGTAATTGGAGTTAAGACTTTAATACAAAATTGGGAAAGGACTGTCCCATACTGTGTTCATAAAACAAAGCGGATACAGATGAATTAAATGATATATTTAGTTTATTTCTTACATTTGTTTCTAATTCATCACGTTTAATTACCAATTCTTTGGAAGAAAGATAATCGGTATATACATAACTTTCATAATTTTGTCCGGGTATTCCTTTGTAAAAATTACTTGTTTCTGTATAATCAATGCTCTTTGAGTATAATATATCTCCAGTTTTATCTACCATATATTTGTATATACCATTGTTTATTTCAATAGATTTATCATAATATGGAGTGCCTGGATATGGTGTAATAATACTACAATCAAAATCATCTGTACCGTTACTTATTAAAAACTTACTAATATCATCTATTGTACTTTCACTTTCACCTGGATGACCAACACTCATCAAACTTTTAATTTTTAAATTGTGTTTTTTACAATTTTCAATAACTCTACAATTATCATCGTATGTAGCTTTTTTGTTTATATTAAGTAATATTCTATCATTACCAGCTTCAAATCCACACAATAACCATCTAAATCCAGCTTCATACATTAATTTAGCTTGATTTTCTGTAAATAATTCACTTTTAACAAATCCTCTGAATCTAAACTCCGTTTTTAGTTTAGTTTGTAATTTTATTAAATCGATCAATAAAGATTCAAATTGTTTATTGACATTGAGTTCGTCGTCATAAAACATGAATCCCTCAAAATTATAAGTTTTATACAGATATTCTATTTCGGTTAATATACTTTCACTACTACGAGTTCTTATTCTTCTTAATGAATTACTTAATCTACCACCACAAAAACCACAATTAAATGGACATCCCAATTGAGCTATTAAACTTGTTGCTTTACGACCGTCTATTTTATAATGATAACTTTCCAAGTCAATTAAATCTCTAGATGGCATAGGTAATACTTCATAATCACTATTAGTTAAAAAATATGATTGTTTAGGATCGTCGCCGTCAATAAATTTAGAATCAGACTCAATTGCTGATAACATTGCTTTTTCACCATCACCACTTATTAAACAATCAAAGTGTTTTTCCAAAGATTCTTTGTTCTTAACAGATCTATTGTTTTTATTTGATTTATACGCTGAATATATAAGTGTTACATGTGGTCCTCCTAAAATGACCCTACTATATTCCTTATGCTGTTTTATAACTGATTTTATTTGAATGACATGGGGTAATTGAGGAGTTGTAGTAGTTATTCCATAGATTTTACAATCAGTTGAGTTTAAATAATGTTTTAAAACATCTAGATAATTTTTTATACCACTTAAATCTAATACTTTGACATCATATTTTTCTTTTAAAACAGCGGCTATTTTTAATATTCCTAAGCTAGGAAATACTCGTTCATCTAATAAAAATGGCGATGGAGGTATTATTAATGTAATTTTCATTTTATTAGACTTACTAGATATTTATTTATTATATGGCAAACTTTGCTAATGATAAACCATTATATCGTAAACCAGAACCATTACAAGCTAAATGGCACTATATAGGAGATGGTAAATCTCATGATCCAACTAAAGGACATCCGGAAATGCGTGGTAGAACTTGGATGATTGATCCTAGTTATCATAGTGGTAAAAGTTTTGAAAAGTTTCAACAAGGATTGAAAAATGATTGATAATTTAAATAAATTAAAAGGTGGTATAGGCGATAGTTTGGATACATCAAAAATAGACCCTATACAGCTTTCATTGGGAATACAAATTGAGATGGAACATACAAACGATCCTAAAATTGCGCAGGAAATCACGATTGATCATTTAAAATTTGATCCCGAATATTATTTAAAATTAGTCAAAGCTGGTTTAACAAAAGAATTTCAACCAACCCATAACACTGGATTCGGCGATCCCGATTATTCATTTAACGATGAAGCTAGAACTGGTTACGGTGGTTTAAAGAAAGGAAATATGCATGGTAAAATGGGTGGTACACCAACTGGAAAGGTAGATGGTAGAAATAGCGAACCTATTATTAATAAAACTGTTGATATAGAATTGGATGAGAAAAAGGGTAAAAAGAAACCTAAACCAACTAATCCTGCTTTATGGGCCGCTTGCAAAGCTTGGGCACGTCGTACATTTGATGTATATCCTTCAGCTTACGCCAATGGTGCCGCTGCAAAACGATATAAAAGTAAAGGTGGTGGTTGGAGAATGAGTGAAGATGTGGAATCCGGTCCAATTAGAGCCTACGACGGTCCATTTCCAGCACAAGTATCTTCGGATGGTCAAGGTACTTATGGTAATGGATATGATTTTGTAGGATTTGCAGAAAATAAAGGAACTATTATGAAAAAAGAACAACTTAAAGAAGCTATTAAAAGATTGGTAAAACAAACATTATTTGAACAAGAACAAAACGATGTAGATATAGCAGCTGAAGATGAAACTGTTACAATTACATTGAATAAAGCTCTTGCTCAAAAACTTCATGATCTTCTCATAACACAACTTTCGCCTAAACAATCAGTTAAATTACCAGCAAGTGATGAACCACAATCCGTTGCTCCTACTAAAGATGATAACCAATTGCCATCATTTGACGGTGAATTAGAAACTTCTCTTGATGAAATTACTTTTGAACGATCTAACCAAATTGAAGAAATCAAAGGTAAATTAGTCGCTGCTACTAAAAAAGGTGGTAAGATTGGTCAAAGAGCCAGATTAGCACAAACTCTTGGTAAGATTACTAAAAAGAAAAATAAATAATAGTTTGAAAGAATATCCGTTAAAAATTGGTAATCTAGAGTATATGGTGAGTGGACCAGGTGACATGATGTCTACACCACCATCTGCTCGTGGTTTCTCATTAAAAATATTTGAAAAAGGAACGGGTAGATATGCAACTGTATATAGAGCTTACGAAGAAAATGGTTACGGTTTCTTAATATATGCTGACGACGATAAAAAGTTGATTCTTAAAGGTGGTCAAGGTTCCGATCACAAAGAAACCATATATGCGAGAAGTGAAGAACTGCAAAATATTCGTAAAGAAAAGTATAAAGAACAAAGTGATACTGAATTCTTAAGAAGAACTTGTTTGAGTGGTAGAGCTTGGCAAGTAAATCTTAATAATAAAATATATTATTTTGTGTCTATTTGGAATGTAAGTATTACACCGAAACAAGTTGAAGCATTAAACGAATATCTTGCTAAATTACCAAAGAGTAACACTTATATTCAAATGGGCATGGCTGGCAGTGGACCATCCAGTGAATTTGGATTGGTTGGTAGTTTCACGCCAAAAATTAGCTCGTCAACAGTTAAAATATCAAAGAAACAAAAACAACATATACTGACTCCACACTTAGTATCGCCTATGTTGCCTAAAGCCTATAGTGATCAATTAAAAAAATTATCTATGAAAGAAAACTACGAGAAGTTTGCTGAACTTGCAAAGAAACTTATTGCTAAATTAGAAAAAATTCAATCTGTAGGTAAAACAAAGACACCATCTAGTGATATTGTAAGTAATAGTAGTTTAAAATCTGTAATTTTAGGATTAGGCAATCAGTACCCAGATTTAAGTAAAAAATTACAAAGTCTTGAGAAATTTAGTTTTAATCACAGTGATTTAGCTAAATTACACGGTAAAGCTAAAGTTGATATGTCATCTTGGTCAGATACATCACTTAATGAAAATGCTGAAATGGCTATGAGTGATGTACACAAGATCATAAAGTATAGTAACGACGTACAGCAATTATTTTCCGTACAAGATAATCTTGAAGATTGGGTTAAAGCTAAATTGAATCATGCTTGTGATTATGTAGCTACTGTAAGAGATTATTTAAAGTTTTATAGAGATGAAAAAGAAGCTGGTACACCATTAAATCAAATTGATGAAAAGTGGACCAACAAATATAAGAAAAGTATAAATTGTAGTAACCCAAAAGGTTTTAGCCAAAAAGCACATTGTAGAGCCAGAAAGTTAAGACAATCTGGACAATCTACAAGTAGTAAACCTGTAAGAGAAGTTTATAAAGAGGTTACGAACCAACTCCTCAAAGAGTTTAATAGTAGTATGGCTATGGGCGCATTAAAACAAATACACAATGATGCCAAAGAATTAGAAAGTATGTTACAACCCGACACACAATTGGAAGATTGGGTAAAGGCTAAACTGAATTTGGCGGGAGAATATTTGGACGATGTGTATCACCATTTGGATCACTTTGGACCAAAAGGTAGAACCCTTGATGATGTATATATGGCAAGACAACTTGCAGAAGGTTGGCGAGATTGGTTAGCAGCTGCAGCAATCGGTGCGAGTACACTAGGTGGTGTAGCTGGACTAGAAGCTAAACCAATAAAAGTTTCAAGACAATTAGTGCCTATAAAGAAATCGGCTATTACTCAAACTGTAACTACAAAACCATCCGATGTTTCATTGGATCAATCTTTCGTTGATTATATTAAAAGTGTAGAAAATGCTGGTAAGACTGGATATAATAAACAAAACAAATTATGGTTTCCTCACAAAAGTTTTGAAGGTGGCAGTGATACTATTGGATATGGTCACAAAATTCAAAAAGGTGAAGATTTTAGTAAAGGCATAACAGATGCTCAAGCTGAAGCTCTTTTAAAGAGAGATTTGGAGAAAGCAAAAAGTATAGTTAATAAAGAAGTTGGTGGTCGTCAGCTATCTAAGAAACAAATGGAAATGTTTGTAGATTTTGTATTCAATATGGGAACTCTCAATAAGTTTCCAAAGTTTACTGAGTTTGCTTTGAAAAATGATTTACAAGGTATGAAAGCTCAATACAAAAGATTTGCTGGTGGAAAAGAATTAAAAGGAAGAAATTCGGCATTTTTACAAAGATTTTTGACAGAGTATTTTGGTTTTAATTATTATTTTTAAGTTATGAATTATCCAGCGTTTGATCCATATCAAATGTTGTTGCGTAGAAAACAACGAGAAGAGCATCCTCAAAGTTTTCCGGCTATACAATTTGATGAGAATGATATAAGAGAACTAGAAGAATTTTGTAAACAATATAATATATTGGGTTTTAATTGTGGAAAGATGGGGCCTAAAGCTGCATTGAATATGCTTAAAAACAAATTGGGTGTTATAAGTGAAAAGATAGAGAATAAAAAAATATTGTTGAGTTAATTATTCTATAATTATCTAGCATGATAAGTTTAGTAAGCAAAAAAACTACTCCACTTTTTATTGAATTTTGTGTAAAATTTGTTGAAGAAAATGAAAGTGTAATGTTTTTATGGGAAGATAATTATTTTAAATCGGTTTTATTTTCAGATGTCGCTTTATTAAAAAGTAATTTTACATATTTTTCTTCTATAAACAAGGATTTATCTTTTTTTAAAAATAATATTTCATTTAAAATTATATCACTGAGAAACTATAAATGTTTATTCCAACACACATTTTATAACACAGAATTTATTATTGGTAAAAAAGTAAACTTCATTTCTCAGAATAATCCGACAGGATATGGTTATGCTGCTAGAAATTATATACATCAATTATTAACAAATGATTTTGATGTATATTGGAATGTAAGTAAATTTTATGAATGTTCTTACAAATCGTTTGATGAACACGAACAACATATTTTAAATAAAATAGACAAAGAATCTACAGATAACTCTTATGATACATGCATCATTCATTCCCTACCCGAAGACTGGAATGAAATAATAATAAAAAATACATCATTTCATGAAAAATTAATTGGTTCGACTGTATGGGAAACTACAAAATTAAATAATAAGTGGATCAATATAATAAATAATAGTGATGTTGATGAAATAATAGTTCCGTCTAATTTTAATTTAGAAGTTTTTAAAAATAGTGGTATTGAAAAACCAATTAATATATGGAGATATGATATATTACCAATTGATTATTCTAAACTTCAAAATATTCAAACAATATATCATAAATTTAGAATGTACACTAATTCTAAATTCTTAAAAAATCCAGAAAAAATTGAAGAAATTTTTAATAATAAAACTGTATATTATAATATTAGCCAGTATAGCGAAAGAAAAAATATTGATCAAATTATTAAAACTTTTTGTTCTAAATTTACTAAAGATGATAAAGTATGTTTGTTTATTAAAACATATTTACAACAATTTACACCGTCACAAACCGAATACTTAAAATATAAATTCTATTCGATTATTAAAAATTTTAAAAATCCACCAGATTTAATTTTTTGTTTTGAAAAACTGAGTGATATTGAAATTCAATCACTACACAATACATTTGATGTGTATTTTACACTTAACCGAGGAGAAGGATTTGGTTTATGTAGTTATACCGCTAAAAAATTCGGTAGCAAAGTTATATGTGGAAAATTCGGAGCTGAAAAAGAATTTTTGAATGACGATGATATATTGATTGATTATGAATTGGTACCAACATTTAATATGCATCTTTTTCATAATTACTATGACGATAACAATCAAATGTGGGCATCATATAATGATGGCGTAGTGTTAAAAAAATTAGAATATATACCAAAGAAAACCCCCGCTCAATAAGCGGGGTTTAATATCAACTTTCCTGTATTGTAAACTTCGGTTTCTTTAATTCATTTGGAAGTAATTCTTCCAACGCCGACATACAATTTACACAATATGGTACATTGATAGGAACCAAAGCGTCTTTATCTGTACCGGCAAGAATCTTGCTTACTTTTCTAAAGATAACGCCGTTTTGAAAAACGTCACCTTTACATTCAGTACAAACCACCGGTTGTGTATCTTTTAGTCCAAAATTTACATTTGGTTGTGGTATATTCATACCGTCAATTTTATTATTAAACATAATTTTTTTTTCCTTTTTTGTAATTATTTATTTTTGGCATACCATATGGTAATGGTTCTGGTACATTTGTAAACTCTGAAAAAGCTGAAAATAAATTTACAAAATCTTTGTTTACATCTCCAGATAAACAATCAGTCAATTCTCCAGCTATTTCTGGAGATTTATCTGTAACCATACGAAAATTAACTTGTGCATCATAAAATGCATAAACTAATTTACGCATATTCTCTATACTTTCTTTCATATTGGCACTATAACAATTAAATTGATGTGCTGCATAATCTTTAGATAAAAGTGATTGATGCACTGCATCAGCAGCGGAAACACCACTCTTTAAAGCCAGCATCAATCCACTAGAAAAAACTGGATCTAAAAATCCATAGGCATCACCAATTAATACTAGTCCATCCGCCGCGGAATATTCAGAACGAAAAGTATATTCGTTTGTTAACCAATATTCTTCGGAACAAATTCCAGAAGACAATCTATCTGCAATCCACTGATTGTTTGATATTTCTCTTTGAAAAATATCTTTTGGATTTTTTACTTCATCGCGGGTCAGATATTTAGCATCAGCTACTATACCTACACTAACCATATTGTTGTGTTGTGGTATATGCCAAAACCACCCTTTATTTTCAATAAATGCGATAGTAGTTTGACCTTCATCAATTCCTTGGTCTCTTTTTGATCCTTGATAGTATGTCCAGACCGCAGTCTTGTTTAACTTAGGATCTCTACGACGCCAAACATTAGAAGTAGCAGCAATTGCATCACGACCAG
>Ga0194123_10003138_pt1 | contig 20257 bp, 19 predicted proteins | sample TA2MahsurfametaG_5_FD_155479 | JGI IMG/M metagenome (GOLD analysis project Ga0194123, IMG submission 155479) | Freshwater microbial communities from Lake Tanganyika, Tanzania - TA2015023 Mahale A surface | ecosystem: Environmental > Aquatic > Freshwater > Lake | place: Tanzania: Lake Tanganyika... | reverse complement strand
TTATTAATATAAATTTTTATAAAAATTTATTATTATATATAATATAAGTTATTTATATTATCTCTTTCTATTAATTTTATTAACTAAATTTTTATTATACATAAATAAATCATATTATATTTTTTTCTAAATAAATCATTTTATTTATAAAAATATATATCAAAGATGTGTAATAAATTAAAAAAAAATAATTATTTATGAAGTAAATAATAAATTATAAGATATTCAAATTATTATAACTAAAATACTATTCAATTATGATATTATTTTAGACTAAGAAAGTTTTTATATCAATATTAAAAATTTCTAATTTAATATAAATATTTATTAAATTTTAAATGTAATATAAGATGTTTTATTAAATAATTAATAATTATTTATATAAATAAAAAAATATTATTAAGTAAGTTATTTATAAAATAAATAACCATATCTAAAAAAAAATAAAGTAATAATAAGATTATTTTATTTTTTTTATATAATTTATTAAGTTGGTTAATAGCTTAGTTAGAGTAAGCGAGACCACCCATACCACTCATAATACGTAAGACGTTGTAGTTAGTGGCATAGACACGGACCTTAGAACCGAAGTTTTGGTAACCAAGACCAGCAGAGGCAGAGCCAGTGAAACCATTAGCAGTGGTAACTTGACCAGCAGCCTTAGGAGTAAGTTGGAGTTGAAGGACAGCGGAGTCAATACGGGAGAAGTTGCAAGTTCCAGATGGTTGGTGATCCTCAGGCTTAAGAGCGAAGGAATAAACGTTGATACCAGTGGCAGGAACGTTAGTGTGGTGTTGGTAAGGTTGGACAAGGTTAAAGTAAGAACCAAGGCGTTCAGAGAAGCGATCATGACCGTTGAGTTGGAGCTTAGCACGAACAACAGGGTTACGACCAGCACGGACGGGACCAAGACCAGCATGATCAGCACCAGAACCGGCATCAGTAACTCCGAAATTGACGGGAGCACCGAATTGAGAGGCATTGACACCAGGACCAGCGAGACCAGAGAAGGGGAGACCGAGAGCAGCAGATAAAGCAGCAACGGGGAGACCGAGTTCTTCAGCAAGACCAGCAAGGACACTGAGAGTTCCAGCACCATTGACACCCCACTCAGAAAGACCGAAGACTTGACCATTATTAACAAGACCAGAAGGACCACCGAAGGCACCATTCATAGCAGCTTGAGAGGCTTGAGCGGATAAGAGGAGAGGGAAGCTTTCAGCAGCGAAACCAGACTCAACATTACCATCAGTATCAACATCATCAGTGTAGTTGGACCATTGCTTCCAGTTTTGAGCAACATCATCACGTTGAACAACCCAGACAAGTTCCTTGCAAGGATGGTTGAAGTTAAGCTTAATCTTAACGTTAGTGCTAGTAACAGATTCATCACCAGTGAATTGGAGTTGTTCAATGAGATACTCATGAGACATTTGAGCAAAGCGGCGACGTTCATCAGTATCTAAGAAAACGTAGTCAATGTAGAGAGAAGCATACTCAAGAGGAGGAACACAGACACCGTTTTGAGTGTTACCAGAGGCACAGTCAGCAACGGAGCAAGTAGCACCAGCAGGACCAGAGATGATGTATAATTCATTCTTAGGACGGAACTCAAGGTTAATACGGACTTCATGATATTGTAAAGCAATAAGAGGAAGAGCAAGACCGGGGTTACGGCAGAACCAGAATTGAAGAGGGACATAGAGAGTAGTAGCCTCAACAGCCTTTAAACCAGCACCAGTAAGGGCAAGAGTGTTACCAACCATATTGTCATAACCGACTTGATGACCGGGCTCTTGAGTGAGCTCGTTCCAGATGTTAAGCCAATCACCGTAATGCTTATCAATACGCTGACCACCGATTTCGACTTCAACGTTCTTGATTAAAGCGTGACCAACATAATTGACCCAACGGAAGAAGCAAGAGGTGTTGGAGGGAACAGTGACAGCGGGGAGAGTAGCTTGGAGATAAACATGATAGATAAGATCACCATTACGGGCAACAGTGCAGGTAACTTTCTTACCGAAATCAACCTGACCATTGAAAGTTTGTTCAATAGACTCCATAGCGAAGTTAGTATAGCGGCGATAGACGACCTTCCAGAAGGTGATCTGAGGATTACCGGTAAGATACACATCTTGTGCACCATAGGCAACTAATTGCATTAAAGCACCCATTATTAGATTTTATTTATATATATATTTAATAAAGAAAAAAATTAAATTAAAAATACACGCAATTAATTAAAAAAAATACATTAGGCGAGGAATACATATTTTTAATTAATCTTAATTTATATAAATATTTTAATTTTTTATAAAATAATTAAATTAATTAAAATATAATTAAATAAATTTTAAAAAATAAAAGATTATTTACCTTTATTAATAGAAATATTATTATAAGAATTAATAATATTATCTAAATCAAATTCAGTAAATTCAGGCCAAAGTTTATCTAAAAAATAAAATTCAGAATATATTGTTCTCCATGGGAAAAAACCTGAGATTCTATTAGAATTACCAGTTCTAATAACTAAATCAATATCATTATTAAGAAGTAAATGATTGGTAAAATTATAAGAATGATTATTAACAGCATTAATAATTTCTCTTCTACCGTCATAAACAATAGCATAATTAATAATAATAATATTAATATTATGTATTTTAGATGAGTTTAGATTGGTAATAAAAAATATAAGATTTTGTAAATATTCAGGTAAAAGATTAATTTCTCCTAAGAAATTAAATATATAATTGATAAATATATTTTGGTTATTTTTGATAAAGAGTAGATATTCTTCAATAATTTTATAAATATTATCTTTTTCTTGAGGTGATCTATTAATATAATTATCATAGGAAAGAACATAAAGAGAGCATTCTTTAAAAATACCAAGTTTATAAATATATGCAATAATTCTTTTAGAATTGATAGCACCATAAAGATGACCATTAACATTAAATTTTTTACCAAATCTTCTATTACCATCAAGAATAAGACCAATATGTAATTTAGGATTATAATTATAATTAATAAAGGTTAGATCAATATTATTATTAAAGATATCATTAAATATCTTAAGATAAGTTTTAGATGAGATATTATCATGAATAGAAATATGGTTAGAATAATTAATATTAAAATTAATATTTAAAAATATTTTTTTAAAATAAATAGTAATAATATTTTTAATCATAAAGATATAATTAGAATGAGTAATATTCTTAAAATGATTGAGATAAATATTTAAAATAGAATTAATAATAAATCCTAAATCATTACCATTATTTTTTAAATGAATAAAATGAGTAAGTTTTTTATTAAAATTTTCATTATTATTTATATGATTATGAACAGAGTGTATTCTATTAGAAACAATAATATCAATAGTATTTAAAGAATAGTAAATATTTTTAAGTAAATTAATAATATATTTTTTTTTATGATTTTTTAAGATGATGAATCCTAAATAGAAAATTTTATTATAATAATGTTCAAAAGGTATATTAATCTTATTAGAATTAATAAAATCAATAAAAATAGAAAAATATTTAAATTCAGATAAAAGAACCATATAATAAGATGAATAAATATTAATATTATAGATATTATAATATTAAATTATAAATAAGTTGTTATATATTGGTTAAGATCAATTTCTTTTTTTACTTTATTAATTTCTTTAGTAAGTTCATAATTACCATTATTAAGTTTAGTAATAGTCCAACCATCTTCAAGAGCATTAAAGATAAATTTCATTTTAATATCATTTATTTTATTAATAGATTTAGTTTTTATTTTATTATTCATAAATAAAATAATATAAATAATAAATAGAAGTTTCTATATAATAGAAAAAGAATATAATAAATTATAAAAAACGAATACGCTAAACAATTCGTTTATAAATTAGTTAAAAAAATTTAGATAAGATATAATATAAGATTTAAGAGTAATATAAATATATAATAATATAATGTCAACATTTCGGGTCAAAAATGAAAAGAAGATAATATATGATGATAGAATTACGTTAGATGCTAAACATAAAGAAATTATAAAAAACTTTAAATCAAAACAAAAAGAATTATTAATATTAGAAAAAGAATTAGATAAAATAAATAATGCAATTTCAAATTCAAATAAAAAAAGTGAAATGTCAGATGAAGAATTAGATAATTTTTTAAAAATAGTTAATCAAAAAAAAATAATAAAAGATCAAATAGATAAATATAATTCAAATTATGATTTAAATAATTATTTTTTAAATACAGGACATATTTTATATAAATATTATGATAATATGAAGAAAATGAGTGATAATACAAATGAAAATATAGATATAGATAATGTATTAAAATATGATAATAAAAATATATTAAAATATCTAAATCCAAAAAATAATAATAAATTATCATCAGAAGATATTTTAAATGAAGAAAATGAATATTGGCAAGATGATGAAGAAGATTTAGAAGATATAAATATAAATTCAGATATAAATAGTGAAGATATAAAGAGTATAAGTGATTATTATGATCCGAATAAAATATTTAAGAAATCTGATATATTGAATGATTATTTACAGATAGTCGATAATAATTATATAAAGCGAGTAGATGATATTTATATAGATATAAATATATGTCAAAAGTGTGATATAGAGAAGATATTAAAGAGCACAGAGGGTTATATGGTATGTCCGAAATGTGGAAAAATAGATCAATTAGTAATAGATTCTAATAAACCAAGTTTTAAAGATCCACCTCCTGAAGTGACATATTTTGCGTATAAGAGGATTAATCATTTTAATGAAATATTAACACAATTTCAAGGGAAAGAGACAACAGAAATACCACCAGAAGTTTTTGATAAAATATTAATAGAAATAAAAAAAGAAAGAATATCAAATATGGCTAAACTAACACCCGCGAAAATAAAGAATTATTTAAGAAAATTAAGGTATAATAAATATTATGAGCATAGTGTTCATATATTAAATAGATTAAATGGATTACCACCTCCAATATTGAGTCCAATATTAGAGGAGAAATTAAGATATATGTTTAAAGAGATACAAGCACCTTTTCAAGAAGTATATCCGAAGGTAAATAAACAAAGGAAGAATTTTTTATCGTATTATTATGTATTACATAAATTTGTAGAATTATTGGGATTAGATGAGTTTAAATATTGTTTTCCATTATTAAAGAATAGGGAGAAATTATATGAACAGGATTGTATATGGTCAGGAATATGTAATATATTAGGATGGGAATTTAGAAGGTCAATATAAGGAAATAAAAAATATAATATTATAATTTTTTTTCATACCAATTATATTTATCACTTAATATATCTAAAATATAAGCAGTAATCCAACCGATAGCAAAAAATACATTATCACCTAATATATTGATAGAACTATCAGCTTGATATTTACCACCAGGCCATTTGAATAAACCAGGATTAATGATCCAATTTTTAATAATTTCCATACCAAATTTAGTATTTTCAATCCATTCAAAAATAGCATGAATAATTAAAGCAATAAGGAAAGGTATATTCCAAAAATAAGCAATAGTTCCAACAGAAAAATGTAAAAGACTAAATTGATCAGCGAATCTATAACTTACAACCATGATTATAAGAAGATTTAATTTAATATATATTAAATTAAAATAAAATTAAATTGAATTAAAATAGATTATTTACATTTATAATTATCAATAACATCAATCTTATTACAAATACTATTTATATCATTAGGATTACAACCACAAAAATCAAATAAATAATAATTCATTAATTTTTTTAAATTAATATTTTTATGTATGTTTGGTAAATAGATAACATTTTTAAATATATCAATAAATTCATTATTCTGATTATAAATATCAGTGCATTGAAATATTTGACCTAAAGAGATATTATAAATAAGATTTAAGGTTTCTTTAGAGATTTTATTAGAATCAGTAGCTAAACCTTTTTCATTTATTTTTATACGTTGATAAATATTATTAAGATTTTTTAATAGTTTATAAATTTTTAGATAATTAAAGAAATAATCATTAGTTGTTTTATTATCTAAATTTAATAATCTTTTATCATTATTATTAGTTTTAATATTAATAGAATAGTAAAAATCAGTAAAATTAATATAAGTTTGAAATAGATCAGCAGTAAAATTTAAATAAATAATTAATTTCAATGTAAAAAAGTAAGGAGATTTAGGATTAATTAATTTATCAGACATACAATTACCATATTTTTGAGAAATAATAAAAGGGAAAGTAATAAATAAATTAGTAGAAGATACATAAAAAGTATAATAATATAAAAGTTTAGTATATGGATAACAAGCACCATAATCGAGATTAAATTTAATAGGAAATAATCTAATTTTAGAAAAATCATTAGAAAAATCATAAATATTTTTTGTTAAATCAGTAACTATATTTGAATTTTGATAAGGATTCCATTTAAATGATGGTAATTTAATAATTTCACAATTAACTATTTCATTAGTAACTATATTAAATTTATATTTAGGATTAATAATTGTAGGTATAAAAAATGTTAAAATTTTAGATAAAGATTTACGATGACCAACTAAAATAATACTAAGATTATTTTTAGGTTTAATTCGAATAACAATTTTTTTAAGATAAAAAAGTATAGATTTAGTGTCAGCAGGTATAAATTGTTTATCACCAAATATATTTTCGTTATTATTATAAATTTCAGATGGTAATTCAAAAATATTATTCCAATCAGATAAAAAATCTTTTATTACTGTATCTCTTAAAACTTTTCTTTTAAAAATAGAATTAATTTTGTCACCAATATAAGTAGATTCAGTATTTCCAAGATCATTAGATAGTTGTGAATTATCATAAAGTTTAGATATAAATTCTGACCATTTTTTTCTAGTAGAATCTAAAGAAATAATTTCATTATCAGAAGTCTTAAAAATACTTTTTTTTTCATTAAGCCATGGAATAATCATAATTTTTTTTTTTTTACTTATATAATCTGGTAATAAATAATCAGGTAAATAATCAATAAAGGATAGAAAGACAGTTTGTTGGCTTCTAATTAATTCTGAAGCAAAAATTAAAATATCATTTTCGGAATAAGTAGGTGACTTAATAGATTTATTAATTCTTTGTTTTCTAAATTGATTTTGAAATCGATCAAAAATAAATTGATTAGAAGTAATATAATGATTATTATTACGATCACAAGCTTTTAAAAAATCAGAAGCATTTAAAGATTGCTGAACACCAATAGTTGATAAAGAAGGATCTGGAGCATATTTATTAATATTATTTTGATCTTTTTTTTTTTGTAAAAGAGATGAAGACTTAATTTTTAATTTATTTTTTTTTATAATATTAGCACAACTAGTTCCATGTCGTTGAAAAATAAAATTAACATCATATATATTATTAGTTTTTGAAGAATTTTTAGATTTTTTTATAGTATTATTAACATAAATACCATTTCTTATTTTTTTCATGCGTTGTTGTTCGGATAAAGATAATTTGTTTAAATAATTTTTATTATATTCTTGACGATAAATATTTCTTGATTTTTCTAAAGATTGTATTTTAATATTAATATTTTTAATTACTTTTGATGTGTTAGGTATTAGCATATTTTTATATTTCTCTTTTTTTTGTTTTAAATCAAATATTTGTTTATTAATACTAGTAACATTAATTGATGATGATAAACGTTTATTTAAATTAATTGAAGAATTTTTTATAGATGTAGGTTTATTTTCTAATTTATCTTGAGAAGAATTTGTTTTTAATGAAGGTTCTTTTTTTAATTGAGATTCACTTTTAAATAAAGATAAAATCTGTCCCATAATATAAAATATATAAATAAAAAATAAAAATGAAATAATAAATTAAAATAAACATTATTATAGACAAATTATTAATGTTATTAATAGAAGAATTAATAAAAATTTATAATAATACATTAAAGAATAATAAGAAAAAATGGTTAAAAGAAATAATAAATAGTATAACAAGAAGTTATATATCAACAGTAACTGTATGGAATGCAAGAGAGAGATGGTTAGCGAATAAATATTATATAATATGGAAATTAAATGTAAAATATAAAAATAATAATTATAAAATATTTACATTAGAAAATTATGGGACATGGGCGAAAGTAGTAGATGTATATGATGGAGATACGCTTAAAGTTTTATTAAATTTTAGAGGAAATATAGATAAATGGGTAATAAGAATGAATGGTTATGATAGTCCAGAGATGAAACCATTAAAGAGTAAATTTGATAGAGAAAGAGAAATAGAATTAGCTATAATAGCACGGGATAAATTAAAAGAGAAGACAAGAGGAATAATATATATAAAGATCGTAGGATTTGATAAATATGGAAGATTATTATCAGATGTATATAATGAAGGATGTCATATAAATAAATGGATGATAGATAATGGTTATGGTTATTCATATCATGGAGGTAAGAAGAAGTAAAAATATTTGATAAAACTTTAGTAATAATATAAAAATTTAGTAAAAAATTTTTATATGATAAAAAGAATAATAAAAAATATTTTATTTATTTACATAGTTTAGAGTAACCAATAACACCACAAAGGATACGTTTTCCAGAATGACCAGTAGTAAGGCTATCATCGTGGTTACCTTTACCGAGATCATCTTCATCTTCATGAATAATAAAGCTTCTACCGATAACTGAGTATTTTCCTCTAAGTTTGATTAATTTATCAGTAATATCGATAGTAGAGATACCTTTAGAATTAGCGATAATATTACCAAGATCACCGACGTGTCTTTCTTTATCATTTAAGCCTCCATGTTTTTTATTGAAAGGGTTATAATGAGCACAAAGAGAGTTACAACCATCAGAAAGATCACCAGATTCATGGATATGGAATCCATGTTTTCCGGGATTAAGTCCTTCAATAATACCGAATATTTTGGTATGATTTTTATCAATTTCAATAAGATGGATAGAACCTTTAAGATTTTTATTAGAATTAGATTGTAAAACACAAATAGCTTTAATAGGATTAGATATTTTATTATTATTGACCATAAACAATATAATATATAAAAGAATAAAATAAAATAAAAAATATAAATAATAATTCATAAAAATGTATATATATAAAATAGAAAATAATAATAATAAATGAGTTGCTTATTTAATAGTTTGCAATATTTTATAAAAGATAAGTCTAGTTATGAGATAAGACAGATGATATGTGATTATTTAGAGAATAATAAACCGATAATAGATGGTTTAGAGACTAAATTCATTTTAGAACTAGAGAGTAATAATTATATAAATAATATGAGAGATCCTAGTGTATGGGGAGGAGCGATAGAAATACAAGTAGCATGTAATATATGGTGTTATAATATAAAAGTAAGGAATTATAGAGATATATTAGGGAAAGTAATAGAATTTATACCAATAAATAATAAAATAGATAAAAATATAGAATTAGAATGGACAGGTGGTCATTATGAACCAGTAAGAAAATAAATAAATAAAAAATAGAAATATATAATATATAAATTTAATTTAAGATGCCAGAAACAGAATATAATAAATGTAGGAATAGGGTGATAGAATCACATATGAAGAGTTATGAGAAGGGTAAATTAAAGTCAAGGAGTGGTAAAAAGGTAACATCAAATAAGCAAGCAATAGCGATGTCATTATCGATAGCAGATAATAAATGTGAGAAGAAGATGGGTAAAGTAGATATAGAGGAGATGATAGAGAAAGTAGAAAGTTTTATGAAGGAAAATATGAAGAATAAAAAGATATTAAAAAAGAGTGATTTAAAACGGTTTAAAGAGTATATAAGAATGAATAAAAAAAAGAATGAGATAATGAGAGCAATGAGAGCAGAGAATTTTGTATTAAGGAGATTATTGGAGACAAGATGTATAAAAAATTTAGATGGATTTACAATAGAGCAAATAGATTTTGATTAAATTTGTATATAAAGATGCTTTTTAGAAAATTTAAACATATTTTTAATTTTTTTTATTTAAAATAATAAAAAAATATATGAAAAAAAGTATTTAAAGACAATTTGTTAATATTTAAACGTATTGATAAATTTTTTTATTTAAAATAATAAAAAAATATATGAAAAAAAGTATTTAAAGACAATTTGTTAATATTTAAACGTATTGATAATTTTTTTTATTTAAAATATATATGAAAATATATGAAAAAAAGTATTTAAAGACAATTTGTTAATATTTAAACGTATTGATAAATTTTTTTATTTAAAATATATATGAAAATATATGAAAAAAAGTATTTAAAGACAATTTGTTAATATTTAAACGTATTGATAAATTTTTTTATTTATATGAATAAAAATATTTATATAATTATTGCAAATTTTTAATATTTTTCATAATATTGGTATATTATTTTTGTAAATGCATCCAATCCAAATACATTAAAAATATTTATTGGTTTATCTTCTAAATCTAATGGACCTGATCCTATTGATTTTATTAATAATAATATTACTATAACACTTTGTAAAATAAATGGTATTAATGCACGATTAAAACCTGATTGTGGTAAATTTATATCATGTTTCTTTAAATCATTCATGAATAATTCTGAAATATAATCTGATGATTTTATTTTTAATCCTACTAATACTATTATTATAAATACAAATATATATCCTATTACTTTATTTATTGATAAACCAGAACTACATATGATTAATAAATTTATTATTATGGATATTAATGTTAATATTAACATTAATTTAGTCATATACATTATATTGAATAAAACAGTTGGTATTAAAAATGCTAACAATAATAAATACATAATTGGAATACTATTGTTTCTCATATCAAATAAACTATTACCATTCTTAAAATTTAATATCATATAAAATACTAAAGTTAGTATTAATATCGGTATTAATGTATATCCATATATATTCGATATACTCTCTAAATTTATACTTCCTGAACTATTTATTGTTTGTTTTAAATTTTTATCCTTATTTGAATCTGATCTAAAAGCTAATATTACATTATTCTGTATTATTCCTACTGCTATTGCTGATCCTAATAATAAAAATAATAAATATACATATCCTAATATTTTATTTTCACTAAATAAGATTGAATGTATATTAAATAATCCTATTACAAATAAAATTATCATTAATACAAACATAAATATATATTCACTCCATTTAGATTCCTCTATTAAATTATTATCATTCCTATACTCTGATGAATACCTATATCCAAAATTATCAAATAAATAATAATATATCTGAAAGATTTTCTGAGATTTTTCTACTTTTTCATATGGTGGTCCTACTGGTTTTAATTCTTTATCTGTCATTAATGCTGTTACTTCTCCACATAATCTTTGTTTTAAAGCTGCTTGTAATATCTCTTTTTGCTGATCAGAATTTACTGATGATGAAAACTCATCTACTATTTGTGATATACTTTTACAATTCATTCCATTTCTTGCATTACATAATGTATCATTAATTAACTCATTACATTTATTTTGACTAATTGTATCTGATATATCATTACAATAATTTTTATCACAATTACCATTATTTTCTCCATAATATTTATTTAATATTTCTTGATTTTTTATCATAATTGGTAATTCATCATCTACTAAAGAACTTCCTATTTGTAATGCTTGTAATTTACCTAAATTTTCTCTTAAATTATAAGCCATTATATTTATATAATATTATATAATAATATTAGATAATTAAATATTATATTTTTTTACTTTCTTCATATTATATTATTAATTTATTTATTCTTCAGTTTTCATTTTATCATATTTTTCTTGTAATATTTTTACTGCATATACTATATTTATTATTACTATTGAAACTAATATTAATACAATAACTCCAAATCTTATTTTATTTACAAGATCACTATTATATCCTAATGATGGTAATATATTAACTATATATGCAACTATTAAAAGAATAGTTACTGCTATTACTGTTGGTGATAATAATTTTACAAATTCATTTGAAAATAATAATAAGAAATACATTACCAATCTACTTATTACATCCAAACCTGTTTTACAATCTGTTATTGTGCTAAACTTCTTTGAATAATCTGTTGTAAATAAACCTTCTAAACCTTCTGTTTCATAAGCATAATTTGTTACATCTATATCACCTAATTTTGTTAATATATCTGTAAATATTGATGTTAATATAAATACCCATTTCTTTATTGTTCCACCTCCACCTCCTAATATTCCATCTCCATTAAATTCTTTTAATATATCTCTATCTTTATCCTTTAAATAATTTATTATAAAATATATCATTGCTAATAAAATAATTGTTTGGACTATTCTATATAAATTTTTATTTAATATTAAATTTTGATCAACTGTTCCTAAATTACCTATAATACTTAATGTTAATATACCTAATATTGCAGCTATTGCACATACTATTATTACTGTTTTCTTTCTATCTCCTAAGAAATTAATAAATATATCAAATATTAATGTTATAAAACATATTAATGCTATTGCTATAAAAACAACAGCTAATATAATAAATACTCTATGATTATCAGGATTTTGTTTTAATATTACAGTGGATGCTAATATTATATTTACTAAACCAAATAATAATATTGTTAATGATATTATACTTATTAATACTAATATGAAAAATGGAAAAGTAATATTAATCTTTAATAAACTAAATATTATAAAAGTTAATAAAGCTCCTAATAATATTTGACTATATAAACTCTGAACTAAATTATTTGTTAAATAATATGCATATCCTAATTTTGAATTATCATAATCATATCCTAATAAATTCTTATATTTCTCATCTAATGTATCATAATTAAATGGAACATATGATTTTATAATATATATTATAAAACTAATGATTACTACTAATGATATCCATACATTATAATCTTTTATATAATCCATAAATCCACCTCCTACTTTTGGTTTATTCTCTTTTTCTTCTAATTTTTTATACGGATTATTATTTACTCCTTCACCACCAGTTTGATTAGATTCTGTTTGAGTTGGATTAGATTCTGTTTTAGTTTGATTAGATTCTGTTATAGTTGGATTAGATTCTGTTTTAGTTTGATTAGAATTATTATTATTACTTTTTGGAAATGTAGGCATTTTATATAATATTCTTTTATCTATTTCACAGTCACATTTACAATCATTTAATGAAAATTCTCTTGTTGGTCCCAATATTGGATTAAATTCTTCTATTAATTCACTAGATAATATACCTAATTTATCTGTAAATTTTAATCCTTTATCATTAATTTTATCATATTTTGCAGATTTACAATAACAATTACAATCTTTTTGCTTTCCTATACTTTTTAATCTAAATTTTACTTCTAAATCTGGTTTATTTGGTTTATTATCATTCTTTATTATTTCTCCTTCTTGATATGGATATTGTAATATTTTTTTATTTTTACAATATTTTGTTACATTATTTTTTTTATTATTATTAATATTTATACTTTCTCCTTCTTCTACCATTTATTTCTAATTCAAAAATGATATATATATATTATTATATATATATAAATTATTATTTATTTGAATTAAACATTATCTATTAGTTTATTAGATTTTTTTTATTAAATTAGTTTATTAATTTAATTACTCTTCCAATACCTTTTGTTTTACCTTCTCTAAAAATAAATATATCACCTTCTTCAATATATTGAGATCTAAAAGAAAATTCTAATATAACTCTAACTCTATCACCACCTCTTATAGCTTCTCCTGGTATTTGAATAAATCTAGCTGATTGCATCACATTCTTTACATTTAAAACTGGTTGATAATTTGGTCTTATAGTAGTTGAATGATCATTTAATATTAATATATCACCTTCAAATCTATTTGTTAAACTTTTTACTGTGTTTGTTATTATAAGACCTTTTTTTAATCTATTTCTTCTCATATCTAATTTTTTATTATTTGGTCTTATACATAAACATCCAGATTCTCCAGATTCTAAACTATCTGTAAATGTTCTAAAATTATCATGTATTGTTCTTACAGTTATTTCTTCAAATTTTCCAAATATTGGACCAATTAGTAATTTATCTCCTTTTTTTATTTTTCCTTTATTCATTTTACCAGATACAACTACACCAACACCTTTTATTAAATATTGATCTTCTACGTAAAAAATAATTTCATTATTATTATTAATATTATTATCAATATTATTCCAATTAAATCTTGGTTCTAAATCAATAATATGATTTCTTAATAATTCAATATTATATCCAGTTTTATTTGAAACTTTTATATATGGAATTTTATCAGTTATTTTATTTTCAGTTATATTTAAATTATTTTCAGTTATTTCATAGAGTCCATTAAATTTATATTTTTTTATTAATGAGTTAATATCATTGATAGTATTATTTAAAACATTTTCTGGAGATATATCAATTTTTGTAATAATAATAATAATAGGAATTTTTAAGGATAATGTTAATAATAAATGTTCTTTAGTCATTCTACTAACACCCATATTTGCACCAACTAATATTAAAGCATAATCAATTAAACCAGAAACTAATCCTCTCATAGTTGTTTTTAAATATTTTTCATGACCGGCTAAATCTATTAAAGTTATATATTTCTTTTCATCTATTTTTAAATAAACATGATTTATACTTGATGTTCTTCCTGTTTCTTTTTCATGTTGATGTTTCATAATTAAACTTCTAGCATAACCTCTACCATCATCCAATACATTATTTGATAAAACTGATATCAATGAACTCTTACCACTATCTACATTTCCTACAATTGCTAATCTTATCTCTATATTTTTTTTATTTATTTTAATTTCATCTTCTATTATTGACATATTTTATTAAAAATATATAAAATATTATCTTTATATATTTTATTTTTAATTCTTTATTTTTTATTTAATTTTAGTATTTTTTAATTATTAAAGAGTTTATAAAGCACCAGCACCGGGGAAACCAACGAGGTTAAAGCCGGTTCCTAAACCGATACCAGAACGGAGAGCACCAGAAGATTCTGGAAGATAGTTGTCAAGGAGAGCCATAGTAGCAGCAGCAGTGAGTGATACTAAAACAATATTTTCATAGTTCATAGTCTTACCACTACGTTGAGCCATTAAAAATAAAGTAAAAGCAACAACAACACCAATAATAAGATAGCGTAAAGTTCTACGAGCTACCTCACCTAAATCAAGATTACCCATCATTTTATTATTTATATATATAATATTATTAAGAAAATATTTTAATTAAATTGTTCTAATATAATTATAAATAAAAATTTATTTAAAAAATAATTAATTTAAAATGATTCACATTATTTATTTAATTAATAAAAGTATATAAAGACTATTATATAATATTTAATATATTTATAATGGACGATACAGATAATCAAGGTTTTTTAGAAGCTGATAATCCAATTCCTGGTCAAAATTATGTTTGTTTATCATTTTTATCACCAGAAGCAATTATTCAAAATAGAGAAGTATTTTTTGTAAAACATTTTCTCAATGATTTATTGAATGATAAAAAACGTTTATCAAGTTTATCAGAAAAAACAGATCCTTTAACATATGATAATGTTGTAGATATGTTTGAAACATTCAAAATTAATAATGAAGAGAGAGTAATGGAAGAATTTGAAAAAACAAATGATTTTAAGACATCTATGAGAGGAATTAAAGTTAGAGGCGTATATGATACGTTAAAGGAAGCACAGGTTAAGGCTAAATTATTACAAAAAAAAGATCCATTATTTCATGTATTTGTTGGACAAGTTGGATATTGGTTACCGTGGGACCCAGAACCGTATAAAATAGCAAATAATGAATATTGTGATGAACAATTGAATGAGATGATGAAGAGATATAAAGATAATAAAAATTATAAGGATATGTTATTTGAAGAAGATAAAAGAAGTCGTATTAATGAGGCTAAGAAGAATTCTAATCAAAATAAAACATCAGATGAAGTTTCAAAGGATCAAGAGAAAATTAAAGAAATACATGAAATTGTTGATGAGAAACAGAGTATTTTCAGAGAAAAACAAGAATCAAATGATCAGGGTTCTAGCAATAATGATCCATTAGGAGTAAATTCTCAATTTTCTGATCCATGGATGGCTAGAAAGATGGCTCAAGATAAAGAAAATAATGTAAAAGAAGTATAAAGATTCTTGATATGATTTGAATAAAATAAAATAATAAAAATAAATATATTATAATATAATATATTTATACATGAGAAGTGTTATATTATTATTAGTAATTATAGGAATTATATTTATAGCAGTTGGTTATATAAAATCGAATCAGTCATGTCCTCCACCAATAGTTCAATATAGATATTATCCAAGAACATTTGAGGAAGAGCAAACAAATCCAGTTCCAGTTAGTGCAATATTTGGTAAAATGTTTAATAATGCAGATGCATGGGAAGATAGAAATGGTTTATTATATATTCCAAGAACTAAACAAATATCTAATTTATATGATTCTCAATAAATTTTATTCATATTTTCCTACACCTTCGTAAAATTCTGTTTGTAATATTTCTCTAATATCTGTTTCTATTATTTCATCTTGATCAATTATTAAATAAAATAAATATTTATTAATATCATGAATACTAATTGAATTATTTAAATTTTTTAAAGATATAATCTCATTTTTATTATTAATTGATAATTTAATTTTTTTTAAACTTTCTAAGTAATATAAAATATATATTAAATCATTTTTCCATCTTTGATAACTAAAATATTTAAAAAATTTTAGACTTAATTTATTAATATTAATTTTTTTGTCATGATTATTATCTAAAGATTTTAGGAATAAATTAAGATTATTTAATAATTTATTATTATTTAATAATTTAATAGATAAACCGATTTCAAGGCTTTCTTTATTTATTTTAGGTATATTTAAATATTTTTCTAATAAAATATTTCCATTTAATAATAAAGCACTATCAGATTTATAGTATTTATTATGTAATTCATTAACAATGGTTTGAAATACATGATAAGAATTTAAATTATTAACTTTTATTTTTAGTCCTAAATTTTTTCTTAAATCATTTAAATAAGATTTCTTGATATTATATAACCATCCATTTAACATAATACCATGCATAGCATCAATCCATCCTTTATTATCATATACATAGTCATTTAATTTTAATTTATAACTATTTTCTACAATATATGATATTATTCTACATAATGATCTCATATGAGTTAAAGGGATATTATCAAATATTCTTAATTCAACACCATTTCCTATAGTCATACCTATACCACTTTCTCTATGCCAAGGTCTTTCAGGATCTCTAGAACCAAATGTTCTAAAATCACTACTAAAACCACTTACAGCACCTGGTTCTTTTTTTTTCAATGATTCTGATAATTTATTACATAAATTAACTTTATCAGATCCATCAAATTTCAAACCTTTTCTCCATAATGGTTTAGCAACAGCATATCTACCAATACCACTATTAAATTTTCTAACATCACTTCCAGCAAAATTTCCCCAACCTATTCTACCAACTCTAAAGGAACCTTTAATTTTCTTTTTAGAACTTCCAATAGATTGATCATCACCTGAAAAATAAGCGGTCATTAAAAGAGGTTCTATCCATTGAACCATATTAGCAAAATTTTCATGTTTATAAATAAATTCTTCTAAACTAATATTTTGTTTATATGGTAATGTAATAGTTATATGAAAACTTCCTAAATAATCTTGATATGAATCTTCTCTTAATAATAATTTATTATTTTTTATATCTTTAATAAGTTTTAAATGACTACTCATACCATAATTAAATCTTTTAATATCATATGTAAAATTTGTTAAATCCCCAAATCTTTTTCTCATAATATTTTTAAATAAATATTCTCTAAAAAATAATTGATTAATTTGGAAATTGAAAGTTCCTAAGATATTTAATTTATCTTTTATTTTTTTACCTTTTTTATATTTTTCAATGATATCAACAATAGGTCTATCTGTTACAAATTCAGGCATATTTTCATAATCATTTTTATAACCTGGTAAAGGTGATAATACAACTTTACCATCACATATTCTACCGGTAGGTTCATAAGGAATATTTTTAAAAAAATTATATAAAACATTAGCGGTTTGATCAGTAATTTTATTATTTTGGTAAATTTTTTTAATTTTATCAATAGATAGATATTCTTCATAAAACATTTTGGTAGGAGCAATAATGAAATGATTTAAAATAGGTATTTCATTATCATTATAATTTTTATTATCATTATTATTATTTAAAAATATTTTTGGATTTTTTAATAAAAAAAATTGAGTTTCATGTTCTAAACCAATACCGAATTTATAATCTTTATATTTTTTATATATTTTATATAAATCTTTTTTTGTTAAATCTTTCTTCTCTTTTTTTATTGTATCTTTATTTAATTTCTTTGTTTTTTTATTATTTTTAACAGTCATATATAATATATTAATAATTACTTTTTTTCGTTATATATATTATTACGAAAAAATATAATAATTATATTAATTTTTTAACATTAAAAGTATATCTATTTTTTTTACCGATATTATTAATATCAATTTCATCATCTTCATCACCATCTTTATCAAAATGATCAGAACTGTATTGCCATAGAAGAGGGGAACCGATTCTAAAATCGGGATGTTGTTCAGCTTTATACCAGAATACTTGTTCATCGAGACGGTTTGATTTAGCAGCATTATGAATAACTAAACATTCAAAATTTTCGGTGCAATTATCCATAACAATATTAAATGCATCAAAAGTAGGAAACATACCAGCATAATGTTCATAAATTCTTCTTCTATTAGAGGTAGTATTTTCTCTTAAAATAAAAACATAATCAATATTGGTTCTTAAATTAGGAGGAATACCTAAGGGGAATTGCATAGTTAAAATAAAAGTAATTTTGACATGACGACCATTCATAAAGATATATCTCATATTTTTATCTTTAGCCCAATCATTATTATAAAGACAATCATCAAAAATAAGGAATGCTCTAGGATCAACATCAGGACCGTATGTTCCTTTATTAATTTTGGAAATAATATCTTTTTGTCTTTTAACAACATTATGTAATAATTTAGGACTAAATTCATCATGAATAAAGAGAGGTGGAACAAAATCCCCATAATATTTATTAGCTCCTTCAGTAGGTGATACAACAGTTCCAACAGGAACATCTCTTTTATGATATAAAAAATCTTTAGTTAGGACGGATTTACCAGTATTTCTTTTTCCAATTAAAACAATAATTTGATTATCTTTAATAGATGCCATATTAAATTTTTTTAATTGTAATGTCATTTTATTTTTAAAATATACTATATATTATACTATATTTTTATTATAATATATTTTATCTTATTTTTTTACTAATTATTAATTAAAACTTAGGTAATCCTGTATTTATATCATCTAAATCGATTCTCATATTTGAATTATTACCTCCCACTAAATTTTTTAATTCATCTTTCTTATTTAAAATAAAAAAAACTAACCAAATAATACCAAAACTAATAATAAATAATCTAATATAAAACCATTTATGTTTATTTTTACGAATAGTATCAAAAAGTTTATTATCTAAATATACTAATATTGTAATTATAATTGCTCCAATTATTGCATAAATTATTTCTAACATATTTTATATTTTTTATTAATATTTTTACTACCTATAATTAAACTTATTATTAAATTTATTTATATATATTTTCTATAATATTTTAACTATATTTTGACAAATATTTTTATATGAACTATCCATATGAAAATAATTTACATTTTTTTATTATTATTAATAAAAAAAATTTGCGTATATATATAAACTTTTTGTTAAAACAGGCTTTTTAAAAAAAAGCCTTACCCAAAAATAAAGTTTCTTTAAATGCGTTTTTTATAAAATAATAATAATAAAATTTTTATATATTTTTTATAAATTTTTTACATATATTTAAACAAATATTTTTATATGAACTATCCATATGAAAATAATTTAACTTTTTTTATTAAATAAGTTTTTAATAAAATTTAGGCTTTTCTCTATGAGAACTCTTCTTTATCTTCTTAATAA